>BNJV01001632.1_pt1 | contig 161909 bp, 177 predicted proteins | sample 8540591 | NCBI WGS metagenome assembly BNJV01 (sample SAMD00202457, study PRJDB9452) | human saliva metagenome | host: Homo sapiens
CATCTAAGAGCGCTGAACGGTTCGTCTAATAAAAATCGTTCAGAGTTTGGCGCAATGGCGCTGCCAAGGCGACACGTTGTTGTTGCCCACCGGAAAGTTGGTGTGGAAAACGGTCGGCGAGCGCACAAATGCCGGTAAGCGCCATTGCTTCGTCAATGCGTTGTCGTTCTTCCGAGGGCGACCTTTGCCATCCGTGTAACCCGTAAAGCATATTGCGATACACATTCAAGTGTGGAAATAAGCCCGCCTTCTTGCACCACATAACCTAGCCGACGCTGTTGCGGTGGAATGTGCAATTTGCGCCCAAAATCAACCGCTCTTTTTAAGTCGAAATTTCCGCGTTATCAGGGTTGTTCCAAAACCGGCAATAGCGCGTAGCAAAGTCGTTTTCCACAACCGGAAGCGGCGAGCAAAAACAAGATTTCGCCACGAGTACAATTCGAGGAAAATATCGCGTAGTACGCGCGTCTGCCAGAAATGTTTATTGAGGCAGTGGATTGTAACAAAGAAAGATTTTGGGGTTGTCTTCATTGGTGAGAAAATCGCATTAAGTCGCACTGAAAGTGCAGTAAAAATCATCGTGTTTTTCCTTTATTTTTCCGTTTAGCACGTGGATCGCCGCATCATAGCGTCTGCTAAATCGTTGAAATTTAAATGCGTATGATTTGCGTTGTCGATAAATGACTGTGTCGAGCAATTCTTGCACGAGCGCGTAAAATCCGAACTAGCTTCCAACATATGGGTGGCAAAGGTGGCGGGTTTATGCGGATTCAAATGGCTATTCAGCCCTTGTCGAATGCCCCCAGCGTTTCAAGCGCATTTGAATCGAGCGCGTGGACTATACGATTCCCCAACTGGCTGACAAACAACGCATCGTCTTTTGGGTTAAATAACAACCGCACTTTTGAGCCATTGTTGAATGGCGTGGGCTTCTCTTGCCCCAGTGGCACAATGCGCTCTTTGTTCCCTCTTTACCAATCACCCGTACTTCCCGCACGCGAAGATTAATACTGTTTAAGTTCAATCCTTGCAATTCCGATAAAGCGCAAACCGGGCTGTAAAACAATTCAATCACGGCGCGATCGCGGATATCAATGGGTTCCTTACTGTCATTAGCGAAGTAATAGCTGAATTTGATCCGTATCGATGTTTTTGGGTAAATGTTTGGGTTGCTTCAGGCGCGGAAACGCCCACAACCGGATTCACACGCGAGGCTGCCCTTGATGCACCAAATAACTTAAAAAGCGGCGCAACGCAGAAAGGGCGTAACGCTAAAGCTTTTTCTTTTAAAACCATCCTGTTTACTGCTTTGTGCCAACATAGCGCACAATGCTCGTGTGACTTGTTGCCATTGTGATGAATTCCGGCGTCCTGCAAAATGGCGATGTGCGTACCAGCTGAGCTGATGTTTGATAGTTGATCAGCGTATGAGGGCTCACTTGACGTTCAATGCGCAAGTAAAGTCGAGGTATTTTTGCCGGATTCGTTTTGCATCGCAGACGATCCTGACCATTAGAGATAAATGCACACCGTCACTTGAGACGTGGGTAGCGCTACCGGTCGCTGCTACTGAGCGGATGCCTCTTCGCCGCTCACATTCAATGCAAACTGCCGCCGTGCAAATCCACCTGCACTTCATTGTCCAGCCGCCTTGCATAATCCCACAGCGACGGCTGCGCAAGCACCGCTGCCACGAGCAGGCTTGGGTCCCGCCCGCGCCTCGCTCATGCGCGCGTAATTTAATATGTTTGCGGTTCACCACCTGCCATAAAACCGGCATTCACCGTTCCGGAAAACGCTCACGGTTTCAAATGTGACATGGTCCGAGCTGCGCCACGTTGGCGGTCTGAACGATATCATCCACCCGCACCACCACAATGATCCATGGATACCACGCCACACACAGTACCGTTTGAATTTCCGTGCGCAGAATATAATTTTCTCGAATTTATTAGCGGTAAACGGAATTTTATTCGGCTCAAATGGGTTCGCCCATGTGCACGCGACACATTGCGTCTTCTTTGACGGTCAACACCATTTGCCGTTTGTGTACTGTGCCCGGCATGTCGTTCTGTTGAGTTGGGCCTTTGAGCGGCGTCGCAGAGAGCAGGCGAAAACAGCGGAGCACCGACCACCACGTGCGCCGCTGCACGCGATCCGCATTAAAAATACGATAATAGAAAATCCAATTCAGGGATCATAAGGCGAGCTCCACCACCAACAGCGGTCAAAACCAATGCCACGATGACGATCAGACCAAACGTTTAATGGTGTCGGCAGGAAAAATAAACGTTCTGCGTAACCGCATCCACCACCATAAAATCATTGCCGAGCCGTACATTTTGAGAAATTGCGTAGCTGTGTCCTTAACACGGTAAATAAATATTTGGGGATTATAGCTTTACGCGATGCTTTCACGTGGTGCGTGAATATCACAACTCACCTGTCAAAAAGTGCGGTCTGTTTTTGATGAGTGTTCAAAATATAAAGATCGGAAAAGAGACTTGCCTTAACAACGCCATCTCTTGCTATTAGTGGTGCCTCAAAATTTTCTCTAATAAAGGATGCATTTATGACGTGGGTTTTATCGGTTGGCTGGCGCAGAATGGTGGGTTCCGTTACAATGGAGACGTATGCCACATAGAAAATGATTTTGCCGAACATTAATCCGGTTTCTTTACCACCTCTCAAGCCGGTCGAAAGCCACTGTCGTGCCGGTACAAAGAACGCAGGCACATTAAAAGATGCGTTTGATGTTGTGCCGTGCGATTGAACGTATCGTGCACTTGCCAAGGCGGTGATTACACCAACGACGTGTATCCAAAATTAAAAGCATTTGCAGGTTTGGGATGGCTGTGCGGTGGGTGCAGCGTCTGCATTGCATGTATGGAAAAAGATAGCAGCATCATCGTCTTGAATCCGGCAAAACCAGCACGTGATTAGCGAGCTTGGCGACGGCGTGAAAACCTATGTGAGCGGTAACGGCTGCGGTGAAGCTATGATGTTAATGGCGTTGACGGGCTATTTAAACAGGATTTGGTGGAGATGGGTTTCCGTGGCGACACCAAGCCGCGAGTGGTGCCGACGCTACCGTGAGGTTGTTGGTACAAATGCGTTTCAATGGCGAAGTCAAAGCGTTATTGGCACAACCGCGTTCTTCTATGAGTATTGAACGCGCCGTAACAGCAAATGCGTGACGGCGAGTTTTCGCAATTGATAACTTCGGCGCACCATTGGCCGGCGAGCGAGTTCCATGGATTGATAAACTTTGGAAAACAGGACGACCAAAGAAGAATGGAAGAGGCTACGCGAGAGCCAACAAAATTCTTCGAAAGCTTAAGCGACAACCCGATTCGGCCCGGGTAGACGGCTCATGCGGTACGTATTGAGGGCTTACGTTGCCACAACCAAGCCTTCACCATTAAATTGAAACGCGATATTCCAGGTGCTGAAATCGAACAAATTTTAGCGTCTCTGGCAACGAACTGGGTAAAAAGTCATTCCCAAATGACAAAGAAACCCACATTGCTGCGATGCTACCGACCAAAGTGACCGGCACTTTAAAGGTGTTCCGGTCGGCCGATTCCTGGAAACTCAATATGGGGCGGAATACACTCGCGGCAGTCAGCGTGGAAGCGACACTAATTATTATGGGGTGCGGCGACCGATTTCGTCGATATTACGCCCGGTACAGTTGACCGCCCTCAAAATAAAGCAATGATCCACGCGCGCGCCCGATGTAAAACTTTCGAGGATGCTAAAAATCGATTTCAGTGCGGTGGATAAAATCTTACAAGGAAGATACTACGCTGCGTCGCCCTGTTGTTTTTCATACGCGGAGAAAGGGTGTTTTGCGTCAACGTCGCCACCGTCGTCGGGCCCGCCCCCGGCACCGCAATATGGGACGCGCGCTGTGCGCGCCTCAAGTCTCCCACATCGCCTTTCACGAGTTTTGACACTCAGGGCGGTCAATGCCTACATCCACCACCACCACGCCCTCTTTAATCCATTCACCTTTAATAAATTTCGGTTTGCCTAGCCACCACTAAAATATCCGCTTGACGAATATGGCTCGCCAAATCTTCGGTAAAACGGTGTGTTACAGTCACGGTGCAACCGGCTAACAGCAATTCAAGTGCCATTGGACGACCGACAATATTAGAGGCGCCCACGATCACCGTGTTTGCCATAGAAAGAAATGCCGGTGGTTTCAATAATTTCATCACGCCGTAAAGATTACAAGCGCGCAATGTGAGAATACGTTGGCACAACCGTCCAACATTGTAAGGATGAAAAACCGTCTACACTCTTTTCCGGAGCGTTTGCTCAATCACTTTGGTGCTATCAATGTGTTTCGGCAGCAGCTGGCTGCACTAAAATACCATCGACTGTATTATCTTGATTCAATTCTTTAATCAGTTCCAACAACGCCTGTTCCGTTGTAGTTTCCGGTAAATCGTAGATGTCGACGTGATGCCGATTTCCGGCACAGCTCCGTTTACTGCCGCCCGCGGCGAGGCAGATCCGCCCACTAAAATCACAGCGTAAGCCCGGTTGCGCGTTTTCCCTGAGCGACATACTGTGAAATTTGTTGAGCCACATTCGATTTAATTTGACTGGCTAGTGCGGTTTCGGGAAATAATTTGAGCGTCGTTGGCGTCTCCGATGAAAAAGAAAATACAAACGTTTGCTGTATTTTGTCCAGAGCCTTTTATGTAAGCCGAATTGCAATAAATTTAGGCGTTCAATGGCCGAAATACTTATTGACTGAATAAGAAGAAAGCTATAATGCTACACATCTTTTTCGGCGAGTAGCGCAGTTTGAGTGGCGCAACTTGGTTGGAACCGGTGGGTCGTAAGGTTCAAATCCCTGTCGCCGACCACTCTCTCTGCTTCTTTTACTGTTCCTTTTACAATGCGCGCCCCTTGGCTCCAGCTGGATAGGCAACGCCCTTCTGAGGCGTGGGTCAAAGGTTCCGAATCGCTTGGGGCGTGCCATGACCTCAACATCCACCGCACTTTGCTGATCTCATCTCATCCGTTTCATTGTTGTAATGCATTGTACAACGCGCTGTATTTGACCTTTGATTGCATTAGCTTTCAAAATCTTGGCAGCCTCACGTAACTTATCCACATCAGATTCCGGCAAATAAAGGACGTTCAATATTTGGTACGTCTTTTTCAGTTGCCCTTCGGCAAAAGTCTTTTAAACAAATTCACAAAATAAATGTGAATTTTTGCTCCCTGGCGTTTAGCATGGCATTCCATTGATTTACAAATGCTTGTGAATATTGCACGGTCGATTCTGTCGCCTTATCAATCGGCACATTAATCACAGTATTCACCACGTCTCTTGCGCGGCACCTCTGCCGATTTATCAATAAGAAGGGTTCGTTCATTTTGCGCATTCCGCTCACCACAATGACATGGCGTAAATGCGATTTTTGAGTTCTGAATAGAGTTTGCGCATACTCAGCAAAATTCGACACATCCAACAAACTAACCAACCTAAATTATCCGTTAAGCCACCATCTACCAAATGCAAATAAGGGACGTTCCATACTTGTTTGATAACGCTTAACCGCTTTTGCATGGCATTAAAATAAGCAACGATAAATAATTGTGGCTGCGTTTGCATCAAAAATGCTTTTTACTTTCAGCATGGCAAAAACCGCCATGATTATTCAATATTATTGGTGATCAACGGCACGGCACTGGATGCCGCCACCGCGCGCTTGCAATTTCAATATCATTCAAATCCACGCAAAGCCAATCAAAGTCTTGCGTAAACGACACTTTCTGTCCTGCCGTCATATCTGTGCATTAATTACCGCAAACGGTCCTTTACGTTTCCGTGCCAAATCGGCGAACGTCTTCCCGTGATCTAACGCCAAATTAAGTTGCTCTTGCAATAAATCGCTACGCCCGAATTGCGGCGAAGTAAAGCCGGGTACATTGCTCAAAAACGCCCTTCGTTAATAACTTTTTGGAAATTTTTCTTGAGAAAAACTCCTTAAATTTGGGGATCGTTTCTTGCCTTCTAACGCCAAAATAGGCCTTAACACCGAACCGCCGGACACGCCATACACCATCAATATTTTTGTAATAACGTATCGCCCCTTTCCGTTGGGCGTACTGTTGCCTGCTGAAACTGTTCTAACACGCCATATCCAAAGACACCGCCCGTGAGCCACCACCGGAAAAAGTAGTGACAATCACTAAATTTTCTTTTCCAGCGCTTGTTCATGGTCTTTTTCTAAACAGTACCCTTTTCGGGTCAATTTGGCTGAGGTTTTCGCGGGTTGGTAAGGATGAATGGCACGCCGTGAGCAATACCATGCTACTGGGCTGATAAAGGTTCTATTCAAAGAAGCGTCACACGTTTCATAGCCTATCCTCGACGTTGATGGGATAAGATTGATTCTACAACAGCAAAAGATAAAGGGGAAAAGTGCGGTCAATTTTTCGCCGTTTTATTTGAGAAATGTGATCAACACGGCAAAAGTACGGTCATTTTTCAGTATTTTCAAAAAGCACGGAAATCACCGCACTTTTCCGCCATCTCGCTGCAGCCGTTTTAAAATTCCTTTCATTTTCTCTCATCCAACTGCGCTGTCAAACGCAACGTTTCACCGCTATGCGGATGTTTCAAAACGAATAGAATAAGCATGCAAAAATAAACGGTTCAAGCCCAATTCCGCCGTATGTTGATCGAATACTTTGTCGCCATATTTTGCTATCTAACGCAATCGGTGGCGCGGCATATTGAGTATCACCTGATTTGATGGGTTCGCCCGTTACCGGCGAAGCTTTCACCAACGTGGCATTCTCGTAGCGTTCTTCTACGGAAAAACGGGTTTCCGACGGTTTTACGCTTGTTCACTGACTTTTCACGATGCGCTCGCCGCTCGACAACTCATTTTTCAACAGCGGCGCCTGCCGCTACAGTGCGTTGCCACTGCCCGCGCACAAGCGCTAAATACTCTTTTTGAATCGTCGCAACTGTTCATGCAAATGACGCGACGCGAGAACGCTTTTTCGCCACCAATAAAATCCCCGAAAGTATCGCGATCCAAACGATGAACCAATTCAAAAACGCGCCTCGGACGAAAGTGCGTAATGCCTCAATCACCCCAAAATCAAGCCTGCCTCCATGTGGCAATCCCAGAAAGCATTATTAGGTACCAATAAGTAAATTGTCCTCAAAAAATAATGTGTTGTTCTAATTGGGCGACTTTGGTGAGTTTAGTGGAAACAGTGTCCTGTGCTTTTTCTGCACAGCACCGGCGGAATTCGCACCACATCCTCGGCTTGTAATTTATGTTCAGCTTACTTCTGCCTTTATTCACCCGCACTTCACCTTTACGGCAATGCGATAAATCAGACTTTTTAGGCACTGCCTCCAAAGCGCGCAAGGAAAGAATTATCTAATCTTTGACCGGCTTCATCATCGCTTATCGTGAGAAATTGCACGTTCGGGTTAACTATTTTTCATTCATCTTGTGTTTTATTACGATCTTTTACAGAAAAAATTGACGCGCATCATAGCATATTGCGCTATGAGTTTTGAATGTCGCAAAAGAAATCGCCTCGACAGGGGCGAAACGCTTGCTAAAATCCCTATTCAAGCGATAATAACGAGCCTTTTTAAGTTAAAAAGGCTTTAAAAATAAACAGGTTATCATTGATAAAACACAATGCAGCATTCGGCATAAGACGTTGTTATTGCAATGATTTTTCCAACCATCAATATGAGCGACAGCTTGCAAACCATTTTAACCGGTTTTGTTTTTATTCACCTATCACCGAGCATGGTGTGAATACAGGTAGCAATGCACCCAGCAGATGACGGTCGGGGAGACGGACATTCTGCGACAGACACAGGTCGGCGACTAAGCAAAGTGCGGTCAATTTTGATGGCGTATTTTTAAAATGTCACCCTTTTGATGAAAAGAGAACACGAATGAAAAGAATGTTAATTAACGCAACTCAAAGAAGAGCTGCGCGTTGCGTTAGTCGATGGACAACGCTTATTTGACTGGACATTGAAAGTCCTGGTCTGAACAGAAAAAGCCAATATTTACAGGAAAATCACTCGCGTTGAGCCGAGGTCTAAACCCTTTTGTGGATTATGGCGCAGAACGTCGCGGGTTTTACCGTTGAAAGAAAGTGCACGCGAATATTTCCCGACAGATTATGTCTATCAAGGCCGCCCGAATATTCGCGATATTATTTCTGAAGGACAAGAAGTTGCTGTTTCAAGTGAACAAAAGAAGAGCGCGGCAATAAAGGCGCTGCGCTGACAACCTTTCATTTCCCTCGCCGGAAGTTGTTGGTGATCATGCCAAACAACCCTCGTGCGGGTGGTATTTCTCGTCGCATTGAGGGCGATGAGCGTTTGGAATTAAAAGATGCTTTGAGTTCTTTGGATGTGCCTGAAGGTGTCGGCAATCGTGCGCACTGCCGGTGGGAAATCGCCGGAAGAATTGCAGTGGGACTTAAAAGTGCTGTTGCCACGTGAGGAGCAGCAATCAAACAAGCCTCAGAAAGTCGCCCTCGCCATTTTTAATTCACCAAAAGAAAGTGAGTGTTATCGTGCGTGCGATTCGCGACTAGTCGCGTCGCGATATCGGTGAGATTCTGATTGATAGCCCGAAAGTCTGTGAAGCGAAAAGCACGCATCAAACTCGTACGTCCGGTTCCATTAATCAGGTGAAAGTTGTATCAAGGCGAAGTGCCGCTGTTCAGTCATTATCAAATCGAATCCCAAATTGAATCCGCTTTTCCAGCGCTAGAAGTGCGTTTACCTTCGGGGTTCTATTGTCATTGACGCCACAGACCTTAACCGCCATCGGTAGTAACTCCGCGCGTTCTACCCGTGGCGGCGATATCGAAGAGCGCATTAAACACTAACGCGAAGCCGCCGATGAGGTGCGCGTCAACTACGCTTACGCGACGGTGGTTTGATTGATCGACTTCATCGACATGACACCGGTGCGCCATCGGCGTAGTAGAAAACCGCATTCGCGATGCCGTACGTCGAAAGATCGCGCGTATTCAAATTAGCCGCATTTTCCCGTTTTGGTTTTGTTGGAAATGTCACGCCAACGTTTGGAGTCCGTCATTAGGTGAATCTCTCATCACGTCTGCCCGCGTTGCCAAGGCACCGGTAAAATCCGTGATAACGAATCACTTTCACTTTCTATCTTGCGTTTATTGGAAGAAGAAGCATTAAAAGAAAATACCAAACAGGTTCACACCATCGTTTCCGGTACAAATCGCGTCTTACTTATTAAACGAAAAGAAACGCTAAAGCCATTCATAGCATCGAAAAACGCCATGATGTCGATATTATCGTGGGTACAAACGAAGCGATGGAAACACCGAACTGGTGTGTTCCGTGTTCGTGATGGCGAAAGTAGTATGAGTTAAGCTACAATTTGGCAAAATTACATCAAGATCAAGATGAAACCTTTGCTGCTGAGGTCGTTGGTTTCTCGTATGTGAACCAACACCGGCTTCGGAAACACCGGCAGTGGAAAGTGCGGCGGTTTCTTTGGCGACTACAATGCCAGACGCAGCCGATTGAGCGCAAAGAAAGCCCAAAGCGCCATCGTTGTTAAGCCGTTTATTCGCTGCATTAAAAGGGTTTATTTGCGTCTGAGCCAAAACCGGAAGAGAAAACAAACAGCTCGCCCAAACAACAGAAACATGAATAACCGTAATCGTCGCAATCCAAGATCGTCGTAACAACCGTCGTGTTCCGCAACGAAAATACGGAAGCACGTGATTGAGAGGCAAAAGTGCAGATAAATCTGAGATTAAAAGTCGTAATCAAGAACGCAATAATAAGCGCAGCCGAAAAGCCTGAGGTCACTGAAGAAATCGTTAAATCTAGCATTTCTGCGCCGGTTAACGAAGAAAAGGCTGAACCAACACAACGTCGTCAACGTCGAGATTTACACAGAGTTCGTGTTTTATGACGAAGCCACGGACAATCAATACCGGCAAGCGAAAATATGGCGCTTGCTGCAAAACATCAATGAACCTCCGCCGTGGCAAGAAGCGCCTGTGAGTTTCGACAAATGCGGCTGATGTCTCAAATGAACCTGAACGCGGTCGTGAGTATTGCTCGTCAACGTCGTTTACGCGTCGTTTACGTGTGAAATAATCAACGCCGTCGTCGTCCACAAGAAAAATCACCTATGCGTAATGTTTGCTGCAGTGGCATCTCCGGAGCGCTGCCAGCGGTGAAAGTTTGGATCGATATGACGCGAGTCAATCAACCGAAAGAAAAAGAAAATGCGTTCTTATCTGTTGATGAGCTACTTGAACAACAAAATCAATCAAGTGCAGAAACCGAGAAGCGCCTTACTGTGCCAGCCTTGGATATGATTGTTGAGAAAGCTATGACGTTCAACCATTAACTGAATTTGTGACTCCAGCCGAGCAAATGATTCTGTTGAGAAGAAAATTCAGGCATCTTTAGAACGTTTAAATCATAACGTGACGTCAGAACCCACTGCGGCAGTAGCTGAACAGGTTGAGCCGAAAACAGCACATGAAGTGAAATTCATGGCTGAAACCGACCACACTTATGTATTCAACGGTGCGAATTGGAACATTCTCTGCAGTCGCGCATACCCAAAGCAGAGGCGACGTAGCAGCCTCGGATACTACGCCAATCGTGAAGCTTATCAATCACTGAATGGACAAAATCGCGTTATTATTTCTGCGGAAAAGAGCGCGGCAGAATCATCACATGGCGCATCAGCCATGTTTATGCGGAAGCCGACAAAAGGCGGGAAAGTAAAATAATACTATCGACTGAAAGATAAAGCAGTTAAACCGATTTCTTTTATTTAACTGCTTGACTAAATAACAGAGTCCGTATTATTCACGTCACTTCAACACACACGGAGGAATGGTCGAGCGGTTGAAGAGCACCGAGTCTTGAAAACCGGCGAGGGTTTACGCCCTCACTGGGTTCGAATCCCGTTCCTCGCCATATTCAGAAAAGGCGCTAAGTTTTTACCTTAGCGCTTTTAAACCCACATTAAAATAATGCCTAACAATAGAATCCAATGCGTCACCTAAATGCTGCCGGGTGTAACAAACCAGAGGTCAAACCTCTGTTTAACAAGGGTTTGACCTTGAAATCATATTCACTAAAAGAATTGTGATCTAACAGCAATCGCTTCTGATTTCTAATCCAACATCTTTCGGCAAACGCGCGACTTCGACACGAGAACGTGCCCGGAAGAGACTTGGATGATGATGTGCCTGTGAGGCTTCAATACTCTGCGTTAGCTGTTGCGAAATCTTTGCAAGTCTTTTCACAAATACCGTGGTTTTCACAATATCTCACGCTAAACCGGCGGCATGTTTTAAAAATCGCTTTTAATATTTTCTAAAAGACTGTCTCGCTTGTTGAGCAATATCTGTCGGAATCTCACGGTTGCGGGTTCACCGGAATTTGTCGGAGGTGAACACCAATTTCAAATCAACGAGCTGAACATAAGGGCCGATGGCTGCGGTTGCTTATCGGTATGAATTACGTTTGTCATTTTACCTCATTTCTTCTGGTTACGACTTTTCTCACGACAGTTTCTAGAGACCAGAAACCATCATCAGAAAAGTGCGGTCAATTTTTATGATGTTTTTACTGATGTATGCTGTGCTAGATGTTTTGAATTCCATGCCCCAGATCAATACAAAATTTTTGGTCCATCTCAAATGCCGGTTTGGCATCTTTGTCTTTACCTATAATGCGTGCCGGTACGCCGGCGGCGGTAGCATAGTCCGGAACCGGTTGTGGGACCACTGAATTAACACCGATTTTTGGCGTATTTGCCGACTCAATATTGCCTAAGATCTTCGCGCCGGCACCAGAATCATCACACCTTCATGAATTTTCGGATGGCGATCGCCACATTCTTTACCTGTTCCGCCAAGCGTAACGCCTTGCAAAATAGCACGTTACTTTTTCAATCACGGATGTTTCCCCTACCACAATACCGGTGGCATGGTCAAACATAATGCCCTGACCGATTTTTGCTGCCGGGTGAATATCCACATCAAACGCCACGAAATCTGATTTTGCGGGTAAATCGCAAGTGCTTTTGCGATTTTTGTTGCCATAAATAGTGTGTAATACGATAACTTTAGATGGCATGGAAATCCTTTTTAAATAAAAGCAATGGTGTTGACCAAAGCTCCACTGCCGGATCAGCTGACGCACCGCCCGAATGTCACAGGCAGCACATTCAATGATGCTTGGTCCTGATAGGTTTCTTCAATAATCTCACGCAAAGGCAATCGCCGGCATAATCGTATTGGCTAATTTGTTCGCTAAAATATAACCAACGCGCTGCCTAAGTTATGGTGTTTTAAAAATGGTGGAATGGACTGGCAAGCATAGGCTCATTTGCTCTACCAACTCTTTCGCTTCCTGACGAATAGATTGCCAAAGCCGTTGATGACATGAATTATTCCTCTTTTACGTTCTCTGCCCTAATAAATTTACTGCCGCCTCTTTTTGCATTTTACCACAAAATAGCACGATAAATTTGCTCCGTGATTAGGCATTTTTCGATACCGTGCCGTTGCGCAGCAAATGCGCTTCTTTTTGTGATTATAAAGCCCTCCACGACCTGACCGATATTATCCATTGCCGTTTTGAGCGAAAGCCCCTGCCCCAACATAATACCAAAGCGACGGTTGCGGGATTGATTGATCGTCGGTACAGGTTAAAACAAGATCACTGCTTCGACATCCCCCATAAATGATTCCGGGCTTTCCCAAGTGCAGTGCCTAAACGGGATATTTCAGCAATGCCACGTGTAATCAGCGCTGTTCTGGCGTTTGCGCCAAACCCCATGCCATCGGAAATGCCTGCCGATAACAATTACGTTTTAATCGCCCCCAACTGCACGCCAAGCATATCGTTGTTAATATACACACGAAAATGTTTACCAATGAATACGCGCGCCTGAAAACTGCAACGCAAATTCTTCGTTATTCGACGCTAAAGTAATTGCTGTAGGAAGCCTGATGCCAACTCTTTAGCAAAGGTTGGGCCCAGAAAGCTTTACAGCTAACGGATAGTGGTTGCCTAATTTTTCCTTAATCACCTCTTCTAACAAACGACCGGTATCCCGCTCAAACCTTTCAGTTGCCCGAAAATGATACGACTGTCAGGACGGCATGAGTGCGGTCGGGTCGTGAAGAATTTCACCAAAGCAATGACTTGGAACCGCCAACAATAAATCCCGTGAGGCTTGAATCGCTTTCGCTACATCGGCTTCCAGGAGATAACGTCTCAGGAAAAATAATATCCCAGCAAAAATTCTGCATTTTGTCACTACAGCATTCAGTTTCATTTTGCAGGGTTGTGTCAGGTAAGTGGGATGTCCGTTACGTGAAAAATGCAATAGCTAATGCCGTACCGAAGAACCGGCACCTAACACAGTAATTGAAGATGAGTCAAAGTCGTATTCATCATTAACTCCCTGAATGGCGAAAGACGGTAACGATAAACCCGCTTATCACTTAATGCAGCGGGGTTTGAGATTAGTTCACGCTTGGTTGCTCTTCGGAGTTCTTGCTGCTCATTTGTTGACGTTGTAAATACTCAACAAATAATGCATCGAAGTTCACCGGAGAAAGGTTTAATGCTGGGAGAATGTGCACGATTAACTAAGTTGGAGACTAATTCGCGCGCATATGGGAATAGCATGTTGGGCATTGTGCTGTTAAACAATGCGCCATTTGCATATCGTCTAAACCACTAATCGTGAATACACCGGCTTGTTTAACTTCACAAATAAACGCCACATCACCGGAATCTTCCAATGTGGTTTCAACGGAAAGATTCAAACACACATATCAAATCATCGCCTAATTTTTACAGTTTCGGTAGATAAATCAAACGACAATTTTGGTTTCCATTCTTGATGGAAAATATGTGGAAGATTTGGCGCTTCAAAAGAAAATATCTTTGACATAGATACGTTGAATTTGAAGTACAGCTTGAGCCTCTTGTTCTTCGTTCATCCCGTCTCTTCGGTCATATTGAGTCCTTGTTTATTTTTCTAACTAAAGGTAAGCTTTTGCTGCACGCCAGCCTGCTAAGCCATCTTTTTAATGTATATACATGATTAAAAGCCTTGTTTTGCTCAAAATCTCTGCAGAGGTTGTCGAGGTTACCCCATTTGTACACACTAAAAATCGCTGGTGTGTCTTTATGTTGTCTCAATTTTGCCAACGTTGTGATTTTAATTTCAGGTGGGCAACAGGTTGAGGCTATTGATAATATGTCCATTGGTAAACTCATCAATAGAACGCAAGTCAATAACCACGCATTTTGATTGTTAATTAAGGCAATTGCTTCGGCATTATCAATCACCTTTGTTTTTACTGGTGGCGGCTTTAATAAAGCTGAAAATCGCCATAATAAACACAGCCAGCCCAAGCAACAACAGTAATGAGCGTATGATTTTTGGCAAAGACGTCAAGTTGCCATCGGCATAAATTCTTCCATTTGTTTCTCAATCATTAGGTTTAGCTAGAGTATAACTTTACTTTCGCCATTTTGCTCAAAAATTATTGTATTCAAGAGCAGAACTTGCTCAAATAATAATCATTTTATTGATTTAAAAATGTGACCTAGATCATAAATCAATCAGAACATCAAATCTCTCACATACTCACTATTACGTAATTCTTATATAATTAAATCGATTTTGAGTTACGACATCTTGATTTATCTTAAATAAGGTGAGTCTATCAAATATCGCTGAGTATAATTTCTTATACCCCATACAAGTTTTTATGTTTTGTAAAGGAGGCATATGCTCTTAGTATAGCTTCAGTTCGCCATCGTGTTGCTCTGTATTTTAGTCGGTGCGCGCGTAGGTGGTATCGGTTTGGGTGTCTTTGGCGGCTTGGGGCTGGCTATCTTATCTTTCGGTTTCGGCTTAAAACCGGCAGGTTTACAATTGACTTGTGATGTTTGAGTTATGGCCGTAGTTTTCTGCGGCAGCAGCAATGCCGCAGTCAGGTGGTTTTAGATTACGCGATCAAAATTGCGACAAATATTTTTACGCCGCAATCCAAAACATATTACATTTATCGCCCCTGCGGTGACTTCGACCTTTACGCTATTAGCCGGTACGGGCCACGTCGCCTATTCTGTATTACCGGTAATTGCCAGTGAGTCGCCAAAATGGCGTCCGTCCTGACGTCCAATGTCCATGGCGGTTGTCGCCTCTCAATTTGCGATTGTTACTAGCCTGATTGCTGCCTGTGGTGCAGTTGTCGCGTATCTTGAACCTGCAGGGCATCATTTTAGGGATGTGGTAATCGTCACAATTCCTTCTACTATTTTGGGAATTTTCTGCGCTTGTTTATTTGTCAATCAAAATGGGTAAAAATTAAAAAGATGATCCAGAATATCAACGTGTCGTTTACGTGATCCAAAATATGGAAGCCTTTTAATTCAACTGTTGTCGGTAAAAGAGCTTTGAAATTAGCAAATCACTTAAAATCTCCGTATCCCTTTTCTTATTTGGTGCATTACTTGTTGTGTTAATGGGAGCAATGCCTTCTCTTCGTCCGGTATTTGGATGGCAAACCTATGGGTATGGCACATACCATTAGAGATCATCATGCTATCTATCGGTGCGTTAATTATCTTAACCTGTAAACCGGACTGGCACTTGCTAAATTTACTAAAGGTTCTGTATTCCACGCTTTCAGTACATGCGTGCGGTAGCGTCGCTATTTTCCAGTATCGCATGGTTGGAAAGTGATACGCTATGATCACAAGCCCATATGGAAGAAGTTAAAGGTTTAGTAGCGTTTAGTCGAAACCGCACATGGACATTTGCGCTTTTCGCTCTTGTTCGTTCTTTCGGTGTTGAGTCAACAGCCAGGTGCTACGACTTATGGCGCGTATGTTATTCCGCTTGGTATCGCACTTGTATTCCACCGGCTATCTTGATTGGCGTATCAGCGGTAAACGTTTGGTTTCTTTTATTCAGACTACGGCAATTTTGTCATTAGCTTCGATTGACTGACACAACCGGTACAACACTGATCGGTAAATACATCTTTTAACTCTGGACAGTTTCATGCCACCGGAAAACACAGTAAGTGCTACGGCATTCTGTTTGTAGGTTTTGGCTTATTATTGCCAATATCTTGCTATAACAACATTTCTTAATACAACGCCATAGCGCCTGATGTCGGGCGCTGTTTCCACATTCAATTCGCACGAAATAACGTCAAAATGACCGCACTTTATTTCTCATCGCACAATCAGCAAAACAGAGACTCTCCTTCCCAAACAAAGCTAAAGGGAAGAAACCTATGAAAACAATAGCGGTAGGTAAAGGAATAATATTATGCCAAAGCAAAATACACAAAATGCTCTTTAAAGACGAGCATTTTTATTGTTGACTACGATGATTGAATAAAGATTTGAAGGCGTTGCAATGTCAGTGTAACAAGGTCTATAAACAACCACCATCAATATTGCAGGAGAAGACTGCGTCAATGTATAGAAAGTGACTACTACTCGCTCGGTCTATAAAAGCACATAAGATATATAGAATGATCTACATTCTCTCAAAACGGAAACAAGCCGTATCGACATGTTTACCGTGGTAATGTTTGCTGAAAACGATTACAGTTAAAGTTAAAAACAAGATATTCACGTGAGAATTTAGATAGTGTGTCAAAAGATGGGAGTATTTTGATGGGATATGCAACTGTGTAATCATGTTGGCAGGGGCGGAGAGCTCGAACTCCCAGCACGGTTTTCGGAGACCGGTGCTCTGATTGAACTACGCTATGTGGTATGTAACTTTAGATAACTGAAAGTGGCGGAATGGACGGGACTCGAGGCCCACACGGCCGACAGGCAGGTATTCTAACCAACTGAACTACCACTCCCGAGATAAGCAGATTAGCAGCGACTACCTCTCACATGGGAACATCCCACACTACCATCGGCATAACAGCGACTCACGTCTGGGTTCGGTATGTGGAATCAGGTGGGCCTACTGCACATTATGACTGCTAAAAATTTGTGCCCAGACAAACTAACGCTGAATTTGCTCAAGTAATAAACTGGCATTGACCTACTCTCACGGGAATCTCCCACACTACCCATCAGCACGCAACGGCGTTTGACTTCTGGAGTTCGGTATGGAATCAGGTGGATCCACCGCATTATCGCCGCCAAAAGTCGGTCGATGAGTATTCTTCTCTTTCTCCTCTTATCTCTGTCTTTTATTTCTCCTGTACTTCTTCAAACTAAAACAGAGCTAGGCTCTCCACTCTTCATCTTCTCGTCTCTTAACTGTTGCCACCCACACACGCACTCTCGCTTAGGATCCCAAAACACTTGGGCGTTGATGGCTAAAGCCTCCACCAGGCAGTGGTATGCGTTAGCTCAATGCATGCGCTACACACCACGCACCTATCTACGTCTTGGTCTTGACAACCCTTACCGCGGTGGCTAGTGGGAGAACTCATCTCTTGGCTAAAGGATTTCGTGTAACAGATGCTTTCCAGCACTTATCTCTTCCGCGTGTTCAGCGCGGCAATGCGTCTGGCGAGCTGGCGGAACACGTGATGCGTCCACTCCGGTCCTCTCATGACGGGCAGCGCCCGATCAATTCTCCAACGCCCACGGCGAGATAGGGACCGAACTGTCTCACGACGTTTCGCTAAACCGGCTCGCGATACCGCTTTACAATGGCGAACCGGCATACCGCGTGGACCTCGCTGCAGCCCCAGGTGTGATGAGCCGTCGAAAGGGTGCGACACCGCCGTCGATATGAACTCTTGGGCGGTATCGGCCTACCTGTTATCGGGTACCTTTTATCCGTTGAGCGATGGCCCCTTCCATGCGGAACCACCGGATCACTATGACTACTTTCGTGCCTGCTCGACTTGTCTGTCTCGCAGTTAAGCTTGCTTATACCATTGCACTGCCTCACGATGTCCGTACCGTGATTAGCAAAACCTTCGTGACTCCTCCATTTACGCTTTGGGAGAGACCGCAGTCAAACTTCACCCGCAGACACTGTGCGGGGCAGCGTTTCCATCAATCTTCGTTAGAACGTCACGTTGAGGGTGATATTTTCGAGGACGACTCCGCATGCACTGGCGGCGCTACTTCCAAAGTCTCCACCTATATCCTACACATCAAAATTCAGTGTTCAGTGTCAGAAAGCTAGTAATCAGGTTCGCGGGTCTTTCCGTCTGGCCGCGGTCACTCCGCATCTTCACTGGCGAGTTTCCGGCAATTTCACTGAGTCGCAGGTGGAGACAGCCTGGCCATCATTGCTGCCATTCGTGCAGGTCGGAACTTACCGCGACAAAGGGAATTTCGCTACCTTAGGACCGTTATAGATTTACGGCCGCCGTTGCACTGCTTCGATCAAGACTTCTCTTCGATTACCATCGATTAACCTTTCTCGCACCGGGCGGGCATCACCCTGTACGTCCCGCTTTCGTGATTTGCAGAGTGCTGTGTTTTTAATAAACGGTTGCAGCAGCGGGTATCTTCGACCGGTTCCAGCACTTCGCCCGCGAGGAGACTACAATCTACATGCCCGGCACTGCCTTCTCCCCGAAGTTGCAGTTTGTGCTCTTTGCCTGAGTCGCTTCCGCGAAGTTCTCTCAAGCGCCTGGTGATTCTCTGCCCTGACCACCTGTGTCGGTTTCAGTACGGTTTAGTAAAAGCCTGTAGCATGGTGGCTTTTCCTGGAAGTGTGGTATCAGTTACTGCAGCTCGTGAGCCTCAGTCATCATCTCTCCAGTGTTAAAAGGGAAGTCCGGATTTTCGCTGACTTCCCACCTACCAGCTTAAGCGTATCACTTATCCACGGCAGTACGTCTAACCTGACCTGCTCCGTCCCACACATCGCAGCTTTACCGTGCGGGAATATTAACCCGTTTCCCATCGACTCACGCTTTTCAGCCTCGCCTTAGCGAGGCCGACTCCTGCCCTGCCCCCGATTAACGTTTGGACCAAGGAACTCATAATGGTCTTCCGGCCGAACAGGTTTTCACCCGTTTATCGTTGCCCATGTCGGCGATTCGCGCTCGTGATGGGCGCCCACCTCTCGATTGAACCTTCATCCGCGCAACGCTCTACCCAACGGACTTACGTCTGATGCGCTGCTTCAGTGCTATATTTGAGCGTTACATCTTCGCGCGCAGGCCAGAAGCTCGACTATGGTAGAGACTGGCACGCTTTCTTTAAATGTATGGCTGCTTCTAAAGCCAGCATCCCTAATGTCCTAAGCCTTCTTCGTTTCCACACTTAATATAGACTTTTGGGACCTTAGCCCGAGCGAGTCTGGGTTGTTTCCCTCTCCACGACGGACGTTAGCTTCCGCCGTGTGTCTCCTGAAGTATCACTCTTCGGTATTCGTAGTTTTTGCATCAGGTTGAGTAATCCGGGATGGACGGCCGAAACAGTGCTCACCTACCCGAAGGTGTCCGCTCAAGAGCTCTACCTAGAAATGGAACTTTCGGGAGAACCAGCTATCTCCAGCGGTTTGTTGGCCTTTCACCCCAGCCACGAGTCGTCGCTAATTTTTCAACAGTGGTGAGTTCGGTCCTCCCAGTTTAGTGTTACCCAACCTTCCAACCTGCCCGCTGGCTGAATCACCGGGTTTCAGGTCTATGCCTTGCAACTCATTCGCCCGGTGTTAAGACTCGGTTTCCTTGAGCTCCCCTATTCGAAGTTAACCTCGCTGACAAATATAGGTCCTTTGACCCATTATACAGGTACGCAGTCTCTCCTGACGGAGCTCCCACTGTCTTGTACGCATTTTCAGGGTTTCGGAGGTTCTATTCACTCCCTCGCCGGGGTTCTTTTCGCCTTTTCTCCTTCCACAGTACTGGTTCACTATCGGTCAATCAGGAGTATTTATTAGCGGAGGATGGTCCCCCATCTTCAAACAGGATGTCACGTGTCCCGCCTACTTCTCGTTAGCCGTGCCACGACCTGGACTTCAGTACGGGGCTATCACCCTGTGTCGCCAAGCTTCCCACGACTTGTTCCTCTGTCTCTGTGGCTATCACTAACGAGGCTACTTTCACTTTCAGCTCGCCGCTTCTCCACAAAATCTCGGTTGGTTCTCTTTCCTCAGGGTGCTTAGATGTTTCCAGTTCTCGGTTCACGCCTCGCTTACCTGTAATTCGTCAGTGATAGTAGATTCTTCATCTACTGGGTTTCCCCATTCGGACATCTTGGATTAAACGCCTCTTATCGACTCATCAAGCTTTTTCGCAGATTAGCACGTCCTTCTTCGCCTCTGATTGCCAAGGCATCCACCTTGTACGCTTTGTCCTTAGCCCGTAACCTCAAGTATTCTTAGGATGAACAATCTGATGAGAAGATAGAAATGGAATTTAAAGTTAAAATTCACTTTACATCATAGATTGACGCTAAAAACACGATTAGGGTTTTGTCAGCCGTAACAGTTAATTTGTTCAGAGTCATTGCCTTTTTATCAATGGCCCTTATGAACTTTTCTTGAAAGTCTCGTTTTTCAACTTGTTTCCAGTTTGTTAAAGCAGTTTATAAAGTTATCTCTTTTATATCATCATGGTTAAGTCAACTTTGCCGTTTACTTGTGATTTATCGTAATAAACTTAACTATATTGGTGAAGATGAGCGGGATCGAACCGTGACCTCGCGTGCTGAGGCAGGCGCTCTCCCAGCTGGCTATATCGATCAGTCCTTTGAGCTTTTCACTCCTGATGATTTTCGTTATCGGCGTTAATTTCACTAACATAATTGTCAAATCACCGGTCTAAGTGGTGGGATCTGGTGGACTTGAACCACCGACCTCACCCTATCAGGGTGCGCTCTAACCACCCTAGCTTTCTGGACCCAATGGTTTATCTTCGATACGTTTATTCTTCTTTTGTTTACAATCATCAACCAGACTGTGTGGACACTTAAAAGTCAATTCTATCTTTGGTAGGAGGTGATCCAACCAAGGTTTCCCCTACAGTTACCTTGTTACGACTTCACTGCAGTCATGAATCATGCGTGGTAAACGCCACTCCCGAAGGTTAAGCTATCTACTTCTGGTACAACCACTCCCATGGTGTGACGGGCGGTGTGTACAAGGCCCGGGAACTATTCACCGCGACATTCTGATTCGCGATTACTAGCGATTCCGACTTCATGGAGTCGAGTTGCAGACTCAATCCGGACTTAGACGTACTTTCTGAGATTCACTCACCTCGCGGCTTCGTCACCCTCTGTATACGCCATTGCAGCACGTGTGTAGCCCTACTCGTAGGCCATGATGACTTGACGTCATCCCCACCTTCCTCGGTTTTATCACCGGCGATCTCCTTTCGAGTTCCGACCACAATCGCTGGCAACAAAGGATAGAGGTTGCGCTCGTTGCGGGACTTAACCCAACATTTCCACAACACGAGCTGACGACAGCCGCGCGGCACCTGTCTCATGGTTCCCGAAAGACCTCCCGTATCTCTACAGGATTCCATGGATGTCAAAAGGTAGGTGAGTTCTTCGCGTTGCATCGAATTAAACCATGCTCCACCGCTTGGCGGGCCCCCGTCAATTCATTTGAGTTTTTAACCTTGCGGCCGTACTCCCCAGGCGGTCGATTTATCACGTTAGCTACAGGCACCAAGCTTAAAGCCCAATCCCCAAATCGACAGCGTTTACAGCGTAGACTACCAGGGTATCTAATCCTGTTTGCTCACGCTTTCGCACATGAGCGTCAGTACATTCCCAAGGACTGCCTTCTATCGCCTTCGGTATTCCTCCACATCTCTACGCATTTTCACCGCTACGTGAAAATTCTACCCCTCCCTAAAAGTACTCTAGCTACCCAGTCTGAAATGCAATTCCCAGGTTAAGCCCGAGTTCACCTCCTTAAATAGCCGCCTGCGTGCCTTTACGCCCAGTTGTTCGATTAACGCTCGCACCCTCCGTATTACCGCGGCTGCTGGCACAGGTTAGCCGGTGCTTCTTCTGTGATTAACGTCAGTTTGTTGCTATTAACACGACCTCCCTCGTCACGAAGAACTGCACGCGAAGGCCTTCTTCATTCACGCGGCATGGCTGCGTCAGGGTTTACATTGCGCAATATTCCCCCGCTGCTGCCTCCGTAGGGGTCAGCCTGTCAGTCCCGGTGGCTGGTCATCCTCTCAGACCAGCTGAGATCTGTCGGCAGTGGCGCTACACCAACCTACCTAATCCCTTGGGCTCATCTCATGGCATGCGGCCTTGCGGTCGCACTTTCGTCTCTCGACTCTGCGCGGTATGCGACAGTTTCCCGTCGTTATCCCCTCCGCCAAAGCCAGATTCCCAACATTACTCACCCGTCCGCCACTCGTCAGCAAGAAAGCAAAGCTTTCTCCTGTTACCGTTCGACTTGCATATGTTAAGCCTGCCGCCAGCGTTCAATCTGAGCCGCGATCAAACTCTTCAATTCAAAAGTTTAATCGCTCAATACTGCGACTTAATTTATCTATTCAAATAAATGAATCTTCTGCTTTCATATTCAGTTTCAATATTCTTCCGTATAAAACCAAAATCTTCAAGTGCCCACAGTTTGTCTGATTGATTGTTAAAGAACGAACACTTGCAGCTAAACGGTTGATAATTTCTAACTTCTCGTGTGTCGTCAAGAAAAATTTTCAGAAATTTTCCTTTTGTTTGCTACCCTTTGCGTGCGGGCGTATGTAGAGATTCGATCCTGAGATCAAGTGTTTTCAAAAAATGTCGATAAGTTAGAAAACCACCAATTTGCTTATTTGATCTGCAAAAACCCCCAGAAAATGACCGCACTTTCTGCCACTGTGCCTCGATCTCTTTTGTCGGATCTGTTTTACTCCGCCAGTGATGCGCGCAATCAATTGGATCGTAATGCGATCGAACGTAGAAGCGCGGATAAAGCAGCGCGCCGGCAAATCACTGCCGACCTCGTCCGGTTTCCAAGTATTACGTTGCAAAATTTGCGTACATAAACACATTAGTCGATGACTTAGTCAGCCTCGAGCCGTTAGCCAAACTGACGCCGAAAAATGCCGTCGTCTGCTGGGTGCAAAGCGCGGGTGTGTTTTCTAACATTTCCAGTATACACAGCTGTTTACATTGAAATGCCCGTAGCGTATCAATGAGGCACCCAATCATAATACGATCATAGGCTCTGAAGATCGAATTCATCATAAATTGACTCACCTCCACGTTTTCTTTTAATCACATTTGCAATAAAACTGGCTATTTTTGGGTTTGTCCATCGCGTGTGTGAGTAGAGAGCCATGAGCGTTTTCATTAAAGATTTTCAAAATGTCGGTGTAACAGAACTAAAAGTGAGAAGATTTCTAAACGTCCGCACACCATCGCTAACGTGAGAACCCATGGCGCTGTCGGGAATATCAACAAAATTGATGACCGACCCCAGTGCCGGTCCAAGATTATTGTAAGCAATGACGGCATTGAATGCGTCAAACGTCTCAACGCCACAGCTAATCACGCCATAAACAAATGACAAAAGACCAATAAATAGGCAGAAAAACGCCCAAATACTTTTGAATCACCCTTTCATCCAATACGCGTTTACCCAATTTTTATCGGATGACTAAATTCGGATGAATTGCGCGATTAAGCTCTCTTTCACCTTGCAAATAAAGTACAAAGTACGCGCACGACTTTCAATCGCCACCAGTCGATCCTGCACAACCGCCGATAAAGGCGAATAATAATAAGATCGGAAGAAATAATGGCGCATTGATCAAACTTGAGGTGGTGTAGCCTGCGGTTGTCGAAATGGAAAGACCGATTGAATGCAGATTGTTCAAGATTTTGTAGCCAATCATTAAAACGATGATGCCCAAGCAACATCACAAAACATACCGCACATAGAACCAATTGAATAAAAATAAAAAGCGAAATTCGGATCACGACTAGCTCGACAGGATATTGCCTTTGCCAATTTGAGAAAAAGAGCATTGAAATGCAAGGCATAGGTTACAGGTCTGAAATGAGTAAAAATGCAATGAATCAGATTAACGGCGGAACTATTAAAAATAAGCCATACCTGCTATCATGCGTAGAAAAAGCCAGCCAACAAAACGGTTGAGAAACTGTGGCTAATTGCATCAAATGGCGATATCTCTGCAACCAATAAGCCATTGCGCACAGTGTCGTTAATGAAGCATAATGAACCATAATGTTTTCGCTGTTTCAGTAATTCTCGGACGCATTTTATTTTCTTTGACCGGCCCGAAATTTCCGCACGATAGAGCGACATTCCCCGATGCCGAGCTAACGGAATAATAGCGACCGCCAACACAATAATTCCTATACCACCTAACCATTGCAAAAACTGACGATAAAATAAAATGGCTTTAGGCAGTTGTCTGAAAGCCACATATTGGTTGCACCTGTCTGGTTAATCCGGAAAAGATTCAAAAATGCAGAGGCAAATCTGTCAAACCAGATCTTCAAACAAATAAATGGAATCGCCCCCAAACTTCCCATTACCACCCAAAAGGCTACAACAATTAAAAACCCCTCACGTGATCGTAGTTCTCTTCTGTGATGATGGCACGCCCATCACAAAATGGCGCCGGCAATGGCTAATCACAAAAAGATTGATATGGGCTTTTACCGCCACCGTCTCCGTAAAAGCAGGGCGACAAAATGCTGGCAATAACATTGTGCCTGAAAAGCACATCACAAGAATGCCGACAATGCGTAAAATGGATAAAAATGCACTAAAAACCTCTTACTCACTCTGTTCCAAAGATAATCTATCGGCAGATTTTTCGGTCAATTCCCGTTCAAATGCCTGCACTTATCTAAGCGAACCCTAACATCACTGTAACTTCAGCCTGAAAATCTTGCTCGATAACCGCCACATCATATTTTTCGCACAATACTTGTAGCCACTGAATTTGGCTGTAATCACACCGCACTTGATAGCGCAAATAGTCCACTTTGGTCGTGACGTCCAACCGCTTTAACGCGTTTAGCTGACACCGCCGCCATAAGCCCGAACCAAGCCGCCGGTCCCCAGCAAAATGCCACCATAATACCGAACCGTTACTGCGCAAATTTCACCTAATCCGCTTCCTTGTAAAGCCGCCAACATCGGTTTTCCTGCCGTTCCCGCCGGTTCGCCGTCATCCGAAAAACCAAGCTGTTGTGAATCATTGCTTGCCCGCCACTGTTGCCCAACACCAATGCCGGGCATTCGGGTGCAATACCTTAGTTCATGCCGAAGACTTTCGCCTCAGCGACCTTCCGAGCAAATAGGTAATAAAAGCGGCTTTTAATTTCTTCGGTAAAATCCACTGCACTTTTAGGAATGCCATATTCATCTACCATTAGGAATTTTGCTGATTTTATACTGTGTTTATTGTACTAACCGCAATTTTTCATGTACAAATAGCCAAAATGAAGAACATCACAATCATCTGACACTGGACACTATCGGGCTGCGATGCGCTAGACCGGTCATGTTAATCCGCAAGCATATTCGCTATTTAGAAAACGGTGATGTGCTTTAATGACCTTAACAGATGATCCGCACAACGCGAGACATCCCCAGTTTTGTCAATTTATGGATCACACCCTGCTGCTAGTGAAACCGAACAACTTCCCTATCGCTACTGGGTAGGAAAATGATGACAAAAAGTGCGGTGAAATTTTGAAAAGCATTTCTAAAACCACCGCACTTTGACTCTTACCATCACAATCATACTCGACATCTACGATATAACATCATCATGAAAAACCGGTTAACCACCTCATCACCCAAAACGATTACATTAACGCCATCGTCAAATTGGCTCACGTGTTTTACGAAGCGGCACAGGTAACGCCATTACAAAATGAATAAGTTATCTGAGCGCTTGCATAATGCGATTTGATCAAACGTGAAGATCGCCAGCCGGTTAACAGCTTCAAACTGCGTGCTATCGCCATGATTTCCAGTTCTATCGGCGGGCAACAAAAGCCGCAGGGTGCGATTGCCGCCTCTGCTGGCAACCATGCACAAAGGCGTGGCGTTATCAGAAACAGCTTGGCTTTTAAAGCCCTCATCGTGATGCCACAAAACACAAGCATTAAAGTGGATGCGGTGCGCGGTTCTCGGCGGGCGAAGTGTTATTGACGGCGCCACCTCGATAAAGCCAAAGCCAGCCATTGCGCTTCCAAAGAAAAACATGACGTTTATTCCGCCCCTTCGACCATCCTCCCGTGATTGCCGGTCAAGGCACCAGCCATGGAAATGTTGCAGCACGTCCGATTTTGGATTATGTTTTCGTCCGTTGGGGCGGTGGTTTAGCCGCCGGTGTGGCAACGTGACTCAAACAATTTATGCCGGAAATTAAGGTTATCGGCGTGGAATCCAAAGATTCTGCCTGCTTTAAAAAGCCGCCTTAGATAACGGCAAACTCGACCGACTTAACACATGGGGTCTATTCGCTGATGGCGTTGCCTAGCCATTGGCGATGAAAACTTCCGCCCGTGCCAACACTACTTGGATGATATGGTAGTGGTAGATAGCGACGAAGTATGCGCTGCCATGAAAGATTTATTTGAAAACGTGCGCGTCTGTCTCTGAGCCATCAGGCATTAGCTTAGCCGGCTGAAGAAATAGTCAAAACAAACGCGCAATATTCATAGGAAATATGGCGGCAATTTCTCCGCGCGCTAACTTGAATTTCCATACGCTCCGCTATGTATCCGAACGTTGCGAAATCGGTGAAAAACCGCGAGGCTTGCTTTGATCACCATGCCGGAACAGCCGGGCAGTTTCTTACTTTGTCCATACGCTTGCGCGTGCAGTAACCGAATTGCTATGCACCGCTACGCAGATGACCAAAAAGCCTGTATTTTCGCCGGGTTCGCACCGCAAAATGAAGCCGAAGCAGAAATTATCGCAGAGCTTAACACAAAACGGCTTCGATGTAGAAGATATGTCCGATGATGACATCGCCAAAACCCATGCGTTATTTAATGGGTGGACGGGTTGCCGATGCGGCGAACGCCTTTGAGCACTTCGAATTCCCTGAGCAAAAAGGCGCATTATTAAAATTTCCTGAAACGTTTGGGTGGTCGCTGGAACATTTTCGTTTTTTCCTTTACCGGCTCACGGTGCCGACTACGACAATATCCTCGCCGATTCCAATTGGAACAACGCGATACCGGCGAATTTGAACGCCGAAAACCAGGTTATGCGTCCATCAAGATGTCACCGATAGCAAATCTACGTTATTTCTTGCGTTAGACAGCCAAAATGACTGGACTTCATGCTCTCCCCATCCGTCCCATTCAGATGGGGAGAGCCTGCAGTCGAAACCCCGCAACGCAGACAGATATTCATGGTTAAAAATTAAACACCTGTTTCTACCCGCATAGCCAACTATCTCATTGCGGATTATTATCTTTGTTGGTGTCATTGCCTTCAAGCTTTTACGTTAATGGCGGCAATTAGATCGTATGCCAGCCATTAATGTCTCCGGCTCATTGCGTATGCAGTTATCGCTTATTGAATGACATGGAGCATCACACCTGAATCAGTGAAAAAGGCTTGCTAATACCGTGAAAGTCTGTATTCACAATCGCTACGGAATATCCACCACCAGTTTTTGTGTCTGAAGACGTGAAATCCTCTTACGACAATCTCATTATGCGTTGGGAGAAAATGGAGTCATTCGCGCGACAAAAGAATTTCGTTGAATATCAACGTGATATTGCCGACTATGTGGCGCAAGTGATCAATTTGTCTCTGCATTGCAATATTCCGCTGAACAACGTTGATTTGGCAGTATGGGTGATTGCTTTGTCATTATTGTTGATTTTTGTGATGGCTTTTCTGTATGTGAATTGGTACACCCGTAAGGCTGTTGTTCGCCCATTGAACAGCTGACGCAAGCCGTGTATCCGAGCGCAAATGGGGCAATTTAAACATATTCCATTAGATGTAGATAAAGAAGATGAGATCGGCAATTTAGCGCGCATCATTCTACCAGCATGTCCTCTGAATTGGGTAGTTGTATTCCAGTCTCGAAGCAACGGTAAATGAAAAACACAAAAGTTGCAACAAACCAACCGCTCTTTAACTACGCTATACCACTGTTCACAACTGGTTACCACCAACAATATTAATGGCAAAGATTTTTGCAAATGGTGATGCAAAGATCATGAGCAGCGAACACTTACGTTATTTTGAGATTAGCAGGTAGATGCGGAAATGTGGAATATTTGCTTGAGTACAAAACAACCGTTAATCGGAATGTCAGCAAACAGATGTGAGCATGGAAGGCGAAACCTTGGCGATTCTGCATTGGCAGCAGGGGTTTGCGTTCGGATTTGCGCACCATGAACAACTTGGCGCAAAATGCTTAGCCGTTCGCTCTACTTCACAAAACCCAACGTCAGCAAGAGCAACTGTTGTTGATGGAAGAGCGTTCTATTATCGCCCGCGAGCTACATGATTCGTTAGCCCAGGTGTTGACTCAAATTCAATTAACCCTGTTAAAACAGTTGCAGCAAAGACGAACCGATTCCAAAAGAAAAAGCTTTGTCGATTATTCAGCAATTTGAACAAGCCCTGAGCGATGGTTACAGTCAATTACGCGAACTGTTGGCAACCTTCCGTTTAACCTATTCAAGAAGCAAATTTAAAACTGGCATTGAGCAAGTCATTGATTCTTTTACGCAATCAAACCGACATGCAAAATGAGCGAGAGTGCACCCCGCCATCGCAAAAGCCTAATGCGCCACAGTTGAGTGAATGCCCTTTGCAAATTGTGCGTGGCGGTATTAAATGCCATTAAACATTCTCGCAAAGGCACGTTAATTAGTGATTGCGCACACAAACGAAGATGGCGAATACGAACTCATTGCGCGCGACAACGGTGTGGGCATTCTCGAGTTTCGCAAGAACCTGACGGCATTACGGCTTAAACATCATGCAAGAACGCGAGTGCACAACTCAATGCCAAATTAACCATTTCTCGTCGAGCAAGCGGCGGCACAGTAGTTGCAAAGTCACACTGGCTCACGCCTTATCTTAAAAGGACGAATGCATGCAAAATTTACAACCTTTTGCATACCTTTTCTCTTCCTGCAAAGCGATCATCGCGAGATTCACTCGATTCCGGCATTGCAACGAGGCTTGGCGCAAGACTGCTTTGGTAGAACAGTTGCCGGTGCTAAGGAGCAAGGCAGCAATGTACTTTTGTAGAGGAGTTTGAGCGGCGCATGTCTTACTGAATCGCTTACTTGGCATTGAACATCGGAAGATGCGGATCATTATTTGCACACGTTAATGGCGGCGAAGTCTGGCAGCGACTTGGTGAAATGGAGCATACAGCGTGCAGAGTATATGGCTTGGAAAATCTGGCGCTCATTCCCGGCTGTGCAGAGGATTTGGCGCGCCGATTCAAAATATCGGCGCTTTATGGCGTGGAATTTAAAGAGGTATGTGTGATTATGTGGGAGGTGATGAATCTTCTCTACCTGGCGAGTGTTCCGCCTCACCAATGCCAGATATGAATTTGGTTATCGAGAAAGCGTAGTATTTAAGCACAAATATGCGCAAGGTTATGTGGTGACCGCCGTTGGGTTGAAGTTAGCGAAGGCATGGAAAACCGGTGGTAGATACGGCACTTAGCCAATCTGTGGACAAAGAGTGCGGTCACTTCTGCGGATGTTTTGCCGAAATTTATGCCGCTGCGTCGAAAAGTAGTGCCGGATCCGAAAGTGTTTTGGCAGCGCGCAGCGTGCTTTCTTTAAGAATCCCGTGGTTTCAGCCCAACAATGGAGCGATTACAACAAAACCATGCGGACGATCCCACATTTTCCTCTAGCTGGACGGCAGCATAAAATTAGCCTGCAGGCGCTTGTCGATCAATGTGGCTGGAGCGCCGCCAAACCGGTGGCGCCGCAGTACACATCCAGCAACAAGCGTTAGTATTGATTAATCAAGGCACGCCACGGCATCTGATGTCGTGGAACTTGCTCATCATATTTATCGACGCTTGTAGCACACAAGGTTTTGATATTCGCACTGCAACTGGAAGTCCGCTTTATCGGCAAGCAGGGCGAAATCGATAGTCACCGTTTAGCCCATTCGTTAGTTTTTCAACCGATGACCGAAGGAAATTTTATGGATTTTTAAAACAATATTAGAGACACTACCCTCTATTGATCCGCCTTTCCGGATTAACTATACTTGGATAATGGCACGGTGATTCATCACATTCCCGCCGTAGCCGGCAAATTAGGTTCAACTGCGCGTGGCCACAATGCCTCAGCGCAAGAATTTAACGGTAGAAATTAGATCGCGCTTCAGCACAGGCTTACAACTCTTCGCCGAACATACACAAGATGCGCGCGAAAATGTCGGAAGAAGCTTTCGCAATATTGATTTTGTTGTTGCGCGTGATTGAACGGGAGCTTGTGTTGGCCAAATTGAGGCACCTTAATGGAACAGCAAAACCTTTTCCTATTCCCGGGTCCAATTATTTCTTCGTATCGTTTAGGGTTAGCGCATTGAGCCTTAGCTTTGGCGTTATGGTGCTCACACCGTGCCATTACCGGCATGAGTCAGTGAAACCCTGCTTGGTTACCACAAAAACACCACAAAACCCACACACAAAAAAACACACCCTGTTGATTCATCAACACCGAACCACAAAGAATTGGCTAGCGGCGCGAAAACCGCTTTAACCGAGTTAAACACGGCATCACGCATCACTCGCCATAACGTCCACAACAGGAACAACCACGCAACATTAATAAACGAAGCCGCCACACCAATTAACCTACCAGCAACCACCAACACCAAACAAACAACAAACCCCCACACCACAAACCACAACAACGAACCAACTTAAACCGCCGCACCCGCCGTTCGTCGGTTATTGCCATTCAGCGCGCCCGCACCACACAAAGCAGCGAAACCCGATTTAAACACACACACAAACAACTTACAACCTTAATCCCAAATAGTTTCACCACCGACATCTGCACTCGTTGACCACCACAAACACAAACCAACCAAACCACCCAACCCACCCCCACCAAAACACACCACCCCAACCAACCCAAAACCCCAAACAAAAAACCCACACCACTCACCGATAATGAGTCTAAACACCTTCAACTGTCAACACCTCGTAAATTTTCCATACCGGTTTTAAGATCATGGATAAACCCGCCAAAAGACCACCAATAACGTGATCATAGAAGATGTCATCATGATTCTGTCGACCAGGCACCCATAACGTCTTGCATAACACCAACACTCCAACAACAGGTGTGCTATGCTGCACGCCGAGATACTGCTCCACCGGTTTTTAAAGGGCATAAATCTTGGCATAATAACGACCCGCAATCGCCCAATGATCACTTACGCTCCCAAACTGACTTGAACGCCAGGATTGTTTTAATATCTTGATTAGCGATTCTGCTTCTGCCGTTAAATTTCCGATTAATATATTCCCCGCGAGCAGGATAATTTAATTGCGTCACGTTATTTTGTGCCGCGAGTTATATTCTATTCCGGTGAGTTTCGCCAGCGAAAACCTCGCCCCAGCTGAGGATCGTATTGATAACCTCCGCTCAACGCACGGATCACTGATTTTCCAGTTCGCTCAATCGCCCATGAAGAAGACGATCTTCGGTTCAGTCATCAGGGTTCTCATCAATTCGCGACGGCTCAAGGTGGCAAGTCGCTGCCCAACGGCGATATTAAACCGCTCTTCTTTATCGTTTCAATCAAAGATGACTGGTCTCCCTAGCAGTTTGATCTGGCTGGACGCAAACGGTCTATCCAAGCCACTATAGACGTGAATTAAACGAGACGAAAAATAATCTTGCTGTAATAGCGCAGACATGTGAGTCCTCAAATACTGCGAATTTCAGTTTAGAACCGATATTGCTTTTGATCTTTATATAGGGCGGAACAAACTACTTTGCGCACGCGGCTCAAGGGTTTTGTGGCCATGGCCGAGAACTCTGGAGGCTTGGTTGAGAGGCCACGCTCTGTAAAATCGATTTTAAACTGCAGGCAAGATACGATTGACGCTCGATTCAGCGATCCTCGGCATATCTGACCGCCGCCCTTTCTTTTGCTGATGCACAGGTGGCATCAAAGCTTCGCTTCCAAATCATACCGCCATAGCGATTTGACAAAGGTTGTATTGATACCCTCGGTTCACTCATGGAAACGCCACGCCGCTCGGCATTTTGCGCACGATCATTGTCCAAAACGGACTGCCGGAAAGAGTCATCCACTTTCATTGCGAAATAATCCATTTGATAATAATTAAAGTCGATTTGAGGCCAAAGGCGCGATAAGGGCTGACAACCACTTCATCATTTGGAGTTGGCTTAACGAACATCGCAATATGTCATTGGGTTGATAATACGCAATTCGCCCGCCGGATCCTGCATACCCGTCGCGCTGCTGCCATAAGCAGAGCCAAAGTCGTTAAAATCGCGCTTATCGCTCACCTTGTGCATTCAAATCCAAACGCCAATCTCGTTACAAAAGCCGTATTATGCTTCAATAAAATAAATGACGCTTACGATTTTCGCTGTCGTAATCTTTTACCGATCATCTTAAATATTCACCGGCACTCTGCCCTCGCCTCATGTCGTTAAATAGCGCATTCACTGTTCAACTGCCAACCACGACGAACATATATATTTCGGCATTTAACGTGGCAGCATCGCAAGCGCATATTCAATACACACCGGCTGGAGGCGTGCAGAGCGTCCCGATCTGCCATGTCCTGCAAGCTGGAATCATAAACTCGGAAACGACGGCGGTCGCTCATATCGGCTAACTGCAAAGTCACGGCGTATAGGACACCAGCACGCCCTGCACTTTAAAACGGGCATGCCACGATTTCCGCATACTCTTCTTTAACGTGTGGACGCATTTCCATCGGCATAAATCGATCGCAAATGATCATCTTGCAAACAAGAGGTAAATGTCGCATTTTTCATCACACGATAGTCCATCCAGCGCACCCACGCTTTCTGCCGCCCTCACTGGCCGCCAGCGATCCACTAATTGATAATGTGCGTTGCGAACATCCGTATCTTTGGTATGTAAAATGAATTCTTGGCATCATCGCCCAGCAAATTGATTTGGTTGTCTCGATAATCCACCGTCCACCACGGGCACGCGTAACGCTGCACATTATCACCGGTCCCTGTTGTCGCACCTCAACTTCTGCAGATTGTAAATGAGCGATTGCCTTGTTTAACATCCACGTTGCCTTTATAACCTGCCCACTGCGAGGCTGCGTTATCTCCGCCCACAATCCGCCTCAATATACACCGGCAAATCGTTCCGGATTTTCCACGCTCGCACTTTCACCGGTAAAATGCGGCACACCGCATAAAGCACTGCTGTGCTAAAATGACGGTCAAAGCATGCGGCGTCATAGCGCGGGTCCAGGTGACAAACCTTGAAATTAACGGTAGCGTATCTATTCGCGGGTAAGATTACGACAAATCATTTTCCAACCGAGCGGCGTGATTATACTGTAAAACTAGGCTAAATCGCAGGGGTTAATCGGCGTTATTTACGCGTCCTGTGCAACAACACTGATTCCAATGATCATTCACCAAAGCCCATCCGATCAGCGACTTAAAACGCATAACAGGTGGTCGAGCCGACAAACACAAAAACCGCGCTAACGCCTTGGAGCAGCGCCGCGGAAAACAGCCGTCGAGCGGGCGCTCGCGGCTAAATCAGGCACACTGGTTTACCTGCGGGTTGCCCATCCACAAAAGACCGATATAAAACGACTAAAAATTTTCACCACGCACTTTTCCATCGCCAAACACGCGCCCGGCATTTTTCACAATCGCCTCATTTTGCCCGATGCCGAGTCGACCGGCATTTTGCATACTGCTCGATGCCTTCATCTGTCATGTTTGCGCAATTTTTGCGGATCAAAATGGTAAAACGCCCGCCGATAATTTTCCCGCTTTGTAATGCCCAGTAATCCACGACAACCCCGCCTGCTGCCGTCTACAAACAGAGTTCTCAAATAATCTCTGACTCATCAAATTGCGGCTTCGCTCGTGATCGCGATAAATCCGGATACGATGGCGAACCCTCCCGCCCACGCGACACGCGTGCCATTTCTATTTTCCTTCTCAATATCTTCCAGAATGAAAACAACTCCTAAAGTGCCAAGTCTTTTCACTGCAGGTGGGGGTCGTTTTCTAGCCGTATTTCCACGGACGTCCTCATGTGCCATCAATATTTATAAAACCTCATTGTCGGTAGAACAGCATCTTTCATTCTCAGTGTTTTAGCTGATTTCTATGAGGTTTCAATCAGCGCCACTGACAATTCAACAACGATGAACGTCAACGCCGCATTTGGCAAATCGCTAATGATGTCGAGGTGCTGTTGACGGTTGGGATTTTAAACAATACGTTTTGGGGACTCTTTTCTATCGTTTTATCAGCGAAAATTTTGCTAACTATATTGAAGGTGGCGATGATAGCGTTGATTATTCTGCTTTTAATGATAATGACCCTATTATTGCGGCAATCAAAGAAGACACCATCAAAGCAAAAAGGCTATTTTATTTACCCAAGCCAATTGTTTAAAAATGTCGTGGCAACAGCCAACACTAATCCGAATTTAAATACAGATCTGAAAAAGCATTTTTACTGATATCGAAAAACTCGCTACTGGCTACCCTTCCGAACAGGATATCAAAGGCTTAGTTGCCGATTTTGATACCACTAGCAGCCGCTTGGGTAATACCGTTGCCGATAAAAACAGCCGTCTAGCCGATGTATTAAAAGGCGTTGCTGAGTTAGATTTTGGTGACTTTGAAGATAATCATATTGATTTATTCGGTGATGCTTACGAATTTTTAATTTCCAACTATGCCGCCAATGCCGGTAAATCAGGTGGTGAGTTCTTTACACCACAATGCGTTTCCAAGCTAATTGCTCGACTGGCTTTATATGGACAAGACAAGGTCAATAAAATTTACGACCCTGCTGCCGGTTCGGGTTCTTTATTATTGCAAGCGAAAAAACAATTTGATGAACACATCATTGAAGAGGGATTCTTCGGGCAAGAAATTAATCACACCACTTACAACCTTGCTCGTATGAATATGTTTTTGCATAACATCAACTACGACAAGTTTGATATCGCCCTTGGCAACACCTTAATGAATCCTCAATTCGGCGATGATAAACCCTTTGATGCTATCGTTTCTAACCCGCCTTACTCCGTGAAATGGATTGGCTCAGACGATCCAACGCTAATTAACGATGAACGCTTTGCCCCTGCCGGTGTGCTTGCACCAAAATCCAAAGCGGACTTTTGCCTTTATTTTTGCATGCGTTAAGTTATCTTTCAGCAAAAGGCCGCGCAGCGATTGTCTCCTTCCCCGGCATTTTTATCGCGGTGGTGCAGAAAATCAAAAATTCGTCAATATTTGGTGGATAATAACTATGTAGAAACGGTGATTGCGCTTGCGCCAAATCTCTTTTTCGGTACCAGTATTGCGGTGAATATTTTGGTGCTTTCCAAACATAAACCCTGATACCCAAAACCCAATTTATCGATGCCAGCGGTTTATTTAAATCCGCCACCAACAACAATATTTTGGAAGAGGAAGATATTGAGCAAATTCTCAAACTGTTTGCTGATAAAAGAGGATGTGCCTCATTTAGCCAAATCCGTGTCCTTTGAAGAAATCGTTACAAATGAATCACAACCTTGCGGTGAGTTCTTATGTAGAACAAGAAGACACCCGAGAAGTGATTGATATCGATAAACTCAACGCAGAAATTAAACAAACTGTTGCCAATATCGACCGCTTACGTGCTGAAATTGACAAAATTGTGGCGGAGATTGATCAACAATTAGATAAGGAAATAGAATGGCTATTTATAAAATATGCTCTGTGATGAAAGTTGTCATTTAGAACATGATGGATCTACGATATTATGGCAATCAGACGATTCATTGTTCGCAGAAAAAGACAATTGAGTTTGAGCAAATCAATCAGCATTGAGAAGCAACATAAGCACGGTACCCACCGGAACCAAAACATGGACAGCTAAATACAGCAACAGTGGAATCTCTACTGCGATCTCAATTCGATCGTCGTTTAGATAATGAAGAAATTCATTTTAAAACGACTGTCGTAATGGCTGACATAAAAGTCTTTAAATCACTACAAAATCTTCAGCTGAAGGCTCACACTAATAATTTTTACTATAAAATTGCTGTATTACACAGCTCACGAGATTTCTTAGAGATATTTACCGTATTTATTTAGATTATATGGATACATTGGGTGCAGATAACGTCTGAAGAGGAGTATGCAAGTACAAAATGCACAAACTGGGATTTAAAAGCAGAAGTTACCAATCGTGCGGTCTTATCGGGTACAAATTATTCAACTTTGTGATTTATTAGTCAGCTGTCGCTTATAAGAACCGGTCCGATATCGACCATAAAAGTGCTGATAAAAACAAACAATTTGTGATGTCGAACATTATGTCGTCGCTTTGAGATATCACTACTGAGCACTTTAGAAGAAAGCATTTTAATATCTTTCGTATGCAACTGCAGGAAGAAAACGATGCTAGATGAGATATTAGATCTTTAAATAAAATTGAAAGTGAAACTTTATTTGATTATTTATATTCCATTTTCCATTCAGACTTTGTAGATCGAACTCACTGGCCGATTTATATAGACCCTAAATCGCGACGATTTAGAAGATAATGCAGTAAAAGTCTTTTGGCATCTAATCTCTACGAGAAGAAAAGAAATCTATTGGGAAAATGGCATAAACGAAATTTCGTTCACTTGATCGACTATCCTGATTATGAACGGGCCGAAAGAATTGGCTGGGTGAAAGAGATTCTAGCAAATCATACTCACGCAAAATTAAGCTATCATCGTGAAAGTAACAAAAACGATAGCATCTCGCTGTATATTGTGGGCTTATGACAGAAGATTTTGGTAGATTTTACCAGAAAACTAGGTAAATCCTCTTCATTTTTAGTGACAAGTTCTAGTATTGATCACCAAGGAAAACGTGATGATTATCAGAAACGCTACGAAAAATACCAAACGGTGATGAAAACCTTAAAAGAGTGCGAGATAGTGTCTAACGATAGAGAAATGGTCGCCTATTGCAAGCCAGGCTGGAACGGCTACCCTTTTCTTACAAAGGTAGGTGAGCTAGCAGTTTATAATTAGGCTCAGCAGCACAATTTAGGCAAGCTTTTCTGGCTCTTGAAAGATTTTGTGAGCATGTATAGTATTCAAAACAGATTAAAAATCCAACAGTCAACTAAAAGTTGACAGTTCAACATTTGTGGGCGGACTTCAGTTCGCCGAGGGCTATCATACCACTGTTGCCAATATCGACCGCTTGCGCGCAGAAATTGACAAGATTGTGGCGAATTGAGGGATAAAATGTAGTGGGCTTAGCCCACCGATTTACTGATAACGGGCGGTGGGCCAAAGCTCACCTGACGAGGAAACAACAAAAATACAATGAAAAATAACCGCACTTTTTAGAAAAATTATTGGATGGGAGCTGAGGTTGAGTGGAAAACGCTCGATGAAATATCTTCTATTTATGGTGGGCTAACAGGAAAAGGCAAAGCTGACTTTTGAAAATGGAAATGCTCTTTATGTACCTTACAAAAATATCTTCAATAACATTGAAATTGATTTTAATAATCTTGAAAGCCGTAATGTGTTCGATGATGAAAGACAATATACCATAAAAATATGGAGATGTCTTGTTTACTGGTTCTTCGGAAACCGCTGAAGAAGCAGGTATGTCTTCTGTTGTTACAACAAAAACAGAACAAAAATCTATTTAAATAGTTTTTCATTTGGATTGAGATTTAATGATGATGTAGAGTTGTTGCCTGAATTTTCTAAATTTCTATTTAGAACACCTCCTATTCGCAAAGAGATTGTGAAATCAGCCAGTGAGTAACAAGATTCAATATTTCTAAAAGCAAGATTTAAGAAAATCAAAATCCCCATCCCCCACCCCCGTCCAAACCGAAATCGTAAAAATTTTTGGACGCATTGACAGCTGTACTAGCGAGCTTACCAGCGAGCTTATACTACGCCGGAAGCAGTATGAGATACTATCAGGAGAAAGTATTAAGTGAAGAAGAACTGGGAAGGTTGGGTTTGGTGGAAATGTTTAAAACATATTTTCAATATCTTTGCAGGAGGGATGTTCCTAAGGGAATTTTATTCTCCAACATAAAACTCAAGAATTCGATGTTCCGGTCTTATCAAAATGGCACTGGCAATAAAATCTTTACTTATGGTTGGACACATAAGGCAAAAATTAACTAAACCTAGCTTAACAATTTCAGCTAGAGGAACAATTGGTTGGACACGTTATCGTAGAAAGAAACCATTTTATCCAATTGTTAGATTACTTGTATTAACGCCATTGAATTAAATTTAAAATATGCATACCATTTTATGAAAATGATTGAAAATAATTATGTGAAAGTTCCTGAAAGTGGTATTCCTCAACTAACTGAAACCAATGATCGAAGAACTACATGCATTCCTGTTCCTCATTTTCAAGAACAACAGAGTATTGCTTCAATATCTTTGATAAATTTGAAATCCTAAACAATTCCATCACAGGCGGATTTGCCTTTAGCTTGATTGAACAGCCAAAAAGCGGTATGAATATTATAGAGAGTTGTTATTGAATTTCCCAGGCAGAGTAACAATACGACTAAAAAGCCTAGACGAAATTGCAAAACAGTTAAGAGATTCCGGCAAAAGGTTAATCTAATTTACGCCTTTTAATGGAAGTGGACCCGTTTATCAAAAGCGCTTTAAGAATCTTATCGCACCTAAAAGAAAATCATGGCGTAATGAAGTTAAGAGCCAGCACGAAGAAAAATACTTTTATTTTAATGCGGTTTACCGAGGATTTATTCTATTGGGATGGCATGATCTTCTTAACGACACTGACCCTAAATTAAAGATTCAACCTAATCCTCTTTCATCAGTTGAGTCGACTTAAAGATCAAGGGATGAAGGTAAAGTAATTGGAAAATCTGTCGTTATTGTGATGGAAAAACTGGTGCCTAAATTTCGATATTGATAATAATCCAAATTACATTCAATTTTGCGCGTGGAGATGATACACCTGAAGAAAATATAAAACTATCTAAGGGAAGAAAGTAATTTTATTTGGAGTATCATGCGTTAATTGAATCAAGTTGTTGCAGAATTAAATATCAGTGTTTCTAGTGAACGCACCACTGATAGTCGACGAGCTTAAACTATATTTTTATTGATGATCCAGTAAGTTCATTAGTCGAAAATCATCTTATTCAATTAGCTAGCTGATTTAGCGGAATTAGTCAAAAGCTAGTCCCGGCACTATATAAAATTTATTATCACTACACACACAACCCTTTTATTTTATAACGTTTTATATAATGAAATTGGAGCAAAAATTGGTTATATTCTAAGAAAAGATGAAAATAAGAATGAGAAAAACGAAGAGATTTGATCTTGAGGAGAGGTGATACAAATAAAAGTTCTCCTATCTCATCTTTTCTACGAAATCTACTTGAGTTGAATCTAAAGATATTCAAAATATCATTTCATGTTGCTGAGAGAAATTTATATGACGGCGAACTGCGCTCATATTCAGGATGGTCAAATCTATTACCCAATGATGATGCAAAGACAAGTCTATTACACACTCCGTATAATCAATTTTACTAGTCACTCTACATTATCAAATGAAATGATCGCTGAACCAACAGATTCCGAAAAAGAAAGATTGTTAAATACTTTACTTGAACATCTAATTAATAATTACGGTTTCTATATGATAGATAGTTAAAGAGCCACAAACTAGGCCAGTAATACAACAGAGTAAAATTATGAACGACTTAATCATCTACGTCGACCGATGACAGCAAATCTCGTGCTGCTTTATTGGTTGTCGAAAATGAGGCTTGGTTGACCCAAAATCAGCTTGCGGAACTTTTTGACACCTCTGTACAAAATATCGCCTCACATATATATATATTAGAAGACAATGAATTAGATGAAAATTCGAGTTATCCAAGGATTACTTGATAACTACCCAAGAATGGTAAACAGTATCAAGTAAAAAGATTTCCAGATAGATACTGAATATTTAGAAAATACAGATACTGAAAAAGCATCACAATTAAGGAACATTCATGACCCAATACAAAACCATCGCGAATCCAACAACTTTATCGTTTTAGATCAATATAATAAAGTTTGTGGAAGAGCCTAATGCTGGTTATCAAACGGAAGGGAGCCTTGAACGTGAATTTATTCGTGATTTACAGGCGCAAGGGTATGAGTATTTACAAGAGCTCAATAGTCATGATGCGTTGGTTAAAAACTTACGGGCACAATTACAGCGCTTGAACAATGTGGTTTTCTCGATGCGGAATGGCGACGTTTTTAGAAGAATATTTAGATAAACCCGAGCGATAGTCTGATTGAGAAAACCCGTAAAATCCATGATGACTCTATTTATGATTTTGTGTTTGATAATGGGCGAATTCAGAATATCTATCTGCTAGATAAGAAAAATCTTGCCAATAACGCTCGTGCAAGTTATTAATCAATTTGAACAAACCGGCAGCTATGACAATCGTTATGATGTGACAATTTTGGTGAATGGTTTACCGCTTGTACATGTTGAATTGAAAAACGCGGCGTGGCTATTCGTGAAGCCTTTTAATCAAATTCATCGTTACAGCAAAAGAAAGCTTCAATAAAGAAAACTCTCTCTTTAAATACATTCAGATTTTTGTCATTTCTAATGGCACAGATACTCGCTATTTTGCCAACACCACCAAGCGCGATAAGAAAACAGCTATGACTTCACAATGAATTGGGCAACGGCAAAAATACCTCTAATTAAAAGATTTAAAAGGATTTTACGGCGACATTCTTGCAAAAACATACCCCTGCTCAATGTATTGGTAAATTACTGCGTGTTTGATGTTTCCGACACCCTATTGATTATGCGCCCCGTATCAAATTGCCGCCACCGAGCGGATTTTATGGAAAAATCAAAAAGTTCTTATTTGGCTAAAAAATTGAGCAATAAAGACAGTGGCGGCTACATTTGGCACACCACCGGCTCAGGCAAAACGCTCACCAGCTTTAAAGCTGCACGCCTTGCAACGGAATTAGACTTTATTGAAAAAGTATTCTTCGTAGTAGATAGAAAGGATTTTGGACTATCAAACCATGAAAGAATACCAACGCTTTTTCACCGGATAGCGTGAATGGTCTCGGAAAGTACGGCGGGACTAAAACGCAATATCGAAAAAGACGACAATAAGATCATTCGTTACCACCATTCAAAAACTCAATAACCTGATGAAATCGGAAGATAAATTACTGATTTATGATAAACACGTGGTCTTTTTATCTTCGATGAATGCCATCGTTCTCAATTTGGTGAAGCGCAAAAATCTGACGAAAAAATTCAAAAATACTATCAATTTGGTTTTACCGGCACACCGATTTTTCCCCAACTAACGCATTAGGCGCTGAAACTACAGCGAGTGTTTTTGGCGTTGAACTCCATTCTTACATTATCACCGATGCGATTCGTGATGAAAAAGTGTTGAAAATTTAAAGTGGATTACAATGATGTACGACCACAATTTAAGAGCATTGAAACTGAAAAGAATCTTGAAGAGCTAACAAAACTCGAGAAAAAACAAGCCTTTTTACAACCTAAACGTATTGAGCAAATTGCCCAATATGTTTCTAGATATCTCAAAACAAAAGACCCATCGCTTTAATGCGGGTAACAATGGCTTTAATGCCATGTTTGCAGCAAGTAGCGTGGATGCGGCCAAAGCTCTATTATCGAAAACGTTCAAACAGTTACAAAGTACGGTCAAAAATCCACTTAAAATTGCAACAATTTCTTTTTCGTTTTGCCGCCAATGAAGAGCAAGATGCCATTGGGGATATTGCTGATGAAAGCTTTTGAAGTGAGGCGATGAATTCTACGGCTAAAGAATTTTTAAAATCAGCATGATTGACGATTACAACAGCTATTTTGCCACAAATTACGACGTGGATGCGTAAATCGTTCCAAAAACTACTATCGTGATTTAGCCAAACGTGTCAAAAACAAAGAAGTGGATTTACTGATTGTCGTTGGGATGTTTTTAACCGGTTTTGATGCGCCGACCTTAAATACCTTATTTGTAGATAAAAACTTACGCTACCATGGTTTGATTCAAGCTTATTCACGTACAAACCGCATTTATAACAGCACCAAAAGTTTTGGCAATATCGTCACCTTCCGTGATTTAGAACAAGATACCATTGATGCCATTACGCTTTTCGGTAAATCCAATACGCGCAATGTCGTATTAGGAAAAAGTTATCAAGAATATATGGAAGGCTTTACCGATGCTGGTGTTGCTTGTCGTGGATATGTTGATATTGTGAAACTGAGCTACAAAGAACAAATTTCCTGATCCAGAGTGAAATTCAAACGGAAAAAGACAGAAAGACTTTGTAAAATTATTTGGTGAATATTTGCGGGTTGAAAAATATTCTGCAAAATTATGACGAATTCGCGGCTTTGCAAGCCTTTCCAATCGCTTGATACTGCAGATGAAAAAGCCGTTGAAGCCTTTAAAGAAAAATATTATTTAACGGATGAAGCTTTTGCTGAAATGCGGCCTATTGATATACGAGCGAACGTAATATTCAAAATTATCGTTCAACTTATAACGATATTCGCGATTGGCTCCGCTCACCAAAAAGAGGGCGAGGAAAAAGCAAAATCGACTATTGATTGGGACGATGTAGTGTTTGAAGTGGATTTATTAAAATCCCAAGAAATCAATCTGGATTACATCTTAGAATTGATTTTTCGAAACACAATAAGAAAAACGAAAAATAAAGCTGAGCTGATTGATGAAATTCGATCTATCATTCGAGCAAGTCTAGGGAAACCGAGCAAAAGAAAGTTTGATTGTAGATTTTATCAATCAAACCGACTTAGATAGCATTGTCGATAAAAAGCCGGCATTATTGAATCCTTCTTCCAATTTGCCCAAAAAGAGCAGCAGACAGAAGCCGACGAATTGATGAGCAGTGAAGGACTGAATATTGATGCCGCGAAAACGTTACATTAACGTGTCATTAAAACGTGGATACGCCAGTGAACAAGGGACAGATTTAAATGATGCGATCCGAAAATGAGTCCGCTTAATCCACAATACCTCACAATAAAAACAACGTATATTCCAAAAATCGCCGCATTTGTTGAGAAATTCTAGGAGTTGAGGACTCTCTGATTTAGTTTGAATTACATACGATGTATGCCAACGCATAATTTATGTATGAATTGAGTAAGGCACTACTTTTTCATCAAATAAAAACGGCACCTCGGTCGATGAGACTTAAGAATCTCTCGGCTGAGATGCCGTTTTAATCGTATCAAATTACTCTTTTTGGTAAGCGTATGATGGAAAGTAGCAATCCGCCCCAGATAATGATCAGTGCGATCGCCATCATGCGATAATTGCATTAGTTGTCACGCAGTTTTCTCCTTGTTTTTGTGTCAAGTGCTTCCACGGCAAACGGGAAAGTAAGAAACTGATGATGCACTAAGCCGTCGCCATGCCCCAGCCGAAGGTGTTAACGAACCATTCAGGATAGCCTTCGTAGCCGTTTGCCAAAACTTTGGTCGCTTCTTTGTAAAGCATGAAACGCTAATACGCCGGTGGTGACCACAATGCAGGCTTTCCAGATTGCGCCGACTTTGAAAGAGCTGGTTCGTTGTCAGGTGTTCACAAGTTCTTTGTAATCGACCGGTCACGATAATGGAAAGCAAAGAGAAGAACGCCACAGCAACGAGTACCAAACATGTTGACGAAGTGTCCATAGTATCAAGCATCGGCAAAACCGGCCGCCGTGCCAAAACAATAAGGTGGATGCAAGCATCATTGGTGAAACCAACTAAAAATGTGGCGCGCACGCGGCGTAAGCGTAATTTATCTTGTACCGCCACAATGATCACTTCTAATACGGAAATAAAAGAAGTTAAACCGGCAAACACTAAGGAACCAAAAATAATACGCCAAGTAACTGTCTAGCGGTGCTTGATTAATAATCGTTGGGAACGCAAAGAATGCCAAACCAATTCCCGCCCTTTAGTCACATCGCTGACTTCTTGTCCGTTTGCCATAGCAATGAAAACCTAACGCCGAGAATACGCCAATACCCGCTAACACTTCAAAAGCTACTATTTGCAAAAACCAACCACTAAACCTGCACCGGTTAAATCCGATTCTTTCAAGTAAGAGGCATACGTCAGCACATGATGCCGAAGCAGATGGAAAGCGAGAAAAAGATTTGTCCATAGGCGGCAATCCAAACACTTGGATCGGTTAATTTGTCCCAGTTTGGGGAGAATAACGCATCAAGACCTTTTGCTGCACCCGGTAGAAATAAAGAATAGACCACCAAGGCAATAAACATAATCCACCAAAATCGGCATAAAGATGACGGAAGAACGTGCAACACCTTTTTGTACGCCAAAAGAGAGAATTAATAACGTGATGATCCAGACAGCAAGTGGGCCGACAACTGTACCAACAAAATCAAAACTTAAAGCAACCCTCACTAGCCATTTTGATGTGTTCATGTAAGAAGAAATCGACTGGGTTACTCCCCCATGCAGAGCTGAAAGAATAATAAAGTATAACTTGCCGCCCAACCGAGAATAACCGCATAGTAGAGACCGATAATGACATTGATCATCGCACCACCAACCAAAGGTTTCAAAACGTAGTTTTGAGTTTACGATAAGCCAGCGGCGTGATGCGCGGAATTTATGACCCAACGCATAATCCAAGAAAAAGCAATGGAATACCCGCAGTTATTAATAGGCAACTAATATAGGAATCATAAAGGCTCCCCGCCATTTTCGTAAGTAACATAAGGGAAACGCCAAATATTTCCTAACCCGACCGCGGAGCCGATCGCCGCAAAAATAAAGGCTCTCCGCCCAGAGAATGTTTCTCGTTTATGTGTGGTTTGTGTCATATGAACACCTGTTAAAAGTTAAAAATGAAAGAATGCTACTATAACCGAATAAAAAGGGCAAATGTTCATGGCTACAAAACAATTATTCATGTTAAGAACCGAAGGCTATTTATCTACCCAGAAATGTCATACACACAAAAATTGATTTGAAAAATGTGATTCCTGATAAAAGCCATAAAAAGTGAGCATTGTCATAACAACACTCACTCTTTATAAACTTCAAGTATTTTGCCAATATGGCGTTTTATTATACTGCTCGATGATTTTAGCTACCACGCCAGCGCCTACTGTACGGCCACCTTTCACGGATAGCGAAAACGTAAACCGCGGTCCATCGCGATTGGGTGGATTAAGGATACAGTCATTTTGATGTTGTCGCTGCATTACCATTTCCACGCCTTCCGGTAATTCGATAGTACCGGTTACGTCGGTTGTACGGAAAATAGAATTGTGGACGGTAACCTTTGAAGAATGGAGTATGACGACCACCTTCTTCTTTGGATAATACATACACTTCAGATTCGGAAGTCTGTGTGGGAGTAATTGAACCCGGTTTCGCTAATACTTGACCACGTTCGATTTCTTCACGTTTGGTACCACGTAATAATGCACCGATGTTTTCACCTGCACGACCTTCGTCAAGTAATTTACGGAACATTTCAACACCGGTTACGGTTGTTTTCGCAGTTGGTTTGATACCTCACGATTTCAACTTCATCACCAGTACGGATGATACCACGCTCTACACGACCGGTTACTACTGTACCACGACCGGAAATAGAGAACACGTCTTCAATTGGAAGAAGGAACGGTTGGTCGATTGCACGCTCAGGTTCAGGAATGTAAGTATCTAATGCTTGAGCTAATTCAAGGATTTTTTCTTCCCATTCTGCTACGCCGTTTAACGCTTGTAATGCAGAACCACGAATGATTGGAGTATCATCACCCGGGAAGTCATATTGAGAAAGAAGTTCGCGAACTTCCATTTCAACTAATTTAATAACTTCGTCATCTACCATGTCGCATTTGTTTAAGAATACGATGATGTGAATACACCTACTTGGCGACCCTAATAAGATGTGCTCACGAGTTTGTGGCATAGGACCATCAGTTGCTGTCACAACCTAAGATGGCACCCATCCATTTTGCGCCGCACCGGTAATCATGTTTTTAACATAGTCGGCGTGTCCCGGACAGTCAACGTGTGCGTAGTGACGGGTTGGTGTGTCGTATTCAACGTGGGACGTGTTGATGGTGATACCGCGCGCTTTTTCTTCCGGCGCGTTATCGATTTGGTCGAATGCACGAGCTGCACCACCATAGTGTTTTGCTAATACGGTGGTAATTGCTGCCGTTAAGTGGTTTTACCATGGTCAACGTGGCGATTGTACCCACTTTAACGTGCGGTTTTGTACGTTCAAAATTTTTCTTTAGACATTGATTGTCCCTCTAAACAAACACGGTTATCGATGGTTCAGTTTACCAGATTAACCAAAAGTATTAAAATTTGTAATGGAAGATTATTAGAAATGGTGCTGATAGGCGATTCGAACTGCCGACCTCACCCTTACCGAAAGGGTGCGCTCTACCAACCGAGCTATATCAGCGCTTGGAGCGGGCAGCGGGAATCGAACCCGCGTCAGTTTAGCTTGGAAGGCTAAAGGTAATAGCCATTATACGATGCCCGCCGTTCTTAATTCATCTGTCCCATCAGTCGCTTAGAAATGGTGGAGGAGAAGGATTCGAACCTTCGAAGGCTGAGCCGGCAGGATTTACAGTCTGCTCCTTTGAGCCTCGGAATCCCTCCACGCTAATTTGGGGCTTATCACACGAGATAATGGTGCCGACTATCGGAATCGAGACCGATGACCTACTGATTACAAGTCAGTTGCTCTACCTACTGAGCTAAGTCGGCCTCGTGAACAAGTGAGGCGTATTATAGGGATATACCTGACAAGTCTATAAATCGTAATTATTCGTTTAATTATCAAAACAAAGAGAATACTGATTTGCTTAATTTATAAGCACAACTCAGTTTTTACTGCGCATCCTTTTCATTTTATAAAAGTTATATTTCACCCATTATTTTACTCAACGGAAGCGCAATTTAATCGTGAAATATCCAATTTCTGACGCCGCACATCAGACAACAGCTACTTTTCTTATCCTTTAAACGACAGCACTGGGCTGCCTTACGCAAATCCGTGCCATTAAAATTGACCGAGCAAGATCTTAAACCGCTACTGGGTTTTAATGAAGAAATTGTCGCTGGATGAAGTACGCATTGATTTACCTGCCACTCACCCGCCTGATTAACTACTATATAGAAGAAAAACATTCGCCGCCAGAGATGTTCTTCACCGTTCCTTAGTGGTGAAAGCCCAAAAAGTACCATACATTATTAGCATTGCCGGCGGTGTTGCCGTTGGCAAAAGCACCTCGGCACGCATTTTACAATCTCTTCTTAGCTATTGGGCTGAGTGAACGGAAAGTGGATTTAGTACCACCGATGGTTTTTGCATCCGCTTTCTTAGTTTACAAAAGCATCAACTATTACAAAAGAAGGTTTTCCGATTTCTTACGATACGCCGAAAGTAATTCATTTTTAGCCGATATCAAATCCGGTAAACATCGGTGAAAAGCGCAATTTATTCTCATTTAACTTATGACATTATTCCTGAACAATTTAATGTTATCGATCAGCCGGATATTTTTGATATTGAAGGGCTCAACGTCCTCCAACCCAATGATAATCGCGCAAATCAAACCTTCGTTTCAGATTTTTGTGGATTTTTCAATTATGTGGACGCAGAAGAAAAGCTTATTAAAAGAATGGTATATCCGTCGATTCTTAAAATTCGACAAAGTGCGTTTTCTAACCCGAATTCCTATTTTAAACATTACGCCAATCTTTCCGAACAAAGAAGCCATTGCGACAGCCAGTCGTATTTGGGATGACATTAATGGTTTTAAATTTAGAGAAAATATTTTTGCCGACACGTGAACGTGCCAATCTGATCTTAAAGAAAGGGGTTAATCATGAAGTCGAGGTTAGTCAAAGCAGCGAAAATAAGGCGAAAAAGAAACCGCACTTAATTGAGCAAGACATAAAGGTGCGGTCGTTTTTCTTTCTCTATTTCTATCGAGTCCCATGATCGACGATTGTTTTACCATGGGCTGTAATCAAATGTTGCTCTTCTAACATTCTCATAATCCGCCCTACTGTTTCACAGGGAGCATCCCACCATCTGTCCGATTTCCTGACGGGTGATTTTAATTTTGCATCCCGTCCGGATGCGTCATGGCGTCCGGCATTTTGGCTAAATTTAACAAGGTCTGCGCAATACGTCCGGTGACATCTAAGAAAGCTAGATTGCTGACTTGCCGTGATGTTCGTTGTAAGCGATGGGCTAATTGTGCGGTCAGATACATTAAAATATCAGGGCTAACTTGAATTAATTGACAGAAATTTTCGATGGAAATTTCAGCAACCTCTGAGCGGTCTTGCTTTAACCCATGCAGAACGCAGTTGACCATCTTCAAAACAATCACTGCCTCACCAAAAGAACTCGCCCTTGCCTAAATAGGTTAAAATCATTTCCCTGCCGTCTTCATCTTTCACCATGACGGAAACCGAACCGCTAATGATGTAATACAACGCATCCGCTTCTTCTCCGGCGTTAATCAGTATGCTTTTCGCTGCATATTTTTAATGTGTGGCAATGATAAAACCACTCCAGCATCGGATCCGTTGGTTGTGTGGCTTGTGCGTCCTGTTCCTGCACGTAAAACCTCCATCTAATTATGAAAAACTAAAAAGTTTATCTAACAAAGTCCGTTTTATTTTTATATCGATAGATTCATGTAACTCAGACCCAAACAATCACCCGCACTTCCTTGGCGGATTCTGTTCAGTACAGCGCTTTCTGTTCGAAAGTCTGTTCATGTGAACCATCAATCGGTTCCTTCACGTAAAAATGACGCTTTCCACGATGTTGATTAAGGTGTCTTCCGCCAGTTCTTGCCAAGGAATAATCACGACATATTACCTAAATAAATAAATTATGCAAATAAGCTCAATGAGCTGCCATTGCTGGTGAAAGCTCTGGTTTTGAGTGTGTCGGAAGTTGGAACGACATAGCGCATAAAGCTGTCCTTCACAGAGGGTAACAAAGGTGTGCGCAGCGATACTGCGCTCATCTACATTAAATCCGCGTCCTTCGCGCAATTTTCGCATTTGCAGAATATTCACAAATTGAAATTCTAGTCGGTCAAAAAAGGTGGCAACGCGGGCTTGTAGTTTGGCATCTTCAAACATCAACGCATGACCCGTTAACACCCGAGTTAAACCGGGATTTTTACGGGCAAAAATCCAAGATCATCTGCAGGATGTCTTTTTACCCGTTGCATGGTGTTGGTTTCATTTTTCGATCGATTGTGAAATGCGATTCAGCAATGTGTTTTCGATATTCCTCAATTAAGGCTTCAAAAATCTTGGTTTTGCTCGGGTAATAACGGTATAACGCCGCTTCTGACACGCCCACTTCCGCGGCTAAACGCGCCGTTGTCATACGCTCCATGCCGCGTTCGGAATGCAACATATGCGTGAGCACCGTCAACACTTGTTGGCGGCGTTCTTTTAATACTGCGTTTATTGGTTTGTTCCATTAGTGTTTACCTGAATGGCCGAAACCGCCTTCACCGCGTTCTGTGGCATGAAATTCGTTGACGATATTAAATTCTGCTTGCACAACGGGCACAAAGACTAATTGCGTGATGCGATCACCCACTTCAATTTTGAACGGTTCATTGCCACGATTCCACACGGAAAGCCATAGGCGGCCCGCTTGATAATCAGAATCGATTAAACCGACTAAATTACCAACACGATACCGTGTTTATGGCCTAAACCAGAGCGCGGTAAAATGACGGCGGCTAAGTTCGGATCGGCAATATAAATAGACAGTCCGGTGGGAATTAATTGGGTTTCACCCGGTTGAATTTCAATGCCATTGTCTAGGAGCGCACGTAAATCCAGCCCCGCAGATCCTTCCAGTAGCATACGTTGGAAGAGGAAATTCGCTACCAAGACGGCTATCTAAAAATTTTAACGTCAATCATTATGATCTTTTCCTTTCACAAAATCTGTCATGTTTTTAATAAAAGTGCGGTGGGTTTTTGCGGTGTATTGATGGTAACGCGCCATAATTTCACTGACTAAGGCGTCTGCCAAGTATTTTTATCCGCCTGCAGCAAGGCTTTCTCGCCATGCTTCCAAAAGAGGTGTAACACATTGTGGTCTTGTCCAAACACTGCCTGCCGGAAACGTCAGTGGCACAAATCATATCCAAATTTTTGCGCGTTAATTTATCTTTTGCGTAATCGGCCACATTCTGCGTTTCCGCCGCAAACCCCACCGTGAACGGGCGCTTTTCCGTAAGATGCGCCATCAGCGATGATGTCCGGATTTTTAACGAGCTTTAACGTCATTTTCTTCAGCCGATTTTTGATTTTTGATCAGCAACATCTGAGATGCGGTAATCCGCCACCGCAGCACAACCGATAAAAATGTGATTTTTGACTGCACTTTCTAAGGCAGTTTGCCACATTTCTTGCGCGGAAGTGACGATTAGTACGATGAATATTGGAAGAGGCGGTGAGATTTACCGGGCCGGCAATTAACGTCACCTTTGCGCCACGTTTGGCAAAAAGCCTCTGCAATGGCAAAAGCCCATTTTTGCCGGAACTGTGATTGGAAAGGTAACGCACGGGATCGATGGCTTCACGCGTTGGTCCTGCCGTAATGGCAACATGGATACCGAGTAAATCTTGCTGCACGGTAAAATGATGGCAAAGTGCGGTGAAAATTTCAGAAGAGTTCGGACATTCGCCCGGCGCCCACATCGCCACTGCCTGTTCGCCACCGTTCGGGCCGATAAGTTGTATGCCACGGCTTAAAAGTGCGGTCAGATTTTTGCTGTGTTATTGCTTGGCGGTACATTTGCTGATTCATCGCCGGCGCAAGAAAAATCGGTGCACTGGTGGCAAGGCAAATCGTGGACAGTAAATCGTTCGCCATACCAACAGTTAAGCGCGCAATAAAATCGGCACTGGCTGGCGCGATTAATACGGCATCCGCCCATTTTGCCAATTCAATATGTCCCATTGCCAGTTCTGCTTGCGGATCCAATAACGATTGTGCCACGGCATTGCCGGAAATCGCTTGCAAGGTGAGCGGTGTCACAAATTCTGCGGCGGCAGGCGTGAGCACCACGCGAACCTGCGCATTGGCTTTGCGTAATAAACGAATTAATTCGATGGTTTTGTACGCGGCAATGCCGCCGGTAATGCCCACAACAATGCGTTTATTTTCTAGATTAATCATGCTTGAATCCCGCTGAATTGACTGACTCGGAGATGAATCCGCTTATTCTACTTTGAATTACGATTTAATCAAAAATCTTGATTTTGCGATCCCAATCTCATCTTTTGAATGTACTTTTTGGATTTTACGACGCTCTGTGAATGAATACCGAATCGGTTATTTTGCGAGGTTGAAAATGGATGAGGCCTTAATGCCATGGGAAAAACTCTTAAAATATGGTGTCGCTACACTGACGGATGCTGAGCTTTTGGCCATTTTTCTTGCGTACGGGCATTAAAAGGTTGCCCAGTGATGGAATTATCGAAAAATGTGTTGCAACACTTTTGGCTCGTTGCGTGGGCTCATTAGCGCCAATCAAAAGCAATTTTGTGCCGTGAAAGGCATTGGCATTACGCAGTTTATTCAGTTGCAAGCTTGCACGGAAATGACCCGTCGTTGTTGTGGCGGAACTTAAAGAAGGGTATTGTTTCAGTTCGTCAGAGACAGTGAAAAATGTACTTACATAAACAGAGTTGGAAAATACGGAACGAGAAGTTTTTAGTGCTTTTTCTTAGATAACCAACATCGGTTGATTAAGCAGGAGCGCTTGTTTCTCGGCACAATTAATAAAGCGATGGTTTATCCGCGCGAAGTCATCAAGGAAGCCTTTGGCTTTGTAATGCAGCGGCGATTATTTTCGGCTCATAATCACCCTTCCGGCGTGGCGGAACCCAGCTTTTCTGACAGACCAAATTACGGAGGCGATCAAACAGGCGGCGGAGTTGGTGGACATTCGAGTGCTGGATCATTTTGTGATTGGCAAAGGCGATTATTTTTCCTTTGCGGAACAAAAATCTTCTAAAACGCACCGCACTTTTGGGATAAATTTTCGTTTTAATGTCAGCAAATTCAGATTTAGGCTTCGAGAATGCAAGATAAAGTGAGTATAATGCACGACCTTTAATATAGTATGCGGGTCGGGTTATACGACCTGACGAGGTCATTCAAAAGCGATTTTTGAAATATTCCGAACCGTAAGCTCGAGCTTAAATTTCATTATTGGAGATTAATATGTCTAGAGTCTGTCAAGTAACAGGCAAGCGTCCGGCAGTGGGTAACAAACCGCTCGCACGCAATGAACGCGACTCGTCGTCGTTTTCTTCCGAACCTTCACCTCACCGTTTCTGGGTTGAAAGTGAAAACCGTTTCGTAACGTTCACGCTTAACCGCAAAAGGTATGCGTATTATTGATAAAAAGGCATTGATGCGGTTTTAGCTGAAATCCGTGCTCGTGGCGAGAAAATCTATGAGCTAACAAATGGCAGCAAAAAGGTGCTCGTGAGAAAATCCGTTTAGTTTCTACCGCAGAAACCGGTCATTTCTACACAACTGATAAAAACAAACGTAATATGCCTGATGGAAATCAAAAATTTGATCCAGTTGTAGTAAACACGTTATTTATAAAGCAGCAAAAATCAAATACTTTATGCGCGAATTGAAAAACCCGACATTGTTCGGGTATATCCAGTGGCTATCGGAGAAAGAGAATGCCTGAACTACCTGAAGTCGAAACCGCACTGCGTGGTGTGAGCCCTTATTTGAAAGATTACGTGATTGAAAAATCGAGGTACGTCAGCCGAAACTCCGCTGGGCAGTATCACCGGAATTAGCGACATTGCATCAGGTGAAAAATTCTGGATCTGAGTCGCCGTGCTAAATACCTCATCATTCATACCCGGAACAAGGTTATATCATCGGGCATTTAGGGATGTCGGGAACCGTAAGAATCGTACCGCATGACAGCCCGATTGATAAACGATCACTTGGATATTGTGCTGAATAATGGTCGATTATTGCGTTATAACGATCCGCGCCGCTTTGGCGCTTGGTTGTGGACAGAAAAATTAGACGAGTTTCATTTGTTTTTTAAAACTGGGGCCGGAACCGCTATCTGAGGAATTCAACGCAGACTATCTTTTCAAAAATCCCGCACGACCGCACTTAAAGACCTTTTAATGGATAACGCTGTGGTGGTAGGCGTTGGCAACATTTATGCCAATGAAAGTTTGTTTTTATGCGGATTGCACCCATTAAAACTTGCCGCGAATCTCACCCGGAAACAGTGTGAACGTCTGGTCGAAACCATTAAATCGGTTCTTGCTAAAGCCATTGAACAAGGCGGAACGACACTCAAAGATTTCTTACAACCTGATGGCAGACCGGGCTATTTTCGCAAGAATTGTTGGTTTATGGCAACAAAGGCAGACCTTGTCCAATGTGCGGTACAAAAATTGAAAGTTTAATCATCGGGCAACGAAACAGCTTTTTATTGCCCGATGTGTCAGGAAGAAAAGTTAACGATGTGATTACTTCAATTGTTGCTCGATAATGCCGCCGCCAAGGCAAACTTCATCCAAATAAAAACACCGCAGATTGTCCCGGCGTGACGGCAATTTGTGGTTCATCAAAAATGACTTTTAATACTTTCGTCATCAATAGGCTCAACCGTACAAGGCACATCCGTTTTGGCGATAACGGGTTTTTCACCGCAGCGCAACGGTTCACGAATCAGTTGACGATCGACCAATGTACGGTTGTGCAATTAAACCGGTAGAAAGCGCTGAGTGATCATGCCCTTGTGCAACAATCAATTCATTATTTACCAAAATCTTTTTCCACCACATAGCAAGCTTCTTCACTAGCCTTTTCACACCACCAATGCCCCAAGCCTTTGCGTTGACCCAATGTGTGATACATCAAAGCCATCGTGACGACCAATAATGTCACCCTCTACCGTGCGAATGTTGCCCGGTTGCGCAGGCAAGTAACGGGCTAAGAAAATCCTTAAATTTACGCTCACCAATAAAACAAATACCGGTGGAATCCTTCTTCTTCGCCGTAGATCAATCTAAATCTTCGGCAATCGCACGTACAATCGGTTTTTCAATGTCGCCAACAGGAAACAGACTTTGTCCCACTTGCTTACTGCTCAATGTATATAAAAATAGCTTTGATCTTTGTCTGGCATCCAAACCGCGCTAATAATTGTGCGTTGTCATCTGCGCCACGGCGACGGAACATAATGCCCGAGTGGCAATATAGTTCGCACCTAAATCTTCCGCGGCATATTCTAAAAAGGCTTTTAAATTTAATTTCTTTGTTACACAAAATATCCGGATTCGGCGTGCGCCCAGCCTTTATATTCGCTAAGGAAATGTTCAAATACATTATCCCAATACTCCGCCGCAAAATTGATTTTATGCAGCTTATGACCCAAGCTTGTCGCACACAGCGGGCGTCAGCTAAGTCAGCGGCGGCTGTACAATAATCGGTGTCGTCATCCTCTTCCCAATTCTTCATAAACAAGCCTTCCACTTGGTAGCCTTGTTGTTGAAGAATAAAAAGCAGACACGGAGGAATCTACCCGCCGGACATACCACAAATCACTTTTTCGTGGCATTTTCGGCAAGTTGTTCAACAGAGAGTTTCGGAAATGTTTTCGTAGGTTTTGTGATTTCATAGTTTAGTATCAAACGTTCCACTAAATAAATAATTTGGCATTCTACCGCAAATCAAGTAAGAGTAAAAATGCCCGACAATTTCGGGCACTTTTCATACTGATTACGGCATGATCACTTCATTGAACGTCGAAAGTTACCGTTTTTCCTCAATCCCCCAGTTATCCATATCGACTTCGTCAATAATCACCACTGTCGTTTCGGGTGTTTGCGCTTTCTGCAATAAATGGGTGACACCTTCAATTAACTCTGCTTTTTGTTTAGCTGTCGGCGCCTCTGCACCACCGGTCACTTTAATATTGACATAGGGCATACTGTTTTCTCATCACAACGTTAAATGGAACTACTTCACTTCGTAAAATTGAGCTTTCTCTTTTTGCGCAAATGTTCATATTCTGCCTTAGCATTTTCATCGCCTGCATCAATTTTTCTTGGAGCATCGCACGCTTATCACAGTCACGAGGCCTTTTGCAGTACTAGGGAAGATAAAACCGCCACAACTGCCTTTTCAGCGCTTGGCGTTTCACAATATAATGCCCTAATGCATGGCTAAAATAATCAGAAGAAAAATACCGAAAGTGACTAAAAATAATTTCATATTCGCTCCATAAACGATAAAAATAGACACCGCACTTTGGTCTTTCCTGAACCGCATTATAGAATACGTCCTGTGCAGTGTATCTTAAGTGTCATTATACAATGAGTAACACAGGTTAGACTAGGTTTTATACCTATTCAAGCAATAAAGGAAGCATTATGTTACCCCAAAAACGGTTAGAACAAATTTAAGAAATGGAAAACCTTCTAGGTCAATCGGACGCCTTCTTACTTGAGGCGGAACAATTTTTAGAGAATAACAGATATTACCAACGATAACCAAGTTAGAACATTATTATTTTGACGGCGACTGGCGACAAGATTATCAAGCCCATGAGCAAGGTGAAATCCCAGAGGAGATGCCTTGTGGCGTATTAACCGAAGATGCGATATTCGATGTGGGCGTGACACAACGATCATTAGCCATCAGCTACTTAAAACTGGTGGCGCAAATTTTAGATACGCCAACGTAAGCGCCTTCTTTCCCCCATCATGCCGACGTATTCATGAGACAACCTATCAAAATCCCACGGGGCAGTGAACACCATGGTTTCCCCGCTTATCGATGTTGAAATCTGCAAGCTTTCGCGTGCAAGCAGAGGCGAGCGATAACGCTCTGGCTTGCGGATGGGCATAGAATTTATCGCCTAAAATCGGATGCCCAAGTGCCAGCATGTGCAAGCGTAATTGATGGGAACGCCCTGTAATCGGCGTAAGCTTTACGCGTGTCGTATTATTGGGATAACGTTGTAAAACATCGTAAAGTGACCGCTCTTTTTGCCTCGTTCAAAGCAAATTTTTGGCGAGGGCGATTTTCCCAGTCACAAATCAGTGGCAACTCCACGACCCCATGATCGTGTTCCACGCGTCCCCAAACCAATGCCTGATAATATCGGTTCGCGTTCACGAGAGTGGCGTTTTAATTTCGCGATCCGCTGCTGCTCAACGCAAACAACAAAAATACCGCTGGTGGCATGTCCAGCCGATGCGCGAGGCTCGTCAAAGCCGTATTTTTCTTTCACTCGTGACATGGCGCTGTCGATAATATTGTGGCTGATTGCCCGGCACGAAAGCAAAGCCGCTCGGTTTATTACTACCAGCAGCCATAATCATCGCGATGCACCGTCCAACCAAAGGTTCCTGTGGCGGGTTATGAGTCAATGAAGGCCATATTTATTCGCCTTATTGGTCCTACAATCACGCGTAGGCACATCCAAGCGCCAATGTGCCGACTGCTGTAAGCGTGTCGCGCGTTTGTTGTCGTTGCGTCTGCAAGGTGTCAATTTCATCCTGACGAGATCTGTTCACTTTTCGTAAAAGGCGATGAGACAGAGTTAATTCTTCGTCAAGGTGTTGCAGCGCCTGTTGTTCGGCGGTGGTGATAATCGCCTTGCTTTGCTGTGCTCGATTACCTTTTTCGCCTTGCGTAATAGGTCTTTCGATATTCGGTCGCAACATTTCGCCACTTTATTCGCCATGTGTGCGATCCATCGGTTTGAGCTTGCGTTGCAAACGATCAAACGCCGCTTGTTGCGCTTCGTCATTGCCTTTGCTATCTAATAATAAACGTATCGGTGTGGGTGGCGGGAAACGCGTTGTGCCAGCCCTTGCGGTGCTGAGTTTCCACCGCCACACGCAGTTCTAACTAACAATGTGCCCGCCGGCAGATGTTTATTCAGTAACAACGCTGCGGCACTTTTGCCGATGTCGCCGGAGGTGATTAAATCTATGCCGTGGTGGAAATCATCGGGTGGTCCCGTGAGGAGATTCCAGCTCTTCGCGCGCTAACGCCAGTTCGGCGGTCCGAACGTGACGATAACGCCCTTCTTCTTCTTTAAGCGGGAGATTCCGGTACCAACATGGTGCCTGTTGGGGTAATCACAATGGATTTTTCCCTAAATATCTTCTTGCGCCACGCCAGCTGACATCAAACAGATTTAGGCAAAATCGACCAATTCCGAGCTGCGTCTTGTTAAGCAACGTCTCTTGTGCCAGCGCTGTTTCCTCGGCTCACCACCGTTCGAAATTCAGTTCAACAACGGATCTCGGCCTTGTTCTAATTGCTGTACTAAAGACGTAATCGTTCTTGCTGCGTGTAGTCAATTAAGGCCGTCTGCAGGCATCAGGAGTGCGGTCAGGATTTTTCAACGTGTAATGCTTCACCGAACTGCTCAAATAACAACGCGCCCATTGGGCCGGGATTTCGTTAGAAGGCATTTGTTAATCCCAAGTGATACCAATCTGCCAACTCGCTTGTGCGCATGTGCGGTAAAACTACACGGCAAATAAATCACGAATGTCGTTGGTTTTGGCTACGATCCAAGCGAGCGATACATTGTTCCAACAAGTCAGTTTTTCCACGGCAAATTGGACAACACTAAACGGCTGTGATTGCAAATTTCGCCCTTACGGAACCGATGATCGAACTGCGAGCAACACCACAGAGCACCATGCGTTTCTTGTTGAGTAAAACAATGCGCCGCCGCGCGATCGCGTTCCACAATAGCCATTTTCATGGAATACGGCGCTGCGAATGCCCTTCTCTCTCACGCAAAATCTGTTCCCAGCTGAATTGCCGTTTCCGGCGCAACGACAAAATGACGAACACTTTTTCTTTGCCGATGTTGTTTTAAAAATCGATCCAGCCATTGCACTCGTGGGTCAAATTCCCACCATGCCGTATTGGCATTAAGTTCGCGCGCTCGGGGTAAGGGCGCGTGCACGAGGATGTTCACCAAATGCTCTGAGTTTTTAACGGCATTTTCGTATTGTTGTTCGGCTGCGGTAGCGCGATCGGATGATAAATTCGTTTGGGAAAACCTTGTACGCTTTGGCAGGTATTGCGAGAGCAAACGCGTGCCGTGGCGGTCAATAAGTTGTTTAATGAGGTGTTCTTTATTCGTTCGGTAGGGTGGTGTCTTCGCAACAAAGGCAGAAATAGTATCCACCACGCCAAAGGCTTATCCGCCAATAACGCTTGTGCGGCTTCAGCAATCGGTTGGTAATGCTGTTGTTCTTCCAAAAACGTATGGTAATCGTGGAAACGGTGCGGATCGAGTAAATTCAAACGGGCAAAAATGACTTTTGTTGCCCCAAGTTGTTCCAGCGTCGCGGTGAGCAATAACACGGCTGGAATTTGTTGCGTGAGTTGTTGCTCAGTTGATATTCAAACTTGGATTCACTTCGTCCTCACCAAATGATGCACTTCATCGCATTAACATATCAAATTCCAGCCGCCAAGAGTTGTTGTACGCGTTGTGGATGCTGTACCAACCAATCCGGCACAAATAATCATGGATTCGGTGGTAAAGCAGTTCACTTCTTCCTGCTCTTCTGTCGTGGCAAAATCAGCGCAACGTTCTTCATCAAACAGCGAAAAAGTGACAAATTAAAACGACGCAACATTTCGACCAACCATTGATGTTGCAGCGTTTCCGGCACAATAACCAGCACGCGGCGTACTTTTCGGCAAATAATTGCTGCTGCAAAATCATGCCGGCTTCAATGGTTTTGCCCAAGCCCACTTCATCTGCCAACAACGCGTGGCTGCAATACGCTGCCCGGCTTCTTTCGCAATGTGTAATTGATGAGGAATCAGCCGCGCGGATACCACTAAACCACGCAACGGCGATTGAGGGTGGGCTTTTTGATATTGCGGTGCGTGATAACGCAGCACAAAATAATCGTTACGATCAATCTGCGCGGAAAATAACCGCTCTTGCGGTCGGCTGAAAAATCCGATGCGCCAGTTCCATTTTCGCTGACCACGCGCTCTTGACCGTCTTGTCGTTGCACCAAATAGAACAGCAATCCATTGTTATCGGCAACGTTAATCAGCCATCATGCCAACCTTCAAGATGTTGAATCGATCGCCAAAGGCGAAATTGCACCGACTTTAAGGGCGCGCTTTGTATCGCATAAATACGCTGTTCTGTGCCCGCGAAATCAATTGTCCTTGCCGAAAATCCACGGCACTAATGATACCTAAGCTAGAATTATTTTCCGTTTCGCGATCAACGCTGCCCAACCGCGAAAAGTCATAATGCTCTCTACTGATAGGCGCTATTTTAGCGGTGTTGTGCTGAAAAATAAACGATAAGAAAAACAACGATTGAACATAAAAAGGTAAATTTATGTGATCCATCCCTCAAAAAATGTAGCAAATAATTTACATTTTTAAAAATGCTGCCTAAAATGACCACACTTTATCCTTCATTGAGGTCACTGTGAATTTACAACCACATGTTACATCAACTAAAAAGAACTTTCCGATTGGAAACCTTTTGAAGTATTTTGGCTATTTCTCTTTATTGCCGCGCAAATTGTTGCTTTTGTATTAGATCACCAATCGCCTTTAGCCATGATTTCCGGTATTGCCGGCGTGATTTTGCGTGGTATTCGTTAGTAAAGGGAAAAATCAGTAATTATCTGTTCGGGTTAATTTTTGCCTACACTTACTTCTATGTAGCATGGGGCGAAAATTTCATCGGCGAAATGAATACCGTCTTGTATGTTTATCATCGCAGCGCAATTTATCGGTTATTTCATGTGGAAAACCCATATGCAACAAGAAAAACAGTGGAGGAGAAAGCGTCATTGCGAAATCGCACTAACACTGCAAGGCTGGCTCATCCTTGCCACAACGGTGATTGTCGGTACGTTATTGTTCATTTCAAGCCCTTAATGCGGCGAGGCGGTAGCTCCACCGGATTAGACGGTTTGACCACCGTAATTACTGTTTTCAGCCCAATTATTGATGATTTTACGCTATCGGGAACAATGGCTTTTATGGATTTTGTTAAATATCCTTTCCATTGCCTTATGGGCGAAACCCAGCCATGTGTTTAATGTATAGTGCCTATTTATTGAACTCGTTATACGGTTATTACAACTGGACAAAATTAATGAAACAAAAATAATCGTCTGATGGCTTGTAGCATGCTGATGATTTATGCATAAAAATGTCGCAATATACTCTCTGTATCATTTTTCGTCTATTCACGGCTAAAAATCTGTAATTTTTGACCGCACTTTGGGTGAAATAGCGCTCACTTCCCAACGCAACATGGTGGGGCGATTATTCAAACACAGCCGGTATCGGGGGCATCGCTATTCAGTGGCGTAGGGTTCATCCACTAAGCTCGCCCGGTGACCAAAAGCAATATTTTTCCGGTCTGATACAGCGGATTGTCTAAAAGCAAACCAAGGGACAAGGTTTCTCGGTGCTTCCTTGGTGGCAATTTACATGCAAAATCAGCGATGATCCCGATAGCAAAAACGCATACGGGTGACGCATTGTAACAATGTAGCGCAGACGATCAGCGCCCTTGACCGACTGCGGCAACCAGCGATCAGGCTGTTCCGAATACATGTTTTTCAATGAGGTGGCGATAATTGCCATGGCGCAGCATTCTCCACTTCATTGGCGCAGGCTTTGGCGGTGGCTAAATCCCAATCGGGCGAAATACCGGCGTGTGTCGACGATTTAGTTGTTCTTGGTGAATCAATAAGGGTTGTTGACGCAACCAATGAATCAATTCAAAAATCGGTGCAGCAAAAATCGGTGCAACACGATCACGCGGGTTTGATAATGCCAGTGCGGTGGAAATTAAATGTAAATCGCCAGTTACCTAAAACAGTGTAAGCAGCGGTTTCAAGGATTTAACGAAGACGCAGACATTCAACGATTTATCACCGCGTGCCACCGTCACCGGTTAAATAAAGGGTACATCTTGTGTTGGGTCGAATTTCACTCGATCAATAATATTTGCAATTCGTCACTAACAACGCATGGGTCGCCTGCTAAATATATCGCCATTTTGACCGCTCTCATTCTTCCGAATCCACCACATCCTCTTTGCCTCACCTCTACCGGCGGGTTGTCCGCCAACCCGAGTTCCTGAACGGGCATAATCCGCAATGCTAAGATTTTCCGCACGTGCATTTAAATCGATGTTAAGTAGCCCGGTCAGATTTTTCCGGTAAAATAGAGCCGGACAAGGCATTGCGCAACGTTTTTACGACGCTGGTTCGTGCTTGCGTGCAGACGCGTAAGCCAGTATAAATCTTTCGCGGGTGCGGTATTGCTTGGCATGCGGTTAAACGAACTACGGCAGAATCTACTTTCGGCTGCAGGCTTGAAGAGCACTGGTGGCGCTTCCAACACCGGCATGACTTGGCGAAATATTGCGCCATGATCGTCAATCTTCGCCATAGCCTTGCTGTTTGGCGCAGCACATAGGCGTTTCACTACTTCTTTTTGCAACGTAGAGTGCATGTCTTGAATGATGTTGCGATATTTAAACAAATGGAACAGTAGCGGCGTAGAAATGTTATACGGCAGGTTACCGAGCGCGCAGTTTTTGCCTTTCTCTGCCAAATGCTCTTGTTCATGCAAAAGGGAGAAGAAAATCAAACTGCATGGCATCGGTTTCGATGACATTGAGTTTTGATGTAAAAACGGGTGATGGCGCAAGCGTTCCGCCAAATCACCGTTAGCTCTAATACGGTCAAATGTCTACTTGCTCCGCAACAGGTTCGGTCAGCGCCCCCAAACCTGGGCCGATTTCCACTAAAAATTGATTGGGCTGCGGATAAATCGCCGCCACGATATTTTGAATCACATTGTTGTCGTGCAGAAATTTTGCCGAACCGTTTACGTGCTGTATGACCTAAATGCTTTTTGGAATTCATTGAATGAGATCTTATAAAAATAACGAGGTGCGGATGCATTATAAAGCAAAAATCCGACCATTGGGTCAGGATGATGATCAATTTAGTATTTAATGTCGGCGCGTTTACGCGAGGCTGAACCAGTCGCGGGCGAGAATCTTGTAATTGTTGATTCAATTTGCTCATAGACCTTTTGACGATACTGCTTCTTCGATTGCGATCATGCGCGTATTCGTTACCTCTAAAATATACTAACCAAATTCCGTTTTAAATGGCGCGACTGATCTCGCCTTTTTCGCAGTACGAATCGCTTGACTGAATGGACCCACATACGCTTCCGAGCATAACCTGGGTTTCCGCCGTTAGCGCCAGATAGATAATCTTTAGAATATTTTCAGTGCTGCCTCAGCAGATGTCATTTACCGGAAACAATATCCGCTCGAATTTGTGTTAGTGCTTTTTCGCTTGCGCATCATTTAATAATGGATTTAGATTTCAATAAAATATGACGGACTTCATATTGTGTTCCTTCACATTTCCCATTTTTCCTTTCGCTTTTTGCTTCTTTTTGCATTTTTCTCCGCCAGTTCTCCCGCTTGCTCACGCGTTACATCAACGCTTTGGCTAATCACGTGGTTACGAACCTCTGCCATTAACACTTGTTGAGCAATCTGTTGGCGATAGGCGTGGTAGTTAATCCCTTGATAATCAAGGGCATCCAACAACTGACCAAACGTTAATCCATTTTGCGCAGCAATGCCTTCGATAATCTGATCAATTTTTCGCTTCGGTGGCTTCTAACACCGGACTCTTTTACCGCTTGATTGACCAGCATATCATTAATCACTTTATCAATGGCCGCTTGACGACTGGTTCTCTTATTGAGTATCGGCGAATTTGACTTTCAATACCGGCACACCATTAACGGTTTGCCACCACTTTTTCTTCGGCTTGCACCTGTGTCGCCACCTATAGCAAAGAAAGCCAGCGCAACAGAAAAAATAGACTTAAAATTCATAGAGTAATATTCCTTAATCAGATTAAATGATGCTGTTTAGAGTATTAATTGGCTTAAAGGTTCACGAAGGTTATTTAGACAATAATGCGACTTCGTAACATTGATCAAACTGTTTTTGTACGAACTTGAATATTTTCATTACGGCTGGTAGGGACATTTTGCCCACATAATCCGCCCGAATAGGCAATTCACGGTGACCACGATCCACAAAGATGACTAACTCAATCCGAGATGCTCGTCAAAATCTGTCAGCGCATCAATGCCACTGAATAGTACGACCGGTAAAAACAGCGTCATCTACAAGAATAATCTCTTTATTCTGAATATTCATTTGCATTGATGCACCTTATAAATTGGAGACATTTCCTCTTCTATCAGGCTGAAAGTCATCACGATAAAATGTAATATCTAAATCAAACGATGGCACGATCCACTTGTGTTAAAGACCATAATCTTTTGCCGGATCAATTCGGCAATTTCAGCACCACGACGTTTAATCCCAACAATCACTAGAGTATCCAGCGTTTGATGCTTCTCAATAATCTCTTGAGAAATCCGTGAAAATCGTTCTTAAAAACTGATTTTCATCAACAATAATTTTTCCATAAGTTGTTACATAAAAAGCGTAGTCAAAACGGGCGCTATCTTAACATTTTTCAATAAAGTGCGGGCAAAAAATATCCTCATTTTTAACCGCACTTCATACTTCTGGGATTTAGTGATCGATGATAAGTCTCACCTTAATCAGACGCCTTCTTGTACAATGCAGAGAGTCTTTAACCTTTCATTACGTTGTTTTGGCTAAAATGAGGCTAAACATCATCAACTCGAGGATTACGATGCAACTTACTAATATGTATGGATTCTTCGCCGCAATGACTATCACATTAACGGCTTGCGATAAACCACAAACACCGGTAGAAAACACATCACTATCAACCCCAAAAGCTGAACAAATTGTTGCCCTTGCCGGGAAAACCATGGGAAGTACCTACCATATCAAATACTTAGATAATTTTTCCAGCGTCACCTAAACAAGTCCATGAAGATATTGATCACATGCGGATGTTAATGCTAAAATGTCTACTTATATCAAGACCTCTGAGCTAAGCCAATTTAACCAAAATACACAAACCCAAACACCAATCAATCTCTTCTGGTTTAGCCAAAGTGATCAAGGAAGCAATTCGGCAATAAGCTCACGCAAGGAGCTTTAGATGTTACCGTTGGACCGGTTGTCAATCTTTGGGGATTTGGCCCTGAAAAACGCATTGAAAAACAACCCACAGAAGAACAACTTGCAGCACGTCAGGCTGGGTTGGTGTCGACAAGTTAACACTTACTGAAAAAGCCGGAAAATTTTACCTTACTAAAAGCCATTTCCAGAACTGTACGTTGATCTTTCTTCCATCGCTAAAAGGTTTGGTGTTGACGATCAGGTTGCAGATTATTTGGAAAGTCTTCAGATAGAAAATTATATGGTCGAAATCGGTGGAAATTCGTGCCAAAGGACATAACAGTGAAGGTAAGCCATGGCAAATTGCAATTGAGCGACCAAGTTTCGATGGTTCTAGATTGCTCAGCAAATTATTGGTATAAAAAGATTTAGCTATGGCAACTTCGGTAATTATCGTAACTATTTTTGAACAAGATGGTATTCGCTTTTCCCGTGAAATGAATCCACATACCGAGTCGCCCAATTCAACACGCGCTCGCCTCAATAACTGTTTAGCGCCCAGCTCCACTGACCGCAGATGGCCTTTCTACGAGGGTTGTTGTTCTTGGGAGCCATGAGTTGCTGAACAAGAAAATTTGGCAATGTTATGATCATTAAAAGAAGGTGAAAAGGCTACCGCACGAGATGTCAGGTACATTTAAGACGTTATTAGAACAATAGTAAAAGCAAAATCAATCGAGCCTTAACATCATCCTACCCATCAGAGGATGATGTTGATTGATCTCTCTCCAAATCGTTCTCCTTCACTTCCCCCAGAAAAACCAAAAACCCGATGCACTCATCAGGGGTTCATACGAAATCAAACTTGGCGGTGACCTACTCTCACATGGGAATCTCCCACACTACCATCAGCATAACAGCGTTTCACTTCTGAGTTCGGTATGGAATCAGGTGGGTCCACCGCATTATCGCCGCCAAAAATCGGTCGATGATATTCTTCTCTTTCTCTCTTATCTCTTTCTTTTTATTTCTCTGTCTTCTTCAAACTAAAACAAGCTGACTTTCCACTTTCTCTTCTTCATCTTTTCTCTTAACTGTTACCCTTACACCACTCTCGCTTAGGGATCCCCCAAAACACTTGAGCGTTGTATGGCTAAGCCTCTCGGGCAATTAGTATGCGTTAGCTCAATGTATCACTACACTTACACACCGCACCTATCTACGTCTTAGTCTTAAACAACCCTTACACACTTGATGTGTGGGAGAACTCATCTCTTGGCAAGTTTCGTGCTTAGATGCTTTCAGCACTTATCTCTTCCGCATGTAGCTACCCGGCAATGCGTCTGGCGACACAACGGAACACCAGTGATGCGTCCACTCCGGTCCTCTCGTACTAGGAGCAGCCCCAATCAATTCTCCAACGCCCACGGCAGATAGGGACCGAACTGTCTCACGACGTTCTAAACCCAGCTCGCGTACCACTTTAAATGGCGAACAGCCATACCCTTGGGACCTACTTCAGCCCCAGGATGTGATGAGCCGACATCGAGGTGCCAAACACCGCCGTCGATATGAACTCTTGGGCGGTATCAGCCTGTTATCCCCGGGTACCTTTTTATCCGTTGAGCGATGGCCCTTCCATGCAGAACCACCGGATCACTATGACCTACTTTCGTACCTGCTCGACTTGTCTGTCTCGCAGTTAAGCTTGCTTATACCATTGCACTAACCTCACGATGTCCGACCGTGATTAGCAAACCTTCGTGCTCCTCCGTTACTCTTTGGGAGGAGACCGCCCCAGATCAAACTACCCACCAGACACTGTCCGAGACCGCGTTTCGCAATCTTCGTTAGAACATCAAACGTTAAAGGGTGGTATTTCAAGGACGACTCCATAATCACTGGCGTGACTACTTCAAAGTCTCCCACCTATCCTACACATCAAAATTCAATGTTCAGTGTCAAGCTATAGTAAAGGTTCACGGGGTCTTTCCGTCTAGCCGCGGGTACACCGCATCTTCACGGCGATTTCAATTTCACTGAGTCTCAGGTGGAGACAGCCTGGCCATCATTATGCCATTCAGTGCAGGTCGGAACTTACCCGACAAAGGAATTTCGCTACCTTAGGACCGTTATAGTTACGGCCGCCGTTTACTGGGGCTTCGATCAGGAGCTTCTCTTTCGATTACACCATCAATTAACCTTCCAGCACCGGGCAGGCATCACACCCTATACGTCCACTTTCGTGTTTGCAGAGTGCTGTGTTTTTAATAAACAGTTGCAGCCAGCTGGTATCTTCGACCGGTTCAACCTTCGCCCGCGAGGGACTACAATCTACGCCGGCGCACCTTCTCCCGAAGTTACGGTGCTATTTTGCCTAGTTCCTTCACCCGAGTTCTCTCAAGCGCCTGAGTATTCTCTACCTGACCACCTGTGTCGGTTTTTCAGTACGGTTTAGTAAAGCCTGTCGCTTAGTGGCTTTTCCTGGAAGTGTGGTATCAGTTACTTCAGCTCCGTAGAGCCTCGTCATCATCTCTCAGTGTTAAGGAAGTCCGGATTTGCCTAAACTTCCCACCTACCAACAAACGTACATATCCAACAGTACGCTAACCTAACCTGCTCCGTCCCCACATCGCAGCTTTACCAAGTACGGGAATATTAACCCGTTTCCCATCGACTACGCTTTTCAGCCTCGCCTTAGGGGCCGACTCACCCTGCCCCGATTAACGTTGGACAGGAACCCTTGGTCTTCCGGCGAACGGGTTTTTCACCCGTTTTATCGTTACTTATGTCAGCATTCGCGCTTGTGATACGTCCAGCCCACCTCTCGATGAACCTTCATCCGCTTACACAACGCTCCCCTACCCAACAGACTTACGTCTGATGCCGCAGCTTCGGTGCTATATTTGAGCCCCGTTACATCTTCCGCGCAGGCCGACTCGACTAGTGAGCTATTACGCTTTCTTTAAATGATGGCTGCTTCTAAGCCAACATCCTAGCTGTCTAAAGCCTTCCCACTTCGTTTCCCATAATATAGACTTTGGGACCTTAGCTGGCGGTCTGGGTTGTTTTCCCTCTCCACGACGGACGTTAGCACCCGCCGTGTGTCTCCTGAGTATCACTCTTCGGTATTCGTAGTTTGCATCGGGTTGGTAATCCGGGATGGACCCCTAGCCGAAACAGTGCTCTACCCCCGAAGGTGTCCGCTCAAGGCTCTACCTAAATAGATTTCGGGGAGAACCAGCTATCTCCCGGTTTGATTGGCCTTTCACCCCCAGCCACAAGTCATCCGCTAATTTTTTTCAACATTAGTCGGTTCGGTCCTCCAGTTAGTGTTACCCAACCTTCAACCTGCCCATGGCTGAATCACCGGGTTTCGGGTCTATACCTTGCAACTCAACGCCCAGTTAAGACTCGGTTTCCCTTCGGCTCCCCTATTCGGTTAACCTCGCTACAAAATATAAGTCGCTGACCCATTATACAAAAGGTACGCAGTCACCCTTACGGGCTCCCACTGCTTGTACGTACAAGGTTTCAGGTTCTATTTCACTCCCCTCACCGGGGTTCTTTTCGCCTTTCCTTCACAGTACTGGTTCACTATCGGTCAATCAGGAGTATTTAGCCTTGGAGGATGGTCCCCCATCTTCAAACAGGATATCACGTGTCCCGCCCTACTTCTCGTTAGCTTAGTACCACGACCTGGACTTCGAGTACGGGGCTATCACCCTGTGTCGCCAAGCTTCCCAGCTTGTTCCTCTGTCTCTATCGCTATCACTAACAGGCTCTTTCGCTTTCGCTCGCCGCTACTCACAAAATCTCGGTTGATTTCTTTTCCTCGGGGTACTTAGATGTTTCAGTTCTCCCGGTTCGCCTCACTTACCTATGAATTCAGTAAGTGATAGTAGATTCTTCATCTACTGGGTTTCCCCATTCGGACATCTTGGATTAAACGCCTCTTATCGACTCATCCAAGCTTTTTCGCAGATTAGCACGTCCTTCTTCGCCTCTGATTGCCAAGGCATCCACCTTGTACGCTTTGTCACTTAGCCATACAACCTCAAGTATTCTTAGGATGAACAATCTGATGAAGATAAAATGGAATTTAAAGTTAAAATTCACTTTACATCATAGATTGACGCTAAAAAAACACATTAGGTTTGTCAGCCGTAACAGTTAATTTATTCAGAGTCATTGCCTTTTTATCAATGACACTTACTCGAACTTTCTTGAAAGTCTCGTTTTCAACTTGTTTCCAGTTTGTTAAAGAACAGTTTGTTAGAAGATAAAAATCATCTTTAAATGGCGTCCCCACGGGAGATTCGAACCCCGGTTACCGCCGTGAAAGGGCGATGTCCTAGGGCCTCTGAGACGATGGGGACAACATGTAAAGATATTCTTCACATCTTGCTTTATTTGTTTATTCTTCTTTTGTTTACAATCATCAGCCAAACTGTGTGGACACTTAAAGTCAATTCTATCTTTTGGTAAGGAGGTGATCAACCGCAGGTTCCCCTACAGTTACCTTGTTACGACTTCACCCCAGTCATGAATCATACCGTGGTAAAAGCGCCCTCCCGAAGGTTAAGCTATCTACTTCTGGTACAACCCACTCCCATGGTGTGACGGGCGGTGTGTACAAGGCCCGGGAACGTATTCACCGCGACATTCTGATTCGCGATTACTAGCGATTCCGACTTCATGGAGTCGAGTTGCAGACTCAATCCGGACTTAGACGTACTTTCTGAGATTCACTCCACCTCGCGGCTTCGTCACCCTCTGTATACGCCATTGTAGCACGTGTGTAGCCCTACTCGTAAGGGCCATGATGACTTGACGTCATCCCCACCTTCCTCCGGTTTTATCACCGGCAGTCTCCTTTGAGTTCCCGACCGAATCGCTGGCAACAAAGGATAAGGGTTGCGCTCGTTGCGGGACTTAACCCAACATTTCTAACACGAGCTGACGACAGCCATGCAGCACCTGTCTCATGGTTCCCGAAGGCACTCCCGTATCTCTACAAGATTCCATGGATGTCAAGGTAGGTAAGGTTCTTCGCGTTGCATCGAATTAAACCACTGCTCCACCGCTTGTGCGGGCCCCGTCAATTCATTTGAGTTTTAACCTTGCGGCCGTACTCCCCAGGCGGTCGATTTATCACGTTAGCTACGGGCACCAAGCTTAAAGCCCAATCCCCAAATCGACAGCGTTTACAGCGTGGACTACCAGGGTATCTAATCCTGTTTGCTCCCCACGCTTTTCGCACATGAGCGTCAGTACATTCCCCAAGGGCTGCCTTCGCCTTCGGTATTCCTCCACATCTCTACGCATTTCACCGCTACACGTGGAATTCTACCCTCCCTAAAGTACTCTAGCTACCCAGTCTGAAATGCAATTCCCAGGTTAAGCCCGGGGATTTCACACCTCACTTAAATAGCCGCCTGCGTGCCCTTTACGCCCAGTTATTCCGATTAACGCTCGCACCCTCCGTATTACCGCGGCTGCTGGCACGGAGTTAGCCGGTGCTTCTTCTGTGATTAACGTCAATTTGTTGTGCTATTAACACAACAGCCTTCCTCGTCACCGAAAAGAACTTTACAGCCCGAAGGCCTTCTTCATTCACGCGGCATGGCTGCGTCAGGGTTGCCCCCATTGCGCAATATTCCCCACTGCTGCCTCCCGTAGGAGTCCGGGCCGTGTCTCAGTCCCGGTGTGGCTGGTCATCCTCTCAGACCAGCTAGAGATCGTCGGCTTGGTAGGCCTTTACCCCACCAACTACCTAATCCCACTTGGGCTCATCTCATGGCATGCGGCCCTGCGGTCCCCGCACTTTCGTCTCTCGACTCTACGCGGTATTAGCGACAGTTTCCCGTCGTTATCCCCCTCCATAAGCCAGATTCCCAAGTATTACTCACCCGTCCGCCACTCGTCAGCAAGAAAGCAAGCTTTCTCCTGTTACCGTTCGACTTGCATGTGTTAAGCCTGCCGCCAGCGTTCAATCTGAGCCATGATCAAACTCTTCAATTCAAAAGTTTAATCGCTCAATACTGCTGACTTAATTAATCATCTATATAAATAAACGAATCTTCGTAGCACTATTCAGTTCAATTTTTAAAATTCTTCATGATAAAAACTAAATCTTCAAGTGCCCACACAGTTTGTCTGATTGATTGTTAAAAAGAACAAAAACGACGCGCTGCTTAATAGCTTTACAACGGCGCGTCGTTGTGAGAAACGTATTATAGGCATTTTTATCACCACGCAACCCCTTTTGGCTCATTTTTTGTTTGATTGAAGATAATTTAATCAAATTAACAACATTCTTTACTTCAGCGATCCTTAGTGTATCCAACCTGTTCTTAAAGGATGAAAAACCTATTGATTTCATTATTATGAACACGCTTTTTAAAGTTGCTTTTCTATAACAAAGTGCGGTTATATTTTTAACGATTTTTGCTATGAATAAAACATAGCTCTCTTAACGATTCAACTCGTTTCCCATCCTCCAATTAAAAGGAATACCTAAGGAATACATTATGACTAACCAGTTAGATTCTCTTCGCAAACTTACCGTTGTTGTTGCCGATACCGGCGACATTGATGCCGATTCGTCAATATAAACCTGAAGATGCCGACAAATCCATCTTTGATTTTGAGTGCGGCAGCGCCTACCACAATATGCAGCGTTAATTGATGAGGGCGATTGCTACGATGAAACAACAAAAGTCAGGACAAAAGCACAGCAACTGTTGATGCGGAAGATAAATTGGCGATCAACATTGGTTTTGGAAATCTTCAAAAATTAGTGCCGGGCCGCGTTTCTCGAGTGGATGCGTCTTTCTTATGACACCGGGCGACCGTTGCAAAAAGCAAGAAAATTGATTGCGCTTTATGGAAGCGGCGAGCATTAATAAAAATCGTATTTTGATTAAAATCGCCTCGCGGCAGGGTATCCGTGCTGCGAAATCTTAGAAAAGAAGGTATCAACTAGCAACCTGACATTATTGTTCTCGAAGCGCAAGCACGCGCTTGTGCAGAAGCAGAGCGTTTGTTCGATCTCGCCATTTGTGGGTCGCATTTTTTGGAGCTGGTACAGCCAATATCGATAAAAAGAATACGCACCGGCGAGAAGATCCGGGCGTGATTTCTGTGACCAAAATTTGACAATTACTACAAACAATATGGCTACAAAACGGTAGTGATGGGCGCCAGTTTCCGTAACGTGGGCGAAATCATTGAGATTAGCCGGTTGCGACCGTTTAACTATTGCTCCGCCGTTGTTAAAACCTTACGCTGAGCAAATGCGGTAGTGAGAAAGACTGGGTTTCAAAGGCGAAGTACAAGCCAAACCGCAACCGTAACCGAGCGGAATTCTATTGGCAGCATAACAGCGATGCGATGGCGGTGGAAAAACTGGCCGAGGGTATTCGTAAATTTGCCGTTGACCAAGGCAAATTAGAGAGAGATGTTACTGTCTAAATGGTAATGGTTTATTGGTCATGCTTTTTAAAGCAAAGTGCGGTGGAAATTTTCCGTGTTTAAAAACGCTGAAAAATCTGACCGCACTTTTTATCAGCTTACACCCTATTTTGTCAATTTGATCTCAATCAGGAGGCACAATGTCAACTCGTCAACAACTCGCCAATGCCATTCGCTTTTAAGTATGGACTCGGTGCAAAAAGCTAAATCCGGTCACCAGGTGCACCGATGGGCATGGCGGATATCGCAGAAAGTATTATGGCGTGATTTTTACATCCGCCTAACCAACCCACAATGGGCTAACCGTGAGCCGTTTCGTGTGTATCTAACGGCCACGGTTCTATGCTGATTACAACGTTACATTTCAAGCGGTTTACGATGTATCTCATTGAAGATTTAAAACAATTCCGTCAATTACATTCCAAAACTCCAGGCCACCCAGAGTTTGGTTATACTCGGGCGTTGAAACCTACCGGTCCATTGGGGCAAAGGTATCACCAATGCGGTGGGTATGGCGATTGCAGAAAAACCCTTGCAGGCTGAATTTAACCGTGACGGCCAACATCGTGGATCACCACACTTATGTTTTCTTGGGTGATGGCGCTGTTTAATGGAAGGATTTCCATGAAGCTTGTTCTTTGGCAGGGACTTTGGGTTTAGGTAAATTAATTGCGTTCTATGATGACAATAACATTTCCATTGACGGTCATGTTGACGGTTTGGTTTACTGATGACACACAAAAACGCTTTGAAAGCTTACGGCTGGCAAGTGATTCCGGCAATCGACGGTCTGGCCCAGCTCAAATCATTGAGCGATTAAACAAGCGCAAGCGAAACCAATAAACCGACCTTAATTGTTGTAAAACCATTGTGGTTTCAGTTCCCCAGAATAAATCTAACTCTCACGATTGCCACGGCGCACCATGGGTGATGAGAGAAATCGCATTAACCCGCAAAGCATTAAACTGGGATTACGCACCGTTTGAGATCAGCCGATATTTATGCACAATGGGATGCAAAAGCAAAAGGCGCAAGAGTTAGAAAAAGCCTGGCATGAAAAATTTGCTGCTTATGCGAAAGCCTATCCGGAATTAGCCGCTGAATTTGCCCGTCGTATTGAGAAAAATTGCCGGCAGATTGGGAAAAAGAATCTCAAGCGTTCATTGACCATTTACAAGCGAACCCGGCAAGCATTGCAAAGCCGTAAAAGCCTCACAAAAATGCTATTGAAGCTTATGCAAAAGTATTACCGGAATTACTTGGTGGTTCTGCCGACTTGGCAAGCTCAACTTGACCCCTTTGGTCCGGCTCTAAACCAATTCGTGCGACTCAAAACGTAGATGGTAACTACCTCCAGCTACGGCGTACGCGAGTTCAGGCTATGGCGGCAATCATGAACGGTATTGCGCTTCATGGCGGTTTCATCCCTTATGGCGCAACGTTCCTTATGTTCATGGAATACGCTCACAACGCGATTCGCATGGCGGCATTAATGAAACAACGCAGCTTATTCGTGTTCACCCATGATTCCATTGGTTTTGGGTGAAGACGGTCCAACCACCAACCGGTTGAACAAACCTCCGCATTGCGTTTAGTCGAACTTGAACACATGGCGCCCTTGCGACCAGTAGAATCTGCCATTGCTTGGAAAGCGGCGATTGAAAGAACAGATGGCCCAAGCGCCTTAATTTTCACCCGTCAAAACTTGGCACAAATGGACCGCACTTCTGAGCAATTAGCTAACGTAGCGCGCGGTGCTTATGTATTAAAAGACTGCGCCGGCACGCCGGATCTGATTTTTCATTGCGACCGGTTCTGAAGTGGAATTAGCAGTGAAAGCCGCAGAACAATTAACCACAGAAGGCAAAAAATCCGTGTGGTTTCTATGCCAAAGCGTACGAATGTGTTCGACAAACAAGATGCCGCTTATCGCGAAGCCGTATTGCCAAAGTGCGGTGACTAAACGTGTGGCTGTTGAAGCAGGCATTGCTGACTTCTGGTACAAATACGTCGGTTTCAACGGTCGTATCGTTGGTATGCACAGCTTCGGTGAATCCGCACCGGCAGACCAATTGTTCAAACTCTTTGGTTTCACGGTGGATAACGTGGTTGCTAAAGCGAAAAAGAAATTCTTTAATTTCTGACCGCACTTTAAAACTAAAGGCCGAACAGCAAAATCACTGTTCGGCTCTATTGTTTCTTGGCATTTTTAAATCCATCATAGAAAGCACAAAGGCAGGTTACCCTGCCTTTTTCTTATGTTCTAAAAAAACCACTAATCAGATTTTTCTGATTCTCTTTTTGCCGCTTTCACAAAGCCTTCCGAATAATGGATGCCCATCACGTGGCGTAGAGGTGAATTCCGGGTGGAGTGGCAAGCAACAAAACCAAAGGGTGGTTCGGCACTTCAATGATTTCCACCAGTTTTTATCGGCGGATAAACCGGTCACTTTCAAGCCGGCTTTTTCGATTTGTGGAAGCAAGACATTATTGACTTCGTAACGGTGACGATGGCGTTCTTCGATAGTTTCGGCGCCATATAATTTGCGTGCTAAGCTGCCTTCCACTAAATATGGCATTTTTGTGCGCCAAGACGCAGTAGTGCCGCCCTAAATCCGACTTGTCACTGCGAACCTCAGTCTTGCCGTCGGCATCTTGCCATTCGGTGATTAACCCGACCACCGGTTGTTCATGCAAGTGCGGTCAAAATTCAGAAGAGAGTTTGCATGGCTCATGCCGGCAACATGACGGGCGAACTCGATTAACGCCACTTGCATCCCTAAGCAAATACCTAAATACGGAATATTGTTTTTCACGGGCATATTTGGCGGTGAGAATTTTGCCTTCCACGCCACGATAGCCGAAACCGCCCGGCACTAAAAATACCGTCTAACCCTTTTAGATGTCAACGCCTTTGGTTTCCACATCTTGTGAGTCGATGTATTTGATATTTACACTCAAACGATTTTTCAAACCCGGCGTGTTTTAAGGCCTCGTTTACGGATTTTATGAGGCGTCGGCAATTCGGTGTATTTACCCACCATACCGATAGTGACTTCGCCTGTCGGGTTGGCTTGTTGATACAACACTGGTTCCCATTCGGATAAATCGGCTTCAGGGCAAGTTAAGTGGAAGCGATTGCAAATGAAATCGTCCAATCCTTGAGATTTCAAGAGCGCTGGAATTTGGTAAATGGAAGACACATCTTTCAGAGAAATCACCGCGCGTTCCGGCACGTTACAGAATAACGCAATTTTGGCGCGTTCATTTGGCGGAATCATGCGGTCGGAACGGCAAATCAGCACGTCCGGTTGAATGCCGATGGACAACAATTCTTTCACGGAATGCTGTGTCGGTTTGGTTTTGACTTCGCCGGCGGTCGGAATGTAAGGAACAAAGCGTTAAGTGCGCGAAAATCGATGCGTTCACGTCCCACTTGTACGGCAAGTTGGCGCAAGGCTTCGAGAACAGGGAGGGATTCAATATCGCCTGCGGTACCACCCACTTCTACGATGGCCATCATGACCCGCTGCACCATCAATCACGCGCGTTTAATTTCGTTGGTAATGTGTGGAGATCACTTGAATGGTTGCGCCGAGATAGTCACCGCGACGCTCTTTGCGTAACACTTCGGAATAGATTTTACCGGTGGTGAAGTTATTAGCAACGGTCATTTTGGTGCGCGAATAAAACGCTCATGAGTGACCTAAATCCAAATCGGTTTTCTGCACCGTCTTGGGTCACGAAAAACTTCCACCGTGCTGAGTTGGGCTCATGGTGCCCGGATCGACGTTGATATAAGGGTCAGGTTTTGCATGATCGTGACGTTCAAGCCGCGCGCTTCTAAAATCGCGGCAGTGATGCTGCTGCAATGCCTTTACCAAGCGAAGAAACTACGCCGCCTGTGACGAAAATATAATTGGTGGCCATAAGAAACCTATTTGTTGCTATTGGGATGGATGGAAAAATTAGGATAAATATAATCTATCAAGACGGGAGCGTAGTTTTACAACAAAGGCAGAATGAACTCAATTGCCGAACAGAGAATTACAGGAAAAAGTGCGGTCAAATAATACAATGTTTTTATGTGTTTTCATCGTTTCGTTACGAATAATCAGGCTTTTATAGTAGAATCCGAAATGCGTCTTTATTTTTATTACTGAAGAAAACGATTATGTTTTCACGCAAAGATATTCTTGTTTTAGGCATGATGATTTTCGCCCTGTTTTTGAAGCGCAGGAAACATTATTTTTCCACCGATGGAAGGCTCACGGCAGGGGCAACATTGGGCAATAACCGCCTTGGGATTTGTGCTCACCGGCGTAGTAATGCCGTTTATCACGCTGGTTATGGTGTCTGTGTTGGGTCGTGGCGAAGAACTCACCGCGACCTTCCCAAATGGGCAGAGGGTCTTATAGCCACGTTGTATTTGGTCATCGGTTCTACGTTTTGCGATCCACGCATTACCAACGTGGCATGCGAAATGGCATTGTACCACTTGATATAGTGGCGAGACACGTCAGAAATCATCTGATTTTTGCGGTAGTCTTCAACATTATCGCCATGCTATTTATGCTGAAACCGAACACCATTATTTCCAGCGTAGGCAGTTACTGACCCCGGCATTATTGGTGTTGTTAGTGGTGGTGACCGTAACCGTCTTTCATCTCTCCCTTGTCCAGATATTGTCGCGCCAAGCAAAAGCTATGCGAACAGTTCAGCGTGACCACTGGTTTAATTGGCGGTTATCAAACCATGGATGTCTTGGCGGCGATTGCTTTCGGCGGCATCGTAGCTCGTGCGTTAAGCGCAAAAATATCACCGAACCGAAAAATCATGCGTTACACCATATCCGCCGGTGGCATTTCAGTGGTTTATTAGCCGCACTTTATTTCTCCCTTTTCTATCTTGGCGCAACCAGTGACCAAGTAGCGCAAGGCGTCAGCAATGGCGGTCAAATTTTTTCTCGTTATGTGAACGTGTTATTCGGCAAAGAAGGTTCTTGGATTATGTCCGGTATCATCTTCTTGGCAAGTTTAACCACCCTAGTGGGCGTGACCAGTGCTTGTAGCTTACTATTTCGCTAGATTCTCTAACGCACTTGCCATATTCTTTCTGGGTGGTGGTGTTTACTGTCATGACGACCATCATTTCCGAAAACGGTTTTAACGAAATTATTACAAGTCACCATTCCGGCGTTGTTATATAATTTATCCGGTGGCGATTATGTTGGTGGTATTGCGAATTCGTCCGCGCTAAATTGCCTTGTGTGAAATTAACCTATCGCGCCACCATTGCGATAACGGTAGTGTTTTTAGTCTGTGCGATAGTTTAAATAACGTAGGGTTATGTCTGATGGCATGAAACAATTCCTTAGCCATTTCCTTTATATAATAATGACGCATGGTTAGATGACCGGCGTAGCGGTGATGTTCTGCTGACTATGTTGGTGGGTAAAAACGTGCTGCGTAATTCTTTTTCAGCAAGCGTAAATAAAGAAAAACAGGCAAAAATGACTCGCAATCGAATCAAGTTCAATTGTTCCCCCAGTGGAGCCATTGGTAAAGCCAACGTTCAAAAATCCGTTGGATTTTTGTGACCGCACTTTTGCAACAAATAAAGAACTTTTTAGGCTAAAAAGGGTCTTACAAACAATGAAAAGATGAGGTTCAATCTCTATAACCGATTGAATTTCTCATCAGTTGTGTTATAACTGGAGCCAAATCAAATCCAGGTGACTTTAGTAAGAAGGAAGATGATGGATAAAGAAACTCAAACCATGATGTTAGTTCCCCAAAGGAAGCTTGGAAAGCCTATATTCGCGCAGCGAACACGATACCGATGTTAACGGCGGAAGAGGAAAAGGAACTCGCGGAACGTTTGTATTACCACGAAGATATTGAGCGGCAAAAACTCGTGTTATCTCACTTGCACGCTTCGTTATCCATGTTGCCCGTGGCTATTCCGGTTATGGCTTGCCACAAGCGGTTTAATTCAAGAAGGCAATATCGGTTTAATGAAAGCGGTTAGCGTTTTAACCCGGAAGTCGGTGTTCGCTTGGTATCTTTCGCAGTGCATTGGATTAAAGCGGAAATTCACAGATACGTTTTACGTAACTGGCGTATTGTGAAAGTCGCGACGACCAAAGCGCAACGTAAAGTTGTTCTTTTAATCTACATAAAAACAAAACAACGCTTAGGTTGGTTTAATGAAAACAGAAGTGGACATGGTCGCCAATGAGTTGAGGCGTTTCTCCGCTAAGATGTGGTGGAAATGGAATCGCGTATGACCGGGCGGATGTCACCTTTGATTTACCAGCCGATGATCATGATGAAGAAACCTATGCCGGCATTATGCGGAAGATAAAAGCTCCAATTTTGCAGCGGAATTGAAAATATGAAAACTACGAAGCTACAAACTGCCGACCGACTTGCTGTCGCTTTGGATAACGGATGCCCCGTAGCCAAGACATTATCAAAACCCGTTGGTTAGATGAAATCAAAGCTACGTTTCTGCAGATTTGGCAGCAAAATACAATATTTCTGCCGAACGCGTTCGTCAGCTCGAAACCAACTGCGCTGAAAAAGTAAAAACCGCAAGTCGGTGTCTGATTTCCGATCATCAAAACCGACAGCGCGTATGTCGGTTTTTCATTGAGTATGCAATGAAAAATGTCTGAAAGTCAATCACAATCGATTGGAGTTCGGCGGTTCGCTACATAATGGAGCCGTTGGCAAAACCAGCGCTCAAATCCGATGGATTTTGCTGACCGCACTAAGATGACTGACTGATTTATTCGAAAATCACTAATATCACCCTTTCACCAGTCTTTAACTGAGTACATGAGGGCCAATGCCTGTTTTGGACTTAATTCATCCGGATCTAATTCTTGCCAACATATTCAATAACATCTCCTTATTTTCATCTTCTTCCGATCAGTACTAATTCACCTTGGCGTTGATTTAATCGAAACGAATCCTGAATCTGCTGGCTGGCGTTTTGATGTGACAGTTTTTCTAATGTGCGCCAATTTTTGTTTAGCGAGCGATGACTTGTTGTGGCTGACACCTGCCAAGGCGGCGACTTCGCAGAACCGTCACTTTTACTGGCGGCGCGCATGCGGTACGGCGTGCATGAAAGCAGTGGTGTCATTATGCGCTCAATGGCATCTAAATGAATTCTGCGATGCCCTGCACCTGTTCGAGAGCACTGGTAAAGCTCAAAATAGTGAGTGGCGAATAAGGTTAAAGAACGGAGTTTTTCTTCATTAACCATTCCAACGCTAAGCCCAAACGAGGACAAACCATCGTAGGTGGAGGTTCCACGGCCGATTTCATCAATGTAACACTAAACTTTGTCGTCAAATCCCGGTGCAGAATGTTCGCCATTTCCGTCATTTCTCACCGCTGAAGGTTGACGCCTGCAAAAGGCGGATCGTCAGACGCACCGTGCGGGTAAAAATACGATCAACAGGACCAATTATGCACTGTCTGCCGGTACGGAAACTTTGCGCGTACCGCGCATTAAGGTAATCAACCGTTTGCGCGCGCATAGGGTACTTTACCGCCATGTTTCGAGACCGGTGATAATGAGGAAATGTTGCTGTTCAGTAGTAAGTTCTGTTGGATTGGCAATAAACGGTTCCTTCAGCGCTCGCTCCTACAGGGTGACGGCGTTCTGAATATGAATGCCGTTTGTGCCGAGAAGGTCGGCGCCACATAATTCAGGCTTTCCGCCCACTCCGCTAAATTGGTGAGCACATCGATTCAGCTAATGCCAGCAGCGAGCTATGAAGTCGCCGAAAGTGCCAGTAATAATTGGTCGAAAATTTCGTCGTATGGCTGCTTTTTCCAGCGCCAAAAGCGCCTTTTTGCTTTCAGCGCGCTTTATCTTCACGGGTTTTCAGTTCAGGGAATAATATAACGTTCGGCATTTTTAAGGTTTGGCGCACATACTGAATCGGTGCTTTATGGGCGCCCTGGCACCATTTGAATGTAATAACCGTACCGCATTGAGCCCTATTTTTAAAGGTATCAATTCCGGGGTGTTTTCCGTTCCCGCTGTTCGGATCTTCTAAATAACGGTGCTGGCACAGTCGGCTATTCCGCCACTCATCAGATTCGAGCGTTGCTGGCCCGCACGTGACGCCACAGCATCTGGTGTTAACACCGGTGAGCTGTCAATAATCGCTCCCGTTTAGCAGGTCCGATTGCATCGCTAACGGTGGTAAGTGCGGTCATTTTTTCCGATGTTTTTCAGCCAACCGATTTTTATACAAGGATCTGCTCCTAGAAGCGGTACGCAAGCGGGTTAAATCACGCGGACGGGCGGTTGCGTAACGCCACCGTGCCAAAATCGTTCCATGTCACCCGCTTGTTGCAAATAAGGGTTTACCGAAATCCGCCACTAAAATCCTGTATTCCTAAAAATCGCACCAATGGCGTTGGCGTTGTGAGTTTTGCCCACCATCTCAAAATCGGCTGAGTGAGATCAACGTTTGAGCTACGACGCCCATTAGGGTGGCAGCATTTGTCACACGGCCGCCAACGTGTTTTCATACCACCTGCCAGGTTTTCGGTGAGCTCCAGATTGCGACGGGTTGCAGCGTCCAACTGAATATTTTTCGCTGTGTTGAATGAGATGAGATGCTTTGAATATGTGGCAAGGCGGTGCGTTGCGTTTTCGCGCGCGTATTGCAATAAACAACCGGCGGCACAGCCCCAAGATCAGCACCACACCGAATCCGCTAGGTCTTTGAGTATTAAAATTGATGGCAAAGTTGCTGAATGGCAGTTTTCAGCTCGAATTCCCAAAATAGGGCGGCGACGCAAACCTTTTAGCGTGTTCGATTAGTGAAAATCAGCAAAATCCTCACAATAAAACAATTCCACCGGCGCGATGCGTTGCTGTTCCGTTTACCGATCCGCTTTGGATTGCGGTTCGCATAGCTGAAAACGACCGGATGTCATGTCTAGGTCGCCAAACCGAAAATGATCTTTTTCCTGATACACCGCGGCACTGAGGGTTGTCTTGCCGTTCCGGTAACAGCGCTTCATCACTCACCTGCACGCCGGCGTGACCAATGCGCACAATTTGGCGCTCAACGGGCCTTTCTCGCCGTATTCGGATCACCGATTTGTTCGCAAATGGCGACAGACTCTAACTGCACCAACTTCGCTACGTGGCGCTTCCTCGCGTGATGAGGCGCCTGCCATGGGAAAATTGGCTGCCGACAGGTGTCCACGTTTGGTCAGCGAAAAGCCATCCAGCAGTGCAGAGGCGCGTTTTGCATCGTCGTCAAAACAGCTCGACAAAAATCGCCCGATACGATAAATAACTATAAAATATCCGGATTCTCCGCTTTTGGAGTTGCAGATATTGTTTCATCGATCGTGGTGTATGCTGTTCGAAAATTCTCTTTTGACATCATAAAGGTTAGCACTATTGGATTGGATTGGGAAGAAATCGCCCGAACATCACGGGTTATCAGCGGAATCGCATATAATGCTTTGCGATAAACGTACGCTGAAAACAAAACACCCGCAGAATCAAGCCTCTGCGATCTGTTTCTTAACATTCGGCAAAAACCCATTTAATCAACGCTCGCCACCAAAAACACGGGCGTTATTGCAGCAACGAAGATATCCGCGACCTGTCAGAACAAAGCCTTGCAGCACGTGTTTCAAAATCGCTAAGCGGTTTTGGCTGTATTTCGCGTCTTCAGCATTCACTCATCATTATCAAAGTTATCTACCGGTTGACGCAAGCGCGGCGAGTTTATCTAACACCGCCGGTGTATTCGCCTGCTGCGATTAACGGCTGAACCTCTTTTCGCTAAACAAACTTAACACGCTGCGCAGAAGCACTGTTCTGCCGGTTCATCGCGCCAACGCCGTCGATTGCTGCCAATGTCGCCTTCGCTTTTCGCCAAAATATTCGCACCGCGTTTATTTCGGCGGCGCCAGCTTCCGCAGAATCAGGGTACGGAATGTGAAACCGCACGCACGAGCATCAAAAATCAGCCGGACGGGTTGGACGACGCGCCAATACCGCTTGAGATCACATCCACCGCAATACGCTTCATCTTGATACCATGCGCGAAACGACCGAGCATGAAGTCACTGCATCCAGCAAAACCACGTTTTGATTGGTGAGTTTGTCTCGAAAAGTGCGGTGGATTTTTTCACTAAATCTTCTAAATCAGCGGCAAGTTTTTCTCCAGCGATGATACGTAACTGCCCCTAATGCTGCGCGACGCAATGCAAATGGGTCTGACGCTGCTGGTGCGTCAGCCGATACCGAAGATACCGTCAAAAGTGTCAAATTTATCCCCGCTCAAAAGCAACGTGCGCACTTGCCACTAGAGATTTTGGTAATTCATCACCGGCAAAGCGTGGCATATATTGTTCATTTAACGCCCACCCGCTACTTCTTCATCTTCACCGTCATGACGGGCGTAGTGCATACCCGCATTACGCCTTGTGTATCGGTAAATTCATACCATGTTAGTCGATCAGTCACATTTTGACAGCAAGCCAGCACGTTTTGCTTTCCTTCGTCTGCGCCGAGTTGTTTTGCAATTTCGCCTACGCAAGTTGCTCAATACGATCTGTTTTCGTCTTTCAATGTACCGAGTTGTTGTTGGAACAACACAGTTTCTAAACAGTGATGCGCAATCACAACCAGTTTTTGTTTTAAGTCGGTTTTGAGAAAAGAATTCGCATCGGTTAACGTGGACGAACCACTTTTCGTTCCCTTCGATAATCGCTGTTGGATCTTCCGGGTTGATGTTAGAGACAAAAATAAAAGTGCGGTATGATAATTTGCCGTTTTTGCTCATAAATCAGGGAAATATTTTTGGTCGCCTTTCATGGTGTGGCGACAAGGCTTCCGCTAGCACCGCGAAACGCTCTTCAAAGTTTTGCCCGCTAAAACGTTTGGATATTCCACCAATGGGTCACTTCTTCCAAAACAAGCTTTCTTTCAATATCAGCTCGCCGCCAGTGCGGTCGCTTTTCGCTGCGATTTTGCCGAAAATTTCTGCTTTCGCACCTCGTTGAGTCCGGCTCCACAGAACCTTTTCTCACGCAATAGTGCGGATATTGGTCTACATGGTAGTTTCAAATTCTTTCTCGCCCTAAAAACGGCGACCGCCAGATAGTACGCGCACTTACCGCCTAAAATTTCTTTCTGAGTTAACTCATCGCCTAACAGCATGGTCACGGTGTGAACCGGACGGGATAAACTGCACGCTTTTGTCTGCGCAACGCATCGGTTTTGGAATGTGGCAGTTTTGCTAGCGCGTTTGCCACAATGCCGTTAAAGCAAGTTTTGGTCGGTTGACCTTCAATTTTCGCACGATGAAACTAACCATTCCGCTTTTATCGAGTTTGCAATGCGTTCTGCTTGCTCAACGGTAATCCCGCAACCACGCCTCAGCTTCTGCCGCTTTAGTTGGTTTTGCCTTCCGCATCAAGGCTGCGAGACGCTGCTGGCCGCGTTTTTCGATTCTTTTCGCTTGGCTGTTTGCGTGACTATGCGCTCTACTTTACGCCAAACGACGCGGCGCCGCAGCCATTCGATTTTGTCGAAAGGTTTGAACCCGCGGTTTGGTCCGCCTCAACGTTGATCCCGCAAAAGGGTCGCTAATGTGAGAGCTTTTGGTGGCAGCTCTTCCAGTGCCGATTTTCTACTACAGATTTGGGTTGTCATTTTGTTTTCTCTGGTGAGTGCACCTTGGCATCATTTTATTTTAATTTAATCTTTTTCAATAATACGCTTCCATTTTCACTGGAAAATTAAGTGGTTGCAATAAAACACGCTGATGCCGCATTTCATGTAATGCCAATGCACTATAACAGCATCCGACTCGCTTGAAATTCTTCGAGGTTTTGTGTTGCTGAAATAAAACGTCCTACCTTGTTCGAACTGCCTTCATCCATAATCGCTATTGCTTCATCACGGTATTCTTACTGTAATGTATGTAACGGCACAAAAATGTAATACTCGCTCAATTTGCAGTGAGGCAGAAATGGGCTAACGCATATCTTCTGAGGTTCCAACGTGTTTTATCACTCACAGCAGGATCAGCAGAACCTAAAATATTAGGTTTATTCAATGCCGAAAACAATAAAATCTCGCTCATACGCGAGTATAAGAGGATATGCCTCGCTGAAATTCCCCACCCATCTACGGTGGTTTGATAAAGTATGTTTGCTTCATTATATTTTCCGTTATCTCTTATAAGCGTATGTAAATTCGAAATTCATGCTTATTTGATTATTTCCTTCGTTTTTACTTCTCCAAATCTCCTAACCCTCTTTTGCTAAAGAGGGATTGGATCTTGCTGAGTTAAATATCTATATTTTTACTTTAACGTTTTTGAAAGCAGATGGTTAATCTTTATTGAAAATTAAAATGTAAATGAGCCAGTTTCAATCAATTTACTAAAAGATACCCCTCTTTAGCAAAGAGGGTTAGGGGAAGATTTACTCGCTTCGCTCGCACTTCATGCCGTTGCTAAAGCAACGTTCAAGCGTCAACGTTTGTGGCGAGACGTTAATCAACCTAATGCCCAATAATCCCTCATATTCTAAAAATAAATAGCCCTTTACTGCTCAGTTACTCAGAAAATCCCCTCTTTAGCAAAGAGAAAGTGTAGCAGAGCACTGTAACGCTCGTGCTCAATCACCACACACATTCTAAAAACAAATAAATCTACTCGACTACCGCTTCAATTTCACGCGTGACTTCATCATTGCTACCAAACCGCATCACCGTAAAACCAAGTAATTTTGAATTCTGCATCTCTGCACAATACATCTTTTTCTGATAATCAGGTTCTAGTGCTGACTTTACCCGTCAATTCGATAATTAGCTTTTGCTTTAGCACGAATAAAATCAACGATATAACTTAAAAGTGGCTTTTTGTCCGATTAAATCGAAAACCTAATAGTCGATCTCGATTGATGCGGTTGCCGCATAATTTTTCCTTTCACATCCGTTTGATCCACGCTCAGCAATTTCTGCGAATTCTCTTTTAGGTATTTTTCATGAGGGTTGCATGAACGCTGTTGCTTCCCTTTTCAACACTCTCTCTCAACACCTGTTGAAAACGCTCGTAATCACAAAAAGCCATTTTCATCTTTTTCACAGCCTTTGAGAGTTAAGGCTGTTTTGGTTTTGAGTGGTGTTGCTAAACTTAATGGCGTGATGTTAATCAGCTGTTCCAGTGGTTTGATACGTCAATCAAGCAATTTGAGCTTGCCCTTGGTTTGTGCTTCCACTTCAAACCGCAACTTGCCACCGATTGGGATGATTTTCTAATGAATCATTTCAATTCATAGGCTCAACCTAGTGCCGCAAGCAGGCGACAATATTGGAATCGTGTCCAACCAACAAGCTAATTTTTGTACTATTTAGCTGTTGCTGAATAAATCCAATAAACGGATATGAGACATTTTAGTGCTAACGCTTCGTTGTTTTAAATAAAGTGCGGTAATATTCATTTTTAATTTCGTTAATTGCACGCCATTTTTCTTGGCTATCTACCCGACCGTTTTCGCGTTTCTGCATCAGGTTTGCCCGCACATAATGCGCGAGCAATAGTGCACTGACAATCTTTCTTTTCTCTGTGCTGATAGAACGCCCATAATTTTTGACTGACTTTGCGTCTTTAATACTGTATCTACCGACTTTTCCACTAATCACGCTCGCCTTTTTGCAAGCAGTTTGGTGAGTTTTTCGTAAATCGATGATTTCACTAATAGCGCGCAATTCGGCACTAATTTTTCCTGTAAAGCGGTTAAATCGGCGTTATTTTTGCCGATTCAATCAAGGCTTGACTTGGATTATGCGCTTACGTAGCGTAAAAATCGGATCTTTCTGACGAATTTCACGATATTTGTAATTGCACAGTTCACAGCCCCGCAAATGCAGCGGCCCAGCGATGGCGCCCTGTTGCAATAGTGCGTTTGTGCGATGGCATAAACGAAAATACCTTCCGCGATGACAACGATCAGTCGTTAATAAATCCTTTATCATGCCAGCCATTGACCTAAATATTGGCAGAAACAGGTTTCTAATATAGTTCCTTTTGCCGTGAGATAACCTGATGGAACATCCCATTTTGCCCACGCATGCAGAATATTTTCGCCATTTTCTTGCGGATCTTTTCCACCGGCGAGCGCAATCCATGACGACTAAAAATCAAGACTTTCTCAAGTTCGTACTCTGCACTCGGTGTGTTTGAGCGATGTTCCTCGGCTTGAAAATACACTGCCTGCGAAAGCAGACCCAGCAAAAAGTGCGGTCAGAATTTGAGGTGTTTTTCATCTTTTTACCTTTCTAAATAAGAATAACTCGATAACAGCACAATGCTATCATCTTTCGTACTTGTTTCTGTCTGGTTCCGTTAGCACACACATGCACCGACTTTCAAACCAAACTGATGTTGTTTATCCAACTGTTTGCCGCGAGATTGAGAAGCGACAACCGTTAACCTGCCAGCCGCCGAAACCGGCGCTTAAACCGATATTCTTGCTCCGCCAATAACGGTCAAAACGTTGCATTAATGGTGCCTGATTCACCATGCACCCGCAAGCTTGGAATCGGAGGCATCCACGCAATTGACGCTCACGGACGGACGAAGCATGACACCTGCCCATGGGCCAAAGGTGTAATCCACTGCTGACTTACCAACGCGTTAAAGCATTAAAATTCGCGGACGGCGTATGAGTTCGAGATTGATCGTGTGATGATAATCCTCGCGTGAAATATGGTGACGATGTACACTTGCATTCGGTTTGAAACGCCAATTTGCTAATTTCGAGTTGGTAACCTACCCCTGCAATGCCATAATATGGCGTTGGATATCTACATTTTGCAATTCACCACGAATTTCATACGCACTGAACCATAGCTCCTTTATCGGCAAAGACATTCAAGCCATTAGCAAAATCATATTGCAAAAAGCCAGACCAACATAGTCAGACGATTTTACGCCGATATTGTCATCCAAAAGGTATTTGTGTTTGCTCGGGCATGAGAGAACAACAGACCAGAACGATAATATATCAATGTGTTGCGCACCAAGTTGGGTTAAATGCGTTTCTTGTTTTGTAAGCACGGAATTCATTCGATCATAACGACGGGAAGAATGTCGTATTTACCCAAACATGAGATAATTCTCTCCGACAAGCTGTTTGTTTAATTCATCGAGAACGAGCAGCACATTGTTCGCGCCTGCGACAACTCGGATAATGCACTGGCTGAATAACGGCTAATCGAGATCTTTTTGTTCCGTTTTTCACATCCGCTTCGTGTTGCCTCAGCTAAACGCGCCGCCTCTTCGGCTTTTACGTTTTTCTTCCGCTAAGCGAGCCGTCTCTTCGGCTTTGCGTTTTTCTTCCGCTAAACGTGCCGCTTCATCTGCTTTACGTTTTCTTCGGCTAAACGTGCCCGCTTCATCTGCTTCCGTTTTTCTTCCGCTAAGCGTAGAGCCGTCTCTTCGGCTTTACGTTTTTCTTCCGCTAAACGATGCCGCTTCTTCCGCTCACGATTTCTTCCGCTAAACGTGCTGCTTCTTCCGCTTTACGATTTTCTTCGGCTAAATGCGCGGCTTCTTCGGCTTTGCGTTTTTCTTCCGCTAAACGCGCATACTTCTTCCGCTTACGATTTTTCCTCCGCTAAACGTGCCGTCTTCGACTTTACGATTTTCTTCCGCTAAACGTGCCGCTTCTTCTGCTTTTACGTTTCTCTTCCCCTAAGCGATGCCGCTTCTTCTGCTTTACGTTTCTCTTCCGCTAAGCGTGCGGCTTCTGCTGCTGCGATTTGCTTCCGCTCAAACGTGCCGCTTCTTCCGCTGCGAATTTTCTTCCCGCTAAACGTGCTGCTTCTTCTGCTTTTACGTTTTCTCTTCGGCTAAACGTGCCGCTTCTTCCGCTTTACGTTTTTCTTCCGCTAAACGTGCTGCTTCTTCGGCTTGCGTTTTTCTTCAGCTAAGCGAGCGCTGCTTCTTCCGCTTTACGGTTTGCTTCCGCTAAACGTGCTGCCTCTTCCGCTTTAGCGTTTTTCTTCGGCTAAGCGAGCTGCTTCATCGGCTTTTACGCTTTTCTCCGCTTTCAGCGTGCGGCTTCGTCCGTTTTACGTTTCTCTTCACGCTAAGCGATAGCCGCTTTCGTCCGCTTTGCGTTTTTCCTCCGCTAAACGTGCGGCTCTTCCGTTTTACGTTTCTCTCCGCTAAGCGTGCGGCTTCTTCCGCTTTGCGTTTTCTTTCTTCCGCTAGACGAGCTGCTTCTTCGGCTTTACGTTTTTCTTCCTCTAGGCGAGCGGCTTCTTCGGCTTTGCGTTTTTCTTCCGCTAGACGAGCTGCTTCTTCGGCTTTGCGTTTTTCTTCAGCTGCTGAGCACTGCTTCTTCACGCTTTACGTCTTCCCGCAATGCGTTCTTTGATCAGCGAGCTCTTTTTCTAAGGGTTTGTAGAGTCGATAATCAAAAATCGTCATTTCTGAGTTCATAGCGGTATGCCCCTGGCATCACACTGCCATTGGCTAAAGAAACGATTGACATCAGTCAGATTGCAGATTATTTGATCAACAAGCTAAAGCTGTGCCAGTTTTGCACTGGTTCTACCAGTGCTACGCCATGTCACGAAATTCCTGCTGCTTTGCCTCGGCTACAATGACTATGGTCGCCTTTTATTTTTCCTGCAAAATAAAGTGCGGTAGTAATGGTGCCATTTCCGTCAAGATCTCCCAACACTTCTAACGTATTTAAACGTTTGATTATCCTTTTGTCGTCGTAAAATCCGGATTTAGCGTAATTTGGCTATTATCAGAGACTTCATTACCCTACCCTTGTGCTCTCCGGCAACGTCCAGTGCGCATTGTCTGACAACGACACCGATGTGTGTTTGCTTCCTCAACTTGGTGAGTGAAGCGGGTGTTCCTGAGGTTGAAGGTGGTAATATCCAGAAAAGCCATACATCCCCTGCCAAAAAGTGGCGTTGTCACCGTTGCTACCGCGCGATCATTAACATGAAGCATACCGGTTTGGGTGGCATTATGGGTTAAATGATATCAGCTGAATCCACCGTGACGCTACCAACCACATCGGCCGCAGCCCTTGAACAGAGCTAAAAGTCGCACCAGACGCACTGAGATCGCGTGATTTTCGTCCGTTCAGCTACGAAAAGCTTTGTCCGACAAGGTTTTGATTATCGCATTTGTGTGCGCCGTCCAGTCAGACGCTCGCAAAATGAAAATTCGCCCTGTTTGTCGGTCACGCCAGAATGTCGCCTGCCAGCATGCTTAATTGCCAGTTACCGTCTCAGGAAACTTTATTCCGAGAAACAACCGCACTTCCGCCGTTAATGATGAAATTATCGGCTTTGAATGTGCGATTTAACCAATCATCATCTTGCACCACTTCACCTTGTGGTCGTCCAATGAGCGCAGGTCTATTCAGTGGTTATGAGCGCGAGGCGTTGGGCGACCGCTAAAAGACTAACGTGCGTTTTCACTGCGTACATTGATTTGCGTTAGCGCCGCCTGACAGCAAAAGACGCTGTCTGCGTGTGTGAGGTTGATAGTCGATATTTTAATCGACCATTGTGAAGTGCGGCATTGGTTTCGCCAAACCAGCCGTTAAAACGCCGTGGCTTTGGATTAGTTAATGTTTTTCTCATCAACAATTTGTGCATGTACCCAAAATTTTAACGGTAGATTCCGCGTCTTTGTTATGGTTAACAATTTGAGCGCCTTCATCGGTATTTTTGAATGCGATTAAAGGTTGAGTGAATGGCCGTTAAGATCTAAACGTCCACCACGGAAGCCGAAAATGTGTATTGGATTGACTTGGTCGTCACTTTCTAATTTCACCGTTGGACGACCGCTCACAATACCTAGTTGCTTGAAGGCTTGTTTTTTGCCTTTCTCGTCCGCTTGTTGATTCAAGACAACGACACCATCTCCCACGCTGATATCGCCAGGTTTTCAGCTGCCGATTGACCAATAACGTGCCTTGTCCAATTTTTAGACAAGCGATCGCCTGCCGGATTTTTGATCTTCCATGTAACGGTGACTTCCTTCGCTCACCGAAACACCGGCACCTTCCAGGTTTCATCAGTGGTAGGTTGCACCACAAAATCCCCTTCGAAAGTCAAGCCGCCGGCCCCCTGATCAATATTATTTTTCAGGGTTACTGTGCCGTTTTCCAGATTTCCAAAGTAAATGTTTTTACCGTGATGAAGTGCCGGCATATAAGGGTTGGGCCCGCCATATCCAAAAGATTCATCTCTACCGGAAGAAGGTAGGCTGTAATTGAGCAGCGGAGTATTTTGCGCAACTCTACCGTCTTTTGATTAAGAGTGCTACTGCCATTGCCATCTGTTGTCCGATCATAAGAGGCTACGGTTGGTTCAAATACGGTGACCAAATCTCTTGCCCAGTGATTTCATCCAAATAATTCTTACGTGCAAATTTGGTAGGGTGTTCTCTTTTGCCTTCATAAAGGGTGTCCGCTACGCAATACGCACGTTTAACAGCCATTTTTCCTGCGGTTTTTATCGTAAATAAACATCGGGGAACCACTGTCACCGCCAGAACCTCGAAATGGTAACGGACCATATTGATTCGGACAACGCCACATCACTGCTAACTCGACCTCACCATTGTTCGCCCAGCCTTGCATAAACGTATTACCTGCGGTTCTGTGTGGTAGCTGCGCCTGAAACCTCTGTATCCTTGTCCTGAGCATCACGCTGCAACGCCGACCGCTACCAGATTCGTGCCCGCATTTGGATACTTTTCTGAAATCGCCATGGGTGCCGCCTGCATCGCTTTGACACCATTTCTATCGGCGCAGCTTCTGTGACGAATTTGGTTAAACGAGGGTTATGATGAGTCCGTCATGTAGGGGTGAGTGGGTCGTTTTTATAGGTATTTCGTTTAACGATGCTTATAACCGAATCGGTGCTGATCGTTACTGCCCTCCATGCCAAAGTCAACACCACCTATAGCCCACATTATGTGCCACGCTAACGATATAGTTGATCGCTACCAGTGCTGCCACACCATTACGGCTAACCACCGAAAAATCTATCATCGGCGCGTTTTGCATCGCTGGTGCCGATAGATTCGCCTTTTTATTACCACCTCTATATTTTTGCGCCGGGGCGTAAAACTTTCGCTATTCTCGGCAAAATCACGAAAGTATTGATAATCCACGCCGGAATAAACTTGTCCGGCAAAGGCGAGAGGGCTTAGGTTCAATGCAGACAAATGCAGCGATGAATTTGGAGCTGAAAGTTGTCTTTTGCATAAAAATGGGCTCAAATAAATTAAATAGTTGGGGTTAAACCGATGGAGGAGACATCAAAAGCATCATCTGCCGATTAGAAAAATGTTTTCGCTATACAACAAGCCGTGAATGACGAATCATCCAGCAATTCTAGCCTGAAATCGACCGCGCCCAGGCATCATTTAAATCAGGCAAAAATCGATTTTAATTGGGCTTCATCCAAAATCACTCGGCGTCCATCCGAACAGCAACGCCAGCAAGCCTGCATGACCTTTAGCTTTCGCCTCATCAAACACCGCTTCGTTATCACGCAAAGCGTAAAAGCGTTTTAAATTCGGCAAGGTGGATTGCACTTCAATTTCTTCGCAATCGTTACGCCTTTAATTCCGCCACAGGGGCGTATCGGGACATTCGGCACTATAAAACAACACAGGTTTAGACATTTCGCACTCCTTATTTTTGGGCAGCATGCCTGCAAGTGCGGTTGGATTTGGCGTTGGTTCGCCGATTTTGGTTAGCGGTTACGATCACGATGCTCAAATGGTTCGTCGTAATTTGGGATAATCATTGTGGTAATTTGATCGTAAAGACCACGCGCCATCCTCATGAATTTTCACCGTAATCTCGCAGCTTTCTGTGGTGAAAAGATTGTTCAATAAAACGGTTTGAGATAATGCCATTCGTTGAGATCCGCGCACAGCTTTTAGCGTAAATTTCTTTCGCATCCGGTGCGGCAGCGAGCCGAGTGGCAATCGAGGCTTCTGTCCGCGTGATGCCCTAACGACAAAGAAATTGGCCGGTTGCCGGTTCCCATAACCAATAGCCCGCCAGATCGTGAAGGCTTTCCCATGTCCATCCAGCTGCACAATCCGCGTCGTGATAGCAAGCCGTAATAAAGTTGTGGATCATTGGTTTGTGCATCGATCGGTTGCAGCTCGTAATGTTCGATATAAGGATCTTTCTCCGGCGCTTCCGCCTTTGGATTTGATATCCAGACCGCGCTGCCCTCCCAAATGCCAGCCATCGGCGCTAAAAAGACTCAAATTTGCCAGCGTGTTTGTCCGGTTTCCGCTTCGGTGTAAATATCGTCCGGATATTGAAAATCGCTCGCGATGCTCTCCTTATATCGTTGTGTTGAAACATAAAGTGCGGTGACTTTTCGCTTTATTTTTACTAGCCCGGGAAACCCAGGCTTCACGGCTGGCACGCATAAACTTCCGCCACACGCTTTGGTTGCTGCACGAATACGTAAAATGTAGCGTTGGCGTTCGGTAACAGAAATGGCTTTGCGCGCGTCTAACAAGTTAAAGCTGTGTGCCGCTTTTAAAATGCGCTCGTAAAGCCGGCAACGGTAACCAGACGTTCTAATTCCAATAAACTTTTTCGCTTCTTTTTCATCATTGATCGAAGCAATAGAATGAAAAATCGGTGTCCAGTATTCAAGTTATAGGGTGGATTGTTTCACTTCGTTTTGATGGAACGCATCGCCATAAGTGGTTTTTGCCAAGCGACGTCAGACCAAAGCTAAGTCATACACGGGAATCCACTGCCTGAATACATCGCCGAAACGCTCTAAACCGTAAGTCACCTCGCCGGTAACTGGTTTACATTCTAAGCCGCCCACTTGTTGAAGTCGTAAATTGGGTCACTTCCATGCCGTTTAGCCACTTCAGCCCAAACCCCATGCGCGCTGGCGTTGGGGTTTTTCCCAGTTATCTTCTACAAAAACGAATGTCGTTTTGGTCGGGTCAAAGCACCAAGCATTTCAGGGAACCTCAATACAATTCTTGAATATTGTCCGAGAGGGTTTGATCACCGCTTGGATTGGTAGTAATGCTGTAAACGGTTCAGGTTTTTCGCCATAGCGACCATCGGTCGGACGGCGGGAAGGTTGCACATAAGCAAAACGCCATCGGCTCAGGGCTAACGCGCGTAATGCGGTCATCGGGTAGAGGTCCCTGCGCCCGCCTTCCATATCAAAGGTTGCACAATAGTGCAGCCTTGGTTCCTCAGTATTCTTGTGAAAGGCAAGAATCATGCCTTGGAAAGTTTTTACATTAAATTTTGTCATAATTAATTCCTATAAATTGAAAGGTTAAAAATACGCCTCATTATACTGAAAACACGAGGGCGTGATAAAGGAAAGGCAGAAAATTTTGAACAATGGCGAAATCAGAAAAATGCGTGAAACAAATAACACAAACTCAGGGGTTTATGGGACTGGATCGGAGACGCTTAGGATATAAAAAGGCCCTATGAAGTCAGTGCGGAATCACCTGTCATTTAAGAAATATAAAAAGCGGTAAAAAGCCTTGTAGCATAAGACTCTTAATGCTTGTAGTAACATCGGCAAGTTGATATCATAGGTGTTACTATCGAGTGTTACTAAAATCGTTGGATTAGGTTGGAATGGATAGAGTTAAATAGGACAATAAAAAGCCTTGGTTCTTTTATATGGGCTTTATCGGGCTTTATAAAAACTTGTTTGGGAGTGGACTTGCTGGAGCTGGGGGAGTTGAACCCCGTCCGGAATTCCTCTACCGTTAGTACCACACGTTTGGTCAGTCTTTAAAATTCGCTTAACCCTGCGGACAGACACGCGATAGTTAGCTAGTTTGATTCAATTTAATGCTTCGATCCTCAAACGGCGGCGTCCACACGATCTCGTTTGGGTTTTGACTCGCTTTATCCCCGTCTTACGAGCGGGCTGGGGAGCGAAGGCTGAGCAGGTTGTTGCTCAAAGCGTATTGTTCGTCGTTTGCGACTATGCGGTTTTATTTACGAGGCCTACCGCACCTCGACGTGCACCCTCGGGCTTCCCAATCCCCGTCGAATCCAGAATCACCCCAAAAGTAGGCGTAGGGATAGCAAAATATCACCCTAAATAAAGCCGCCCCTCATTTTCACAGAAATCACTTGACTCCCATGTTTGCTAGATCGCTTTGAGGCTCCCTTATCGGCTTATTTTTGCACTAGGCTTTCAATTTCCTTTGGAAGGACTTTCGGTGAAGGAATGAGAACTTACTTATGACGGCTTAATTTGCCTTTCCAAAACAATCGCACTTTTTGGCACTTTAAATAATTTACTGAGGAATTTCAGCAAATGCGCATTCTGCCCTTCTATCGGCGGTGCCGTGATAGCAAACCTTCACTCCGCCGTTATGCAATCCGACGGTTTTATCCTGCCGCTGGGCTGTAGAAAATCACCAACCGCAAATCATTGCCTATACAGGTTACTCGCCATGCTGCTTCCCTCGACCCATGCGGCAATAGCGCCAAAGTTACGTGCACATACGCATTTGTTGGCGAATAAAATAAACACCACGACCATCGGTGAAAAATCAATCATGCCGGTATTCGGCAACGGTTTACGAATCGGGCGCAATACAGCGCTGCACTTAACTGATGACATATATTACGGGGTTGGGCGAACTGATTAAAACCAACTCATTATCGCGCTAATCAATAACACGCTAAAAATCGCTTCCCCACAGCGTGTACCACATCTCAGGATGCCAACGATGACATAAGCGACAAAGGTGAGGCCTACCGCGCCATCTAAAAACTGAATAACGCTAATTTCCCTGCCGCCCAAAAATAAAACAAGCAAGCAAGTGCGGCAAGATTCACGCCTTTCACGTGAAGCGCGATTCCCTAAAACATTTAACACGGGCTGCGTTACTTTGACTAACGCCTGAGAAAGCGGATGATAAAAATCATCTGTTGGCAATCTGAAACCACGCGCAAAACGAAAATAAAACCGTAAATACTGATGACGGTTGACAGTAAAAATTGCATTGTATTCATAATATTTCCTTCATTTTATTTAAATTTATGCCTGTGGCAAAACGTCCACGGCCCCTCATTGACTAAGCTCCTTGCATATCCGGCAAATCGGCCGCATTCCACTTTCACTTTTTCACGCACTTTTGTGCAAAATATTCATAAAGTTCGTTTTGCTAGCGATGGTGTTGCGCCTTTGGAAAAACTTGGACGAAGCTCCCTTTTGGGTATCCGCCACCAACGTAAAGTGCGACTGCACGCACCCAGGGGACTTCGCCAGCCACTTGTTGCACGTTCAAATTCATCTTGTCATTGCATCGCTGAAAACACGATAATTCAGGACTTTCTCCGCCAACTTATCTGCCTTTTGTCGGTCATCGTCCTTTTCCACGCCCTAACAGCACCAGCAGACCTTTTGCTTGGTGCCCGACGACTCGCCACCCGCTCAACTTTCGCCTGCGTCTACGTTGAATTAATGACGATCATAATTCTTCTCTACATTTAAATGTTGTTCTAAATTGACAAGATAAAAACTCAATATCCTGTTCGTTATATCCTAAAATCCGTCCAATCTCCCTTTCTATCTCAGGTATAAACTCAGTTGCGCCTTCCCTCTAACAAGTGCTTTAATTTTTCGCCTGAACCTCGTAGCCTTTCCGATAAACAATAAAATTTATTAACGCAAAGTCATCTGTCGATACGTAAATTTCATTAGCTTGTTCCAGAACAACAAAATCCCTTATTCAATATATGGGAAAAATTCAGCAGGGATCCAAATCATTATCAATAAAGCTACATTCTTTTTATGATTAAGCATTAACGCTAACTCTTTTGCCTTCATGTGGTCCCAAACCCCATTCATAATGAATTCTCCTGTTTTTTCCACCGCACTTCCGCCAACACTGCCCGCTAGTTGTGCGCCGAGCAACACGACCGTCCAGCTAACTGAATCATAACAACTACATTGGCAGAGTGGCGCATGGCGCCATAAATTAGATTGGTAGACGGGAACGTCGCGATGTACCAAGTAAAGGCTTGCTTGCAACGTAAAAACACTGCGGCAATCAGCGCACCTGCGGCAGAATGTTTGATGCTGACTTTTTTATTCGGCATCACCATATAAATCATCGTGAAAATAAACCACGTGGATAAAAACGGCACAAAACTTAACAGTTTCAGTCCAAAAGAAAAGCTGGCTGCGCTCTCAAACATGGCTTTACATAAGTACTTTGACGCAATACTGGACACCCACTAACAGCAGGGCCTAAGCGTTAGAATCAACCAATAAATCGCAAAAGACGTAAAAATTGGTCGCGTTTCGGTGTCATGCCAAATGCTATTTAATGTGCGATCGATGGAGATTAATCAGCATCAGCGCCACGACAATCAGTCTGATAATTCCCACTGCGCTCATTTTTGGAATTATTCACAAACTCATCAATATACTGCCCCACCATGTCACTTGCCGATGGCGCAAAATTGGTGAAAATAAACGCTTTCAATGCGCCCGTTACTTCGTTAAACACCGGAAATGCCGAGAAAATAGAAAAGCACCACCGCGATCAACGGCACAATGGCGAGCATGGTGCTGTACGTTAAACTAACCGGCAGCTTTGGGTCAATTTATTCTGATTAAAACGCTGCCAAAAGATCGTACCAAACGTTTTCCACTCACTCATAAAAGCCTCCGCAACAATGCTTAATATTTTTGCCGGAACCGCACACGCAAGGTTGTTTCATCGTCGGCGAGTGCGGCACAGTTGGATCGACAAAATACCAACGATCGTCAATTTTTCACAAAAATCGACCGCTCATGATGCGTCTGTTCTCCTTCCTCCCCTTGGAAAAACGGCGTGAAATTTCCACCGCACTTTTGGAACTTGCTCAACGTCTCTGTCTTTAAAAATCAGCAAACCAAAGCCATTGGGTATTTTTCTGCCCAAGCTTGAATGGCTTGTACGTTGAGTAACGCCTGTTGGCTCGGCACGTAGTGTCCACAACATAAGGCACATTTTTTCAACACATAAGCGGCATAACGGGAACGCATGAGCTGCTCCGCAGTTTCAGGAATTGGGCATGTGTGTGAAAAACGTCACAACAATCCTCGTAAGATTTATTTGACTGACAAGGGCAAGCTGAATCTAAAAGTGCGGTCATATTTAGCTCTGTTTTTCTTGTAATTTCACTCGTTTTGAATTTAACGAACGCTTAAATGCCGGGGCTAATTCTTCAATAGCCAGGGCTTGTTCCAATTCCGCCATGCTCGGTTTATCGGATAATAAACGATTTAAATAACGAATGGTAAGTGCGGATACGGACGCTGTTGCAAAATTATTCATCGCCCTTGTGAATCTCGCCGGTTTCAGTTACGCGAACATACCAGCCCGTCCAACCTGATTGATGCACAATTTTTCTGCGTATTTTCATTTTCGGTATTTTTCGACAACCACGTTCGCAAGGTTTTACGCGGTTGAGATACTCTAATAGCACCGAACCGATTTTAAATCGGTCGCCCACGCATACAGAATCTTCATTAAATCCCGATACCACAAAAATTTTTCGCCAGCAAATTGCCCGCGTATTATCGGGTAAAATGTTTCGCCTAACAAGGCATTTAATGCCGGAAAAGACACGTCAGACATACAAAAATAAGGCTTTTATCCGGCCCGCCGTGATGCGCTTTTAACCCAACATCATTGCCTTCCGCCCCCAACGCATGAATTTTCACCGACGCGACCGGCTGCTTACGAATCGCACCTTTCGACATTGCGATCCATCGAAAAAGGTCAATTGTGCAACTTCCCCAATTTTTATGATTAAAACTTCTGCTTTTGACATACCTCACTCCAAATCGCACTAATAAATCAATAAACTAATAAAATGTGGCAGATTATAACGTCAAAAACACTGAAATTTTTGACGCGCACTGTGTTTTTAAATATCATGCCTCGCTTAATACGCAATCAATTAGAATGAAAATATGCAATATTTACTCGCCCAAACCAGCCAAAACCAACAACTTGGTATTACCGCGAAAATGGCCAACCGCCACGGTTTAATTGCCGGCGCCACCGGCACGGGTAAAACCGTGACATTACGCAAAATAGCGGAAGCCTTTAGTGACGACGGCGTACCGGTGTTTTTAGTGGATGTGAAAGGCGACCTTTCCGGTTTAGTACAGCCGGGTGCGATACAAGGCAAAAATTGCTGAGCGTATTGAACAATTCAATTTAGGGCGGTGAAAGCTATTTGAGCGGTTATCCTGTTTCTTTTTTGGGATGTGTTCGACGAAACCGGCATTCCGCTGCGTACCACCATTTTCCGAAATGGGGCCGTTGTTGCTCTCCCGTTTATTAAATCTCAACGCGACGCAAGAAGGCTTGCTTAACCTCGTGTTCCGTGTAGCCGATGACAAAGGCTATTGCTTATCGACTTAAAAAGACCTGCGTGCGATGTTGAAATATGTGGCGGAAAATGCCAAAAACCTTCCAAGTGGAATATGGCAACGTGTCTGCCGCCAGCGTAGAGCGCCATTCAACGTGCCTTATTAACCTTAGAAAACGAAGGTGCGGCAAATTTATTCGGCGAACCGGCACTCAACTTAGATGACTGGCTACAAAACCCGTGACGGACGTGGCGTCATCAATGTACTGAATTCGGAAAAAGCTCATTAACTCTCCGCGTATGTACAGTGCGTTCTTGCTTTGGTTGATGGCAGAATTGTTTGAACAGCTACCGGAGTGGGCGACCCCGATAAACCGAAATTCGTGATGTTCTTTGACGAAGCGCATTTGCTGTTTGACGGCGCACCAAAGCGTATTAGTAGATAAAGTGGAACAAGTTGTGCGTTTGATTCGTTCCAGCGTGGGCATTTGTCGTGACCCAAAACCCGTTGATTTACCGGATACCGTGCTCGGTCAATTAGGCAACCGCGTACAACACGCGCTTTGCGCGCCTTTACGCGATCGAAAAGGCGGTGAAATCAGCTGCGGAAACCTTCCGTTCCAACCCGAGCATAAACGTGGTTGAAACCATTTCAACACTCGGCGTAGGTCAGGCATTAGTCTCGTTCTTAGATGAAAAAGGCAGTGCCGACACCGGTGGAAATTGCTATATCCACCGAAAAGCCAATTAGCGCCGATTACCGCCGAACAACGCACCGCTTGGGTAAAGACGATGATTTATACGCTTTCTATAAAGATTATGTGGATAACAGATCGGCTTTTGAGGTGTATAAACCAACAAGCGGAGTTTAGCTGCCGTGGCACAAAAACAAGCGGAACAAGCCAAGCAGGAAGAAGAAAACGGCATTATGGTAGCCTTAGCCGCATGATTTTCGGCACGACGCGGTGAGCAACTGACTGTAACGGAAGAATTGGTCAGCGGCGTCGCCAAAAGCCGTAGGACGCAACATCCGTAGCCAAATCACCAAACAAATTATGCGTGGGATTTTGGGCGCATTTAAAATAAAATTCATCCGAAAAATGCACCGCACTTTCCGCACAAAGGTAAGGCTAGTGTAAAACAGTGGAGTCTTGTAGAATAACGCTCATATAGTCAAAAAATGACCGACACTAAACAGTGCGGTCGGGTTTTTGAAGGTAATTTTATGCTAAACCCCTCAAAACCTTATGGTTGTCCGCCGGCGTGTTGGCGCTTTCTACCTGTGGATTTCCACTTCCAAACGGTGGACTGATTCCTCAGGGAATTACAAAAACGTTAAAATTGGAAAGTAGCGATCCTTATAGCGATATGGCGTTATCCATGCGTCGTCAGTTACAGCTCAACAACGTGAATTTAGTGGAAGACAAGACCGACGTTCGGTATTGCGTGCTAAATAAAAATTTCGAGCAAAGATCAAGTGGTATCGATTTTTCAAACAAGGCCGTGAGGCGGAAAACAGCTGATTTTTAGAAGTGGAAGCCAGCGTGAAATTGCCAAATAAAGAGCAGCTTCCCAATCAGTACTAAAGTTAATCGCACATTCTTTGATAACGCCCGTGCAGCATTGGCAAAATCAGCAGAAAAAGACGTGATTTGGCAAGATATGCGTGAGCAGGCGCGCGCATCAGTTAATTAACAAAATGGTGGCGCTACAGCACCCGAAATTCATGGCAACCAATGAATCGTATTTTTTCCTGAACAGATTTCTCTCTCGTTAGCGCGTCAACCCGCAGCCCTTTATTTTCTCGTGGGCGAAGATCCGTTATTACTTGAGAGAAAGTCGGAATCACGATTCAACAAGCCTGCCTTTAAAACAAGGATTCGACGAAAAATGGGTGCTGGAAATTAATCCTTCCACTGACTGGAATGCGTTGTTTGAACGTGTGCAATCTATGGGCTTATTTTTCAATAAGCAATGCATTCTCTTAGATTTACCGGGAAAATCTGACCGCACTTTTGCAGAAAAATCTGTTGAATTCGTTTCCTTAGTTACACCCCTGATGTGTTGCCGATTTTTCGCCCAGCCAAAACTGACTAAAACCGCTGAAAATCAAGCTTTGGTTTTATTGCCGCCAATCAATATGCGCCCGAAAGCCGTATTAGTGAATTGTCAAACGCCAAATGTAGAACAGTTGCCACGTTGGGTGCGCAATCGGGCAAAAAGTTTGGAGTTAGTATTGACGAAGAAGCGGTGCAACTGTTGTGTTACAGCTATGAAAACAATTTACTGCGCTGAAACAAGCGCCTGCAATTGACTGGACTTGCTTTATGCCGACCGTAAATTGAGTTTGCCCGTGTGAAATGCGGTGGTGGAGCAGTCTTCCATGTTACCCGCTTTCAGTGGGTTGATGCGATGCTTGCCGGCAAAGGTAACCGCGCCCGTCGCATTTTAATCGGATTAAAGATGAAGATGTGCAACTGATTATTTTGTTATGCCGCACCTTTGCAGCGGGATTTGATGACATTGTTGAGATCAGCAAAACCGGAACAACCGCCAAACTTGATGATCCTTTGCCGACAGCTAAACTACGCGAACACTTTGATCGCGCCTTAAAGTATGGCAAAACCGTCGTCCGTTATTTAGCCAAATCATACAACGTTTAACCTATCGTAAACTTTATCTCTTTTTCCAACAACTTGCTGAGATAGAACGCTGCACAAAACAAGAATTTAATGATGATATTTGGCAGCAATTAGAGGCATTATCAGTGAGACTTTTGTGCCTAAAATACCTCCAATTAACGCCTTGACGAAGCCACTTTTCAAGCGTAACATTGCGCGCGATTTAGTAACATGAGACACACACTTTGGACAGTCACAGTCGATACCGAACGGAGTTTTCACTGTAACTATCGCCTTTCTCACTTATCGGCGATGGTTTCGTTGGTAAGTTTTATTTACCTTTCTCTTTTCGGCATCTTTCTATCAGACTGAAAATTTGCAACTTCTTAATCCTTATCGCTTTCTTTTTGTCGTTGAAAATACGGATAAAAACGACCGCACTTGTATTCGTTTGATTGTTGTTCATTGCGTTGTGCATAGTCAATCAGGAGTATGACAAAATGATAAATACCTTGCCGCGAAGATGCGCGTAGTTCGCATCGATGAATCTGCCGAGCCATTAAATACCGCCATTTGGCTTGATTTTAATTGAACCAACCATAGAAGAGCGGAAACCTTACAAGAAAGTTTTAGGCCAAAGCTAGCCTCTTTCTTGGAGTTAGAAGATATCAGCATCTGCACGTTTTTGAAGATGAAGATGGTTTGCACTTACACTCTTTCTTTTGATGTGAAGATGAAAATGATTATGCTGATTTAGGCCAGCGTGGCGTTCATCATTCGTGATGGGCGTTTATTCGCCTGCGCGATCGTGAATTACCGGCATTCCGTTTGTATCGTATGCGTTCCCGCAATCAGCGTTTAATTGAGTGTAACTCCTATGAATTGCCGCTCGATTTGTTCGAAACAAAAGATTGAGCAATTAGCCGATGTCATTGAAAAACGTGATGCTGATTTAGAAAAATTAAGCCGCGCGTGATACTCAACGGAACGCAAGGAGAAGCCTCTCGATGAAGCCTTAGCAACCTTAACGGAACAAGAAGATACCAGTTCTAAAGTCCGCTTATGTTTGATGGATACACAACGCGCGCTCAGTTTCTTAGTACGCAAAACCCGTTTGCCGGCGAATCAATTAGAGCAGGCGCGTGAAATTTTTACGAGACATTGAATCTTTGCAGCCACATAATGAATCGCTGTTCCAAAAAGTCAACTTCTTACTACAAGCGGCAATGGGTTTTTATCAATATGAGCGAGACCGCATTATCAAAATTTTTCTCAGTTGTATCGGTAATTTTCTTACCACCGACATTAGTCGCCTCCAACTACGGTATGAACTTTAACGATATGCCGGAACCTTGGATTTTAAATTCGGTTATCCGATGGCTTTGGGATTAATGGCGTTAGCCGCATTTGCACCATACTGGTATTTCAAGCGGAAAGGATGGTTGTAATGAAACGAATACGCAGAAAATAAAGTAGAGTATTCAACAGTTCCATTGTCTCAATAAAATTAGAAATCAGTGGTAGGCTTTAATCATGTTGATGAGATCAGAAAAATTAGAGCATCGACATAATCTTCAATATTGGTCTACCACCGATAATCCATCATTTCAATATTTCACCAATGTTAAATCACTTGATACTAATTAAAATGATATTCACTAAACAAATAACCTAACTTTTAAGAAAAATTATTTATCATCATCTACAAATTTCAAAATAAGCTTTAAAGGCTATTCGATGAAATAAAAACAATAAACAAATTCCCACTTTCCCCGAAACTAAAAACCCCCGACGCTCTCACATCAGGGGTTCATACGAATAAACTGTAGGTGACCTACTCTCATGGAATCTCCACACTACCATCGGCATAACAGCGTTTCACTTCTGAGTTCGGTATGGAATCAGGTGGGTCCACCGCATTATCGCCGCCAAAAATCGGTCAATGATATTCTTCTCTTTCTCTCTTATCTCTCTCTTTTATTTCTCTGTCTTCTTCAAACTCAAAACAAGCTGACTTTCCACTTTTCTCTTCTTCATCTTTTTCTCTTAACTGTTACCCCTTACACCACCTCGCTTGGATCCCCCAAAACACTTGAGCGTTGTATGGCTGCCTCTCGGGCGAGTAGCGCGTTAGCTCAATGTATCACCTACGACACCACACCTATCTACGTCTTAGTCTTAAACAACCCCTTACACATGATGTGTGGGAGAACTCATCTCTTGGCTAAAGTTTCAGCGCTTTAGATGCTTTCAGCACTTATCTCTTCCGCATGTAGCTCCAGCATTACGTCTGGCGACACACCGGAACACTAGTGATGCGTCCACCCGGTCCTCTCGTACTCAGGAGCAGCTCAATCAGTCCTCCAACGCCCACGGCGAGATGGACCGAACTGTCTCACGACGTTCTAAACCCAGATCTCGCACTGCTTTAAATGGCGAACAGCCATACCCGCTGGGACCCTACTTCAGCGAGGATGTGATGAGCCGACATCGAGGTGCCAAACACCGCCGTCGATATGAACTCTTTGAGGCGGTATCAGCCCATGTTATCCCCGGTACCTTTATCCGTTGAGCGATGGCCCTTCCATGCAGAACCACCGGATCACCTATGACCTACTTTTTCGTACCTGCTCGACTTGTCTGTCTCGCAGCAGTTTTCTGCTTATACCATTGCACTAACCTCACGATGTCCGACCGTGATTAGCAAACCTTCGTGCTCCTCCGTTACGCTTTGGGAGGAGACCGCCCAGTCAAACTACCCACCAGACACTGTCCGAGACCGCGTTTCGCAATCTTCGTTAGAACATCAAACGTTAAAGTGTGGTATTTCAAGGACGACTCCATAATCACTGGCGGACTACTTCAAAGTCTCCCACCCTATCCTACACATCAAAATTCAATGTTCAGTGTCAAGCTATACAGTAAGGTTCACGGGTCTTTCCGTCTCAGCTGCGGGTACACCGCATCTTCACGGCGATTTCAATTTCACTGAGTCTCGGTGGAGACAGCCTCGCCATCATATGCTTATTCGTGCAGGTCGGAACTTACCCGACAGGAATTTCGCACTTAGGGACCGTTAAGCTTGACGCCGCCGTTTACTGGGGCTTCGATCAGGAGCTTCTCTTTCGATTACACCATCACTAACCTTTCCAGCACCGGGCAGGCATCACACCCTATACGTCCACTTTCGTGTTTGCAGAGTGCTGTGTTTTTAATAAACAGTTGCAGCCAGCTGGTACTTCGACCGGTTCAACCTTCGCCCGCGAGGGACTACAATCTACGCCGGCGCACCTTCTCCCGAAGTTACGGTGCTATTTTGCTCAGTTCGCTTCACCCGAGTTCTCTCAAGCGCCTGAGTATTCTCTACCCGGACCACCCGTGTCGGTTTTTCAGCACGGTTTAGTAAAAGCCTGTCGCTTAGTGGCTTTTTCCCGGAAGTGTGGTATCAGTTACTCAGCCCGTAGAGCCTCGTCATCATCTCTCAGTGTTAAGGAAGTCCGGATTTGCCTAAACTTCCCACCTACCAACTAAACGTACATATCCAACAGTACGCTAACCCTAACCTGCTCCGTCCCCACATCGCAGCTTTACCAAGTACGGGAATACTGAACCCGTTTTCCATCGACTACGCTTTTCAGCCTCGCCTTGAGGGGCCGACTCACCCGCCCTCGATTAACGTTGGACAGGAACCCTTGGTCTTCCGGCGAACGGGTTTTTCACCCGTTTTATCGTTACTTATGTCAGCATTCGCGCTCGCGATACGTCCAGCCCACTCTCGATGAACCTTCATCCGCTACACAACGCTCCCTACCCAACAGACTTACGTCTGATGCCGCAGCTCGGTGCTATATTTCGAGCCCCTGTTACATCTTCCGCGCAGGCCGACTCGACTAGTGAGCTATTACGCTTTCTTTAAATGATGGCTGCTTCTAGCCAAACATCCTAGCTGTCTAAGCCTTCCCACTTCGTTTCCACTTAATATAGACTTTGGGACCTTAGCTGGCGGTCTAACATTTCTCTCCACGACGGACGTTAGCACCCGCCGTGTGTCTCCTGAGTATCACTCTTCGGTATTCGTAGTTTGCATCGGGTTGGTAATCCGGGATGGACCCCCTAGCCGAAACAGTGTTTCTACTCCCCGAAGGTGTCCGCTCAAGGCTCTACCTAAATAGATTTCGGGGAGAACCAGCTATCTCCCGGTTTGATTGGCCTTTCACCCCCAGCCACAAGTCATCCGCTAATTTTTCAACATTAGTCGGTTCGGTCCTCCAGTTAGTGTTACCCAACCTTCAACCTGCCCATGGCTGAATCACGGGTTTCGGGTCTGCACTTGCAACTCAACGCCCAGTTAAGACTCGGTTTTCCTTCGGCTCTATTCGGTTAACCTCGCTACAAAATATAAGTCGCTGACCCATTATACAAAGGTACGCAGTCACCCTTACGGGCTCCCACTGCTTGTATGCAAGGTTTCAGGTTCTATTTTCACTCCCCACCGGGGTTCTTTTTCGCCTTTCCTCACAGTACTGGTTCACTATCGGTCAATCAGGAGTATTTAGCCTTGGAGGATGGTCCCCCCATCTTCAAACAGGATATCACGTGTCCCGCCCTACTTCTCGTTAGCTTAGTACCACGACCTGGACTTCGAGTACGGGGCTATCACCCTGTGTCGCTCAAGCTTCCCAGCTTGTTCCTCTGTCTCTATCGCTATCACTCACAGGTCTTTTCGCTTTCGCTCGCCGCCACTCACAAAAATCTCGGTTGATTTCTTTCTCCGGGTACTTAGATGTTTCAGTTCCTCCCGGTCTCGCCTCACTTACCCATGAATTCAGTAAGTGATAGTAGATTCTTCATCTACTGGGTCTCTATTCGGACATCTTGATTAAACGCTCTCATCGACCTGATCCAAGCTTTTTCGCAGATTAGCACGTCCTTCTTCGCCTCTGATTGCCAAGGCATCCACCTTGTACGCTTTGTCACTCTAGCCATACAACCTCAAGTATTCTTAGGATGAACAATCTGATGAAGATAAAATGGAATTTAAAGTTAAAATTCACTTTACATCATAGATTGATGCTAAAACACGTTAGGTTTGTCAGCCGTAATAGTTAATTTGATTCAGAATCATTGCCTTTTATCAATGACCCTTACTCAGACTTTCTTGAAAGTCTCGTTTTCAGTTGTTTTCCAGTTTGTTAAAGAACAGTTTATCAAAGAAAGTTATCTCTTTATATCATCATAGTTAAGTCAACTCACCGTTTACTATGGCGATTTATCGTAATAAACTTAACTATGATGATATTGGTGGAGATAAGCGGGATCGAACTGCTGACCTCCTGCGTGCAAGGCAGGCGCTCTCCCAGCTGAGCTTTATATCCCCAATCACATCCTTTGGTTTTTCACTCATCAGCTAGTATGTTTGATATTTTCGTTGTCACGTTAATTCACTCAACATAATTATCAAATCACTCGGTCTCAAGTGGTGGGTCTGAGTGGACTTTGAACCACCGGACCCTCACTTCCTTATCAGGGTGCGCTCTAACCACCTGAGCTACAGACCCAATAGGATTTATCTTCGATACGTTTATTCTTCTTTTTGATTTTACAATCATCAGCCAAACTGTGTGGACACTTAAAGTCAATTCTATCTTTGGTAAGGAGGTGATCCAACCGCAGGTTCCCCTACGGTTACCTTGTTACGACTTCACCCCAGTCATGAATCATACCGTGGTAAAAGCGCCCTCCCGAAGGTTAAGCTATCTACTTCTGGTACAACCCACTCCCATGGTGTGACGGGCGGTGTGACTAAGGCCCGGGAACGATTCACCGCGACATTCTGATTCGCGATTACCTAGCGATTCTGACTTCATGGAGTCGAGTTGCAGACTCCAATCCGGACTTAGACGTACTTTCGGAGATTCACTCCACCGCGGCTTCGTCACCCCTCTGCATGCGCCATTGTAGCACGTGTGTAGCCCCAGTCGTGGGGCCATGATGACTTGACGTCATCCCCACCTTCCTCGGTTTATCACCGCAGTCTCCTTTGAGTTCCCTGACCCATCGCTGGCAACAAAGCGATAAGGGTTGCGCTCGTTGCGGGACTTAACCCAACATTTCGCAACACGAGCTGACGAGTCAGCCATGCAGCACCTGTCTCATGGTTCCCGAAGGCACCCTGTATCTCTACAGGATTCCATGGATGTCAAGGCAGGTAGGTTCTTCGCGTTGCATCGAATTAAACCATATGCTCCACCGCTGTGCGGGCCCCCCGTCAATTCATTTGAGTTTTAACCTGCAGGCCGTACTCCCCAGGCGGTCGATTTATCACGTTAGCTACGGGCACCAAGCTTTAAAGCCCAATCCCCAAATCGACAGCGTTTACAGCGTGGACTAGCGGGGTATCTAATCCTGTTTTGCTCCCCACGCTTTCGCATGAGCGTCAGTACATTCCTCAAAGGGCTGCCTTCGCCTTCGGTATTCCTCCACATCTCTACGCATTTCACCACACGTGGAATTCTCTCTCCCTAAAGTACTCTAGCTACCCAGTCTGAAATGCAATTCCCAGGTTAAGCCCGGGATTTCACACCTCACTTTAAATAGCCGCCTGCGTGCCCTTTACGCCCAGTTATTCCGATTAACGCTCGCACCCTCCGTGTATTACCGCGGCTGCTGGCACGGAGTTAGCCGGTGCTTCTTCTGGTGATTAACGCTCAATTTGTTGCGCCATTAACACAACAACCTTCCTCGTCACCGAAAGAACTTTACAAACCCGAAGGCCTCTTCATTCACGCGGCATGGCTGCGTCAGGGTTGCCCCCATTGCGCAATATTCCCCACTGCTGCCTCCGTAGGGTCCGGGCCGTGCTCAGTCCGGTGTGGCTGGTCATCCTCTCAGACCAGCTAGAGATCGTCGGCTTTGGTAGGCCTTTACCCCACCACCTAATCCCACTTGGGCTCATCCTATGGCATGCGGCCCGAAGGTCCCGCACTTTCGTCTCTCGGACTCTACGCGCGTATTGAGCGACAGTTTCCCGTCGTTATCCTCCATAAGCCAGATTCCCAAGTATTACTCACCCGTCCGCCACTTCGTCAGCAAGAAAGCAAGCTTTCTCCTGTTACCGTTCGACTTGCATGTGCTAAGCCTGCCGCCAGCGTTCAATCTGAGCCATGATCAAACTCTTCAATTCAAAAAGTTTAATCGCTCAATACTGCTGACTTAATTTATCTATTCAAACAAATGAATCTTCGTAGCACTATTCAGTTCAATTTTTAAAAATTCTTCGTATAAAACCAAATCTTCAAGTGCCCACACAGTTTGTCTGATTGATTGTTAAAAGAACAAAAACGACGCGCTGCTTAATGCTTTACAACGGCGCGTCGTTGTGGGAAGTGTATTATAGGTATTTTTATCACCACGCAACCCTTTTAGCTCATTTTTGTTTTGATTGGTTATATATAAATTTTGACTAATAATCAGACTAGGAATAGTCTACAATTGAATCTAATATGAGTCTGCCATTTTTCTCCTCAGAAGTGATCGGTTTACCAGTTCGCACTAAAACGCGCGTTTTCACTCTTAGCCCCCTTCCCGGCAAGCAAATCTTCCACTTTATCTCCAACCATAATAGATTTTGTCGGATCGATATTCAGCTCTTCTATTGCTTGTAGTAACATCCCCGATTTCGGCTTTGCACGGCAATCACAATCCTGTTTAAACTCCGCAGCTGCCTCCGGGTGATGAGGGCGGTAATAGATGCCATCCAAATCAACACCACGATCGAGCCAACGACCAATCCATCCACTCCGTCAACTGCAAAAACTGTTCCTCGGTAAAAAGGCCTCGTGCAATGCCAGATTGATTTGTCACCGAACCAACAAATAGCCCATTTCTTTGAGTTTTTAGCGCCTCAATGCTTCCCTCAATAAAATGAAAATGATCAATGTCATGCACGTAACCGTAATCAATATTCAACGTACCATCTCGATCTAAAAACCGCTCATCTTTTTATCCTGTTTAAATATAAATTCGCGCCGATTATCTTCTTTATTTTTATCTTGTGCAAACCTTTCAACTTTTTGTTCTAAGAGAAAGCAAATAATTATAAGAATGTTATGGATAGAGAGTTGACATGGCATTCTAGACGTCTCAGAATACAAAAATCTTTTTGATAAAAAGACGAAACCGCAAAAAGGGCTTGTATGATTAAGCTAAAGAATGTCAGCAAAATTTTCGACGTTTCAGGTAAAACTGACCGCACTCGATAACGTTTCCTTGGATATTCCGAAGGGATATATCTGTGGCGTTATCGGCGCATCCAGTGCAGGCAAAAGCACTCTGATTCGTTGCGTCAACCTATTGGAAAAACCCACTGTGGGTTCAGTCATCATTGATGGCAAGATCCTCACTCAACTAGCGATGCTGAACTGGTATTGGAAACGCCGTAATATCGGCATGATTTTCCAACATTTCCAATTTATTGAGCTCCCGAACCGTCTTTTGGTATGTCGCATTGCCTTTAGAACTAGAAGGCACACCGAAAGAAAAATCGAAGCGAAAGTCAATGAATTACTCTCTTTGGTGGGCTTAAGCGACATGTGTATCCGTCTAATTTATCCGGCGGTCAAAAACAACGCGTCGCCATTGCACGTGCACTAGCAAGCAATCCTAAAGTGTTATTGTGCGTATTTAGCCACCAGTGCGCTTGATCCGGCAACCACCCATTCCATCTTAAAATTATTAAAAAGAAATCAACCGCACTTTAGGGATCACGATTCTCTTAATTACCCACGAAATGGATGTCGTGAAGCGGATTTTGCGATTTAGTTGCCATCATCGATCACGGCAAACTTGTAGAACAAGGTTCCAGTGAGCGACATTTTTCTCCAATCCCAAAACAGAATTGGCTCAAGAATTTATTCGTTCTACCTTTAACATTAATCTGCCTGATGAATATCTGAGAATCTATCACACACGCCAAAACACGCTAAGTCTTCACCCGATTATCAAATTCGAGTTTACCGGGCGCTCCGTGGATGCCCTCTGTTATCCCAAAGCCTCCAAAAATTCGGTGTGGAATTGAGCATTTTAACCTCCAAAATTGAATATGCCGGTGGCGTGAAATTCAGCTTCACCGTAGCTGAAGTGGAAGGCGACGAAGATGCTATTACACAAACAAAAATCTATTTAATGGAAAATAACGTACGCGTTGAGGTATTAGGCTATGTGGAATGATTTTTTAACGGAACTTACACCTCAAATGTGGCAAGCGGTGTGGGTTTCTACCGATGAAACCGTATATCAGCTTCGCATCTACCCTGTTAGCCGTGATCATCGGTTTACCCTTTGGCGTAGTAACCTTCCTCACCGGCAAAGGCGAAATTCTTCAAAACGCACGGTTAAATCTCATTTTCAAATATTGTGATTAACATTGGACGATCCATTCCATTCTATTATTTTGTTAATCATTTTGTTACCGTTTACCCGTTTCATTTTGAACACGACGCTGGGTACCACGGCAGCAATTATCCCATTAGCATTTGCGCCATGCCATTTGTGGCACGTTTAACCGCAAATGCCTTAGTAAAGTCCCAAAAAGGCTTAACGGAAGCCGCAAAAGCGATAGGGCGCGACAAACTGGCAAATCATCCGTAAATTCTATTTGCCGGAAGCACTACCAACCTTAATTAACGGTATCACACTAACGTTAGTTACCTTAGTGGGCTATTCCGCCATGGCGGGCATTGTCGGTGGCGGCGGTTTAGGTAGCCTCGCCATTAACTACGGTGAATACCGCAATATGGTGTACGTTAAATGGGTCGCTACAATTATTACTGTCGTATTCGTCATGATTTCACAAAAACTTGGTGATGATTTCGCAAAAACGCGTCGATCATCGTTAATTCACTTAGCATTAACATTAAAAGAGGATCTTTTATGAACTTATTACTCGGCGTAGTAACACTTGCCTCCATTTGCGGATTAACAGCGTGTAACGAAGAGAAAAACCGCGGCAACAGCAGCAAAGCACCGGCAAAGAAATTAAAGTCGGCGTGATGGCAGGCCCTGAGCACGAAGTGGCTGAAGTGCCGCGAAAGTCGCGAAAAGAAAAATATAACCTAGACGTAGAATACGTTCTATTCAACGACTATGCCTTACCAAATACGGCGGTTTCTAAAAAGGCGATTTAGATGCTAACGCTAGGCAACACAAACCGTATTTGAGACAAAGATTCCCAAGCGAAAGGTTTAAACAACCTCGTTATCGTGGGTAACACCTTTGTTTATCCGTTAGCCGGTTACTCCAAAAATCAAAAAGCGTAATGAGTTACAAGATGGCGCGGTGGTTGCCGTACCAAACGATCCAAGTAACTTGGCTCGCGCGTTAATCTTGTTAGAAAAACAGGGATTAATTAAATTAAAAGATCCGACCAACCTGTTCTCTACTTCAATGGATATCATTGAAAATCCAAAAACATTTACAAAATCAAAGAAGTGGATACCTCTGTTGCAGCACGCGCTTTTAGACGATGTGGATTTAGCCGTTGTCAATAACAACTATGCCGGTCAGAGTGAGCTCAAATGCAAGATCACGCGCGTGTTCGTGGAAGATAAAGATTCTCCGTATGTGAACATTATCGTGGCACGCACTGATAACAAAGACAGCAAAGCTATCCAAGATTTCGTGAAAGCATACCAAACACCGGAAGTGGAACAAGAAGCGAAAAACACTTTAAAGACGGCGTGGTGAAAGGCTGGTAATTTAAAAGCTCTTGTAAAAACATCGTAAAATGAGACCGCACTTTTAAGCCATAAAAAGCAAAAGTGCGGTCTTTTACACCTTTTACGATGAAATCAGGATAAAAATCCTCACGACATTGCCGAGGATTTTTATGAGCGCTTTTAGCCGGTCAGGTTTGCGCCTATAATAAAGCAGTCTATTGTTATACCAATCAGGAACACCATGTTAGATATTGTTTTTATACGAGACCGGAAATTCCACAAAACACCGGTAATATTATTCGCTTATGCGCTAACACCAGCTTTCGTTTACATTTAATCGAGCCTCTAGGGATTTACTTGGGACGACAAAAATTACGCCGCTCGGCTTGGATTACCACAATTTGCCGACATTAAAAACACAAAACTTTCGGAGGCCTTTTTGCAAAGTGAGCAACCGAAGCGTTTGTTTGCCTTTAACGACAAAAAGGTACCCCAGCACACAGCGAAGTAAAGTTTGAATTGAGCGACTATTTAATGTTCGGCCCGGAAACCCGCGGCATTCCAATGGACATTTTAAATAACATGCCGGCGGAACAAAAATCCGCATTCCTGCATCGCCAACAGCCGCAGCATGAATCTCTCCAATTCCGTTGCCGTCACCGTGTATGAAGCTTGGCGCCAGCTGAGGGTATCAAGGTGCAGTGAATCTTGCTCGATAAGATGAATTAAAAATTGCGCTTGCAAAAGCGCGATATTAAATAGGGCTAGAGTGCATTTCACCCCTGCCACTTAGCCCTTTTCTTTTGGAGTTACGCGCCGATTAAACGGGAAAGTGCGGTGTCTTTTCGGTCTAAATAATGGGTCGATTGAATTCGACGAATGGTTCTGGATTTACCCCAGAATCAATAAAGGTTTCCGTGGTGAGCTAAATTGCCTTTACGGCGAATACCTTTTAATAAATCACCGTGAGTAATCCCGGTGGCGGCAACACCAAATTGTCATCACGCGCACGCTGTTCAGCTGCAACACCGTATTGACTTGAAACCCCCATTTCTTCACAACGACGAATTTCTTCTTGCGCCAATGCCTTATTTTTCCGGCGTATCGCCTTTCACTGATCACGCGGCAATAGACGGATTGCATATCGCCCCCAAGGCACGAATCGCAGCCGCTGCCACAACGCCTTCCGGTGCACCACCAATGCCATAAAAGCCATGTCAATTTCCGCTTCCGGCAAACAACATAATACTGAAGCCGCCACATCACCATCAGGAATCGTAAATACGCGCACACCCAGTTGATGCATTTTTCAATTACCGCTTCATGACGAGGTTTATCTAAATCATCACCGTTAAATCGGATAGTTAGTTTAACTTTGAAGCAACACGGCGCAAATTTTGTTCAGCGGCAAATTCAAATCAACAATGCCTTTTGCTTCCGGCCCTACCACCAATTTTTCCATATACATATCCGGTGCTTTCAAAAAGTATTTTTGCCGCCTGCCGCCAGCACGGAAATCGCATTAGACTGCCCTATCGCCGTCATGCGCGTGCCATCAATAGGATCGACCGCACTAGACACTAATTCCCCATGCCTGAACCCACTTTTTTTCACCGATATATAACATCGGCGCGTGGTCAATTTCGCCTTCGCCAATCACGATTTCTGCATCCATATGAATCAAATTTAGCATATAACGCATGGCTTTCACGGCAGCATCATCAGCCGAATGTTTATCCCCACGCCCCAACCACGCAAATCCGGCAAGGGCGGCAACTTCGGTTACTCTCGAAAAACTCAATGGCTAATGATCTATTCATGGCATAATCCTTAAAAATGAGAAATAAAATCAGTTTATTCTAGCACCAAGCAAACGGTTGCTATAGTAAAAATCGTAAAAATATGCGTTAATATTGATGTTAAATTTATATTTGCTGGCAAATTTAAAAAAACGCGCTTATACTTCACTTAAAGATCATACAATTTCCTCGCTTTTTCAGTATGGCACCATTATTTAGTCGAAAGACCCCACCATGCTCTAAAGGGATTGAAACGTATATCTACTATAGAAAATATTGCAAACAGATAAAAATTGCTATAGATTTAGCTTTGAGCACGAGCAACTAACCGAACGTCAAGCTGAAAAGCAAGATAAAGTTAAGAAAAAAATGATATGACAATTAAACAACCTCTTTGAATAGGACGGATTTTATGATAGCATTATTTATTATATGTTTTTCATTGGTTGCTTCGTGGTGAAAAAGTTGCTCAAAAGAAGATGATGTAGTTAAACAACCATTTTCTTTAAGTGAAAAACCACAAACGGAAACTACTGAAAGTGACATTAAAACAACCATTTTTCTTTAAGTAGCGAACCACAGACTAAATCTAAATAAATCATAAGGGCGATAATTATGAGCAGTGGTATTTTTACGCTAATAAATAACTTTATAGACGGACAAATGAACATTATTTAATGTTTTATCTAGCTGATAAAAATTCAAAACACCATTAAAAAGCGTTATATGGATATGTGCTGGATTTGCAATTATTATCGCCTTTATTAAAAATTCAGGTGGAATTTTTAACCTTGGCAGTGGAGCGGTTGAGGAGTTATCCACGATCGGAAGTGATAGTTTAGTAGGTTTGCTGTTCTTAGACGATCAGTATTTTAAGAATGTATAGGTTAGCTCATGCTTTACGGGATAAAGGCAATGTATTTACAGGTGCGTAGGTTTTCCTCGGAGTTATGTTAGCGTGGAGATTTTTACTGTTCCTGTATTTCGTATTTTTATTGTTTAAAAATTTACAATGTTCTTGTTATTGGACTTTGCACAAATTTTTATTTTTCTTGATATGTCGAAATCCCCGCCCCTACGTCAAAGAGATTCCCTATTCGGCACCAAAGTGCGGTGTGTTTTTAAATAAATTACACCTATCAAATTTCTACGAATAAATCGGTAAGACTAAATTTTTCATTTTTCTCTTGAAATCCTTCAAAAACGATCTTATTTTAAGTTTGGTGAACAAATGTTCAACAGAACATCCATGGAACGAAGAAGGAAAGACTATGAATATTGAAAAAATTTACCACTAAATTCCCAACAAGCCATTGCTGAAGCGCAATCTTTTAGCGATTGGCAAGGATAATCAATTTATTGAACCGGTGCATTTATTGAGTGCCTTGTTAAATCAACAAGACGGTTCAGTGGCGCCGATTTTAACCGCAAGCGGTGTGAACGCTTTGCCGCGTTGCGCAACGAACTCAACAACGAACTTGCCAAACTTCCGCAAGTGTCCGGCAATGGCGGTGATGTACAACTTTCCGTCAGTTGCTTTAACCTCTAATTTATGCGATAAATTGGCGCAACAACGGCAGGATAAATTTATTTCCTCCGAACTCTTTTACTTGCCGCCTTGGAAGAAAAAGGCACTGTTAGCGAGATACTGAAAAGTGCGGTGCGAAAAAGAACAAATTTTACAAGCCATCGATCATATTCGTGGAGGACAAAAACGTGAATGACCAAAATGCGGAGAAAGCCGCCAAGCCTTAGAAAAAAATATACTATCGACTTAACCGCTCGTGCGGAAAGTGGCAAGTGGATCCGGTGATTGGGCGTGATGAAGAAATTCGCCGCACCATTCAGTGTTACAACGCCGTACCAAAAACAATCCGGTGCTTATCGGTGAACCGGGCGTGGGTAAAACCGCCATTGTGGAAGGGTTGGCACAACGTATTGTGAACGGCGAAGTGCCGGAAGGCTTGAAAAATAAACGCGTACTTTCACTTGATATGGGCGCGTTAATCGCCGGAGCAAAAATATCGCGGTGAATTTGAAGAACGCTTGAAAGCCGTCTTGAAAGAATTGGCGCAGGGAAGAAGGGCGTGTCATTTTGTTATCGATGAAATTCACACCATGGTGGGCGCGGGTAAAACCGATGGCGCCATGGATGCCGGCAACTTGTTAAAACCAAGTTTGGCACGTGGTGAATTGCATTGTGTGGGTGCGACCACGTTAGACGAATACCGCCAATACATTGAAAAAGACGCCGCACTTGAACGTCGTTTCCAAAAAGTGTTTGTGGGTGAGCCGAGTGTGGAGACACCATCGCCATTTTGCGTGGCTTAAAAAGAACGTTATGAAATCCACCACCACGTGCAAATTACCGACCCGGCTATTGTGGCAGCGGCAACATTGTCTCATCGTTACATTTCCGATCGCCGGTTACCGGATAAAGCCATCGACTGATCGACGAAGCCGCATCCAGTATTCGGATGGAAATCGACTCAAACCACAGCCGTTGGATCGCTTTGGATCGCCGTATTATCCAACTCAAATTGGAACAACAGGCGTTACAAAAAGAAGATGACGATGCCAGCCGCAAACGCTGGAGATGTTAGAAAAGAATTAGCGGAAAAAGAACGGGAATACGCTGAATTAGAAGATGTGTGGAAATCCGAAAAAGCGGCCCTTTCAGGTACTCAACACATTAAAGCGGGAATGGAGAACGCCCGTACCCAAATGGAACAAGCCCGTCGTGTCGGTGATTTGAGCAAAATGTCCGAATTGCAATACGGTAAAATTCCGGAATTGGAAAAACAATTAGCGGCAGCAGAAGGTGCGGAAGGCAAAGAAATGAGCCTATTACGCTATCGTGTTACCGACGAGGAAATTGCTGAAGTGCTTTCCCCGTGCCACCGGTATTCCGGTCTCCCAAAATGATGGAAGGCGAAAAAGAAAAACTCTTGCGTATGGAAGAGGAATTGCACAAACAGGGTTATCGGGCAAAACGAAGCCGTGGATGCTGTGGCGAATGCCATTCGTCGTAGCCGTGCCGGTCTTTCCGATCCGAATCGCCCGATTGGTTCCTTCTTGTTCTTAGGGCCAACCGGCGTAGGTAAAAACCGAATTGTGCAAAACCTTGGCGAAAATTCCTATTCGACAGCGAAGATGCCATGGTGCGTATCGACATGTCCGAATTCATGCGGAAAAACACAGCGTGTCCGCTTGGTCGGTGCACCTCCGGGCTACGTGGGCTATGAAGAAAGGCGGTTATTTAACCCGAAGCCGCACGTCGCCGTCCATATTCTGTGATTTTGCTCGACGAAGTGGAAAAAGCGCACCACGATGTGTTCAACATTTTGTTACAAGTATTGGATGATGGCCGCTTAACCGATGGACAAGAGCAGAACCGTGGATTTCCGCAATACGGTGGTGATTATGACCTCAACTGGGCTCTGATTTGATTCAAGGCAACCAAGAAGAAAGCTACGATGACATGAAAGCGTTAGTGATGTCTGTGGTGAGCCAACATTTCCGTCCGAATTTGTTAACCGAATTGACGAAACCGTGGTGTTCCATCCGTTGAATAAAGACAACATTCGCGCCATTGCGGAAATTCAGTTAAAACGCTTAATCAACCGCATGGAAAGTCGTGGCTATGTGTTGACCTTTACAGATGCGACACTCGATTTCATCAGCGAAATCGGCTATGACCCTATTTACGGTGCGCGTCCATTAAAACGTGCGATTCAGCAAGAAATTGAGAACCCGTTAGCGCAACAAATCCTTTCCGGCAGTTTGCTACCGGAAAAACCGATTAGCGTAGATTACGTTGACGGCAAAATTGTGGCAAAACAATAGGTTATCTTGAATGCAAAAAGTGCGGTTAATTTCAACCGCACTTTTTGTTTCTTTAATCTGTCGTCTTTTTAATTCTTTTAAAAAGGCAACAAACATTGTCTTTTGTGGTGTCGTTAATTCCTGCCAATATCTATCTAGTTCATCATGATTCCATTCCGCCAACTCCATACAATCTGCAAGTAGCTAATCGGTGTTTTTTTAGAAAAGTAGCAATCGCGACTAAATGAGACATGTTGATTTTGTTTGTACCGCGTTCATAGCGGGAGAGTGGGGTTAGTGAGATATTTACAAACTCGATAATTTTTCAACCGTATAACCTAATTCCTTTCTTTTGCGCTGTATGCGTTGCCCGATCAATCGATCCACATTTGTGGGAACAAACTTTGCCATTCACTTCTTACTCTACTTTATGCGATAAACGCATATTTTAAGGATCTTTATTCTTGTAAAAAGAAACATAAAAAGGATAGAATTTAGATAAATTATTCACTTATGTAATAAAAAGACATGAGGAGATCCATGAATGAATGAAAACAGTATATAAAAATTTGACTTATCTATTATCCTCTTTCACTTGTAGCTTGGGTTTTGGGTATATTTATACACTTTAGGTCAAAAAGCCAGGAATGAGTATATTGAGCCATGTAGGAATATTTATAATGAGCTTAAATATACTCATAAGATTTATATATGGTAAAAACGTCTAATTTATCTTGGTAAAATCAACATGGTGGTTAATCTTTTCTCTATTTGCATTAACTGAACCATTCTTTCATATTGCTATGTGCGTCATAAAAGATAAACACAAAAAGAAAAATTCATTATTAGAATGATAAAATTTTGTGATGAGGTTATATGTTTCAATATAAAATACTTAAAAAGCAAAGCAGCCATTTCTCTATTCGGTAGAAAAAGAATGAATGGACAGATTTTTAAAAAGAGCTATTAGATTTTACTCAATACTGGTTATGAGCTAATTCATAGTGATAATTTAGCTTTTAGAAAATGAATTCGGAGATAATGAAAGTTCTTTTTAAAATTTTTATTTTTAAGAAAGCTTATTAAATAAGAATTTAGGCAAAATATGAAAGTAAAAATTTATTAACTATTTTAGTATTAAGTATTCTGGTTTATGCTTGCAAAGATGAAAAAGAGCGATTTTTCCTGAAGAGAAATTTATTGATACTTATACAGAAAAGACAAGAACGATACTTAGACAAAATAGTATGTTTAGAAATGCTTTTGTAGATTTAGGGATATTTTTCTGAATTAGATTATTATGATTTTTGTAAATTGTACAGCAGATACATATACAGCTCTAACTGAAGATATGGATTGGATGAAGAAAGTTGTCAATGAAGATATTAGTCTAAATACTAAAGAGGTGGAGGAAAAATCTCACGATCTCATCATATAGAGCCTCAAAAAATTTGCATGTCAGAATTAACGAAAAGAAAAACTATGTAATAAAAAGTTATATCAGGATTTTTCCAAAGGAAATTACTCTCTTTCTATGCCGGATGGACAAGGAAATATAGTTAAGTTAACTAAGGCGGAATGTGGTTATATTTCACCATATAAACTAGATGTTTTTAGGTAATGGCTATATGTGCTATTTCATTTGGCTCAAGAGTTGATAATCTTGTTGTGTCTGGTTTAGAAGTAAATGGTACTTTTTACTATAACTTTAAAGCCCATAAAACTTTACAACGTAGTTTTATCGTGAATAAGGAGAATATAAAGAGTTTCAAGATAATAGTGGACCTTGTAATATTAAAGAAATTAGTGATTCACACTAATAAAGGAATTTTCGTCGAAAGAAAATAGAGGTAAATATGTTTTTAAATATCATTCGTTGGATTTTACTGCCATTTGCTTGTGTTCTAGCTTGGTTTTTAGCAGGCATCATTGCAAGCTTCTTTATTGGCGGTTCTGAAGGTGAGACAATAGGACATGGAAGATATGCTTACACTTTAGGTTCTTTTGATGTTTATTGGTATGCTTTTAGTCAAGAATGCCTTAATGAGTACTGCTCTTGTTTATGCGGCTTTCTTTGTTGCACCAATCTACAAGGTTAAGACGGCAAAAATCATTGCTATAGTAACGATGATAGTTTATTTTCGGATTGTTTATCTATGGAATATCTAATCTAAATTTGAGGCTTTTTGGAACTTTCTTGCATTTGCTGGAAAAATTATTGCCTTTTTGTGTAGGATTATTTGCTTACAAAACTTTTTGATGAATATTAATTAAAACTAAAACCGTGGTGTCTCCATCCGTTGAATAAAAACAACATTCGTGCCATTGCGGAAATTCAGTTAAAACGCTTAATCAACCGCATGGAAAAACCGTGGCTAGTGTTGCACTTTACGGACAGCACCCTCGATTTCATCAGCAAAATCGGCTATGACCCGATTTACGGCGCGCGTCCGTTAAAACGTACAATTCAGCAAGAAATTGAGAACGCATTAGCACAACAAATCCTTTTCGGGTAGTTTGTTACCGGAAAAACCGATTAGCGTGGATTATGTTGACGGCAAAATTGTGGCTAAACAATAGGTTATCTTGAATGTAAAAGTGCGGTTAATTTCAACCGCACTTTTTGTTTCTTTAATCTGCCTTTTTAATTCTTTTAAAAAGCAACAAAGCTTGTTTTTGTGGTGTCGTTAATTCCTGCCAATATCTATCTAGTTCATCATGATTCCATTCCGCCAACTCCATACAATCTGCAAAAAGTAGCTAATCGGTGTTTTTGAAAAAGTAGCAATCGCGACTAAATGAGACATGTTGATTTTGTTTGTACCGCGTTCATAGCGGGAAAGTTGTGGTTGAGAGATATCGACATATTCAGACAATCTTTCTGCTGTGTAACCAGTTCTTTACGTTTTTGTTGGATGCGTTGTCCGACTCCGCGATCCACATCACTTGCGATTGGTTGAACCATAAATTTTTGCTATTTTTATTCATTTATAGCATTATTTTTATGATTTTTGCATTGACTGAATATCTTAGTGAGCATATAATTTTTATTAAATATACATAAATCGCATATTTAATTCAGTAAAATTTAGAATACTAACAGAGGTAATTTATGATTAACCTAAAGAAAATAACCATTTTATTTGCTGGATTAGCTAGTGCTTCTCAAGCATTTGCTTATTGGAGAATCTACTAACTTAGAAGAAGAAATTCAAAGTAGCGGTATACTATAGTACCTGCATATATGAAAGCACCTCAGGTTATAGATTTTCAATTCAGAACAGAGGTTTTGTCCCTTAATTGTCCAAGTGAGATCCTGGAAAACAGGGAGAGTATAACTATGAAAACCTATCATCTAACACTAAGATTCATTTGTAATAATGAAGAAAAACATGCTCATATAATAGAGAGTAGGGCTTCTAAAGGATACATTTTTCTAGAAACAAAAAGGATTGGTAAACAATCAAGATGTAAGAATAATCTTAGTCTTTTTCTAAATCAGATCTTATAAATGATGAGTTAGATCAATTTAAATCTAAAAATATCGGAAGATTTGGAGGATATTAAAGATTGTTTTTCAGATTATGAGATTAAAATAATTATCTAATAAATAGTAGATCAGAAATGGTCTGCTATTTTTCTATCTCTCTTAAAATTTATTTAAAAATTATTATCAATAATTGAAATCCCTCTAAAAATTAGAAGATGACATAATAAGGTTCAGAAAAGAAGATTGAAGAAATAGTAGATGTAGAAACCACAACCATATCTGGGAAGATATTTATAAAGAATATAAAGATATTGATTTATCAACGGTTGATACTCTAGATGTTGTTGATCATTTGGAATGAAATATTTTACAAAATTTACTTTTCACTATAAGTATTGGTTTTTAGATATTTTCCTGAAAATAACAGGAAGAATATTCCTAATAAACTTAGATTACAGCACATATTAATAATATCATTTATTTGTGGTTTTTAGATAAAAACGAAATCGATTTTTGGTTTAAGAATATCATTAATTGAAGAGGATATGATAAATCAATATAAATTAGATTTTTACCGATTCCTATAACATTCAATTTAAATTATCAAAAATCAAAGTTTGATTGATCTTGAGTTTTTCTGAAAACATAAGTGAAGATAGATTTTGATATTGCCTTGTAATTATTCGATTTATTTTAGGTGAATGGAGTATGTACAGCAAAATAAATTCAATAAGAATGTTAGAGTCATGCCAGAAAATCCTATACCTCTATCTAAACTATACGATACATTTAATAATATATGGATTAATGAGCTGGGACATTCTGGCAAGAAAATGAAGGATATCATTTTGATAGATATCTTTCCTCAGCATTATCAGGTGAAGAGGTAGGGATAATGAATGGCTTTATCCCTATGAGAGATAAGTTGGCAAATCACTTAGTTGGCTCTATTGATTATCCGTTTTTCTTTTTATGTTTGTAACATTAGAGAATGGGTACAATGAAGATGATATCGATACATTTTGAGCTCCATTTTTGATATCTATGAAAAAAGGTAAAGGAGTTATAACTGTAAGAACAAGGCAACCAAGTGGAAAATAGATATAGTGTATATGGATATTGTGCTCAGCCTGAACTAATTTATGCACATCTTACATCATTATTAAAAGCTACTCCAAATTTAATGCTGAAATAAATATATTATTTGAGTCAGAACTGGTATGGTTACCGACATTGGGTGATAGATAAGAACATAAGGGATGGATTTATCTGAGATAAATGTAATAACTCTCATCTAAACAAAGAATTCTACTGAACAACCAATCAATAAACAGCCCATCATCAAAGATTATTTAGCGATAAAGCAAAAAGCCATTTAGTAAACGCTAAATGGCTGTTATCTTATCAACCTCAAAAGTGCGGTCGCTTTTTGTATGTGTTTTCAACGCAGTTATTCGCTGTGTTGCTCAAACCAGCTTTCTAAAATTCAGCAAGCGGAAATGCCGTCCACTTTGCTTTTATTTAAAAGCACGATAACCTCCACGGCTGAAAAATTTCACTGCGAGCTTCCGTGGTTGTGAGGCGTTCATCCTGTAATTCCACCGGTAAATTAAAGCGTCCGTTCAAGCGATTGGCAAATTTTTAGCGCGTAAGGTCAGCTTTCTTGTTCGGTGCCATCCATATTCAGCGGCAAACCAACGACTAGTCTTGCCGGCTGCCATTCTTTGATGACGTTACCGATAGCGTCCCAATCAGGAATGCCATCTTGCGCTTTAAATGCCGGCAGTGACTGTGCCGTGCCGGTGATGCTTTTGACCCACTGCACAGCCAATACTTTTTGTGCCGAAATCAAAGCTAAAACCGTCATTCCCATTAACAATGCCCCACTTGCCGACAAAATGTGCATATCAATACCAAAGCAGACTGATTGGCAGCTAACCAGCGCTGATCGCGCGAGCAAATCAAACATTTGTTCCGTCGCGGCACAACCAGCCAGAATCATGGGCGATTTCTTGTTCCAACTGATTAGCTTCCCAGCTGGCACAACCTCAAAAAGCAACCAAATATTTCTCGGTTCTTCAAAGGTGCCTAAATGTATCACCACATCGGCAGATGTTGTCAGAACAAGATTATCATTCACTTTATAACTGTGATTAAATACTTTTTGGAACAGGGCGTATGCAAAAATGAAACCGCGATCAACGTTCATCAGCCCCACCGGCAAGCACCATTTATTGTTATCAAGTGCGGTCGGTTACCATCATGAAATTCATTTTTGCATCGGTTCTCAATAGGTTAGTCGGTGGGCTGATTAATCACCAATCCCATAGACCCTTTTTCATTATGTTCACAAATATAAATGACTGTCCGATAAAAAGTAACTGTCCTCTAAATTTGGCATAGCAATGAGTAAATGATCTTGTAAATCCATCATAATGTTTCCCCCAAATCACCAAAACAGACTTGTAACGCGGTTATTGCTGCCATCGCTGCTGTTTCAGTGCGTAATACACGTTTTCTAATAACACTTCACAAAACCTTGTTGTTCGGTTTGTGCAATTTTCTTGCGCTGATAAGCCACCTTCAGAACCAATCATAAGCGCACGCCGGCAGTGGGTATTGTTGGCAATGTGCGAATGGAATGGGTTGCTCTCGGATGAAGATTTAATTTCAGTGCGCCATCTTGTTCGGCGCACCATTGTTGTAATTTCATTAATGGGCGAATTTCCGGAATTTTATTCCGGCCGCATTGTTCACACGCCGCAATGGCGATTTTTGCCATTGTTGGATCTCCATACGATCACCGTCTAATTTCACCCACAACGTTCCGACCACAGCGGTGTAATCACGTTCACGCCTAATTCAACGGATTTTTGAATGGTAAATTCCATGCGCTCACCACGCGAAATCACTTGCCCAAGGTGAATAAACAATGGACTTTTCCCGATCGTCAAAATTGCCGGCTTAAAATTTCTACATCGACGCTTTTTACTCACCTGCGTAATCACCGCTTGGTATGTCTGGTTACTGCCATCAAAAAGTTCAAGGTGTTCACCGGGCTGCATACAGCAAAACACGTCCCCACATGGTTGGCAAATTGTCTTCAGACAAGGTGCAAAAAGTGAGATGATTCAACGACGTAGGATGATAAATTCTAGGTACTCGCATAATAGAACATTAACTAAAAATCATGGTTCTATCATAACAGAAAAGAAGAGGGCAAAGAGAAATTAATATTCCCATTTGGTCGGATCAATACCTAACTCACGCATAATCACTTTTCCTTCTTCAGGAATTTCATCGCTGCGCTCTTTGAGCAAATCTTCATCTGTTGGCAAAGGCTGAGCCGGTAAAGGCGTGTAAAAAGCTACAAAGCAACTCACTGTTTGTTGCGTGGCGTAAATTACGAATTTGGCGACGAGTGCGTTCATTTGTCAAAATTTCCCAAGCACTTTAATTGGAATGGAAACCGTAATTTTACTTGTTCGCTTTTTGCCATGTTCTGCATAAGGGCTAATGTATTGTCCGTTCCAATTCGCCATAATTGATTCCTGAAATAACCTTAGTAATTGTCTCAATATTCTAATAAAAAGAATAAAAAATAACAATCTAGCCGTGAAGACTGCTAGATTTCCATGGATACGTCTGCCCTAGACGGACTGACCTCTTCATTAACTTAAAAAGTGCGGTCAGTTTTTCAAGGTTTTTCTGCCTCATGGCGAATTTTTAAGAAAAATTCCCTTTACAGAGGACGAGCTAACCCCATGAATTAACAGATAATACGATTCTTTTGCTTTAATAAAAATCAATTAAGTCGGTAGAATATCTCTACTTTTTATCCATTTTTAGAGGAAATCACTATGTCATTAGAAGTTTTTAGATCAGTTAGAAAACAAAATTAAACAAGCCGTTGAAACCATTCAACTCTTCAACTCGAAGTGGATGAATTAAAAAGATAGCAGATCACAACAAGAAAACGATGCGTTACGCAGTGAAAACGAACAATTAAGAAGCGAACATCAAAATATTCAAGAACGTTTACGCTCACTTTTAGGCATCACTGACAGTATCTAATGATTCTTTATTAAAACCAAGGCTTAGTTAATCTAAGCCTTCTTTTGGGAGAAAAATGCAACCTCACATTTGCTTAATCACCAGCAGCACTTTTAGTGGTGCCGAATATGTTGCCGAACACATAGAAAGCCGATTACAAACAACAAGGTTTCAGTACTGAATTGCACCACGGCCCGGCATTAAATGAGTGTAATCAATGAAAAATTATGGCTAGTGGTGACTTCCACCCATGGCGCAGGGTGAATTACCGGATAACCTCAAACCGTTATTTGAAGCTCTGGATGCAAGTGATAATGACCTTTCCCACTTAAGATTTGCAGTGATCGGTTTAGGGAAATTCTGATTACGATACCTTTTGCTTTGCCGTGGACAAAAGTAGAACAAAGTTTATTGGCAAAAAGTGCGGTCAAAATAACCGATGCTTTACGCATTGACGTCTTAACAGAATCTGATCAAGAACAGTGCGCAGAAGACTGGTTACCTAATTTTACGCATAATATTTAATCAATAAAAAGCAAAACAGCATGTGGATAACTTCGTTGATTATTGTTAAAAATCTGTTTTTATGTGATGAATAAATTCTCATGCTAATCAACCTGTGGATAAATAAGGAAGTTATACACAAGAATTAACGGTACTGATCGGGAAGATCTTAACACGTTTGAAAATGATCTATGTGTTTCATTTACAACGTAAAAATGATCTTATTCAACGGTTTTGATGATCCTTATAATAGTAATAATAAAAGATCTCTATATAAAGATCTTATTTCTTATTAGCGAAGATCCTTCTCCCGATCCCTCTTTTTTCTTTCACTAAAACGCATCTTTTTAACCACCTAAGATTTTTCAGTAAAATAGCAACCAATTTTTTAAGGATCAACAGATCTGTACCTCATTTTAAAATAGAGATCATTCATAATCACTGTTTTACACTGAAACCTATGATGTCATCGTGATCGTTGGCGGTCATGCGGAACAGAAGCCGCATTGGCACCTGCACGTATGGGATTAAAAACCCTATTACTTACTCATAATGCAGATACTCTCGGACAAAATGTCTTGTAACCCGGCGATTGGGGAATTGGCAAAGGGCATTTAGTAAAAGAAGTGGATGCCATGGGCGGATTAATGGCGCATGCCGCCGATAAAGCAGGTGATTCACTCGTACATTAGAACAGCAGTAAAGGCCCGGCCGTACGCGCAACACGTGCGCAAGCGGATCGTGTGTTATATCGTCAAGCCGTCAGAATCGCCCCTTCGAAAATCAACCGAATTTTAGATATTTTCCAGCACGAATCTACGGATATCTTAATTCGAACAAGATCGTGTAACCGGTGTTCAACGAAAATGGGAGACTTACGTTTTCATGCAAAATCTGTATCTTAACCGCCGCGCACCTACAGCCGGTAAGATCCATATTGGTTTACAAAATTATGAAGGGGACGTGCAGGTGATCCGGCTTCGTTACACTTTCTCATCGTTTAAGAGATCTTCGGTTACGTGTGGATCGCTTAAAAACGGAACACCGCCACGTATTGATGCACGTACGATCAATTTTTGAAGTCTTAGCTAAACAACATGCATGATGCAGTACTGCCGGTGTTCTCTTTTATGGATCCGTTTCTCGATCACCCGCAACAAATTCCTTGTTATATCACCCACCAACGAACAAAACCCATGATGTGATCCGATATGCTCTGGATCGAGCCCGATGTATACCGGTGTCTACTGAAGGGATCGGGCCACGTTATTGCCCATCGATCGAAGATAAAGCTAATGCGCTGCGGATCGTAATTCGCACCAAATTTATTTAGAACCGGAAGGTTTAACCTAGCAATGAAAGTGTATCCGAATGGATTTCAACCAGTTTACCTTTTGATGTGCAAATGGGTATCGTCAATTCCATGAGTGGTTGGAAAATACCCTGCACTGTGAAACCGGGTTATGCCATTGAATATGATTATTTTTGATCCACGTGATTTAAAACCCACCTTAGAAAGCAAATCCATTCAAGGTTTATTCTTTTGCCGGTCAAATTAATGGTACGACCGGTTATGAAGAAAGCTTAGCAGCACAAGGCTTATTGGCTGGGATTAATGCAGGTCTTTACGTACAAAGAGAAGGAGGCATGGTATCCCTCGTCGGGATCAGGCTTACACCGTGTGTTGGTGGATGACCTTGTACATTAGGAACAAAGAACCCTATACGTGTGTTTACTTCTCGTGCGGAATACCGTTTGTTATTGCGTGAAGATAATGCCGATATTCGTTTAACGCCAATTGCCCATGAATTAGGATTAATTGATGACGCACGCTGGGCCTCGTTTTAACCAAAAATGGAAAAATATCGAGCAAGAGCGCTCAACGCTTACTGCAGTAGTTTGGTTACATCCACGTTCTGAATACCTAGAAGAAGCCAATAAAGCATTGAATAGTCCATTAGTGCGTGAAGCCAGTGGTGAAGATTTATTACGCCGTCCGGAAATGACTTACGATATTTTTGACTCTTAACGCGCATATCAACCGGCAATGGAAGATAAAAGAAGCGGTAGAACAGTAGAAATCGCCATTAAATATCAAGGCTATATCGAGCATCAACAAGAGGAAATCGAAAAACAAAAACGCCACGAAAATACAGCTATTCCGGCTCGCTTGATTACAGCAAAGTTTCCGGTTTATCTAACGAAGTGCGGGGCAAAATTGGAACAGCATCGTCCGGTCTCTATCGGACAAGCGAGCCGTATTTCCGGTATTACGCCGGCAGCGATTTCATCATTCTGGTGAATTTGAAAAGCAAGGCATGCTAAAAACGTGGTGAATAGTGACTCAATTTAGAACTTCAATTAACGGATAAGCTAAAAACATTGACAAACAGACCGCACTTTCGTGACAGAACAACAGCAACAACAGTTAGTGAAGCTGGTTTTGCTGCTGAATAAATGGAACAAGGCTTATAATCTAACATCTGTGCGTGATCCGCAGGAAATGTTGGTTAAACATATTTTAGACAGTCTTGTGGTGAGTCCTTATTTACAAGGTGATCGTTTTATTGATGTCGGTACCCGGCCTGGGCTTGCCCGGCTTGCTTTAGCTATCATTAATCCGCAAAAACAATTTGTTTTGTTAGATAGCTTTGGGTAAACGGATGCAGTTTTATTCGCAATGCGGTACGTGAGTTAGAGCTTACCAATGTTGAAGCAGTGCTGAGTCGCGCGGAAGAATATCAACCCGATCATCAATTTGACGGGGTATTAAGTCGTGCTTTTGCCTCGTTAAAGGAGATGACCGACTGGTGCCATCATTTACCTCGAAAAAGAGGGCATTTTATGCCTTAGAAAGGCCTCTGTCACGATGAGGGGAAAGTTCAAGCCTTGGAGGAAATTTATGGTTAAAGAGGTGGTTAAACTCCATGTTCCTGAGCTTGTGGGTCAGAAACAGTACTTTAATCTGTCTGTATTAAATTTCTAAAAGTGTGATGTTAACAGTTTTCCCCTTTAAGTTGAAATCTCTCTGTGCTAAATGTATAATTAGCCAGTTTTTGCATACTAAAAAATAATGTGATGTCTAGGGTTTTTAACGCAAGGAAGCATTGTTACAAAAATCAATATGGATTGAAAATGGGATTTTTACTCATTATCGGTGCGTTAATTTCACTTTGGCAGTGGAAAAAGTGCGGTTGATTTCTGTCTTGATTTTCTGTCAGCTTTTCACCCTTTTGTGCTTTTTGTGTATCTTATATCGTAAAGCAGCATTTATCAATCAAAATTGACCACTACTTTATCGTGGGGAAGCGGTAAAGTTTGCATTAACGATACTATGTATTATTGTGCGTTTAAAAGGATTTCCTGTAAGTGAATTCATTTTATTTTTGCAGGTTTTTCGTTGGCATTAGTGTTGAACAATGTCGTTCCATTTTGCTGAACAGGTGCTTAATTTTAAGTTCTATACAAGGGTCAACTATGTCCGGACAAAAACAACCTCTGAGTATATCGCCACCATTTGTCTTTTTAAAGACCGGTGAGGGTTTTGGCATATTCATGTCGATACGCTGTTTTTTCTATCGTATCAGCCATTATTTTCCTTTTCGTTTTTCACGTGTTGCGAAAAAGCGACACCGGGCATGCCTAAAGCAAAATGCAATGTTTTGGTCGAAATTTTTAGTGGAATGGGTCAATGGTATCGTAAAAGAAAACTCGCTGGCCCCACGCAATGTTGTTGCACCGCTAGTATGCTAACCATTTTTGTTGGGTATTCATTATGAATGCCATCGACTTAATCCCAGTCGATTTTCTTCCCACAATTCGCAGGTTTGTTTGGTATTCACTATTTGAGAGCTGTACCAACTGTAGCAGATATTAGTGCAACGCTCGGCATGTCAATCTGTGTCTTTTTCTTAATTCTTTTTCTATACAGTAAAATCTAAAAGGTTTTGGTGATTGGTTGTGAAAGTATACCTTACACCCATTTAATCACTGGGCGTTTATTCCGGTTAACTTTATTCTTGAAACCGTTACTTTACTAGCTAAACCAATTTCTCTCGCGTTCCGTTTATTCGGTAATATGTATGCAGGAATTAATCTTTTATTCTCATTGCTGTGATGTATTCTGCCAGTATGGCAATTGCGGCATTGGGAATTCCATTACACCTTGTTTGGGCGATTTTTCCATATTTTGGTCACATTACGTTACAAGCATTCATCTTTATGATGTTGACGGTGGTTTACGTAGCTATCGCTTATAACAAAAGCAGATCATTAATTTTATTTTTATAATAACCGGCTCTAGGGCTAAACTTAACTTCTATTGGAGAACATTATGGAAACTGTAATTACAGCTACAATTATCGGTGCATCAATCCTTCTTGCATTCGCAGCGTGAGGTTACAACTATCGGCTTTTGCGATTTTAGGCGGTAAAATTCTTAGAATCTTCCGCTCGTCAACCTGAGCTTGCTTCTAGCTTGCAAACAAGAATGTTTGATCGTTGCAGGTTTATTGGATGCGATTGCGATGATTGCTGTTGGTATTTCTTTACTTTTTTATTTTCGCAAACCCATTCATCGGTTTATTACAATAATCACCTTGTTGCTTATCAACGTAAAACAAGCAGATTAAGGAGGACGTTGGCGAATCTAAATGCAACATTAATTGGTCAACTGATTGCGTTTGCAATTTTCGTGTGGTTCTGCATGAAATTTGTTTGGCCACGATTATTAGTGCAATTGAAAAACGTCAGACCAAATTGCAGAATGCTTTTAGCTTCTGCTGAAGCGGCTAAAAAGAACAAGCAGATACTAAAATGTTTGTTGAAAAGGAAATTTCTGAAGCGAAATCCAAGCTGCAAGAAATTTTTAGATTTAGCCAATAAACGTCGCAATGAAGTTTTTAGACGAAGTGAAGGCAGAAGCCGAAGAACTTAAAGCGAAAATCATTGAACAAGGCTATGCTGAGGTTGAAGCTGAACGTAAACGTGTTCAAGAAGAATTACGTGTAAAAGTTGCGTCTTTAGCCATTGCAGGTGCTGAAAAAATTGTTGGGCGTACTGTGGATGAAGCAGCCAACAATGACATTATTGATAAATTAGTTGCAGAACTATAGAAGGTTGAGCTTATGTCAGAATTAACTACCATAGTTTCGCCCTTATGCTAAAGCAGCGTTTGATTTTTGCCGTTGAACAAAGTACATCTGACAAAAGTGCAGTGAAAAATGGAATGAAATGCCCAGGTTTTCTTGCTGAATTAGTGAAAAACGAAAACAATGCAAAATTATCTAACAGGTTCTTCTCTGCACATTTAGCAGATACGGTGATCTCAATTTGTGGTGAACACATTGAATCAATATGGGCAAAACTTGGTTCGGTTAATGAGCTGAAAATAAGCGTTTAACTGTTCTTCCAGCAAGTTTTAAAGATTCCAACATTATGTTGAGGGAACATAGCTATTGCGAAGTGAACGTCATATCGGCTCCAGCCATTGAGCGTCATAGCAAAGAAAAATTGCAGCCGCAATGGAAAAAGATTAGCCCAAAAAGTTAAGTTAAATTGCAACGTTGATAGCTCGCTCATTGCTGGCGTTATCATTCGTAGGCAGAAGATTTTGTGATTGACGGAAGTAGTCGTGGACAACTGCCCGTTTGTGAGCAAATGAGTTGCAATTATAAGAGGATTGAAAATGCAACTAAATTCAACTGAAATTAGGTGAATTGATTAAAAACGCATTGCTCAATTTGATGCGGTGAGCGAAGCCCGCAATACAGGAACGATTGTTTCTGTTAGTGATGGGATTATTCGTATCCATGGTTTTAATGACGTGTGATGCAAGGCGAAATGATCGCCTTACCGGGCAACCGTTATGCCATGGCACTTAACCTGAACGCGATCTCGGTTGGTGCGGTAGTTGATGGCCTATGCCGATCGCTGAAGGAATGAAGTGCAATGTGCCAGCCGTGTGGTCTGAGCTGGTTGTCGGTTTATTAGGTCGTGTTGTAAACACCCTTGGTCAACCAATTGATGGTAAAGGTGAAATTGAAAAATGACGGTTTTTCTCCGGTTGAAGTTATCGCGCCGGGTGTAATTGAACGTAAATCCCGTTGATCAACCAGTACAAACCGGTTATAAAGCGGTTGACTCCACGGTGCCAATCGGTCGTGGTCAACGTGAATTGATATCGGTGACCGTCAAACCGGTAAAACAGCATTAGCGATTGATGCCATCATTAACCAACGTAATTCAGGCATTAAATGTATCTATGTGGCGAATTGAGTCCAAAAGCGTCAACAATTGCTAACGTAGTACGTAAAATTAGAAGAACATGGTGCATTAGCTAACACTCATCGTGGTTGTGGCATCTGCGTCTGAATCTGCTGCTACAGACATTAGCACCTCTATGCCGGTTGTGCACAGTGGGTGAATATTTCCGTGATCGTGGTGAAGATGCGTTAATCGTTTAGTGACGATCTTTCCAAACAAGCAGCTGCTTTATCGTCAAATCTCCTTATTGTGGCGTCGTCCGCCAGGTCGTGAAGCATATCCTGCGTGACGTATTCTACTTACACTCACGTTTGCTTGAACGTGCTTCTCGTGTAAATGAAGAGATATGCGTAGAAAATTCACCAAAGGTGAAGTAAAAGGAAAAACCGGTTCTTTAACTGCTCTTCCAATTATTGAAACTCAGCGGGTGACGTTTCTGCGTTCGTTCCTACTAACGTGATTTCTATTACCGATGGTCAGATTTTCTTTAGAATCTAACTTGTTTAACTCGGTATTCGTCCTGCGGTGAACCCGGGTATTTCGGTTTCTCGTGTAGGTGGTTCTGCACAAACTAAAGTGATTAAAAGAAAACTTGCGGGTGGTATTCGTACTGCACTTGCACAATATCGTGAATTAGCGGCATTTGCTCAGTTTGCCTGCAGATCTTGATGATGCAACTCGTAAACAACTTTCTCATGGTGAAAAAGTAACCGAATTGTTGAAACAAAAACAATTTTCTCGCTTTCTGTTGCTGAGCAAGCCGTGGTGCTATTTGCGGTTGAATTTGGTTAGTTTAGACAATGTTGAGTTATCTAAAATTGCAAGTTTTGAAAACCGCACTTCTGAGGTTATGCAAATCGTAATTGTATGCCGAGTTTATGCAAGAGCCTACTAAAACTGGTAACTATAATGATGAAATCAAAAGATACATTAAAGAGTATTTTAGATAGTTTCAAAGCGAATAGAAATAGCGGTAGTAACGGAGAAATAAGATGGCAGGTGCAAAAGAGATAAAAACCAAAATTGCCAGCGTACAAAGTGCGCAGAAAAGGTACCAAAGGCAATGGAAATGGTTGCAACCTCGAAAAGTGCGCTAAAACGCAGGACCGTGCTGGCAGCATCTCGTCCGTATTCTGAAACTATCCGTAGTGTTATCAGCCATGTGTCTAAAGCAAGTATCGGTTATAAACACCCGTTCTTAGTTGAACGGGATGTGAAAAAGGTGTTTTAGTGATTTCTACTGATCGATGGAATGTGCGGTGGTTTAAACGAATTTATTTAAACCACCTTTAACCAAATTAAAGATTGAAATCACAAAATGCGACGACTGAGCTTGGCTTGATTGGTTCTAAAGGGATTAGTCCGTTCCCTTTGGTTTTTGAGGTAAAAAGCCAACTTTCCGGGTTTGGGCGATATTCCCTTCTTTGAAGTTGAATTAATTGGTGTAGCAAATACGTTGTTTGACAGTGCTTTACTCGTGAATGGAGAAATTGATGGAATTTATATTGTAGCACAATAAATCTACATTAATCATCGATGTCGCAAAAACCGGCTGCAGCAACAATTAGTTCCTTTACCGGAAATGGAAAACGATCACTTAATCGGAAAGACAACAGGCGTGTGGACAGTACTTTTACGAACCTGAACCAAAGTGTTGATGAGGGACAGCCTGGTTCGTTATTTAGAATCTCTAGCTTTATCAAGCGGTTGTGAGATAATTTAGCTTCGAGAACAAAGCGGCTCGAATGGTAGCAAAATGAAAGCAGCAACAGATAATGCAGGCAAATTTAATTAATGACCTGCGTTTGGTGGCAACAGCCTCGTCAGCAAGTATCACAAATGAATTAAAATGAAATCGTTGCCGGTGCGGCTGCGCTGTATCAATAGAAGAAGGAACGGTAATGGCGACAGGTACCTGTACAAACTCATCGGTGCGGTGATTGACGTCAAATTTCGCCAAGATGGTGTCAAAAGTTTGCGATGTACTTAAATGTTGAAACAGGTTTGACCCTGAAGTTCAACAACAATTGGGTGGTGGTGTGGTACGTTGTATCGCGCGGTGCCTCCGATGGTTTTAAAACGTGGTTTAGTAGAGAAACACAAATGCTCCAATTCAAGTACCGGTAGGAACAAAACCCTTGGTCGAATTATGAACGTGTTGGGTGATCCAATTGATTACGAACAAGGTCGCTGGTAAAGAAGAAGAACGTTGGTCTATTCACCGTTCTGCACCAAGCTACGAAGAACAATCAAACAGTACCGAATTATTAGAAACCGGTATTAAAAGTGATCGACGATTTGCCCGTTTGCAAAAGGGGTAAAGTTGGTTTATTCGGTGGTGCGGGTGTCAGGTAAAACTGTAAATATGATGGAATTAATCCGTAATATTGCGTTGACACTCAGGCTACTCCGTATTTTGCCGGTGTGGGTGGGCGTACCCGTGAAGGTAACGACTTCTACCACGAAATGAAAGATTCCAACGTATTGGATAAAAGTATCTTTGGTTTTACGGTCCAAAATGAATGAGCCACCGGGTAACACGTTTGCGATGCAGCGTTAACGTTTAACTATGGCGGAAAAATTCCGTGATGAAGGTCGTGATGTATTATTCTTCGTGGATAATATCTATCGTTATACTCTTGCTGGTACGAGTATCCGCACTTTTAGAGCCGTATGCCATCCGCGGTAGGTTACCAACCAACCCTTGCTGAGGAAATGGTGTATTACCAGAACGTATTACTTCAACTAAAACAAGGTTCTATCACGTCCGTACGAAAGCGGTTTTATGTGCCTGCGGATGACTTGACGGACCCATCTCCGGCAACCACCTTTGCGCACTTAGACTCAACCGTTGTATTGAGCCGTCAGAATTGCGTCTTTAGGTATTTATCCTGCGGTTGACCCACTAGATTCTACATCTCGTCAATTAGACCCCATTAGTTGTTGGTCAAAGACATTATGATGTTGCTCGTGGCGTACAATGTATCTTACAACGTTATAAAGAATTGAAAGATATTATTGCGATTCTGGTATGGATGAATTATCCGAAGAAGATAAATTGGTTGTAGCGGCGTGCATAGATCGAACGTTTCTTATCACAACCGTTCTTCGTTGCTGGCGTATTTAACGGTACACCAGAGTAAATGCACGTTCCGTTAAAAAGAAACCATTCGTGGCTTTAAAGGTATTTTTAAACGGCGAATACGATCGTCATTCCGGAACAAGCGTTCTACATGGTCGGTTCAATTGACGAAAGAGCTAGAAAAAGCCAAAAATATGTAATCACTTCAAGCTGATGCATATCAAACTTGAAGGAGACATGGCAACATTTAATTTAACAGTCGTAAGTGCAGAACATCTTTTCCGGCAACGTGAAAAGTGTTCAAGCAACAGGTATTGAGGGTGAGCTTGGTGCTTTTACCGGGGCACATCTTTATTAACAGCAATCAAGCCAGGTATTGTTAAATTTACTTTGAAAATGATAACGAAGAGTTATCTCCCATGTTTCCGGCGGCTTTTGTAGGTTCAACCAACGATTGTGACTGTTCTTGCGGATGTCGCAATTCGTGGTCAAGAGCTTGATAGCGAGCGTATTCTTGCTGCTAAGAAACGTGCGGAAGAAAACATTCATCAACATCACCGTGATGCTGATTACGAATTGTTAATGCTTAAACTTTCTAAAGAATTAGCGAAACTTCGTGCTTACGAACTGACAGAGAAGTTAGTGAAATCTAAACGTTAATTACAGCGGACACAGTGATTTCATAAAAATTAGGGACTGATTCCTAAAGAGTCAGTCCTTTTTATGTCTCAGCCAGCTGGCGATAAAAACCATACGCGATGCGTATGGAGCTAAATAACTTAAGCGATGAACAGATTCTCGCGATATAACGAAAAACAAGGCTGACAACCGAAACTCAACATATAGAATTATTTACGCCCCTCGTAGCGCGCGCAACTTGTTGCACGAATGATTAACCTTGTGCGTAATTCACAACACGATCAAATCATGCACGGAACGTTATTTAACCCTTTCGGGTATTCACGATTTCGTGCAACAAGTTGCAGGCTACGATTCACTGATTATGGATTAAAGAGAAAATTAATCAGTCAATTTGATTAAGAATATCTTCTGAGCAAAGCCGAGTTACTTTTTCTTCTTTCTTGTTGGCACGGATGCGATAGTCAATATTTTGGAAATAAGCTTCGCGGAAAGTAACGTGGGATCTTGAGCCTGATCTAGCAATGCTTCTTTATCCATTAAACTTGCACGCGTATCGATACCTTGAACCGTCCATTTTAATAAACTCAAGGACCTGATAATGACAACATTGGATAGGTTGTATCCTGCTAGGGTTACCAATATCTTGTCGTGTGTTGCCGGGCCCATATACGGGAAGCATAATGTAGGCGGTTCCCACCATAGCGACCTAACGTATCGCCAGAAACGAGAAATTTTCTTCTTTTTATGAAAAGTGGTGCGCTGTAGCCCAGTATCAATTACGCCACCTAAAACCAAAGATACTGTTTAACCAAAAACGGTTGGAAATGAACCATTGCTAATTTAAATTCACCTTGCACTAAACGGTTAGCAAAGCTTGCATGGCTCATCGAGGTTATTAGCAAAGATAACAATTCCGTGCGTATTGGGGAAGGGACATATTCTTTCAGCCTTGAGCAAGAGGTTTTAATACGTAAGGATCAGCAACATGATAGTTAAAAATCCCACATTTTACGATTAAAACCTCTAAAGGCATCTTTTACGTTCTCCGGTTCGGATCAATGGTTGATGAACAACCCAGTGAGTGTTGCGGAGCCTAATAAGCAGCGGCAATGAATAATGTCTGCATAATTTGTACTCAGGCGGAATGAGTGGGCACATTGTAAATAACTTAGTGAATAACTACAAAAACTTTTCTAAAATCCTACCGCACTTGATAAATAAAAGGGCACGACATTTGTCGTCGTACCCTAAATAAAATCAGAAGATTAAAGAATAAAAGCGACGCAATCTTCATTTTCTACTACTTCACCCTAATGCTCACTGACATACGCGGCATCAATGTTCACGTTTGTCCATCCATGTCGCTGGCGTTGAAAAGATATTTTATCCATTAAGCGCTCCATTACCGTATGCAAACGGCGGGCGCCGATGTTTTCGGTTTTTCATTGACGCGAAATGCCGCTTCAGCGATTTTCTTAATAGCATCTTGAGTAAATTCAATATTCACGCCTTCCGTTGCCATTAAGGCTTTGTATTGCTCGGTTAAAGAAGCGTTCGGCTCGAGTCCAGAATACGCGCGAAATCCTCGGCAGAGGTGCGGAAAGCTCCACACGAATCGGCAAACGACCTTGTAATTCCGGATTAAAATTCGACGGGCGTGCCACTTGGAACGCACCGAAGCGATAAACAAAAATGTGATCGGTTTTCACCATGCCGTGTTTGGTGTTCACGGTTGATCCTTCCACCAACGGCAATAAATCGCGTCTGCACGCCCTCACGGGAACATCCGCACGCTGTATTCACCTTTCTTATAAATTTTGTCGATTTCATCGATAAACACGATGCCGTTTTGCTCCACCGCATCAATGGCTTTTTGTTTCAGCTCTTCGGATTCACCAATTTCGCCGCTTCATCGTCAATTAAGGTTTTTAACGCATCATAATTTTCATTTTGCGTGGTTTGGCTGCCGAAAGATTCTCAAACATGGATTGTAATTGACTGGTCATGTCTTCCATGCCGGAGGTGCCATAATTTCAACGCCATCGGCACGCCACTGGCATCGATTTCCACTTCTTTATCGTCTAACTGACCTTCGCGTGTTTCTTACGGAAAATCTGACGGGTGTTGCTTTGGCGTCGCGGTTTCACTTCGCCCCATTGGTTCTTCGCCGCAGGCAATAAGGCATCTAAAATTCGCTCTTCTGCTTCTTCCGCTTTAGCACGATTTTTGACGATTTCCTGTTGGCGTACCAATTTCATGGCGCTGTCGGTTAAATCGCGAATAATGGAATCCACTGCTGCCCACATAACCCGCTTCGGTAAATTTGGTGGCTTCCACTTTAATGAACAGCGCATTGGCTAATTTTGCCAAAACGGCGGGCAATTTCCGTTTTTCCCCCGCCGGTCGGCCCAATCATAAGAATATTTTTCGGCGTTACTTCATGGCGCATTGGCTCTTGCAGCTGCATTCTGCGCCAACGGTTTCTTAAGCAGTGCTACTGCGCGCTTGGCGTCGCTGACCGATAATATGTTGATCTAATTCAGAAACTATTTCACGGGAGGCGTCATTTGCAGACATGGTTTATTCCTTATCATTTTAATTCGGCAATTCTTCAATAGTGAAGTTGGTATTGGTAAACACACAAATTTCACCGGCAATTTTGAGAGATTTTTCCACAATTTCACGTGCCGACAACTCGGTGTTTCCACCAACGCACGGGCGGCAGATAAAAGCGTAGTTGCCACCGGAACCGATAGCAAGAATCTGATCTTCTTCCGGTTGTACGACATCGCCGATGCCTGTAATAATCAGGCTTTCTTTTTCATCCGCGACGATTAACATCGTTCCAATTTACGCAATGCGCGGTCGGTGCGCAATCTTTCGCCAATTCCACCGCACTTTTCAGCAAATGCCCTTGGTGCATTTCAATTTACGCTCAAAAGCTCAAACAACGTAAAGGCATCTGCGGTACCGCCGGCAAAACCCGCTAACACTTTGCCGTTATACAAACGACGCACTGCGCGCGTTACCTTTCATCACCGTATTGCCAAGGGAAACCCTGTCCGTCACCGCCGACAACCACTTTACCATTTGCGGCGTACACTTACAATCGTAGTCATAATGCTATCCTTAAAACATGGGAAATATGGAAGTATATTGAGATTAATTGAGAGAATTCAAGGGATATTGAAGGAATTTACGCTTTGTATGTCGTATTTTATTTCAGCATACACTCAGCGCCTAATCCATTAGAACGCTGATTTTGACTAAATAAACAAGCTAATTCTTCGACGTACTGTTGTCGATTTGTTCCTTTTATTTATTTAATTTTGCCTTATAGGTCGGATTCATCAAGTTTTCTACGGAAGGATATCATCAATTGTTCTTTGGTTAACAAGCCTTTTTCCAAGACTACTTCACGCACGCCTTTACCGGTTTGCGCACAGATTTTGCCCACTAAGTCACCGTTGTGGTAGCCGATGAATGGGTTCGTGGGTCACGATACCGATAGAAATTGTAAAACATAGTTTTCGCACGTGTTTCCTTTGTTGACAGTAATGCCATCAACACATTTATCGCGTAAAGTTCACACAGGCGTTGCCTAGAATCTCAATGGATTCAAACATGGCTTGTGACAATCACCGGCTCCATCACGTTTAATTGTAATTGACCTGCTTCTGACGCAAAAGTCACAGTGGTGTCGTTACCGATCACTTTGAAGCACACTCTGGTTCACCACTTCCGCTGTACGGGTTCACTTTTTGCCGGCATGATAGAAGAACCGCTTGTAATTCCAGGGCAGGTTGATTTCTTTAATACCTGCACGAGGGCCGGAAGAAAGCAAACGTAAGTCGTTACAGATTTTTGGACATTCACCGCAGTGCGTTTAACGCGCCATGCGGAAACATAGTCACCGCAGTCGAAGTAGCTTCAATTAAAGTTCTCTGAACCGGTGCAATGTAATCGGTGACGTTGGATAAATGTTTCACGATAGAAGGCACATAACCTGTGGGTATTTAAACCGGTACCGGTGCGGTCGCACCCATGTTGACTTCAAGCGGTGCTGCAGCGGCTTTTTAAGTGTTTCACTTCTTCTGCCATTAACACTGCAAGCCTTTTGAATTCTTGACCAACGGTCATTGGCACCGCATCTTGTAATTGGGTACGACCGGTCTCAACACTTTCTCAATTCTTTCGCTTTATTTTCAAAACCTTGTTGTAAATAAGCGACTTTTTCGAGAAGTTTGATTACTGCACACAGCGATGTGGAAACCGGTAGGGTACGCATCGTTGGTGGATTGGCTGGCGTTCACGCGATCCATTGGGTCGAGGTATTTATATTCACCTTTTTGTGACCTAAAATTTCTAACGCTAAGTTGGCAATCACTTCATTGGTGTTCATGTTGACGGATGTACCTGCACCGCCTTGATAAATATCAGACGGGAATTGATCTAAACATTTTGCTGTTTACTAAGACTTCATCACGGCTTTTACGATTGCCTCTGCAATTTCTTTTTGAATCGCGCAATTCACCGTTCACAATGCGGCTGCTTTTTCACCATCACCATGCCGCAGAACAAATTCCGGGCACATCAGAAATCGTTACTTTCGAAAATGTTAAAAATTTTTCCACCGCTCTTAGGGTGTGAATACCCCAGTAAGCATCCGCAGAGAACTTCACGTTCACCTAACAAATCCACTTCCTTTCTATATTGTGTCATTTTGCGTTCTCCTTTATGCTTAACACGTTTGGCTGAATTGTCTAAATTATAGAAAATTCGATTAAAATTAAAATTGATCCAAGTCACAGATTTTTATACGCATTTAAGAGTTATTTTTATTTTTCAGATTGGTTTTCACAACCTGAAAGATGAAGCCATGAATAAAAGTTGCACGCAAAATCAAAGCGGGTAATATGCATCCAACGTGTGGCGGAGCTGCTATACCGTTTTATCGCCTTTCTTTTGCTGTTTTCTATTTATTTAGCGTGGAACTGAGGCCTACTGGTTTGGGTGAAGTCACTCGGCATTCTTATGCTCATTTTGTTGCTGATCGACCCTCGACTACTGGGCATTACTCATTCGTGTTCGTGGTTGGTACAGCCTTACACGGATAAAACAACAACTCACCCAAGGTCAACTGCCCACCGATGCGCTTTTTGGATCACTACGTTGGCTGTTGCCGGAATCTTTGTGTCATTCGGTTTGTCACCGACATTCTTGCCTGTATGTGCTGTTAAGTCCTTTTCGGGCCGTTACCTGATAAATACATCTCATTTCCGTAGCCGATTTGTGTTCTTCAGCAAAGAAACATCTTTAAAAACCGGCACTTTTTATTCCTCCCAGAAACAATCCGCCTAGAGATGGCGTAGAGATTTTTGAGGGCGGAATTTGAAAAAGGAAACCGAGTGAAAATAAACGAGCACAAAATAATTTTGCTTTTTCCCTTGAAAGCGTAAAGGCATGATTCCCATATAGAAAAGCTTTTGATTAATTTAAGAAATAGAGGAAATTTTCAGATGAATATTCGTCCATTACACGACAAAGTGATTTTAAAACGTGAAGAAGTGAAACCAAATCATGCGTGGTATCGTATTGACCGGTTCGGCAGCCACAAATCTACCCGCTGCGAAAGTCTTGCAGGCGGTCCAGGCCGTTTTATTAGAAAACGGTAGCATTCACCCAATGCACGTGAAAAGTCGGCGACATCGTGATTTTCAGCGACAGCTATGGTGTGAAAACAGATTGATGGTGAGGAAGTGCTCATCCTTTCGAAGACGATATTTTGCTGATCGTTGAATAAGCAAAAACACGCTGAAAATTCGACCGCAGACTTTTAAAATGGAAATAGGATCATGGTGGGAGCAATCCCACGCGACAAAAATAAAAGGAAATTAAATATGGCGGCAAAAAGACGGCAAAATTCGGTAACGACGCACGTGTAAAATGTTAAAAAGGTGTGAACATCTTTAGCGGATGCAGTAAAGTCACCCTGGATCCAAAAGGCCGCAACGTAGTAGCTAGACAGAATCTCGGTGCGCAACCATCACCAAAGACGGTAAATATGTCTGTGGCACGCGAAATCGAGTCCAGAAGATAAATTTGGAAAACATGGGCGCACCAAATGAGTGAAAGAAGCTGCTTCTAGTTAGCCACTGATGCCGCCGGTGACGGTACCACCACGGCAACGGTATGGCACGACCATCGTAAACGAAGGTTACTAAAAAGCCGTGGCGGCAGAGCGCCATGAACCCAATGGTCAAAACGCGGTACCGGCCGAGCAGTCGCACTGCCGTCGTTGCCGAACCCTAAATCTTTTCCATTGTACCTTGAAACCTCTAAAGAAACTCGAACGAGGTGGGTACTATTTCCGCAAACTCCGGCAGCATTGTGGGTCAATTAATCGCTTTATGCCATGGAAAAGTGGGTAAAGAAGGCGGTGGATTACCGTAGAAGACGGCACCGGCTTAGAAGACGAGGTGGATGTGGTTGAAGGGATGCAACGTGATCGCGGTTACGCATCTCTCCGTATTTCATCAACAAACCGCGAAACCGCGACCGTAGAATTCGATAACCCGGCCCATTTTGTTAGTCGATATCTCGAATATCTCGTGATGTACCGGTATTAGAAGAGTGCGTGGCGAAAGCAGGTAAAACCGTGTTAATCATTGCTGAAGACGTGGTAGAAGGAGAAGCTTTGACAGCATTGGCAGAAATAAACACCATTACGCGTGGTACCGATAAAAGTGGGCGAGCGGTGAAAGCACCGGGCTTTGGTGATCGCTCGCGCCGATGCTACGGCATCGCGATTTTTAACTGCCGGTACGGTGAGTCTGAAGAAATCGGCATGGAGTTCGGAAAAAGCCGCACTCTTGAGATCTTGGTTGCACAGCAAAACGCGTTGCCACTTCAGTAAAGACAACACCACAATTATCGACGGTAATCGGCGATGAAGCTACTAAATCCAAAGGTCGTATGGCGCAAATTCGTCAGCAAATCGAGAGAATCTCGCATCCGACTACGACAAAGTACGAAAAATTGCAGAACGCGTGGCGAAACTCGCCGGTGAAAGTGTTGCGGTGATTAAAGTCTGCGCCGCAAACCGGAAGTAGCGATGAGTGAGAAAAGCCTGCGTTGAAGATGCACTACACGCAACTCGTGCGGCTGTGGAAGAAGCGTGCCGTTGCCGGTGGTGTGGCATTAATCGCAGCAGCCAGCAAAGTGTGGCTGATTGACGTGGCGACAACGAGGAACAAAACTGCCGGTATTAAACTTGCCCTCGATATGCGCGGAGCGTGTTACGTCAAACTCGTCACGAAACGCCGGTGAAGAAGCTCCGCCGTCGCAAGTGCGGTGAAAACGGCGAAGGAACATTTTCGGTTAGTAACGCGTACTGATCAATGCGGCGATATGATTGCGATGAGGGTATTTTAAGATCCGACTCAAAGTAACTCTGTTCTGCATTATACGATTTGCAGCTTCTGTCGCTTCGGCTTGTTGATCACCACTCGAGTGTATGCGTGGTGACCGAATTACCAAAAGATGACAAAGCAGCCTGGAATCTAGGTGCTGCCGGTATGGGCGGCATGGGAGGTGCTGGGCGGAATAGTGCATGATTCCTCCGATTCTGTCATCATCATTACCTGCACCTTTAGTAAAGTAGCGCTTGCTGGCAGGCGCGTTTTTATGAGCCCTGATTTTGTGTTTGCATCATAGCATCCAGCGTATTTCCACAGAAATGCGCATGTATGCTGCTGAAAGAATCGCCAGTAATACAAGCCGAAGCTTTACGCGTCTAGGAATCCTTGCAAAGCAGATAAAACACATTTTGATGACAAAGTGCCTGGCATGGCATGATGCGCTTGCCATAAGGTCTGCTCTGTGCGCTCTCGCTGGTCTGCATGCTGCAGCACCAGCCGGCAGATTTAACTGGGTAATGATGGATATTTTGGTAAGTATAATGCAACAAATCTCTCGTAGCTTTTCGAATATTGGCGCTTTGCTGGCAGTTCTACTTTTTCATGCACAGTTGATCGCCATAACGGGCGCAAAATCTTTTACGATATAACCGAATAACATAATCCGGATACCAGCCGGAATGACGAATTTTGGTGACCAAGGAATCACCGAATCGTAGGATTTCTGGCAGGCGTATGCGCGCATCTTGCGCAATAGCTGCCTGAACAGATTGACGTAGCTCAGGGTTACCCGCCCGTCTGCATCGAGCCAGCAAAACATGGCAGTGGAGGTGACATACTATTGCACGTTAATTGTCGCTGTTTGCCGAATCAGCCAGTCGGTATTTTGCAGGTAGAATTTTGCGCGATGTTGCTCCAGCAATCTGTTGGCGTTGCATCGGCGCTGGAGATCTAAAATCACTATTTCATCCACCCAACACGCCACTTTACCGTGTCCAAACATTGTGCAAGGTGGTAGGCTTCATTTTAACACAATCGTTGCAACACTGGGCGAGTCGGCATCGCTTCTATCCTTTGCTTAGAATGAGTGATGCAAACGCTTATGTATCTAAACGCCAGTTTGCTTGATTAATTTTGCGATTCTAGCATGTTGCCCGACATTTGCCATATGTTACGTTTTCCTGCTACCCGTTTGATGTATCTTGCCCAGCCTCCTGCTGTGCCTTTTGGCGGTCTTTGCGCAGTTTTCGTGCGCCCCACTATCGTAAAACGTCTCTCGCCGAGCGTTACGGTCAGCTTCTGGTAATACGGCAATCTCCTTCACAGAATGGCGTATCTTAATTCATGCCCGCGTCTGTTGGTGTTAGGTGTGTGATTGCCGTGCCGTTCAACTGGTCTGGGCGATTCCAGTCGGATTATCTCACAACGCAGCGATCACAGCAGACCACAATGACGCCCACCGGTTCCGAACAGGTAAAAGCGGTTTGGCGACAGCGTGACCCGTAATATATTTGCGCGCGCAGTTTGCCGGGTACCGTGTCCCGTTTTATTGCATTTGTACAACCGCGCGTAGGCATTATTATCAAAACGGAACTTTGGTTTAACCTGATTCACCAATTCGCACGGCGCAACGTTTCCCTTCATCATTGTGAACGCACGCTATCCGACGTTCTGCTACAGTTACGGTTGGTTTTTAAAGAATCGTTAAAACCGTTATTGAATAACATCACGTTGATTGGTCCCGCAAGATGATGTGAGTGGACAACGTTATGCGCAATTAGGCATTGCGCCTGAACGATTAGTTGTAACGCGGCAATATCAAATTGGTGGCGAATGTGAGCGATGAACTCCTTCATCACATTGCAAACGCATTAAAGGCACTAAATGGAATACGCAGCGCCCTATCTGGATTGCCGCCAGCACACACGAAGCGAAGATGAAATCATCTTAAAAGTCACCGCACTTTGTGCTGTCAATATCCGGATTTGTTGCTGATTCTAGTGCCACGCCATCCTGAGCGGTTTTAATTCGGTGGCTCAACTGATTGAACAAAGGGCCTTAGTTTCATGCGGCGCAGTGGCCAAGAAATGCCGACAAAAGAAACGCAGGTCTTGCTTGGTGATACCATGGGCGAACTCATGTTGTTATACGGTATGCTGTCAAGAGTCGCGCTTTGGTTGGTGGCAGCCAGTGGCGCACGGTGGGCATAATCCTCAGAACCTTTGGCGTTCAAATTTCGCGGGTGATCAGCGGAAAACATACCTTTAACTTTCCTGAGATTTTCACAAAATTAATTGAACGGCAAGGCGTTAATCCACGGAAGACGCGCCGCGGCCGTATGCAAAGCGGTGGCAACTTCTTTGCCGTCGCCCTGAGCTAGCGAACGTTATGGTCAGCGAGGTTATGCGTGTTAGATGAAAATCGCGGTGCGTTGCAACGTGTAATGAATTTATTAAAACCTTGCCTGAACCAGGATGAAGCAATGACAACGGTAATTTATCCCGGCACATTTGACCCGCCACGAACGGGCACTGAATATTATTGAGCGAAGATGCGGTGAGTCAAACGTTTTGGTAGCGGTGGCGGAGCCAAGTAAAAGCCTTTGTTTACGTTAGATGAACGTGTCGAGTTGGTTCGTCAATCGGTGGCGCATTTGTCGAATGTTAAGGGTCATTGGGTTTTAATAATTTTGCTTTGCATACCATCGCGGAGTGATGACGTTAAAGCCATTATTCGCGGGTGCGGGTATGACGGATTTTGAATATGAAGTGCAGTTAGCCCATCTTAACTGACTTCTTACCCATGGCGTGAAGCCTGTTTCCTCCGGTGGAACAGTGGTCTCGTTTCTTCCACCACGAGTTCGCGAAATTCTATCTACACAACGGCGACATGAAGGCCAACTTGTCCCCACCGGTGGTGTTAAAAGGCGTTGCAAGAGAAACGGAAATAGCTTTTGGTTCTATCTATTCGTAGCAACAAGTTGCACGCTACCTGAGATTGGTTGCTGCATCTTGATGTGATGAACAAAACCACCCCAAATGTTGAGCTATAAGACACAAAAATACATAGGCAGAAACCACCCGCACTTTTAAGGAATGATTTTGCCTGTTTGTCCAACCGTTAGTATGTGATGTTGGCTGGCATGTGAAAATGCCGCCAGCTCCGTTTTGGTGTTCTGGCGCATTAATGAGGGTTATGTGATTGGAGGCTACGCTAAAGTGCGGTGGATTTTTCCGATGTTTCTTCTGAGGATAAGGTGGCTACTCGACATGGCGGATTTCAATCCTTCTTCGCGTAATTTCTTGCCGTCTCGTTATCTCCCACTTGTTCGAAGACGTAAGGCCATATGTAATGTCATTAGGATCTAATTGATCTTTGTGAGCAATCGGTCCTTTAAACACTTCACTGGCATGAGTAAAATCGTTGTTGCGCATTTATTTCAGAATACCCCAATCGCGTTGGGCGCATTGTATTGACGGAGCTGGCGGTTTTAGCCACTTGGTAACAATTTTACTAACTTGCTGTTATCTTCTGGGTTGTAGGCGGCTAATTTGTTTTAAAATAACGAGTTTGCATTAGCGGACTGTCGGTCTCTAATTTTTCGCCAATTTCCAACGTTAATTCATAGGCAGATTCATGGTCATTGCCATCAATCAAACGGCGAATCACCTCATTTCACATAGGCATCTTGGCGGCGCTGGCGCGAGTTGTTCATTCCACCATGCCAGTAAACCATCTACGCCTTCTTCGTTAATTTTCATCTAACAAGCCGTCTTCCACTTGATGTTGGGTTGTTCGAACTCAGCGTGGCTATAGAGGCGATTTTTCTGCCTGTTAGGAATATTATCAAAGCTTGGTAAGCTTTTGATTTTAAATAAATATCTACGGCTAATTTTAGGACTTCTTTATTGCGACCTGCGACCAATAGGCTTTCTACGGAACTGCGCGCGGCAGGCACTGGGTGTTTTTGTTGCAATAAAATGCGGGTGCGGGCAATTTCTAGAATCAGGCTAGTAATGGTGCCGGCAAGTTCTGTCGCTTAGAATTCAAACTGACTGGTTGCGCTGGACTCATCGCCACGCTGTTGTGCCGCTTCAGCCGCTTTATAAAGTTTAATACCGGTTCATCGGAATGTTTTAGCATTTTTGCGATGAGTTTTTCCCGGCTGAATAATCGCCCTCATCCATACGCATTAACCCTTCCAAGGTTTGTTTTTGCGCTTTACGCGTTTACGGCGGGAAAACCAACCAGTGTTATTGTAAACCGGCACAAAACGGCTGATTGCCGCTTCAATGCTATAGACCACCGCCAGTGAAATGCAAAGAAAATCACCAATGCTGTGTAAGGAGCATTTCGACAATGTTGTCGGCGGTTTCAATACGGACATAACCGCTTGCCGGATAAATACGGACGGCAAGCAATCCACATAATAGCAACATTAAAAATAGTGATCTTATCATGGTCTATTTTCTCCTGTTGTTCAGGTTGATTCGGACAGTGCTTGTATCTGCGCCATTTCTTGCTCTGCAGGGCTTGTGGCATGGTTTTCTGTCGCTTTGACACTTTCCGGATCGAAATTCTTTTGTCAGCGGATAGCGTGATTTTTGCACTTCTTGCGGTTGTTTATTCAGTAATTTATCCAAGCAGGCATTTTAAGCTGCTAAGCTGGGTTGGCACATCCAGCAAAATGGATTGTTCTGCCAATTCATCCAGTTTTTCAGAGTTTTGCGCTACTTCCGTGCTGGTATCAAAATAGGTACCGAACCCAAGAAGCCACCGTTTCCAAAGATTGTTTATATAAATCATCTCCTGTTGACGTGGCACTGGCTAAAACTCGCAATTTGTAAGCGTAAGCGAGTGTTTTCCACGCAAATAAATGTCTTGATTTGGTGCTAATAAGGCTTTGTTATCCACTGGGCGTGATGCGAATAAAATGATTTAAACAGCCGCACTTTTTCAGCGTTGGTTCAATCTTCCAAAAGAATCAGTGAGTTTGTCCGTGTTTGGATCTTCATCAAAATCTACATTCAATACAGTTTCAACTCATCCACGTCATTTGCCAACATGCGACAATTCCTGCATGATAGCGTGATCACGTTGTTGAGGGATAGCCTCTTCAAATCACGTAATTGCGCTACGAACAGTGGCGACTTGCGGCAACCGCACTTTGGACGAGTCTCACTAGCCGCTTTTAATGGCGATACTGGTGTCCACATCGTTATCAACACCAATTTACGCAAAGCATTGTTTAATAATCTGCTTCGTTGGCAACCAATCGCGGTGTTCCGCTTTACTTTGATTGAAACAAACGGACTTGTTGTTGCAACATAAATAACTGTTGTTCTTTAGCGTAGTTCTTGATTTAAGAGCACTGATTTGGTCGCTCGCCACTTGAAAACTCGGCTAACTATGACGGCTTTCTGCTTCAAAGCTTGGAGATTGACGGGTTCAGCCATGTTTTGCTGAGATTGCGTTTAGTACAGTCAGTTTTGTTGCATTCGTCAACCTGTTGCTGCCAGTAATAACCACCGCCCAAGCCAAGGAGCAATCAAAATCGCCAATACGCTCAACGCAGAACCGTTTTTCTTCTAATAACGGTTTCGTGTGGAGTCAGACGCGGAAGACTGTCTTTTCGTTCTCTTTATATTTTGCATGGTTGCTTGTTTATCACTCTACCTTAGGGGTCAACGTGTTCATTTTCTGCGTGTCTTGTTTGCTAGTCAAAGTCCTTATTCCACATCAATTTCTTCCAATTTCTGTATGATTTTCAGATGATTGATTTCTTGTTAATATTGATTACCTATAAAAGAGACATGTTGCGTTAACGACATTGTAATAAGGTTTATGGCAATGTTTGATTATCGCGGTGAAACAATCACATTCTGTAGCCCAATGCCTGCGCCAAATAAATTCGCTCACTGACGGTAATGAGTTGACAACTTTTTAATAATAATTATCATTTCATTTCGTGGGATAAAAATCCAGCAGTTGCGTCAAATTTCCCCATGGTCACCACAATGGTTTAGACTTCGGCGCTTACACGAACTGGTTATCCGTGTATAAACAAAGCGGTTCTCTTCGGTAACATTCAACAATCTCGCGTTAGCACCGCGTTGTTGCACTTGTTCTGAGAGGAGTTCGCGTCCGCCATTACCGCGCAAAATCAAAACGGTTTTGCCCTTAAATTTTGCATTGCAGGAAGTTGTAATACGCCGCTGCTTTCTCTGGCTTGTCGGAATGGCGCAGCCATGGCGGCTGTGGCGGCGGCAAAATACCGGTGCGGTGCCCTTGCCCCTACGGTGAAACAGTGCAAAATCATCGCGCCATACAGCCGGCATCTTTTAAGGCTTTGTCAGAAATCCACCGCACTTTTGGAGACGATAAAGACATAATCATCTGCTTTTAATTTGGCCAAATTTTATTCGGTAACTCATTGAGTTCTGCACCGGCTCAATGGTAAAATAGCGGGCAAATGAATGGCGACGTTCCTGCTTTTTGCCAGCATCTCCACGAGTTGTTGCCCACGTTCATCAGGGCGAGTTACCAAAACGCAGCATGCCCTCACGATTTATGAATAAATTGTTTTGCAAAATTTGTCAACGCCTTGCGCTAGAAAGCTGTTCGGCAATTTCACGCCTAAAACTTCGGCATTTTCCACCGCACTTTTGCCTTCTGCGCGAATAATGCGACTGCCGTCGATATCGCCCACTAAGGCTCATAAATACAACGCTGCCCTTGTTGCAGCACCGCATAACCGCCAATCGCACCTGGCAGCCGCGCTTGTAAATGATTATTCATGGCGCTCGCCCGTACACAATACGTGGTTTCCGCATCGCTAACGAGTGCTAATAAGGCGTACTTGCACATCATCGGTGCGGACATTCAATCCCCAGCGCCCTTGTCCGGCAGCCGGTAAGGATTGTTCAGTGCATCAATAAAAGATGCGATACGATCTGCGAAGCCCAAACGAATGAGGCCGGCAGAGGCTAAAATAATGGCATCATAATCGCCATTATCTAATTTTGGCTTAAACGCGTTCCCACATTGCCACGCAAAGGAGCGAATATCTAAATCAGGGCGCAGGGCTTTTAGTGACACTGACGACGCAAACGATTAGTCGACCACCCGGCGCCTTGCGGTAACTCAGTAAAAAGTGCGGTAAGAATGAGACACAAAAGCATCACGCGGATCTTCGCGTTGGCAAATCACAGCCCCTACCCTAAGCCTTCAGGAAATTGCATCGGCACATCTTTCATGGGAGTGTACGGCAATATCGCCTCTTTATTCAACAAGGCATTTTCTAACTCTTTGACAAACAGATTTTACCACCAATTTTTGCCAGGCGAATCTAAAATGACATCGCCTTTTGTGACCATGGGCACCAATTCGACTTTGTTAAATCGGGATATCGCTGTTGCAAACGGTCTGCACATAATTTGCCTCGCCATAATGCCAACGGGCTTTGGCGAGTCGCAATTTTAGGGTTTTTCAAGCATAATAGCAACATATTGATCAGGTCTAATGAGGTTATCCCTATCACTGTTAACTGCGCAAAAGTCAGTGTTCATTTAATTTTTGCTTTCGTCAATACTGATGATAGGTAGCCACCAGCGAAGCATGACCGTCGTAAAAACAGGGAGGCTATTGCAAGTACGATGCCGATAAAGCTAAACAACGTGTGGACGATTTAGATAGGTTGCGTATCCAGCGGGCTTTTGATCCGACACGCCTGAATCCTTTCAACAGGTTTTCAAACTTATCGTTATTGCTTCATTTTCAATCATGCCGATTTGCGACTGTGTTCCCGATGCGCCCACCGGCATCTGCCCATTTCCCAACGCCATTCCAACAGGAATATCTTGCACATACGCGCGACAGATGAAAAGCGTGAAAAACTTCCTCAGCACCGCACTTTTTGAATCGGAAGCCATTCTTGGCGTCTATGTGATGGGCAGACCGCCTCTATTGCCCAAACGCGCAATCTGATTTGATATTTGGCCGTGTCTATCGAGAAGATGGAGTCCATCAGCACGTGAACTTTTTACAGCAAAAGTCGAGCGCATTCAACAATGGGCAAAAGCGTGTTCACGTAGAAATGAATTTCTATTTAATGGATCAAAAGACGGTTTCGGTGTTTTCGTTATAGTTGGGCCAATGACTGCCGAGAATTGTGGTTCGGCACAATATATGTTGTTGCTGGATGAATTTTACCGTTCGGCCATAGCCTTGCCGGAAGCGTTATTGTGGCTGCATTTACTGATTAGAAAATGAAGCGGATTACGAGGCAGAAATCGAACGCTTAACGCAAACGCAGCAATTGGATTCAAATGATTGGGTGATTTCGGGGGTTAGGCACCTTGTCCGCCAATGGTATTTTGGTGCGACCTTAGCAGCTGTATAAAGTTGATTACCCTTATAAATCGTTGCTCGAAAATTTCTGTTATGGAAACCCTATTCTTGGCGTTATCCAAACACGTATTTGATTTCTCGTGATTTAAACGCCCTTATTAACCGGTGAATTAAGTGTTGCTCATCAATTTGATCCTTATTTGGCGATGCTGCAGCGTGGGTAACTGCTTATTTGACCGAACAGAAAAGAATATAAACGGCTGGATTTTGTGGCCGTTGTTGCTTTGTATATCAAGTGCATGAGAACGAAGCGTGAGGAAATAAAAGTAACAGCGATTGGATGCGTTACTTAAGCTGACGCAACAATGGGGCTGAGCATTGTGGGCGAGTGCGAATTATTAAACCACCGCCAACAATGAAAATTGAAGCGTTAACGATGCATAATGACCTGATTGTTTTTGATGTTGAGTTATCGTAACTTAGTAATTTTTGCCCGCAAAACATCAGGTCAATGTCAGCATTATGCCGCAAGAGTATGAGCATATTAACCCGTAAACTTTTACACGGCATTTTGAAGAGTTACCAGGCAAAGTGACCTTCGCTGATCCACAGTTTGCTGTGGTTTATCGGGAACGCTATCGACGTTTATCGAAGCGCGTAATAACCGTCGGTTTAAGGACGGTTGGTAGATGATTAACAAACGCCGGACATTCACGGTTTTTGTCGTCCGCGTTATACAGAATACAGCCAAAAGCCTGGAATAAATTGGTGGCGTGGGCGTATTTCAATCGTTGCTTACGGCAAATACTGAGCTCTGTTGCCAGTAAAAATGTCGGGCAACACGTTGCGCCAGTTTTGGTGAGCGGATTTGCGATTGACATTTTCCTATCGACAACGCCTCCGCCAGCAATTTCCGACCTCCAGGTCATCCTTTGAAATTCGCAGTCTTGCGGTCATTATTAATTTGACCCCAGATCCGACCGCACATTTAGAAACGACATTAAATCCAGCATCCAATCAGCGACTTTCGATTTAGTTTCGGCGCGAACGAGAAAGTTTGGTCGGCAGCATTGATCACGTCATCGCAAAGCGTTTTGGAACGAAGTGCGGACATTGCATTTTGAAGGGCCGAATGCCATTTTGTTAGCGTTAAAGCTGCTCCAACAAAATTTATCGTGGTGCCACGTTGCCCAAGTCGGTGCAAGTGTTTTGTTATCAGTCGGTATTATCGCCGCGCCTTACGTCGCATGTGACGACTCTGATTAATGAAATCATTAGCATTCAAATCGGTGCCGCGCAACCACCCGAGAAAATAATATTAGCGTGGCAGGGGAAAAACTGGCAGTTTTTCTTTGAAGAACGCGGCATTGGTTCGAAACTACAATGCTAAACTCACTAAAACAAGCCAAATTGACACCGCACCTTGCTACAAAAGTCGTAAACGACTTATCCAGCCGTGGTGGAGCATCATAAATACCCACGTGAAATTGAGTCCTTTGCCAGTGAAGGGTTCTGCAATTCTTGAAGATAATCCGATGGGAGTTTCAATGTGTACATTTTAGATGAGCTCAATCGCATTGAGATTTATCATAGCTGTGATGGCACAAAAGGAGATTCACGAAATTAACTGAATTTATCAAGCGTCAGGGTTGGATGAAAATAACAATCCGTATAAAATCGTGCAACGTGATTTCAATTATCCACAATTTTACCAGCTATAACGACAAAAAGACAGGATGACTATTGTAGCGCCGTTTCATAGTCGCCTAGCCTTTATCTTAAGGGGTCACATGACTGATAAATTAAAAGTAGTAATTGTGACGATCATCCGTTAATGCGTCGGGCATCAAAACAACTTGTTGAATTGGAAGAGGTTTTGGAAGTCGTCGGTGGTGCGGGGAACGGCAGCGAAGGCGATTAACCAGCCTTACAAACGTCACCCGGATCATCATTTTGAATCTGAATACTGAAAGGGTTGTCGGTCGGATACGCTCAAAAGCGTTAAGATCGGAAGGCGTGGATGCCCGTATTGTGATCTTAACCGTATCTGATGCGAGAGTGATATTACCTTAATTGATGCCGGTGCGGATGGCTATTTACTCAAAAAGATACCGAGCCGGATACCCTGCTTTCTCAGCTTAAACGCATTGCGCAAGGAAGTGATTTTAAGTGATTCCATTAAGATTTACTGATTGAACGCCAATCTTCTCAAGAGCCGATTTATTCTTTAACGGATCGTGAAATGGATGTGTTGCGTTTAATTTGCCACCGGACTTTTCCAACAAAACAAATTGCGGACAATTATTTTATTTCGGAAGAAAACCGTTAAAGTACATATCCGCACTTATGCGTAAATTGAACGTGCATTCGCGCGTTGCTACCGCAGTGTTATATTTTAAACATCAAAATGGATAATGTTTTCCTTTCTGCAATAGCCGGTTTTCTTCCGGCTATTTTTCTATTTTTCACTGTTACCGGGTTCCGAAATTTTAAAAATTCACTTTACATTTGCAGGGCATGGGTCTAAACGGTACACTACAAGCCTTTAATTTTGGGGTAAGTATGAGCAACTGAGTAGCAATATCACAACGTGCGCCTGTGTGCGCTTTCTTTTCAGCTTGTTTGGATCTACTGTTGTCTGGGCGGAAATCCGGTGGAATTACGCAGTGAGGCGTTAAAAATCATGCCTTGGATGAAAATATTCGACTTCACGCAATGCCGTTTGAAATATGATACGACGGATATTGCACGCTATCAGGATGTGGTCAGCGCTGCGATTGATAAGGGATACGCGCCTTAGGTTGTGATGATTCGGCGATTCAGTTTTGAACTGGGAACCCGTGAAGGCAAAACCCTTTGCTCATTGCGCACGTGTCGCCGGGGCGCCGGTGAAACTGCCGGAACAGAGGTCATGATTCGCGGTGATGCCGAGCAGGATCCGTTTTTCTCAAGCTAAAGACGCAATTGCCGAAAATTGGCACGGTGTTGAATCAGGAAGTGTATGAGGACTATGAAAAGAGCTGCGCACAACAACTGGCGCTCACCCGTGGTTATTTTGATGCAGCATTGAGACTTCCCGTTTGGAGTCATGAAATCCACCGCATGAGGCATGGTGAAACTCGCCTTTAATAGCCAAAACGTTACCGCTATGGAAAATTAACTCTTCGCGCCCGAAATTCGTGAAGAATTTTGCTGTTATGTCATACGACCCGGTGAACCTTATTTTACGAAGCGATCTTTCTACGCTAAACAATAACTATTCTTCCACCAGTTGGTTTAGCTCCGTGTTATTGCAACCGCACCTCAAAGAGAGACAAAACGGTGGATTTAGACGTGCTACTTGTCCGCGTGAAAAACATTATGAGCGTCCGGATAGGTTATTCCAGCGATGGTGGCCCCTCGTTTATAATGGAGTTGGACCAAACCTGATCACTGGCACAGTATTCGCAGCAATTGCATCTTCTTCTCCTAAAACCAAACCCTTGATTAACCTATAAACAGCCATTGTTAAAAATCCGCTGAATTATTACTATGATATCGGCAGGGTTTTGAGCGAAAATAAAAACGATACCCAAACCACCGCACGACGGTTGCCGCCTGCGTTATTGGAATCACCCGACTGGCTGGCAATATTCGCTCGGTTTGCGGATGCGCCATGATTCCTTTTACGCAAGCGGATATTTCCGACAAGCACGCTATTCTCTATCCAACAGCCTCCTTAACGCGCTACCCACGTTTACGTGGTGGGGCTTTTCCTGATGGGGTGATTCGCAGCGCATTGACGACGATTTCGGACGTAAACTGTGGCTATCGGATGTGAATTTTCTGGAAAATTCCAGGTTCTACCGATAGGATTCGCACCTGACGCGCAAAATCACCGTTTTCTGACCCGTTTGGATGTGGGCGTATTGAATACCGCCAACAGTTTCACCGCCTTCCGCCTGCGTTAGCGTTTTTGCCGGTGGCGATCATGGTGTGCGTGGTTACGATACATCTCACCGAAAGATCGCAACGGCGAGTTTATCGGAGGTTCACGCTTGCTAACCGGGTACGCTGGAACATCAATATCAGGTTTATCCGAGATTGCGGTTGGCGACCTTTGTGGATAGCGTATCACAAGCCAACACGTTTGATCCGGACGAATTACGCTATGGCACCGGTGTTGGCGTGCGATGGCATCGCCTGTGGGCGCGATTAAATTCGATGTTGCCACACCGGTACGCGACAAAGACAACAGCAAAAATGTTCAATTTTATATTGGGCATGGCGCCGAAATCTAAAACAGTCGAACGGATACCATAATGACAGAACACAAAGGAACAAGCGCCTGAGCGCCTAAACCCCAAAAACAGAAAAATCCCTTTGGTGTCGCATTGGATGCGTATCAAAAGTGCGGTCATTTTTGCCTGTTTTTACGCTGCTCAGGCTACTCGCGACACAAGGCGGACAGCATAAACTCATCCAATGGACAGATGCCTTGCTTTGATGAACTTTCGATTGAACAGGTCGAAGGAATTTGAGCGAAGGGCTGGTGCTAAAAACCTCCGATTCCAAACAGCCGGTGTCGATACGCAAGTGGCGGAAGCCCTTGCAACTGCAATGTAGAGTTGTTTATGGCGGGCAGATATTTGCATTGATGACATTCGCTTGCAAAGCCTTCCATTCAAATTGACACCTGCGTTATTGCCACGTCTGGAAGATAAACCGGACACCGACGGCGCACCCCGTAGAAGCGGATTCAACTGCCTATCGGGATATGACGTCTCATCAGGTCGCCATTCATCGATCCGAGCCCTCATCGTTGATCATCAGAAAACGACGTTGGGCACTTTTCAAACGGCTGCGTCTCTCAGTCAATGAAAGCGGTTTTAACGTTAGCGCCCACAACACTTTCAGGATTTTGTCTTTATCCATGAAATGGTGATGCCTCGGAAGATGAGCCTCAGCAGCAAGCCACGCCCAACAACCGATTGATTGGGCGGCACTAGAACATGCTTAGCCACCGCTTCTGCTGATTTAGGCAACCAGATCGAACTGCCTTTTTGATATGCATATTCAAGGCATTCACGGCACAAACTGGCAATACCAAGCCATTAACACAAAAGGCGAAAAGCGAATTCGAGGTTAAAAGTCAGTTCTGCCGATTTGTTGGCGGATGCCACCAGGGATAACGTGCAATTGCAGACGTGTCGGTGACAAGTTCACTTGGCGAGGTGCAAGCTAAAGGGCAAATCCAGCTGCAAGCGGGATTTTCCGCCCAACTGAATATCAACGCCGATTTCGACACCTCAAAACAGAAAGAGATGGTTCTGTTGCCGGCAACAAAAGCGAATTTAACGCTATCGGGAACGCTAAAACAGACCGCACTTTTATTGCAAACACGAGGGTGCAAATCGATGCCGAGCTCAAAAGCTGAAGCCCAGTTGACCGCGCCGAAAAACACCGCCAACCGTCGTCTAGCGCCTGCAGTCACATCACTGACGGCAATGATCCAGTAGGCATAAAAGAGCGTTAATTTAACGATTAACGGCGATATATTGACCTCTCAACTCAGTTAAACGGCGCTGTCAGCGGCATGGGCATCCCCTGCCAATAGTCTGATTTACGAGGCGATCAGCATTTATCCACCACTTGAAAATACACCAGCTGGAAACTTAACGCCTTGAGGGGGCAGCCGAACTGAAAGGCGATGAGATTGGCGTGACGGGTGGAAATGGAATAGCCATTTGCAGTTAGCCAAAATGAATCTTGGTCGTTATTTATCCGCCTTTCCTGCGGTTTTTATCGGGCGAGTTAGCTCACGAGGTCAGGTTAATCAAAAGGTTGGCAGTGGCGGTGCCGCAAGTGGATATTCAAGGCACCTTGGCACAACATTCTCTCGCGCATTTGCAAGGCGGTTTAACGGCCGGAGACCAACAGGGGTAACGATTCCGCAGTTGGTGCTGACTTATGGGAACGAGATCCATGCGCAAGGCTCGATGGGGAAAGCAATCGGATTTCACCTTAAACATTCACGCACCGAATTTGCGTGGGTTGGGCAGTTTATCTGCAGGGGTTGCCAGTCACATAAAATTAAACGGCGATGTGATGCGTCCGCAGGTGGATGTGGATCTCACAGCTAACCACGTGGCTTTTTCAGCAAATGGCTTAAATCAAGCGGTGATAAAAAGGTCAAATTAACGGCGAAGAAGCGCGTAAAGGCGAACTGGATATTCACCTCAACGGTTTTCATTATATTGATATCGGTATTAACCAGCTGAAACTTGCTGCCTCGGGCGATGAGCAAAAACACGTGCTACACCTGACTTCTGATGGCAAGCCGGTGGCAGCAAACCTGAATTTAACCGGCAATTTCGACCGCACTTTAGCGCGTTGGCAAGGCACGTTAAGCCAAGCCATGATTAAATCGGAATTTGGCAATGTCCAAACCAACCAAAACGTGGCGATAACCTTTGATAATAAAACGGCGGAGACGACAATTTTCCGCCCATTGTTGGATGCACAGCAACACGGATCTCTGCTTTCCACAGACGTTCAAGGTAGGGGCGAATGGCGATGTGCCGTTTGAGATTAAACGTTTTGACCTCGCGTTAGTGAATAAAATCTTGGCACAGGAGATGCTCACTGGTCATCTTTCCGGCAAAGGGGCGCGTGGCTTGGTTTAGCGATAAGCCGATGTTGGCGGAACTGCAAGTGAAAGGCAATCATCTTTCCTGACGCAAAAGTTGGAGAATCGCACACTCAATTGGATTTTTCCGCAAATTAGCCTTAACGGAAATTTAGCCAATAATAATTTGGCGGTTAAATCGAAGTGAACGATTCACAACCAAGGCAAAATCAGCACCGATTAACCTTACAGGATATTGCTAACGCACGTAAACTTGGTGGAACTTTTTCATATTCACAGCTTAAATTTAAGCCTTGCCAATCAATTGTTAGCCAGCGATGAAAAGGTTGATGGCGAACTCAAGGCGAATCTGACATTAGGCGGCAACCTGAATGCTGCCAACCTTAAATGGAAGCGTGAATTTAGATAAACTCACCGCCAAAAATGCGTTCTTTGCCGTTTGATATTACAGAAGGTGAACTGGCATTGCACTACCGGAACGCAAATCCGCGCTCAAAGGTCATCCACAAACAGCCGACAGCCGACTCAGCCTTAGCGGCGATGCCAACTGGAAAAATATCAACGATTGGCGCACTCGTTTGCGCGCGCAAGCGGATCAATTCTAAAGCGAATATTCCGTCCGGCGGCGACAGAACCAGCCCGGATGTGGAACCAGCGCTCACCGAAATTATTGTCCTGTCCGGTAAATGTAGATATTCCGTGGGCGAATTGCGATTGAGTGCTGCCGGACAGTGCCGTAGAAGTGAGTGCTGATGAGGTTATTTTTAGATGAGTGCGAAAGCCCTTGCCGAAAACGATCCATCGGGGACACGAGGCGGGATGGAAATCAAATCGATCTAAAATTAAAATCGGTGATGATGTCTCGTTTAAAACTGCTTACGGATTGAATACGAATTCTGAAATGGTTTACTTTCCGTAAAGCAAGAACGCGGAAATTTAGGATTTCGTTAGCGAAGTGAATTTGAAAAACGGGCGCTATCGGCTTCTGAGTCAAGATTTATTAATTCGTAAAGATTGATCAGTGCGAGGGCAGCCGTCGCAACCCTCTTTAAACATTGAAGCCATTCGCAATCCTGAAGCCATGGAAGACAGCCATGACTGCCGGGTGAGAAAGTCACCGGTATTGTAGTGCACCAAGTGTGACGATTTTGCTGAACCGGGTATGCCCGCAAGATCAGCTGCTTATATTTTGACCGGTCGTCTGATGAAAACAGCAGTGATTCGGACATCCAGCGGTTCTGTGCGTTGCCGCTTTTGTTAGGCAAGGGATTGGCAAAACAGGCAAGGGTGGTGCGAGTATCGGGAAAAGCATTTTGGGATCTTTAGATTTGAGACCTCGGCACGCAAGGTGTGGGCGACAGCTCAAAAGTGGTGGTGAGCGCGCATTACGCCCGTTTACAAAGTGAAATGCAGTGTTGGACTCTTTGACGGCTTAGTGACATTGTTATCGTTGTTACCACAACTTTTATGCACCAATCGGTAGCCAGGTGTCAATCAGGGCTTTGACTTCCTCTATCAATTTGATTTTAGCCAATAACGATTTCCAGAATTATGACTAACGAAAACTTACTGAGCAAAGCTGGTGAACTGCATCGCGACGGGGCGAGGTACGCGAAATTGCCGCGATTGATCTCGGTTCCAGCAGCTTATCATGACGTTGCCTGCATTGTCAACGGCACATTGTGCGCAAGTATCGCGATTGAAACAAAAAGTGCAATTAACGGAAGGCTTGGATGAAAATCGCGTTAGCCCCGGGCGATTGAACGCGTGATATTTCGGCATTGTTTTGCCGAACGTTTGCAAGGGTTCCGCGGAGAATCGGCGTGGTTGGCACTACACGCTACGCCGTGCCATTAATAACGAAGAATTTTTACGTCAAGCCGCGACCGTTTTCCTTATCCGATTAACATCATTAGCGGCAAAACCGAAGCTAAAAACCATTTGTGCCGGTGTTTGCCATACCCAACCGGAAATGGGGCGAAAATTTCGCCATTGATATTGGTAGGCGGATCCACGGATGATTATCGGCGATAATTTCACCCCTTTAATTTATGAAAGCCGCCACTGGGCTGTGTCAGTTTTGCTGCAAAAATTCTTCCTGAATGGCGAAATTTCCGGAAGAAAATTTTCCGTTTAGCTAAAACAAAGTGCGGTGAATAAAATCGAAGATTTGGCATGGGAATATCGCAACTTGGGTTTGGCAGTCGGTGCTCGGTCATCGGGGACGATTAAAACCGTGCATCAAGTAATCAGTAAAATATCGATTCGGACGGTATTATCACCGCAGAACGGTTGGATCACCTTGTTCAGCAAACCTTGCCGTTTTCATCACAGCGAGCTGAAATTTCGTGGCTTAAAACCCCTGATCGCGCTGATGTATTTGTTCCCGGCTTGGCGATTTTTAAAAGCGATATTTGAAAATTCTCCAAAATCGATGCGTTATTCCGATGGTGCACTGCGTGGAAGGCGTGTATAGCCGGAAAAAATTTTCACCGGTCATACACATTCGTAGAGCGCACCGCGTTAGGGCTTGGCGGAGCAATTTAATATCGACCAAGCGCAGCGGAGCGGGTGTATCAAACAGCGGCATTATTATCTCGGACAATATTCATGTTGCAAAATCTGAACTGGATTGACGACATGCAAGATGTTCCTGTTTTAAGCGGCACGCTTGCATGAGGTGGGCATTGTGATCAACCACAAAACCTGCGTACATTCTACGTATATTTTATATAACACCGAATTACGGGTTTGACATGACAATGAACATGCTTCTCTCCACCTTGCCAGTTACTATACATAGAGAAATTTTAAATACCAGAAATGTTCAAATTCTCCGTTATCATGAAAGATGTTGCGCTCATTCGGATTTTACGTTTAGCTACATCCCAAATCGTTCCCGCCAAGCCACGAAAAGACGGAAGAAATCACCCTAAAATCGACCGCACTCTTTACACTCATTGGACGCTGCACCTCAGAGGATTACTGCAACATAATCCATTAATCAAAAACGAACTGCTGTTGAACATCGCTTTTGCAAGGATTAGGGTTTGGCTTGACGATCCTCAACACGCATTAATCCGGTTACTCATCCCGAAAACAGGCTGCAGACGAAAGCTAGATCGGCCTTTATAAAGAGATTTTCGTTTAACGTCTTCCGTCTGAAAGAGCAGGACAAAACCTAAAAATCTGCTATACTGCCCGCCGAGTTTTTACTCAACTCTGAAAATTAACCACCTCGCTATGATTAGCTTTGGAGGGACAATAAATTGAAAAATTTATTTTGCACGCTTAGCCCGGCTTGACGTGACTCTCCTTTCCACCACGGCCTTTGCGCAAGAAAAACTGTATGTTTATAACTGGACCGATTACGTCCCTTCTAGTCTTGTTGCTAATTTACCAAAGAAGATCCAGTTGAAGTGATTTATTCCACTTTTGAAAGCAACGAAGAAATGTATCCCAAACTCAAGTTGATTTCGATAACGCCGGTTATGATTTTGGTGTTTCCGTCCAGCTATTATGTGAACAAAATGGCAAAAGACGGCATGCTGCAAAGCTCGATCACAGCGTTGCTACAATTTCAAACAAATTCTCGACAATTTATTGCATAAAGACTTTGACCCGAACAACGAGTATTCTTTGCGCTTATGTTTACGGCTTGACCGGGCGGTGAATTCTAAAGATATTGACCCGAGCAAAATCACCAGTTGGGCAGATTTAGAACCCGAATACAAGGGAAAAGTGTTGTTGACCAGTGACGCGCGAAGTGTTTTCATATTGCATTGTTGTTAGGACGGCAAGTCTCAATACCACCAATGAAGAGGGACATCAAAGCCGCTTATAGAACGTTTGGTGAAACTTCACCGATATGGCGGTGTTTAACCTGATCATCGAAGTGCCTTATGTGCAAGGCGAAGTGGCATTAGCGCATGATGGAATGGTTCCAATATTTAGGCATGAGAACGACAAAATTGCCTTTTGTTTATCCGAAAAGAGGGTACGACTTTTCTGGATGGATAATTTGTGCACATTCCAAAAAGCGCAAAA
>BNJV01002184.1_pt1 | contig 161587 bp, 162 predicted proteins | sample 8540591 | NCBI WGS metagenome assembly BNJV01 (sample SAMD00202457, study PRJDB9452) | human saliva metagenome | host: Homo sapiens
AAGGCGGCGTAGGTGGCTGAACCCGCCAACATCATACAGCCGCGAGGCTGATCAGCGAAAACCAACGGGCCCAGACCAGGAGGGCACTGTCGCGGTGAAGCGCATACGGGCAATGCGCTGGCGCCTCCTCTCATTCTCCGGCGGATGACGGCCGCTCGGTCGTTGCGTGGCGCCCTGTGTTCCCAGGAGCCGGTGGTATAGCGGGTGGCAGGCGCGGGGCGAGGCCCGGCGATGACCAATCCGACGGTGATGACACCGACTACCAGCGGAGACGCACCGGACGTTGGAGAGGTCCCCATCAGGAGCGAGCCTCATGACGATGCCCAGACCCGCACCGCCCAGAACGGCGAGGAGGAGCGGCGTGTAGCCTCCATCCAGTGACGCGCAGGCCGTAGCAGCTGCGGGGCGCCCATGCGGTGCAGACTGCGGACCGCTCCGCGCGCTCGATGGTTCCTGAGGCCTGTGTGATGAGGATGGAGGTGGCCGTTAGGGCGAACCCGAAGGCCAGGGTGATGACGGCCCCCTTGTCAACGTCCCACAGGACGCTGTAGCCGAAGGACTCGACCGAATCGGCTTCCGTCGTCGTCATGGCGCTCTGCCCCAGCGGTAGCTGGTGACGTATGAAACGCGCTGATGAGCCAGCAGCCCCATGGCGGAGACCCTGTGCCACGTCGCGGTAGGGGCTGCCTGGATTCGGCGAGCGGTCCAACGCATGACCGGGCCGCGTAGCCGGGCGAGCCCTCGGGAGAGCAGCTGCGTGAACCATGACCCGGCCAGGTCGAAGACGGCAATGAGTGCCACGATCATGACAGCAGACGATGATGATAACGATGCTGTGACGGTACCGACCGAATGATGTGCGGGGCACTGAACAGCGTCAGAGAACACGACGATGCGCCAGACGCCGGCGCGGTCCGTTGGTTCGCGTCGAGACGCCCAGAGGGGAGATCCGCACCTGGCGCAGCTCCCGCCATGGCCGAGACCCGGCCGACCGCGAGGACCCCACGGGACGGTGGCCAGGAACCAGCAGCAACACCATCGCACTGGCAGTGATCCGGGTTCCCATGACGGTGAGGCTGCTCCAGGCGGGAAGACCAGGTAGAGCGGCGGTGCCGAATGACTGCGCCAGCAGCCGACTGGACACGAGGGCGTCCAGCAGGGACATTCGGGTGACGTCCGCCCCGGACAGGCCCATCAGGCGCAGAACAGCCAGGCGCCTCTCACGGCTGCGCGCTCCCAGGACCGCGGCGCCGGAGGCCAGTTGCCCACCATGGCTGGCACCAGCATGGCGCAGGCCAGAATGGACATACTGAGGTAATGCGAAGCCATGAAGTCGAAGCCGTAGCCTGCGTTCTTGACTGCGACCCCCATACCGGAACCCGTTCCGGGTGCGTTCCACGGCTGTAGAGCATCCATGTACGGCGACGGTCAAGGCTGCACAGGTGGCCACGGTGTATGCCAAAACGCTGGCCAGGTACAGCAGCGTCTCCCCTCGTGAGGTGAGGTCGCGCGGGTCAGACGCGCGGTGAGGCGGGTGAGAACCGGGAGACGGGTCGGGGATGAGCCTGTCGCGGGCACAGCAGCTGGAGCTGGGGAACCGAGGTGTCATCGACGGTGCTCATCGGGCGACTCCGACTCTGCGGCTCGCATGGAACGGTCTGGGCCGTGCGGGCGTTCAGGCGGCGGTCTGATGGGACCAGTCCGTCACGGATCTCGATGAGGCGTGAGCACCAGTGAGCAACATTGACGTCGTGCGTCACACGACCAGCGTCGCGCGCGGGCTATGGAGGCGGCCGCTGTCAGCAGCTGCATCATCCGTGACCGGTTGCCTGGTCCAGTGCGCCCGGAGGGCTCGTCGGCGAAGATGGCACGGGGGCTGCCCACCAGCGCCCGGGCGATCGCGACCCGGCTGGGCCTGACCGCCGGACATCTGCGCAGGGCGCCGCCCCGAGATCCGCCAGGCCGAGCCGTGCGAGCACCTCATCGGTGGCGCAGTGCCGACCGCGTCGGTGTTCCAGTAAGCACGAGCGGAAGAGCCACGTTCTCGGAGCCGGCAGCTCGGGGATGAGCTGGCTGTCCTGAAAGACGAATCCAGCTCGCGCAGCTCGCAGATGGGATCGCTGCGCATCAGTGGGACGGAGATCTCGGTGTCCCCCGAAGCCCTACGCTCCCCCTGATCCGGGACGAGGGAACCCGACAGGCAGTCGGCAGGGTCGACTTGCCCGAGCCCGAGGGCCCCGCTGATCGCTGACGCTCTCACCTGCGGAGACGTGTGATGGTCAGGCGGCCAGAGCCGTCACCGTACCGAAGCGCTTGACAATGTCGCTGGTAGTGATCAGTGGTGTGCTCATGGCTCTATTTCATCGTTTTCTCGACGCGATCGCGATAGTGCTCGCACTGCTGTCGAGGTAGTGCTGCATACCTGTCGGGTAGCTGTTGCCCAGCCTGACGCCCTCAGGCGAACGGGACACGGTACCCGGGAGCGTGCAGCTCAGGTTCTCCCGGCGATGGCTCGGCAGGTCCAGACCACGCATTGAGGCCGTTGCCGCACGGCGGATCGCCGAGCTGACGGCCTCCCGTCGGGAGATTGTTGCGGCTACGAGATCGAGCGCCGCCGTATCGAACGCGATCTGCACGACGGTGCTCAGCAACGGCTCGTCGTCGGACCTGCATGAAGCTCGGCGAGGCACAGCTCTCCCCGCCGTCACCGCGGATCCCGCACTCGCCGCTTTCCTTCTGGGTGAGGCGAAGTCGGCCATCGCCGGCGGGCTCGAGTCACAGCACCACGGTGCGCGGCATCCACCCCCAGGTGCTCAGCCGATCTCGGCCTGAAGGCTGCTCTGACAGACGCGGTGGATCGAGTCAGACAGGACCGGCAGGACCGTCAGACTCGTTTGTCCGCATCCTCTGCCGACGATGCCGAGGGCGTGCTGGCTGCCGCTCACTTCTTCGCTCTGGAGGCGATGACCAACGCGCTCAAGCACGCCCCTGACGCCGAAGATCACGATCCTGCTGAGCGTGGATAAGACCCTGAGAGTCTGCGTCGTCGACACTGGGCCGGCGCCTACCTCAGCCGGGTCACGGCCTGGCGGGCATGAGGGAACGACCTGCGGCCTTCGGCGGAGGCTTCTGCTGTCCAGTCCCCGGGTGGGCCGACCCCAGGTCGCAGCGCACCTGCCCCTCCTCCTGGCCCGCGGGGAGAGCGGCACGCGGCATCGACAGACGTAGACGGTACGGGCAGCACGATCTGGCGCAGAAGGGCGGGAGACATGAGTACGGCCCCCTCACTGGTACTCGCCGATGACCTCGGCCCTCCTGCGCGAGGGGCTGGCGGGTCTGCTGGAGCGCCAGGGCTACGACGTCGTCGCCCGGGAGAGCAGTGCCCGGCTCTCATCCAGCGCATCGACCACCCTGCATGCCGGACACCTCACCCGATGCTGTGATCACCGATGTCCGCATGCCTCCGTCCGCGAGGAACGACGGGCTGGAGGCCGCGCTGGATATTCGGCGCCGCCACCCTCCGTGTCCATCATGGTGCTCAGCCAGTACGTGTTCGGCGACTACGCCCAGCAGCTCCTCGCCTCCGATGCCCCGGCAGACGCCGGTGGGACGAGGGTACCTGCTCAAGGACAGGGTCTCGGAGGTCGCGGACTTCCTGGGCTCTCTGCGAGTGGTCCTGGCCGGAGGCATGGTGACCGACCCGGAGGTGGCCCGTGCCATGGTGCGCAGCTCTCGCTCAGGACTCGCAGATCTGACGCCGCGCGAGCTCGAGGTCCTCGAGCTGCATGGGCCCGGGGACCGTCGAGACAGCCAGATCTCGGCCCAGATGGTTGTGTCGGGGCAGCGGTCGCCAAGCACGTCTCGGCGATCTTCCTCGGCTGGGGCTGAACCCCTCCGAGGAGAACCGGCGGGTGCGCGCTATCCTCGCCTTCCTCGGCGACGGGCTCAGCAGGTAGCTCTCAGTCGTGAAGCCCGGCGGCGCGCCAGGGCGTGGTGCACGGGCTGCCAGGCCAGTGCCAGCAGGGTGCCGGTGATCGCCCCGATGAGGCAGGACATGGCCGTTCCTGTGATCCAGGACAGGACCGGGTTGTGGGTGAGCTCCTCGGCCCACTCGATGGCGTGGTGCAGCGGGTGGAAGCCGACCTTGGCGAGGTTGGTCGCCAGGATGTGGCCGCCCACCCACAGCATCGCCATGGTCCCGACGATCCCGATGCCGCGGAAGAGCGCGTGAGCCGTGGTGACGATCGCACGCCCGAAGGAACGGATGGTGCCCGGTGCGGCCCTGTCCCGGCCAGGTGCGCCCCGGCGTCGTCGAGCTTGATGAGGGCTGCCACCAGGCCGTGAGACGGCGAAGGTGATGAGCAGGGCGATGAGGACGAGGACGATGATGCGTCGCATGGAGGACTCCCCCTCCACCTCGGCCAGGGCCAGCAGCATGATCTCGGTGGACAGGACGAAGTCCGTCGTGATGGCCTGACGGATGATCTGGGCCTCGTCTACCGGGCCGGTCTTCTCCGTGGCATGAGCAGCGCCGCCGAAGCGCTCCAGGATCTTCTCCCCGCCCTCGAAGCACAGGTAAGCGCCGCCGATGATGAGCGCCACCGGCAGGAGCCACGGTGCCACGGCCGTCAGCAGCAGGCCGATCGGCGGGATGATGAGGGAGCTTGTTGCGCAGCGAGCCCAGCGTGATCCTCTTGATGATCGGCAGCTCGCGATCCGGGGTGATGCCGGTGACGTACTGGGGCGTGGTGGCGACGTCGTCGACGGCGGCTGCTGACACCTTCGCGGAGGTCTTGACGGCCATGGAGGCCGTGTCGTCAACGGTGGACAGCGTCAGCTTGGCGAGCGTGGCGATGTCGTCGAGGAGGGCAAAGAAGCCTGACATAGGGGCATGAGTCCTGTCGTCCGGAGTATCGGCTGGAACGAGAGTACTAGCCGCAGCGTCCACGGCGGACCAGCTCACCACTCCCTATTGAGATCCAGGGATGCCTCGGCGGCGCGCATCGACAGGCTCGGTGACCGCTCTGGCCTGCTCGGGGCTGGCATCCGGTCGGTGGTGAGAGGCTCGCGATCTGGCCGACGACGTCGAGCAGCTGCTTGCACCAGCGCACGAAGTCCCCGGCCGTCAGCTCAGTGGCGTCCAGGGATGTCCGCCAGCTGCGCGCGTCGCACCAGGCCTGGACGGACGCCGGCCAGCGCCGGCTCTGCTCCCGAGGATGCCTCGATGCGGGCAAGGGACTCCAGATCGTGGATCCGGTGCGAGACCCCCAGCTGTGCGCGCAGGCACTGGCCGAGCCTGGACCCGGGCGCCACTGGCAGCCCGATCGACTGGGCGCTCAGTCGTGGCTCGTAGACGCAGGCGCTCAGCGCCCCGGCCAGCTCCGCGGCGCTGGGGTCCCTCGAAGACACCCGTGCGCAGGCATTCGGCGATGAGCAGGTCCCGCTCAGCATAGATCCGGGCCAGCACCTTGCCTGCACCCGTGACTCGCAGCTCGCGCTCCGGGTGACCCCGGTCCACCGGGCGCAGATAGCCCAGCTCGAGCAGCACCTGGCAGACGGCGTCGAAGAGACGGGCAATGGTGCCGGTGCGGGTCTCGATGCGCCGCTGGAGGCGCTCGGCCTCGGTCTTGGCCCTGGACCACTTGCGGCCCACCCGGGCGTGCTCCTCCCGGTCGGGGCAGCCATGGCAGGGGTGGGAACGCATCTCGTGACGCAGGCGCTCGAGGTTCTCGATCGCGCTGTCCCGGCGGGCCTGCGCGCGGCTGGAGCGGGTGCGCGTGCGCTTACCGCTCCCTTCCAGGTCCCCGGCACGCAGCGCGTCGACCAGACGCTGAACGAGCCGGTCCCTGTCCCTGGGGCGGTGCGGGTCCACCGAGTCCGCCACCCGCAGCGCCCCCACGCGCATGACGCCGTCCGGCGCCGTGTCGGGAGTCAGGGCGACGACTCGGGAGTCCTCCCCCAGCACCGTGATGGTGGGGGTCCCGGTCCGGTCGGCACCGACCTGAAGGACGATGCCGTGGCGACGGCGTCGCCCCTTGCGGAAGACGACGACGTCACCGCGTCCCAGCGAGCTCATGGTCCGTCCCGTCTCGCTGCGGCGCGCCGCGGCCTTGTCCCGCGACAGGTCCGCCTCGGCCTCGGCGATGGCCTGCGCGCGGGAGGCGTACTCGCGGAAGTCACCCAGACGGCACGATCATGTCGTTCCTCCAGGCCCTCAGGCTGCGGCGCTCGGCGGGCCTGAGCGAGCCAGCTCGACGACACCGCGGTCGGCCTGGAACTGGGCGAAGGACTGCTCGACACCTCACGCACCCGCGTCCGGGGCATGCGCTCGAGCAGGTTGACGGCCATGTTGTAGGTCGGCCGGAAAGGCGGAGACCAGCGGGTAGGTGCGCCGGGAGGCCAGTGAGGAGACCGTAGCCCGGCTCGACGTCGTCAGCCGCCAGAACGACGGCATGCCCCTCCACGTCGATGCCGCGGCGCCCGGCCCGTCCCCGTCAACTGGGTGTCCCGGGCTGAGGGTGCGACATGGGCCGAGCCGTTCCACTGCGCAGTGACTCAGGACCACGGTGCGGGCGGGCATGTTGATGCCCCAGTGCCAGGGGTCTCGGTGGCGTAGACGACCTTGACCAGACCCGCGCTGAAGAGCTCCTCCACCGTCTCCTTGAACACCGGCAGCAGACCCGCGTGGTGGGCCGCGACGCCGCGCTCCAGGGCGTGAGCCCAGAGTGGAAGCCGAGGACCCCCAGGTCGCCGGCGGAGATGTCAGCGGTGCGCCGCTCGATGACCTCCCGGATCCGGGCCGCCTCGGCCTCGGTGGTCAGGTCCACCCCGGCGCTCACCACCTGGTGGACGGCCTGCTCGCAGCCCGCCCGGGAGAAGACGAAGACGATCGCGGGCGAAGGCGGGCACTCTCCAGAGCCGTGACGACCTGCAGCCGCGAGGGCGGCTTCAGCCTGGCCGTGCGGGCTCCCCTCGCCGCGGCGAGGGTGCCCGTCCGCCTCGGGCGGAGCGCTTCCAGGGCTGCGGGCCCCGGGGCGGAAACGGCCACCGCGGCCGCGGTAGTCCGTTCTTGGAGCTGCCTCCGGAGGCGGCGGCGCGCCGGGCCTGCTTGACGGCCTTGAGCAGCTCGGGGTTGAGCGGGGCTGCCCCGTCCGCCCTGTTCGGATCTGCTCTGACTGTTCTGGCTGTTCTGCCCGCCCGACTCCGCCGTGGCAGCAGCCGTGCTGGGCTCAGCCGGATCCGCGGGGTGGGAGTACAACGGCAGCAGCTGGCGACCGACCATCATGTGTTGAGTCAGCGGGACGGGCTGTCCTCGGAGCGACGACCGCGGCAGTCCTGCCGCGCACCTGGGTCGAGCCAGTCGCCGAACTCCTCGGCGTTGGAGACCGTGGCGGACAGGGAGATCACCTGGACCTCGGCGGGCAGGGTGGATGATGACCTCCTCCCACACCGGCCCGCGGAAGCGGTCGGCCCAGGTAGTGGACCTCGTCCAGCGACCACGAAGCCCAGCCGGTCCAGGTCATGCGAGCCCGAGTAGAGCATGTTGCGCAGTACCTCGGTGGTCATGACCACCACGTCCGCGTGAGGGGTTGACGGAGGTGTCACCGGTGAGCAGCCCCACCCGCTTTCTGACCGTGCCGGGCCACGAGGTCCAGGTACTTCTGGTTGCTCAGCGCCTTGATGGGGGCGGTGTAGAAGGTCTTGAGCCCCCGGACCAGGCCCAGGTGGACGGCGAACTCCCCCACCACGGTCTTGCCGGCGCCCGTCAGGGGCGGCGACCAGGGACGCCCTCTCCCCTCTCGACGGCGCCGCAGGCCTCCTCCTGGAAGGCGTCGAGGTGGAAGTCGTAGCCCTGCGCGAATCGGGCGAGCTCACTGCTGGAGGCGACCTGTCGACGTCGAGATGCGGCATAGCGCTCTGCTGGTGAGCTCATGAGCAACAGCCCTACGGGTCGGATCAGCCCCTGAGCCGGCAGGAGCAGCCGCACGGCGTCGGGGAGACCGCCTCGAGCGCAAGGGCAGCTCGGCCAACGGTTCTCCCGTCCGCGTAGGGTGGGAGGCGGACGCATCCCCCGGTCGCGGCCGGTTCGCTCAGCGAGCGCCTCAATGGTGACGCTGCGGCTGCGCTCCACGTGGACGGCCGGGTCAGTCAGGTGCGTGCCGCGGAAGAGCCTGCGGAAGAGGGTGAGCAGGTGGGCGCGGCCCACGGGATCCAGGCGCAGCACCTCCAGCAGGCCATCGGCGGGTCGGCCTGGGGCGCCAGGTCCATGCCGCCGCCGACGTAACGAGGTGTTGGCCACCGCCAGCAGAAGCGCCGGCCCCTCCCACGTGCCCTCGTCGGTGGTGACCCGGTAGCCGTAGGGCGCCAGCGTCGCGAGCTCGGCCGTGAGGCGCGCACGTAGCGTCCCTCGCGTGCCGGCCAGGAAAGGGTGTTGGCGCGGGCGTTGACGGCGGCGTCCACCCCGGCGCTGACCACGGCCAGGGACCAGCGACGCTCTGGGGGCCAGCAGGGTGCCGTCGGGGCGGGAGGCGTAGATCGCGTCCACGGCCGTGATTGCGCCTCGCCGGACAGCGCCTGGTTGATGAGGCGGGCTAGAGGCCGCCGCATCCCGACTGGGCAGACCGAAGTGCCTGGCGATGTCATTACCGGTGCCAGTGGCCACGACGCCCAGAGGCACGCCCGTCGTGGCGACGATGTCCCACACCCGAGGTGGACCATGCCGTCCCCGCCGACGACGACCAGTGCCTCAACGCTCCGGTGCGGCCCGTCGCCCGGGAGAGCCCGCCCTGCGCGACGCGCCTGCTCGTAGGAGCTGCCACGGACGTGGAGGACCTCGTGGTCGGCCTCGGTCAGCAGCCGGCGGGCGACGTCGTCGGCGGCAGCATGACGCCCTCGACCTGAGGAGGGGTTGGACAGCAGAGCGATACGCATAGAAGGAAAGAATGCGACAAGTCAGGCAGGCACGGGCCGATGCACCCGCCTACTCGGCCAGGGCGGCCTCGAGCTCGGCGTCGAGCTCAGCGCGTTTCCTCTCCACCCGTTTGTCATGCGTGATGGAGATGAAGCAGGCCAGGAAGTACAGACCGGCGATGGGTAGTGCCATGAAGACCATCGGACCAGGGATCCGGTAGCGGGTTGGCGAAGGCCATGAAGGTGAAGATGCGACAGACCGCCCAGCGCCAGCCGCTTGAGCATGGTCTTTCCTGCATGAGTCCCGAGCATATTGAGGGGCGACGAGCAGCTCGGGCAGGAGGAGAGGCGATCCCGAAGACGAGAACCAGCCTCATGACGAAGGACAGGTAGAGTCGCCTGCGCTGATCACAGTCCCGCTGTGGGGCCTGCGGGGATGAAGCTGGTGAGGATGGCAGCCGCATGCGGCATGATCCACATTCCCCAGAACCGCGCCTGCGAGAGAAAAGAGCAACAGCCCTACAACACCGTAGGCCCAGGTGTGAGGCCTGCTCCTTGCGAGGTCATGCCCGGTCCCACGAAGGCCCAGAACTCGTACATCCACAGTGGTGCGGAGAAGAGGACATCGAGCCAGATCGACACCTTGAGCCTCATGTCGAAGGGAGGCCAGGATCGTGTCGAAGTTCAACGTGAGGTTGGCGCCCTCGGGCATTAGCGGCCTCGATCGGTCGGGTGATGAGGGAGAAGGCCCGCTCGTAGAGCAGATAGCCCGACGACCGACATGACCCAGAACGCCCGGGGCCGAGATGAAGAGCCGGTTGCGCAGCTCGCGCAGATGGTCCCCGATGGACATACGCGCCTCGGGGTTGTCCCTGCGCCTCGATCGCTTGATCCGAGGGGAGCTTGGGCACCAACGGCCTCCTTCGTCTGCAGGTCACCGGCTCTCGCCGGATGACATCACTTCTGGGATGAGCCCTCGGTGCTCTGGGAGGTCTGACCGGCCTGGGTGGGCTCGGTGTGGGAGGTGCCCTCCTGCGGCTGCTGGATCTGGAGCCTGGGGAGTCCTTTGGGTCGTCGTCGCGCAGCTCCTTGACCTCCTTCTTGAAGACCTTCATGGACTCGCCCCACGCTGCGAGCGATGTCAGGAAGCTTGCTGGAACCGAGATCAGCAGGACGAGGACGATGAGCAGGACGACGATGTGCGTCGGCAGAGAACTTCACGGTGCTGCTCCTGTGGTAGGGGCTATCGATACGCGCTGAGTGTAGCCTCCCGGGCTGGCGCCTCAGAACGGCGGGTCCTGACGGTTCTCCCAAGGCGGACGGGTCAGGGCTCAGCAGTTATACTAAGGTCAGAGCCTGTTTGGCGGCTGCTGCGGCCTCTAGGGCGAGATCACGGGGGCTCCACCGCCACAAGATGGCGACCCAGCCGAGAGGACCAGGCCGATGAGCCAGGCGCGGTCGCGTCCCTCAACGACAACTCTGAGGCTGCCGTCTGCGGTCTCCTCCTGGGACAGGCACGGGACCTGCTCGGCGAGCCAGCGGCCGGTCGGGCGCAGGGTCAGTGTGGCACGGGGCTTCTCCCCTACAGGGAGCGGTCGATGGTGGACCGGTGCTTTCTACGTGGGGCGCGATGCCGGACAGATGGGACATCAAGAACCTCGACCGACGTGATCCGGTCCAGGCGGAAGCTGCGCTCGGCTTTCGCGCTGAGGGCACCAGCCCACCAGACGTCATATGTGATCCATCACTTTTCCAGCATGATGGGATCGACGTCTCGCTCAGAGAGGGGTGTCGGTGGCGGAGACATAGGCCAGGTGGAGACGGCGCCTGTCCCGCAGAGCGGATCGCACGGCGGCCAGGACCCTGTGCCGTGCGACCGAACGGTCCGGCATGCTCGGAGACCGGACCGGTTGACGGGCCGCCCTGACACATCGGCCTGCATGTCCGCGTCGTCGGCAGCACCTGCGGTGAGCAGGGGCGGTGACCGCCTGCTGGGTGGAGGCGATCACGGGCGCGGATGCGTCATCGTCGGCCAGGAGGTCGGCGAGCACTCTGAGCGCCATGAGCAGAGAGATCGCCTCATGTCGGGTGAGGGCGAACCGGGCGGTCCAGCCCAGTGGTTCGGACAGGCGCAGACGCCCGGCGTCGAAGTCCGCGGCGTCGAAGTCCACGAGGTCCCCGTGCATGCCGCTGGGCAAGCCGGAGACCCACAGCGTGTTGACATCGCGCTCAATGACGGTCAGGGGTGACGCCGAAGTGCTCGGCGGCCTCGCTGACGGTCACGCCGGGTTCTCCGCGACGCAGGCGGGCAGGGCGAGCAGTCGCGTGAGCTGGTCGGAGGCAGATGCGCGCGCCATCGTCACTCCCCTCCTGTGGCATGAGCCGAGCAGCGCCTCGCAGGTGGGACAGAACCGCCTGGCGCAAGGAGTCAGGGGCGAGGACGACGACGGCCTCGCCAAGAGCGGCAACGGTTCCGGCGAAGGAGAAGGATCCCTCGTACTCGACGGCGATGAGATCACGGCCCTCAGGTGCGCAGGCAAGATCGTCCTGCGGGTCCTGAGCCGGATCGAGGCGGGCGCAGGCCAGACGCAGTCCCAGGGCCCGCCCCGGCAGGGCGGCGAGCAGCGCTCGCTGGCGGCTGGGGGTGCCCGGCGGGAAGCCGGGTGAAAGCTCCGGGTGCCCATGGACGGTGACCGGCCCCGGCATGCGGGCCAGGCGGAAGGTCAGCATCCTGGTGGCGGTTCCTTCATATCGCCCTGGTTCCTGGTGCTGTCCGTGTCGAGGTGCTGAGGGCCTCGACGGCGTCGAGGTACCAGGCGCCCTCGGCCAGGCGCAGAGTGATGCGGCTCGACAGTGCGGGCCCGGGTGCTGCCCGAGCGGGCGGAGACGTAGTCGAAGGTGACCAGGCGGCGCTCGTCGACCGCAGCGATGAGGATCCTCGGGGATCTCGTCGCCGGACAGGTCAGCGGTGAGAGCCGGCAGGCCGGCGGAGACTGCTCCCGTCGGTCCCTCACTGACGGCAGCGCAGCTGGTCAGGGCTCGCCGGGCCGTGACAGGGAAGATCGCCGTCGCGCCAGGCGGAGGCGGCCAGGCTCAGGCAGGCGGCCTGCTCGGCGCTCAGGTGCAGCGCGGGCAGGCGTAGTCCTCCTCAACGACCCGGTACCGGGGCGCCTCGGGGCGTCCTGTGGTGGTCACCTCGATGCCGAGCTCGCGCAGCGCTGTCCTTGTCCCGCTCGAACTTGCGGCGAGCCGAGACAGGGTTGGTGGACGGGTTCGCCAAGGCGTATCCAGGCACGCTGGCCACAAGCTCCTCGGCACTGAGACCGGTGGTGGTGTTGCGCAAAGGTGAGTAGAAGGCTCACCAGGCGTTCCTCGTGCTACGGATCTGCTGGCTCACGGTGCCCCAGCCTAGAAGAGTCCGGTGGCCTGCGGCTGATGACGCGCGTACCCGGATAGTCTGCCGCCATGATGTGGCGCGACGGCGTAGTGACCGGGACCAGGACGGCATGAGGGGCCTGCGGGGCGATCCTGCGCCGAGCTGGAGGTGGAGATCGATGGGGCTCCGAGCGGTGCGGGCGGCCTGCTGCCCGGCCAGCGAAGTCCGCGCGGTCGCCTACGAGGCCCCTCACCGGGCTGCCCGTCACCGGGGGAGCGGGTGAGGCTGGAGGTCTCGGCCCCTCGACCGCGCCTCTGGGCACGGGCGGGCACGCCATGGTCAGCTCTCGCCTGGACGTCCTGCCCGCCGACCCCGCCGCGCGAGGGGCACCTCGTCAAGGCCCGCTACATGCCGGACCAGGTCATGGTGACCGGTGTCGACGAGCAGGAACTGCCCACCACGGCCTGCTGTCCCCGGCCGATCGGCAGCCTCGACCTGGAGGATGCCGGTGGTGGTAGCCGACCTGCACTCGAGCCTGCCGGCGGTGCTCGCCGGCCTGCGCTCCCCGGACGGCCAGGAGAATCCACGCGTCGTCTACATCATGACCGACGGCGGGGCTCTGCCCCTGGCCTACTCACGCGTCGTTGCCGCTCTGAGCCAGGCCGGGTGGCTGACCGGGACCATCACGGCCGGGCAGGCCTGGGGCGGCGACATCGAGACGGTCAGTGTTCACAACGCGCTCCTGGCGGCCCGGCACGTCCTGCGCGCCGATGCCGCCGTCGTCATCCAGGGGCCCGGGAACCTGGGCACCGAGACGCCCTGGGGCTTCTCCGGTGTGGCCTGCGGGGACGCGATCAACGCCATCGCCACGCTGGGCGGTCGCCCGGTGGCCTGCCTGCGTGTCTCCCAGGCCGATGCCCGCGCCCGCCACCGGGGCGTATCCCACCACTCAATGACCGCCTACGGGCGGGTCGCGCTGGCGGGGGCCGACGTCGTCGTCCCCGACCTGGAGGGACGCCCTTGGGGGCGCAGGTGCGCCAGGGAGGCCGAGGCCCTGTGCGGGCACCCGGCCGGGCGCCGGGCAGCACCGACTCGTCAAGGCTGCCGTCTGACGGGCTCCCTGGAGCTGCTGCGCGTGGCGGAGGCGGAGACCGGAGTGAGACTGTCCACCATGCGACGGGGCTTGGATGAGGACGCGGCCGCCTTCATCGCCGCGGCGCGGCCGGCCGCCACGTCCGACGGATCCTGGATGCGGGAGCGGTGAATGGCTGACCTGGCCGGCGCTGGTCGATGAGCGGTGCTGCCACTGACGACGAACCTGTCGGCGGTCTACGACTGGCGGCGCACGGCACCGCATGGTGCCGGGGCGAAGAGGGCGCTGGTCACGGTACTCGGTCCCGGTCGTGGATCTCGCCCTGGGTACCGTCTTCCTCGCCTTCGCTCTGGAGTCGGTTACCTTCGTCCCTGCGCTTCGGCGGCTACGCCGTCTATGTTGCGCACTTCGCCCTGTGCCTGGCGCTGGCGCTGACGCAGTTCGGACGGCTACGCCTTCTGCGTGCCTCCTTCATCGCGACCTATGCCCCTGCTGGCAGCCTACGCGATCCTCGTGGCCCTCTCCCCGTCAACCTCGGCCTCAACCCGATCATCGCCACGGCGGTCACCAGCCTCTACACCGTCACCCGCTGGGGAGCCCGATCGGCGCTGGGGTACGGTGTCACTCCCTGCTGGCTCTGGCCGGCGCCCTGGTCAACCCCGTCACCTTGGCCTCTACACCCGTCCCTATGAAGTCAGGTGCCGACCCGACCACAAGCAGCGGCTGGAACGAAGCCATCCTGGTCACCCGCACGCTCACGAGCATGGTCTTCGTCGGTGCCGTGGTGCTCACCTACCTGTTGGCCTCCTCCCGGCGCCGGCTCGCCGAGAACCAGGCCCGCGACGTCGGCATCGCTGCGGCCCAGGCGGTTGCCGTCGAGCGTCTCAGCCTGGCCCGAGAGCTCCACGACCTCGTGGGCCACAGCCTCACCACGATCAAGGTGCAGGCCGCCACCGGCCTGGCCCTGGGCGGTGAGGAACGGCTGCGCAGCACTCTGACCACGGTGCGGGACACAGCCGATACCTCCCCTGGCATCCGTGCGCCAGCTCGTCTCCGTCCTGCGCTCCGACGCCGGCGAGATCACCCCTTGGCGGACCTGCGGACCATCTCCGCCCTCGTCGAGACCACCCGCAGCTCAGGTAGCCGGATCAGCGCCGCGCTTCCGGAACCGGGGTCCTGGAGCGCTGCAACTCGGCGTGGTCGGCGATACAGCGTCTCACCCTCGTGCGTCTCGTGGGAGAGACCCTCACCAACGCTCGTCAGGCACGGAACCGGCCAGATCGAGCTGAGCCTGACACTGTCACAGGACTCCTGCCACCTTCACGTCGCCAACCCGGTGCCCGATGCCGCGGAGCACTCCCCTTCGGAGGCAGTGGACTCGTCGGCCTCGAGGAGCGGCTCAGGCTCGTAGGCGGAACCATGACCCACGGTGTCCACGGCGGAGAGGACCACAGCATCTTCACCATCGACGTCGACTTCCCCGTGGCACCGCTCGAGGCTGTCCGCGAGCGCCACGATGGCTGACAAGTCAGGTTCAGGAGGCTCCAGATGATGCTCAGTACAACCGGTGTGATCAGGGTGGCCGTTGTCGACGACCAGCCACTGTTGGTCAGTGCCTTCAGTGCTCTCGTGGCTGCGCAGCCCGATATGGAGGTCGTGCTGGAGGCGGTCGACGGGCGTCAGGCCGTCGAGGGGTTGACCGCGCGGGCCACCGGTCCCCACGGGGCGGACGACCTGGTGCTCATGGATCTGCGGATGCCGGTCCTGGACGGGGTCAGTGCCATTCGCGAGCTGCGGGCCGCACCGGCCACCGCCTCCTTGCGGGTCCTGGTTCTGACCACCTTCGATGATGAGGACCTCGTCCTGGCGGCCCTGGGTGCCGGCGCCCACGGGTTCCTCCTCAAGGACGCCGAGCCGACGACGCTGCTGGAGGCGATCCGCGTCGTCGCCCGCGGTGGGTCCTGGCTGGATCCGGCCGTCACCGGAACCGTTCTGGCGCACCTTGATGCAGGTACCGAACCCGGTGCCCCGCAGTCGCCCGCCTCACCGTTGGGGCCGCCCGATGGCGCCGTGCCCGTTGTGGGGGCGCCGTCGGGACCCTACGAGGCTCTCACCGGTCGGGAGGACGCCGTGCTCGCCCTGGTGTGCCAGGGGCTGAGCAACGCACGGATCGGTGAGCGGCTCCACGTCGCCGAGATCGACGGTCAAGTCCCATCGTCAAGACGATCCTGGGCAAGACGGGCTGCCGCAACCGGGTCGAGCTCGTCATCTACGCGCTGACCACCGGGCTCGTCCAGCTCCAGTAGTCCCTCCTCCCCAGGGAGGAGACAGGGGCGCTGGAGGGCACGGGCCGTATCCCTGGTGAGGGATCCGCCGAGGCGCCGTCGCGCACGAGCATAGGGTCATGACATCTCCCCACACAGCCACCACAACGGCATCACCTCTCCGCTCCCCTACTCACGGCGCCGGTCCCACCTGGGCTGCGACTGACGGGGGTCTCGAAGTCCTTCGGCCGCCAGCAGGTGCTCAACGGTCTCGACCTGTCGGCCTATCCCGGTCGTGTCTACGGGCTGCTCGGTCTCAACGGCGCGGGTAAGTCGACCGCCTTCAACGTCGCGCTGGGTCTGCTGAGGCCCGACGCCGGTCGTGTGGAGATTCAGGGTGTCCCCTTCAGCCGGCGCAGCCTGGCCCAGGTGGGGGCCTCCATCAATGGTCCCGCGCTCTTCCCCAGCTGTCCGCGCGGCGCACCTGCTCGTCCACTGCCGCCTGACCGGCACCTCGCCGGAGACCATCGTCCCGCTCCTGGAGCGCGTGGGACTGGCGGGAGTCGGCAGGAAGCGCGCCGGCTCCTTCTCCACGGGCATGAAGGTGCGCCTGTCGCCGGCCATGGCGCTTCTGAACGACCCGAGGTCCTCATCCTCGATGAGCCCCCAGAACGGGCCTGGACCCTCAGGGCATCATCGAGCTGCGCTGATCTTGTACGGAACCTGGCCGACGAGGGTCGCACCGTCATCGTCTCCAGTCATCAGCTCGGGAGATCGCCCGCATGAGCGACGACATCGGGGTCCTGGCAACAGGCACCCTCGTCTACGAGGGGGCGCTGTCCGACTTCGCCGACCCCGAAGACGAGGCGGGCCATGGAGAAGTCCTTCCTGGCAGCGGTCACTGGAGCGGACGCCGCACCGGAACGGAGGCCCGCGCATGAGCACCGTTGTGCAGCCGCAGCCCTGGGAGTGACGGTGCAGGGGAAGACAGAAGTGAGAGTAGGCCTGTGGGAACCTGGTGCGCGCCGAGATCACCCGCAGTCGGCGCACCTTCACCTGGGGCGTCATCAGGGCGACCCTCGTCTTCACCGCGCACACCATCATCCTGGCGAATGCCTCGATCTCCCTCAGGCGTGGTCAAGGAGCTCCAGTGGAACGGCAATGCTCTGGCGTGGATGCACTTGTACGCCGGGGCCTTCGCGGTTCCGCTGGGCCTGCTGACCGGGGCGATGGCCCAGTGGCGTGAGCAGCGGTGGCGCCAGGGCGGGACGGCCTGGCGCGCCGTCGATCCTCGCCGCGTAGTGACCGCCCGCATCGTGGTCCTGAGCCTGTCGGCGCTGGCCTGCCAGGTGGCACTGGTCGCCCCGGTGGTGGGGCACGCCCTCATCGTCGGCAGCGGCTGGGGTCCCTGGAACAGGTACCTGCTGTTCGCCGGCTACATGTGGATCGTCGTCACTGGTGCCTGCGCCTGGGGCATGGCGGCCTTCCGGGTGGCTCGAGCCGTCGCCGTCGGGGTCGCACCTGTCCTGGGCTTCGTCTGGTCCGCGGTGGGCGTGCTCCAGGCCGAGCGGAGCGACTGGTGGATGCTCCCGTGGGCCTGGACGGCTCGGGTCCCGTTGCCCTTTGTTGGGCGTTCACGGCAAACTCCGTCCTGCTCGAGGAGGGCTCGCCGGTGTGGGGCTACCCGCTCCTGCCAGGGTTCCTGCTGACGACCGGCCTGACCCTGATCGGTGTTGGACTGGCCGTTATCAGCGGCGCTCCCGGAGGCGCTGGATCCTCGACTTCGTCGGTTTCCTGGCTCAGCCGGCTGCTTCCTGGCGGAAGGGCCGCTGACGACGATCGGTCGGAGACCGTTTCGGTGCAGTCATCGGAACAGGCTCGGGGCTCGCGGCCCCGAAGCATCCCGAATCGCCGAGCCACGCCCGCCACCCGCATGGCCCGTGTTCCCGGGCCCCGCAGTGACGTCCTGGCGATGGCCGGCGTCCTGCCCTGGATCGTGTGGGCGGTCCTGGCGGTCCTGCTGCTCGCCTTCCTGGGGGTCCTCCACACCGCCTACCCACCTGGGTACGGGCAGAGCTTCCTCGAGCTCGTCGGTATGCCGGTTGCCGCGGCCATCACCGGCATCACGGTGTGGGGGCGACTTCAGCCGGCCTGGCGCACCCTCATCACTCGACGGGGGGCTGCAGGGATTCTGGTGTCGACGACGGTTCTCAGCGCTGTCTTCCCTCGTCCCGGTTCTGGTCTTCTCCTGGATCGTGACTGTGCTGGGCGACACTCTGACCCGCACCGACTCGGAGCCCTGCCTGCGGTGACCGGCGCAGTCTATGGACTCATGGTGATGCCGGCCGTGGCCTTCGTGATCGCGGCCGTCAGCCTGGCGGTGGCTCTGTGCACCCGGATCGTCGTGGCGATCGTCCTCAACGTCATCCTGGTCGTCATGGGGCTGCTCATTGCGGCAACGAGGTCATGACGGCCACCGGCTTGTGGCGGATTGCTCCTGGGCCTGGATGAGCGTCGCCCACCAGTTCCCGGGACGCTGGCTGACGATCGTCGTCCTCAGCCTGCTCATCGGGTCGACGGCGATGGGGGTAGCGGTCCTGGGAGCCAGGCGCGCCGCCATCCGTGAGTGAGGCTAATCCGGGGCGGTCGATCCGAGTGACCGGAGCGAGCATCGCACCGTCGTCTCGGGGCGGGGCATCTCTGAGTCGGATGGCATCCCACCCGTGTCGACGCCGGTCAGCGCCGAGGACCGGCTCCGGTCTCACGCATAGGTCAACGGTCGGTCAGTGCCCCACTGGCTTTCCGATAGCCTAGGTCCCATGAAGACCTTTTCGAGGACCTTTTCAACGAGCTGCAGCACAGGCAGGCCACCCGGCCCTGAGGGCTCCGGGACGGTTGAGGGAGCTGGACCGCAGGGGTCCACTTCATCGGCAAGAAGCTCGTGGAGGAGGCCGCTGAGGCATGGATGGCCTGCGAGCACGAGTCCGATGAGGTTGCCTGCGAGGAGATCAGCCAGCTGCTCTACCACGCCCAGGTCATGATGGTCGCCAGGGCTACAGCCTCCAGGACGTCTACCGCCACCTGTAGGTCCTGAGACCTCTCAGGCCTCCTCACTCGACTCCCCACCACAGATCAGGAACCGCCGTGCTGCGTATCGCCGCGCCGAACAAGGGGATCCCTGTCCGATCCCGCCATCACCATGCTCTCCGAGGCGGGCTACCGCACCCGCCGCACGGGCCGTGAGCTCGTGCTCGTCGACGAGGCCAACGACGTCGAGCTGTTCTTCCTGCGTCCGCGCGACATCGCCGTCTACGTCGGCCAGGGCACCGTGCACGCCGGCATCACCGGGCGGGACCTGCTCCTGGACTCCGGGGTCGACGCGGTCGAGCACCTGCCCCTGGGCTTCGCCCGCTCCACCTTCCGCTTCGCCGCCCCCAAGGGCACGATGAGCTCCTGGCCGACGTCGCCGGGCGCCGCGTGGCCACCTCCTACGACATCCTGGTGCGCAGCTACCTGGCCTCCCGGGGGTGGAGGCCCAGACCGTTCACCTCGACGGCGCCGTGGAGTCCTCCGTCCAGCTGGGTGTGGCCGACCTCATCGCCGACGTCGTCGAGACCGGCACAACGCTGCGGGCGGCAGGTCTGGAGACCTTCGGGGACCCGATCCTCGTCAGCGAGGCGGTGCTCATCACCACCGAGCAGTTCCGCGAGAACCCGGACTGGCCACGCTCGTGCGGCGCCTGGAGGGGTGCTGCGTGCCCGCGCCTATGTGCTCGTCGACTACGACATCCCCATGAACAAGCTGCACCTGGCGACGGCCCTCACCCCGGGCATCGAGGTCCCCCACCGTCTCCCCGCTGCAGAACCCCGACTGGGATGGCGGTGCGCGCCATGGTCCGCGGGTGGATATGAACCGGGTCATGGATGAGCTCTACGAGGTCGGGGCGCGCGCCATCCTCGTCTCCCTCACTACTGGCCTGCCGACTGTAGAGGCCTTCCCCGGCACGTCCGGGATGGCCTCAATCGCCCTGTCGCCCTGCTGCTGCCTACTGGGCCAGGGGCACGCAGACCTCGGCGGCCTTGGGTGTCTTCTTGTCTCGCCCAGGAGCTTGTGGGAGGTGAGGAACTCGATCATGGAGGCGATGTCGTCGACCCGCACCGAACCGATGGGGTGGGAACCATCGCCGCTGACCAGCTTGCCGGTGGCCACGGCGACCCTCACGCGCACGGGCCGCCTGAGTCTGGATCCACCTTGAGGTCGTCCATGTGGTCCTTGGTGGCCTCGACTGCTGCGTCGGGGTCCTTGACGAATGCGGTCATGCCCTTGATCGAGGCCTTGACGACGGTCTCGAGGTCCCTGGCGACGGAGTCCAGCAGAGAGCGGGTCGTCACCAGCGAGACGCCCACGAGGGGATCCGGTCGGCGACCTGGATGGTACGCACGGGGGTGCCGGCCTGGCGGATCTGGATCGCGTCGTTGTTGGAGTAGCCGACGACGGCGTCGACCTTGCCGCCGACGAGTGCCGCCTGCTGGGTGTAGCCGATGTCCTGGATCGTCAGGTCCGACTCGGTCAGGGAGGCCGTGGACATGGCCAGCTGGAGGGCGTACCAGGTCTCCCCTTGCGTCCCGGGGTGCCGACGGTCTTGCCCTTGAGGTCCGCGGGGGCCTTGATCGGGGAGCTCTCCGGGACGATGAGGGCAGGCCGGGTAGGACTGGTAGCAGCCGCCCACGATGACGAGGTCGGAGCCGTTGGAGGTGGCCACCACCGCCTCGTCGGCGCCGGCGATGACGAGCTGCTCCTGGCCGCTCTGGAGGGCGTCGAAGAGGCCGTCCTGCGCCCCGTGGTGGTGCAGCGTCACGTTGGCGGCATATGTCCCATCCTTCTTAGCCATGTAGAAGGGAGCGAACTGGATGTTCGGCGTGTAGGTCAGGCCGATGGTCGTCAGTGCGCCTCCGGCCGCCGAGGCCGATGCCGCGCGGCTTGCCGTGCCCCGAGGAGCAGGCGGCGAGTGCCCCGGCGCCGGTGAGCGCCAGACCTCCTGCCAACAGGCGACGGCGCGAGAGGAACGACTGGGAGACGACGTGGTGAGAAAGAGTCATGATGAGGAGCTTTCCTTGTGTGGGAGGGTGAGAAGCGGAGCCGCGCAGGGCTCAGGTGGCGCGTCGACCCGCGTAGGGCGTCCACGGTGCGGCTGCGTCGCTCGAGCTCGTGGAGCGCCCAGTGGATGGATGTGGCCAGGACGCACAGGAGCGTGATCGTGGCGAACACGCCGGTGGTGTCGCCCCGGCTCTGTTGCGTGGAGAGCACGGTCCCCAGGCCCTCGCCGCCCGATGATGAGCTCGCCGACGACCGCACCGGTGACTGACAGGGTGAAACCGGTACGCAAACCGGTGCAGATCGCCGGCAGGGCCATCGGCAGCTCCATGTGGATGAGCATGCGCAGGCCATGAGCGCCGTCGAGCCGGGCGGCATCCATGACGTCGGCGTCCAGGCTGCGCAGTCCCCAGGAGCACCGTGATGGTGATGGGGAAGAAGACCATGAAGGCGCACAGGACCACGATGGGAAGAGCTCCGTAACCGATCCACAGAACCATGAGGGGCGCGACGGCGATGCCGGGGACCGCCTGACTTGCGGCGACATAGGGCAGGACGGTTCGCGAGAACAGCCGCCAACGGTACAGGGCCCAGGCCAGGGGCAGAGCAAACACGGCGGCCAGGAGACAGCCGAGGAGGGCCTCACGCAGCGTGATCCAGGCTCTCCACCCCAGCCCGGCCTGAGTGAGGTTCAGCCACAGGCGGGTGACGACCGCCCAGGGGCTGGGTAGGAAGATCTCGGGACAGCGCCCGAGCCGGCGACGAGCTGCCAGATGATGAGCAGTGCCGCCCCAGGACGACGGCGGGTAGTGGCTCGCTGCGCTCAGCAGCGCGGATGCGACGTCGACGACGAGCCGAAGACCTGCAAGGGCCCTGAGACGGACTCTGCACCGAGGGCTCCAGTGAGGCTCGAGGGGATGTCGACGGCTCGGAGACGTCACTGGGCAGCTCGGCGGGGAAGCTTGAGAGACGCGCGGCCTTGCCGATGGGGCTGGGACTGTACACGACGGCGTCCTCCCCGGGTCGTTCCGGGAACGGGCGCTCCCGGCTGCACCGGGGTCCGCCTGCACGCCGTCGGTCGGCGCACACACGTGCTGGGCGCCCGCTCGGTTCACCATCCGGTGAGCTCACGGCTGTCCGTGAGCTCGACACTGTCTCGAGCCGCGGGTCTCCCCTGCTGAGCGCCACGCGCATCCTCCCTCCGACTCTCACCGTCGGTGCCGGGATTCCACTCGGCTCAGCCGCTGGTTCCCCTGGCTGCTTGACGCGGGCTGTGGCACGAGCGGGTCGCGGACTCGTGACCGCCGGTTCGGACTTTCACCGACCCCGGAGCACGTTGCTGACGGCAAGGATACAACGTTGATGGCTACACGGCCACTGCCGCTGTGACTATCAGTCTGGTCACCACAGCGGCAGTAGTGGAGGTTTCGAAGCACGACGACGACCGAGGGGCCGTCCTCGGCGAGGACATTCGGTTATGACCGTGAGGCGGCGACAGCGGCGTCGAACTCCTCGGAGATCTCCTTGGACGGCTGACTCATGTGAGATACGGCCACGGCCACAGCCAGGTTGCCCAGGAATCCGGGCAGGATCTCGTAGATGTCGAAGATGCCTCCCGGACCGCCGGCGACGTTCCCCCAGATCATGACGACGACGGCCCCGGTGATCATTCCGGCGAAGGCGCCCATGGCGCTCAAGCGCTTCCAATACAGCGACAGCAGAATGGTGGGTCCGAAGGAGGCGCCGAAGCCGGCCCAGGCGAAGGCCACGAGGGCGAGGATCGTTTTACTGGGGTTCCAAGCCATGACCGCGGCGACCAGGGCGATGGCGAAGACCGCCATACGCGAGTAGAGCACCATGCGGTTGCCGCTGATCTTCGCCTCTCGGGTACGGGCGAAGGAGCCGTACAGGTCCTCAATGAGCGCCGAGGAGGTGACGAGCAGCTGGGAGGAGACCGTCGACATGATGGCGGCGAGAATGGCGGCCAGCATGAATCCGGCGACCAACGGGTGGAAGAGCAGCTTGCCCAGCGTGATGAAGACGGTCTCCGGGTCGGCCAGCTGCGTCTTGTCGTGGTGGTAGGTGGCCACGCCGACGATGGCGGTGCCGGCTGCACCGAGCACGGCGAAGAGCATCCAGCCGATTCCGATGGTGCCTCCGGCCACGGCCTCCCTGGGGCTGCGGATGGCCATGAACCGAACGATGATGTGCGGCTGTCCGAAGTAGCCCAGGCCCCAGGCCAGTGCCGAGATGACGCCGAGCAGCGTCGTCGTCGGGCCCCAGATGACCCAGTAGTGAGGGTCGACCTCGGCGATGGCATGCTTCAGGTTGGACAGTCCCCCGAGCCGAATGATGCCCGCGACGGGCACCATCACCAGGGCGGCCACCATCATGACTCCTTGGACGAAGTCGGTGTAGGACACGGCCAGGAACCCGCCGATCAGCGTGTAGACGACGGTGATGGCGGCGACGATGACCATGCCGAGGCGATAGTCCATGCCGAAGGAGGACTCGAAGAAACGGCCGCCGGCGACCATGCCGGAGGAGACGTAGAAGGTGAAGTAGACCAGAATGATGAGGCCGCTGGACCAGCGCAGCAACCGGTGCGTGTCGTGGAGACGGTTGTCCAGGAAGCTGGGGACCGTGATGGAGTTGTTGGCGACCTCGGTGTAGGCGCGCAGACGCGGGGCCACCAGCAGCCAGTTCGCCAGGGCACCGATCGTCAGTCCGACGGCGATCCACCCCTCAACCAGTCCGCTGACGTACAGGGTTCCCGGCAGTCCCATCAGCAGCCACCCCGACATGTCCGAGGCTCCCGCCGACAGTGCCGCCACCCAGGGATTGAGGTCGCGGTCGGCGAGCATGTAGTCGTCGAAGTTATCCGTTCGCAGATAGGCCCAGCCTCCGATGGCGAGCATGGCCACGAAGTAGATGATCATCGCGATGGCTTGATAGGTAGTGGCAGTCATCTATATGTCCTCACGTCAGTCAGAGGGGAGACATACCGCTGCCGCCGTTGGAGAAAGGACTCGTGGAGTCTCTTGAGCGATCCGGATCGGCGTGCGCGGTATATCGCGGCTCGTCGTTGATGTTCCTGATGGCGCGACCATGAGTGACAGACAAGCACCGCGGATGACTTGGAAATCCGTACGTGACATGACAGGGCAGCAGTGACCGCTCACCAGATCATGGTCGAGGTTTCTTCATCGTTCCTTCTGTGTGGGCACGACTCAACGCACGTGAAGGACGATGGCCGCGGCGTAATCACCGTCATGGCTCATGGAAACCGGCCAACACCCTGGGGTCGATACCTCCTCTCCGAGGCTGTGCTCAACAGCGTGGGCAACGGTGCCGCTCAGACGTAAAGAAGGCCGGCCCCACCGATCGGTGACAACCTCGATCTCACGCCAGTCGACGTCCTCGGTCAGGATAACCGGAGAAGTACTCGTCCCGCGACTTTTTGCACAAAGAATGTGCGCCTGGCTCCAGGCCTTGATGAAGGACTCCTTGGCCGCCCACCGCGCTGCCAGGTGCTGGGCCGGGTTCGTCCCCCTCTCCTGCGCGCGACGCCGGGCCTCTCGGAGCTCGCGTGCAGTGAAGGTGCGTTGCGCGAAGACGGTGCCGGGTTGATCGAGCTGGGCGGAGAAACCAGGAACGTGCACCAGATCCGTGCCCACTGACAGAACAGTGGAATCGGGGGAAGTCTGCGGAGTATCTGGAAGCCGCGGTTCTGTCATCACCGACCCCCTACAAAGAAAGACTTACGAATCATTGAGGAATTCCCTTTGATGAGACTGTGTGAGCACAGACAGAACCGGTTCCACGGAAATGGTACCCATTAGCCGTGAAACCGGTCCTGCTTGCGCTTATGTGAGGGGCCTACTCCCCCGCGTGGTAGACGCCGTCGGAGCCCAGGCGGGCGTCGGGGTCGAGCAGCATGGCGGCCTCGACCTCGTGCGGGTCGCGCTGCTTGGACTCCTCCCCCAGGCGACGGCCCTGGACCTGCTCGAACAGCGGGGCCCGGCCGATCATGCCGGCGCGGCGGCGTCGGGTCCCGGCGGCCAGGCGGGCGTTGGCGGAGGCCAGCCAGGCGTCAACCGCCTCCTGGCCCTCGGCCTGACGCAGGGCGGCCTCGAAGGCACCGGGGTGGACGATCGCGATGAGACCCGAGACGTGTCCGAAGCCCAGCGAGGTCAGCAGGCCGGCTCGCACCGGGCCGGCACCGGGGACGCGCCCGTCCTGGCCGCCACGGCCGGCCAGACGGATGGGCCTGCGCGGCCACACCCAGAAGGCGTCCTTGGCCAGGGGGGCGTCGACGACGTCCAGGGAGGCGTTACCGGGAGCCACGCCGGAGGCGAGGATCTCGGTCAGACCCGCGACCTGGAAGACGGCGGCACCGCCCTTGGCGTGACCGGTGATGGTCTTCTGCGAGACCGCCACCAGCGAGTTGCCCTCGGAGCGTCCCAGTGCGCGCGCCAGACGCGTGTGCAGCTCGGACTCGTTGGGGTCGTTGGCACCGGTGGAGGTGTCGTGCTTGGAGACCAGCGCGATGTCGTCGGCCTCCACGCCCAGGGCCGCCAGGGCCTTGGCCAGGCGCGAGCTGCGCCCGCCGCGGCCGGCGCCCAGGGCGCCCAGGCCGGGCGCCGGGATCGAGGTGTGGGCGCCGTCGGCGTAGGAGGAGACGAAACCGACCACACCGGCCACCGGCAGGCCCATTCGGGCCGCCACCGAGCCACGGGCCAGGATCACCGTGCCGCCGCCCTCGGCCTCCACGAATCCCGCCGCGGCGGCGGTCGTTGGCGCGGGAGAAGTGGCGGTCGGAGATGCCCTTGGCGCGCATGGCCGCGGCCTCCGCGGTGGCGTTCATGTTGCCGAAGCCGACGACGGACTCGATCGAGATGTCGTCGATGGCGCCGGCCACGACGACGTCGGCCTTGCCCAGGGCGATCTTGTCCCAGCCCTCCTCGATGGAGACGGCCGCGGTGGCGCAGGCGCTCACCGGCTGGACCATGGCGCCGTAGCCGCCGATGTAGGACTGCATGACGTGGGCGGCCACGACATTGGGCAGGGCCTCCTGGAGGATGTCGCTGGGACGCTCCTCCCCCAGGAACCGGCCGACGAACATCTTGCGCATCGACTCCATGCCGCCGAACCCGGTGCCCTGTGTGGAGGCCACGTCGGAGGGGTGGACGGCCTTGAGGAGCTCGGCCGGGGTGAAGCCGGCCGACAGGAAGGCGTCGACGGCGGTGACCAGGTTCCAGGAGGCGATCGGGTCCATGCCCTGGGTCATCGAGGCGGGGATGCCCCAGCGCTCCGGGTCGAAGTCGCGCGGGAACTGGCCGCCGACCGTGCGCGACAGGGCGGCGCGGCGCGGCACCCGGGCCAGTGAGCCGGCCAGTCGGGTGACGGTCCACTCCCCGGTCTCGGCGTCGGGGACCACGAGGGTGTGCTCGGGGTCAGAGGCCTCGATGGTGCGGGCCGTGGCCTCGTCGGGAACCGACAGGGTGATGTCACGGTCGAGGTAGACGGTGACCTCCTCGTCGGCGATCGGCGCGATGACGCCGTCGTCGACGAACTCGCGGATACCGCAGCGGGCCACGACCTCGTCGCGGTAGCGCTCCAGGATGTCGGACTCCTCGACCATCTCCCCGTCGGTGTCGTACCAGCCGGCCTTGGGGCTGTCCTGCCAGGTGAGCAGCCCCATGCCCCAGGCGAGCTCGAGGACGCCGGCGGCGGTCAGGTCGACGTCCCTCCCCGCCGCTCATGCCCAGCTCGGCCTCGCGGCGCGTGCGGCCCGATCCCCAGGTGGAGACCTCTCCGGTGGAGATGATGACGACCAGGTCGTCGAGGTCGGCGCTCACCTCGCCCCACTGGGGGGGCGGTGGGCTGAGTCGGCACCACCGGGGTGGGCAGGGCCTTGATGACGGCAGGGGCCCTCGGTCTCCTCGGTGGGCGCGGCGGCCTGTGCAGCGGCGTTCTCACGCAGGGCCACCAGGTCGATGTCGTCGCCCAGTCCCCCGGTGAGGTCGGCGTTCACAGGGAGCCTGAGCCGCCTGGGTGCGCACCTCGGTGGTGCACAGGTCGGTGAGCTCGGAGGCGATCTCCTCCGTGGTCCAGGTGCGCACCCCGGCTGCCTCGACGGCGGCGACGAGCGGGTCGTTACCGCCCATGAGGCCGGTGCCCTTGACCCAGCCGATACGGGGGTGGGCCAGAGTGACGCGCTGAGCCCAGGCACGCTCCGACGACCAGCGGTTGACGATCGCGTCCAGAGCGGACTTGACCTCGCCGTAGGCGCCGTCACCGCCGAAGGTGCCCCGGTTCGGGGAGCCGGGCAGGACCACGTGCAGACGGTGGTCGACGTGGGTGTCGGTGCCGATGGCGCTCAGGGCGGCGATGGTGCGCTCCACCGACCACAGCAGCAGGCGGGTCTGGGACTCGGCCGCGGGGCCGGCGTCGGCCAGCGTGCCCGAGACGCGCGGCGCGGCGAAGGGGAACAGGAGGGTGGGAACCAGTGCCTCCCTTGACGACCTTGGTGGAGCCTCCGGAGGTGACCACCTGGTCGTTGCCGATCCACTCCGCCAGGGCGTCGACGTCCCGGTAGGAGGACAGGGTTCGCGGGAACCATCCACAGCTTGGCGCCGGCCGCGGCGTGCTCGCGGTACAGGGTGGTGGCGAACTCGAGGCGCTCGTGGGTCAGGCGCGAGCTGGTGGCCACCACGGTGGCGCCACCGGCCAGCAGCTCTCCGACGACGGCCGCCGCGATGGAGCCGGGGGCCACGCCGGTGACGACGGCGACGTCCTCGGACCAGCGCACCGTGGGGTCGCCGGCCTGGGGAGCCTTCGGCGCGGCCTGGGCGATCCCGGTCAGGGATGGCGGCACGCTCGGCGCCGTCGGCCAGATCGGAGGCCTTGACCTGCTTGGCCCACCAGGTGGCGTGATCAGCCACCGCCTGCCCCAGGCCCACGAAGCGTTCGGGGGCCAGGAGCCGGCGGGAGGCGTCCAGGTCGGTCTCGCCGGAGCCGAGGCGGGCAACGTCCTCACGGGCCGTGGCCCAGCGGTCGTCGATGAGGACGGCGCGCTCTGGGGGCGAAGGCCGGGGTGACGGACGTGACCCATCCGGCGCCGAGCTCGGCGTCCAGGGCCGCCAGGGCAGCCCGGGTACGGGAGGCCCTCATCATCGGCATCGGCCGGGACAGTGGCCTTCTCGGTCAGGCCCAGGGCGTCCAGGAGGGTGCGGGCCGTGGTGGCCAGGACGCCCTCATCACCGGTGACGCTCTGGGCGAAGGCGTCCAGGGCCGCGGAGTCGACCACGGCGCCTCCGGCGCCGCCGGCACTCGGCTTGGCGACGGTCACGCCATGGTCCGCGGCAACGGCCTGGACGGCGGAGTCGATGAGGGTGTCCACGGCGCTCGCGCTGGTCAATGGGGCCGAGGACCCCAGGGAGGCCAGGTCCTCGCCGCGCATCGATGCGCCCTCCCGGGTGCCCAGGAACAGAGCGGCGGTCACGTGGGAGACCCACCCCCTGCCCCAGGCCCCAGGTGCCGGTGACGCGGTCGGCGATGCGGGAGGCGCGCACGCCGGAGGGGCCCAGGAGGCGGCCCAGCCCCACTCGGATCGCCTCGGTGAGGACGGGGCCCGAAGGCCTTGTAGCCCGGGGCGCCCTTGGCGACCGTGGCGGCCAGGGCCGTCATGTCGGCGTCGGCGGCGCCGTCGATGGAGGCGAGCTCGAGCTCGGTGCCCAGGTCCATGAGGAGCTGGTTACGGCGCGAGGAGACTCCGTTGGTGAGCGTCTCGGTGGTGTCAGTGGCTCCGATCTGCTCGGGACGGATGCGCGAGGCGTGGGCCAGGAGCACCGTCAGGGCGTCGGTCGCCCCGAAGGGAAGGTCGTCCACCGGTCCGCCTGCGGCCGGAGCCGCCGAAACGGGCGCGGCCTCGGCTGCGGGAGCCGGGGCCTGCTCGGCGGCGGCGGTCTGCGCGGGAGCAGCGGCCTCAGCGGCCGGCTCCTCGGCGGCCGGAGCATCGAAGTTCGGCTCGGTGAGCTCGACGGCCGGATCGGTGTCGGTGGCCAGGACCCGGGCCTCGTCGCGGCGAGCGTTGTGCACGGTGACGTGGCGCCCGGCGTGCTGGGGCAGTCGTAGCGTGTTGGTGGCCAGGTTCGCCAAGGTGGGGGAATTGGCCAGGCCCACCTCGACGATGTGCTCGATCCCCAGGCCGCCCTCGCTCGGGGAGGACAGCAGGACCTCCTGGGTCTCGATCCAGCGCACCGGGGAGGCGAACTGCCAGGCCAGGAGCTCGACGAGCAGGACGCGGGCCAGCTCCGTGGGGCGCTTCACCCAGGAGTCCCAGTCGGCCACGATCTCCTCGACGGGCTCGGAGGGCACGACCTCAAGGATCGAGCGGGCGAAGTCCTGGGTCAGGGCGAAGGGGCCGAGCCACGAGGTTGGGCACGTAGTGGCCCACCAGGCGCTCGACGTCGAGGTCGTCAGGGGACGAGCTCGAGCAGGCGGCCGCGGAACTCCGGCACGCCGGGGCGCAGCACCTCGGAGTGGAACGGCACATCAATGCCGGGCACGAACATGAAGGGGTTCTTGCCGCCACGGGCCTTGGCCTTGGCGCGGGCGTCGGCGGCCAGGGCGTCCAGGCCCTTGATCGTGCCGGCCACGGCGTACTGGACGCCGGCCAGGTTGTGGTTGACGATCTGGAGGAACTCGCCGGTCTCCTGGGAGATCGACTGCACGTAGGCCTCGACCTCGTCGGCCTTGATCCCCGCCTGGTTGGGGCGCAGGGCGCCCATGCGGTAGTTCGAGGCGCCGTCGGCGTCACGGGGCACCAGCGAGTGCATGGTGGAGCCGCGCTGGAAGACGATGGAGATGGTCGTCTCCACGGGCATGACGCGCCCGTAGGCGCTCAGCGCCGTGTACTCGCCCAGGGAGTGGCCGGCGAAGGCGGCGCCGTCCACGAGGGCACCGGCCTCGGCCAGGCGCGCAGTGGTCGCCATGGCCACGGTGGCCAGGGCCACCTGGGTGAACTGGGTGAGGTTGAGCAGACCCTCGGGGTGGCGGTAGGTGACGCCTCGGGCGGTCATCTCAGTGGGGTTGTCGCGCACCAGGTTGATGACGGAGAAGCCCAGCTCGGCGCGGGTGTGGGCATCGGCCCGCTCCCAGATCTCCCGTGCGGCCTTGGAGGAGTTCATCTCGTCCAGGCCCATGCCGGGGGCCTGGATGCCCCTGGCCGGGGTAGACGTAGGCGGTGGGCTCGGGCGTCGTCACGGCGGTGCCGCGGGAGACGACCTCGCCGTTGATGCGGCAGACGACCTCCAGGACGTAGCCGCCGCCGACCACCAGGCCGGTGCGCTCCACGGTGATCTCGACGTCGTCGCTCAGCTCCACCGGACCGGTCATGACGTAGGTCCAGCCGGCGAGGACGTGGCGCGAGCCGTCGACCGCGGTGGAGGCCGCCACCTGCTGGGCGGTGGCCGACAGCCACATGCCGTGGACGAGCGGGGCCTCCATACCGGCCACGCGGGCGGCGTTGTAGGAGGTGTGGATCGGGTTGAAGTCACCGGTGACCCGGGCGAAGGCCGTCATGTCCGCAGGCGCGGTAACGGTGGCGCGGCGCAGGATGCGGCGAGCGGCCGGGGCCGTCTCGCGGCCGGTGCCGCCGGCGAGCTCAGGGGCGCTGGGCACGGCGTTGCCGGAGGCGCGACCGCGGATGGCGAAGCGCTCACGCATGAGCGCCACCACGGTGCCGTCGCCGGCGTCGGTCAGCTCCAGGCGCACGTCGACGACGCGACCGGCACTGGACTCCTCCAGCGCCGCGACCCAGCCGGTGACGTTGATGGTGGGGCTGGTCGTGGCCGCTGCCTCCTGGAGCTGGTGGAGAGTGAGGTGCAGATCGATGGTGTGGTCCAGGTGGACGGCGCCGAGCAGGCCCTCGATGAGCGGCATGCCGTCCTCGACAACGCTGCCCAGGGCGGCGTAGACCACCGGCCAGCAGGGGCCGAGCAGGGCGTCGGGCACGAAGGGCGCGGCAGACAGGTCCGCCGGCAGGGCATCGGCCGTCACTGAGGCGTGGTCGTGGCCCAGGGTGCTCGCCAGGGTGAAGGAGCCGTGGATGGTGCCGAAGGGCTGGGTGGTGGGACGCCCCAGGACGTCCGTGGCACCGGCCTGCGCGGGGCGGACCTCGGGCAGGTGGTCGACGTCGTCACCCGTGATGGACACGGCCCCCACGCCCGGCGGTGGCCCGCAGCAGGTCATTCATCGTCTCGCTGATGCGCTCGGGGTCGACCAGCGGGGCGGCGCCGTCCCAGGCGCGGGCCAGTCGCAGCGGCACCACGAGGCGGCGCACGGCGTGGATCTTGTCTCCGCCGGGAGTGCCGTCCCAGTGGGTGTCGAGGCGGATGTCGAGGTCGTAGGCGTCCTCGGCCACGTCCGGGCGGGCGACGACGTTGTAGGCGTCGTCATCCAGGACGGTGGCCGGGTTGACCGTCAGGTGGCCGTTCCACAGGACGTGGGGGGCCACCTGGACGAGCTCCTTGGCGTCGGCCACGGGGGCTGCCAGGACGCCGTCGGCCACGGCGGGGGCGGCGCCCAGACGGCCGGCGGCCTCCTGCTCGCCCGTGCCGGCCTCCTGGAGGGCCTCGACGGCGGCGGTCTCGAAGCGGCCCAGCAGCTCGCCAATCGGCTCGTTGATGGTGGTGATGCCGGCCACGGCGACGGGACCGGGGATGATGCGCACCTGGTCGGCGGTGTAGCGCGGGTCCTGGGACTGCCACAGGGAGTCGGTGCCCCACCAGCGCAGGATGTCGGCGTCGACCACGGGCACGAAGGGCACGGGCTTGGGGTGCTTGCGGCACAGGTCGACGAACCAGGCGGCGTCGACGGGCTCCACCAGAGTGGAGGCGGCCGACGGGTAGCGCTCGGCCAGGGCGGCCAGGGCGGCGTCGGAGTCGATGACGGCGTCGTAGTCGGCGAAGAGCGTGGGGATCTCGCCGTGGTCGGCCTGGCTCAGGCGGGCCTCGATGCGGTGCAGCAGGTCGATGAAGCGGTCGTACCAGCCCTCATCGGCCCAGTCGGCGCGGGTGGCGGAGCGACCCTCGTGGGGGGCCACGCACAGCTCGGCGTAGCGGGTGGCCCACTGAAGGTAGGTCATCTCCTCGACGTCGCCGAAGTAGGGCTTGGCGGTCTTGGCCAGGGCGTCGATCATCTCCTGGCGGCGTGCGGCCATGGCGGCCCTCGTCACCGGCGAGCTCCTGGATGAGGCGGGAGGCCCGGGCCGAGGAGTTGTCGATCTCGTAGAGGTCGGCACGCAGGTGGGACAGTCCGGAGGTCATGCCGCCGATGGACTCCCCGGAGGCCACCCAGCCGCCCTCGACCCCGGAGTCCTCGGGGATCCCGGGGGTGTCGACGAGGAGCTGCTTGACGTCGTCGTTGGTCTTGGCCTCCAGGCAGGTCATGGCGGCGGTGCCGATCATGACGCCGTCGACGGGGGCGGCGGCCGTTCCGTAGGCCTCGGCCCAGCGGCCGGTGAGGTAGTCGGCGGCACGGGTGGGCGTACCGATTCCGCCTCCGACGACGAGCACCACGTTGGTCACGGCACGGATGGCGTCGTAGGTGGCCAGGAGCATGGTGTCCAGGTCCTCCCACGAGTGGTGGCCACCGGCGTGCCCGTCCTCGATCTGGATGATGACGGGGCTGTCGGGCACGGCCCGAGCAATGGCCAGGACCTGACGGATCTGGTCCACGGTGCCGGGCTTGAAGGCGATGTAGGGGAAGCCCTCGGCGTGGAGGCGCTCGAGCAGGGCGGTGGCCTCCTCGAGCTCGGGGATCCCTGCGGAGATGGTGATGCCGTCGATGGGGGCGCCCCCGGCACGGGCCTTGGACAGCAGACGCTGGGTCCCCAGGTGCAGGTTCCACAGGTAGCGGTCCATGAACATGGCGTTGAAGGCCGCGGTGCGCCCGGGCTCGAGCGCCTTCTCCAGGCCCTCGAGGTTCTCAGTCAGGACGGCGGAGGTGGTCTGGCCCCCACCGGCGAGCTCGGCCCAGTAGCCGGCGTTGGCGGCGGCCGCCACGATGGCGGGATCCACGGTGGTGGGGGTCATTCCCGCCAGGAGCACCGCGCTGCGCCCGGTCAGGCGGGTGAAGGCGGTGTCCAGGGTGAGGCGGCCGTCGGGCAGGCGGGTGATGCGCGGGGCGAAGCGGGAGCGGTCGACACTGGGGTGGGGGGCTGCGCCGGCGCGGTCGAGGTCGTCAATGGCCTTGGCGGTCCCTGCGGGCACGACGGTGGTTCCGGTACCGGCCACGACGCCCTCGGTGAGACGGACCAGGACGTTGCCCGGTCCCAGGTCCAGGACGGTGCGCACCGGGGCGGCCGATCCGATCCCGAGGGCCTCGGTGACCAGGCCGGGCCAGTCGACCGGGTCGATGAGCACGGCGGTGGCCAGCTCGCGGGCGAGCTTCTCGTTGAGGCCGCAGGTGGCCGCCCAGACGGCGACGTCATCGACGGCACCGGCGAGCAACGGGGTGTGGAAGGGGACCGAGGTGGCGAGGAACTCGGTGACCGGGGCCAGGACGGCACCGCCGCGGCGGCGGTCCTTGCGGGCCTTGGCGCTGCGGGCGGCGGCCGCCTCCAGCGCGGTGACGACGCCCTCGAGATCGGCCGGGCGCCCTGAGAGGATGTGCGCCTGACGGCCGTTGATCACGCCCACGGAGATCCGCTCCGAGCCGGGGACCCGGGCCAGGACGGCGTCGAGCACGCTGCGGGTGACACCGCGGACCGAGAGCATGGGGGTGGACTCCCCCACCGTGCCCAGGTCGAGGCGGCGGGTGGTGCGGGTGGCCGCGGCGCCGATGAGGCGGGCGATGGCGTGAACCTCGATGACGCTCTCGCGCTCACCGGCCTGCACGGCCTGAAGCAGGCTGACACCCAGAACGCCCTGGGAGTGACCGATGGCGCCCACCGGGGCGTGGGCGGTCGGGTCGATGCCGGCGCCGGCCAGGGAGGCCAGGGTCGCGTGCTGGGCCATGAGGATGCCGGGCACGGAGACGTCGGCGCCGTCGGCGGTGGTGCGGTGCTGGGGCGCGACCGGGGCGGCCTCGTCGTCCAGGAGCCGCGAGCCGCGCGGGGTCACGGTGAGCAGATCGGTGGACACGGGGGCCAGGCGCTCGGCCACGGCCCGGTCGATCGCCACGACGTCATCGGCCAGGGCGTGGTCCAGGGAGACCAGGTCGGCCAGCGTCTGGCGCCAGGGCGTGGCCTGGCCTCCGAAGGTGATGATGTAGGGCTCGCCTCCGCTCAGGCGCTCAGCGATGGTGGTCGCGGGGCTGGGGGCTTGCGAGTTCGTGTGCACGGTCGTGGTGTCCTTCGGTGTGGCGACGGCGTGGTCGGTGGTCTCGGAACGGTTACCGGAACTGAGGTCGGGTGACGACGGGGAACGTAGCGGCCAGTGGGACTCGTGGCCTGATTCAGAGGGGGATGTTGTCATGCTTCTTGGGGGACTCGGGGCGGGCGTCGTTCTTGGCGCGCAGCGCGGCCAGCGAGTCGACGATGACGTTGCGGGTGTCCTCGGGGGCGATGACGGCGTCGATCTCACCGATGGCCACGGCCTTGTCGGGGTTGATGACGGCGTCGGTGTACTCGGCCACGAGCCGCTCGTGCTCGGCGGCGGCGGCCTCCTCCCCCTGCTCGTCGCGGACCTTGGCCAGGTCGCGACGGTGGATGATGCCGACGGCGCCGGCAGCGCCCAGGACGGCGATCTCGGCTCCCGGCCAGCAGAAGTTGAGGTCGGCGCCGATGGCCTTGGAACCCATGACGATGTAGGCGCCGCCGTAGGCCTTGCGCAGGACGATCGTCACCAGCGGCACGGTGGCGGTGGCGTAGGCGTTGATGACCTTGGCGCCACGGCGGATGATGCCGGCGTGCTCCTGCTCGGCTCCGGGACGGTAGCCGGGAACGTCGACGAAAGTCACCACCGGCAGCCCGAAGGCGTCGCAGAAGCGCACGAAGCGGGCGAGCTTCTCGGAGGCGTCGACGTCCAGGGTGCCGGCGTCCACCAGCGGCTGGTTGGCGACGATCCCCACCGGGTGGCCCTCGAAGCAGGCGAAGCCGACGACGACATTGGGGGCGAACTCCTCCTGGACCTGGACGAGCTCGCCGTGGTCGACAACGGCAGAGACAACCTCGACGACGTCATAGGCCTGGCGGGTGGAGGCCGGGACGATCTCGCCGACGCCGCGGGCGGCCTCTGCGTCGGCCTGGGCGTCGGTGTCGTCATAGGCGTACAGGGGGGCGCTGACCCCGGATGAGGAGGGCAGGTAGGCCAGGAAGCTGCGGACCTGCCCCAGTGCGTCCTCCTCGTCCTCAGCCACGTAGTGGACGACGCCGGAGACCGAGCCGTGGATTCTCGCGCCGCCGAGGTCCTCGGCGCTGATCTGCTCACCGGTTGTGGCGCGTACGACGTCGGGGCCGGTGACGAACATGTGGGAGGCCTGGCGGGTGGCGATGACGAAGTCGGTCAGGGCCGGGCTGTAGACGGCGCCGCCGGCGCAGGGTCCCAGGATGACGCTGATCTGCGGGACCAGTCCGGAGGCCGCGCAGGTGCGGTTGAAGATGCGCCCGTACTGGCGCAGGGCTCCCACGCCCTCCTGGATCTTGGCGCCGCCGGAGTCGATGAGTCCGATGACGGGGATGCGCAGGCGCAGGGCGTCGTCCAGGAGACGGACGATCTTGTCCCCCTCGATGGTGCCCAGGGCGCCGCCGGAGACGGAGAAGTCCTGCGAGTAGACGGCCACCTGGCGGCCATCGATCTGACCGAAGCCGGTGACGACGCCCGAGGGGCGGGCCTTGTCGCCGGCTCCGGAACCGGTGTAGCGACCGATCTCCAGGAAGGTGGAGTCGTCGAGCAGGTCGTTGATGCGCTCGCGGGCGGTGCGCTTGCCCTTGGCGTGCTGGCGAGCGGCGGCACGCTCCTCGGCCTCCCGGTCGATGCGGGCGATGCGCTGGCGGAAGGCGGTGGTGGCGACCGAGTCGGCCATGGTGGTTCCCTGGCCCGGTGCTTCGGCAGGCGCTCCGGGGCCGGTGATGGGATCGGTGGTCACGGTTCAGGCCTCCTCGGCGTCGTTCTCGGGGGTGTGCAGGCGCACCAGGACATCGCCGGCCGAGACGGTGCGTCCTGCACTGACGGGGATCTCCGAGATGGTGCCGTCGCCGAGTGCGTGGACGTAGTTCTCCATCTTCATGGACTCCAGGACCACGAGCAGATCGCCCTGGCAGACCCTGCTGGCCCGGTTCCACGCAGATACGGGTGACGATGGCCTGCATGGGGGCAGCGATGACGCCGGGCTCACCGGCGATGGCCCCGTTGTCGCCGGAGGCTGCGCCTCGGGGCGAGCGGCCCCCGCCGGAACGGCTGCGCAGCGGCTGGGCCCGGTTGCTGCGGGGGCTGAAGCCTCGCGCCGGGTTGGTGGGTGCGAGGATCCCGTCGGGCAGGGTGAGCTGCATGCGGCGGCCGTTGAGCTCGATGACGTAGCTGGAGCGGGTACGCGGGTTGGCGACCGTCTCCGGGGAGCCGTCGGCCTCCGACGCCGCAGCGGTGTCATCGAGGTCGGGCAGCACCTCGTTCTCGATCCACCGCGTGGTCACGGCCAGCTGTCCGGCCTTGTCGGGTGCGGTGAAGTCGGGGCGGGTCAGGACCTCGGCGTGCAGGGCGGTGCACACGGTGACACCTTCGACGACCGTCTCTCGCAGGGCGCGTCGGGCTCGGGCGATGGCCTGCTGCCCGGCTGGCGCCGGTGACGATGATCTTGGCGAGCATCGGGTCGAACAGGGAGGTGACGACATCACCCTCGGTGACTCCGGACTCGATACGGATACCGGGGCCGGCCGGCCAGCGCAGGCGAGTGATGGTGCCGGTGGAGGGGGCCAGGCCACGGGAGGGGTCCTCACAGGTGATGCGCAGCTCGAGGCTGTGACCGCGAGGCTCATTGAGCTTACCGAGGCGACCGCCCTCTGCGATGCGCAGCTGGACCTCGACCAGGTCGGTGCCAGCGACCTCCTCGGTGACGCAGTGCTCCACCTGGAGACGGGGGTTGACCTCCAGGAACCACACATTGCCCTCGGGGGTCAGGAGGAACTCGCAGGTGGCCACCCCGACGTAGTCGACCGTCTCCAAAAAGACGACGGGAGGCCTCGACGAGCCGGTCGTGAACGCCCTCGGGCAGGAAAGGTGCGGGAGCCTCCTCGAGGAGCTTCTGATTACGTCGCTGCAGGGAGCAGTCGCGGGTGGAGACGACGGCGAATCCGCCGTGGGAGTCGCGGGCGCACTGGGTCTCGACGTGGCGCGCGGCCGTGACGAATCGCTCCAGGATGAGGGTGCCACCGCCCTGCGCCGCCGACTCGAAGGCAGGGGTGGTCCTGACCTCGTCGTCGTTGTGCAGGACGGTGATACCGCGTCCTCCGCCGCCGTCGGTGCGCTTCAGAGCGACCGGGTAGCCGTGGGCGGCGGCGAAGTCGATCACGGTGTCAGCGTCGGTGACCGAGTCGGTGATGCCCGGTACCGGGGCGACCCGGGCCTGTTCGGCGGTGGCCCGGGCACTCATCTTGTCCCCGAGGGCATCCATGGCCTCAGGCGAGGGGCCGACCCAGGTGATGCCGGCCTCGATGATGGAGCGGGCGAAGTCAGCGTCCTCGGACAGGAACCCGTAACCGGGGTGGATGGCGTCGGCACCGGTGGTGCGGGCCAGCTCGAGGAGCGCTGCCGCATCGGTGTAGGACGACCCCTCAGGCAGTGCGTAGGCCTCGTCGGCGAGCTCCGCCGCGGGGCTCATGAGGTCCTCGGGCGTGTACGGAAGGATCGACGTCGCCCCGAGATCGCGGGCGGTTCGCACGATACGCAGTGCGATCTCGCCACGGTTGGCGATGAGGATACGGGAGAGGGTCACCAAGAGTCTCCTTACCTGGACGGTGCCGGGCTGGCGGCGGGCCATCCTTGGGCCGGCGGGGTGGGTCCGTACCTTCCCTACAATCGCTGAAGGGCAGATCCACTGGGTAACGACGTTACGTGGTCAAGGCACCACATTCCATTTGTGGAAACCTCACAAAGACCAAGAGTTGCGTTGGTGTAACAGTCGAGACCCCAGTAATGGAGCGGCATAACGGGGGCCTCGCAAAGGTGCCTCCTGCTCCTCGAACGCCTTTGAGGTTTCCCACAAGGCTGATGGCGTGGGGTGCCTCTGCACATCGACTGTCACGCCTGCATCATGAGCACCTCCTTTGACGGGACTGGGCACTGATGGTGGCCGCCTTCAGCGCCCCTCAGTGTCGTCAGTGGCCGCCGTGAGCGTGATGGCGGTGCGAGGAGGCCGCCTCACGCAGCTCTGAGATGGCGGCCAAGGCGTCGTCGGCCCGGTAGACCGCGGACCCGGCAACGAAGACATCGGCGCCCGGCCTCGGCGGCGCGCTCGATCGTCTGTGAGGTGATGCCGCCGTCGACCTGCACTCGCAGGTCGAGTCCTCTGGTGCCGACCAGCTCGCGAGCGCGGTGGATCTTGGGCAGCATCGACTCGATGAAGGACTGGCCTCCGAAGCCCGGCTCCACGGTCATGATCAGGAGAAGGTCGAAGTCCCCCAGTACGTCGGCGACGGCCTCCAGAGGTGTGGCGGGCCTCAGTGCGATGCCCGCGCCGGCGCCGAGTCGGTGGAGCTCACGCGCCAGACGCACCGGCGCTGTCGTGGCCTCGGCGTGGGGGGTGACGATCTGGCAGCCGGCCTCGGCGTAGGTCGGCGCCCAGCGGTCGGCGTCGCGGATCATGAGGTGGGCGTCCACGGGCAGCGAGGAATGGGCGAGCACCGCCTCGACCACCGGCAGCCCCCAGGACAGGTTGGGCACGAAGTGGTTGTCCATGACGTCGACGTGGATCCCGTCGGCGCCCGGGGCGCCATCGTGTCCTGTGACCCGGTCGAGCTCGTCGGCCAGATGGGCGATGTCGCAGTTGAGGATCGAGGGGTGGATGGCCGTCATCGGGGTGCTCCTCGTGATGCGCTGGTGTGGTTGTCAGTCAGCTGGTGCGGCGCAGCAAGGCGCAGAACATGGCGTCGGTGCCGTCGAGGTGGGGCCAGAGCTGAAGCGTCTCCCGGTCGGATCCGGCCGGTGGCTGCGGGGCCAGGCGGGTGGCGACGTCCCCGGCGTGCAGGGGCTCAGTGCGCAGGCCCTCCCGCTCCAGAAGTCGCGTCACGTCCCGCACCACGAGGGTCGTCTCCAGAGCGTGCGGTGAGCAGGTCACATAGGTCACCACTCCCCCGCGCCGCACGGCGCGCAGGGCGCTGGCCAGCAGCTCCCGCTGAAGCTCGGCCAGGACGGTGACGTCGCTCGGCGCACGGCGCCAGCGGGCCTCGGGCGACGACGCAGCGACCCGAGGCCCCGTACAGGGGGCGTCGACCAGGACACGATCGTAGGTGCCGGACTCATCACGGCCGAGGTCGCGTCCGTCGCCGCATCGCACCCGGACCACGTCCGGCGCGATGGCGCGCAGGGCGGAGCGCACCAGGTCGGCCCGGTGGGGGCTGACCTCATTGGCCAGCAGCTGAGCGCCCGTCTGAGCGGCCCGCGCGGCGAGCAGGGCGGCCTTGCCACCGGGCCCGGCGCACAGGTCGAGCCAGCGCTCGTCGCGCCCCTCGAGGGGAGCATGTGCCGCAATGAGCGCCACCAGCTGGCTCCCCTCATCCTCAACCCCTGCCCGGGAGTCGCGGATCGCCTCGATCCTGCCCGGGTCTCCTCCGACCATGACGACGGCGAGGGGCTGATCCTGCCGGGACGCGGCTCAACGTCGTGTGCCCGGTCCGCCTTGCGAGCAACCTTGGCCAGCGCTTCCGGGGCGATGAGGCCCGGCCTGGCGCACAGGGCCACTTCGGGGTCGGTGTTGTCCGCGATCAGGAGCGCCTCCAGCTCATCGCTGCTGCGGCCGTGGGTGACCAGGGCCTGGCGCAGTGCCTTGACGATCCACTCCGGGTGTGACTGGGTGCGGGCCAGGGCGGACGTCTCATCAGGTGCGTTCTGCTGCAGGTCAGCCATCCAGGAGTCCAGGTCCTGCCCGCTGAGCCGACGCATGACTGCGTTGACGAAGGTGGCTGCGCCGCGTCCGCAGGAGGTGGTGGCCAGGTCCACGGTGGTGCTGACGGCGGCGTGCTGGGCCACTCTCATACCCATGAGCTGGTGGGCCCCCAGGCGCAGGATGTCGAGCACGGCCGGGTCGATGCGCTCCAGAGGGCGGTCCGTGCAGGCGGCGATCATCGCGTCGTAGCGCCCCTGGAGCCGCAGGGTCCCGTAGGTCAGGGCGGTGGCGAAGCCGGCGTCGCGCCGATCCAGGTCGGCGGTCTCCAACAGCTCGGGCAGGAGGAGGTTGGCGAAGGCGTCATCGCGGCGAACGCGGGTGAGCACCTCCAGGGCCACCTGACGCGCCGGGTCCGATCGGCGTCGCGCTGAGCGCGGTGATGCGCCTGTGGACGGGCCGTGCTGTCTGGAAGGCTGCCGCCCCCGCCCCCGGCCGCCCGCGTGGTGACCACCGCGCTTACTGCGACTGCTGCCTTGCTCACGGCGCCTCCCGGGCGCGCCGCTTCCGCCTCGCCGGTTCTCGCCGTGCCCGCCTGACGGGCTCCGGTGTGCCGATCGCTCCCCCATCAGATCGTTCCCTCAACGTCATTGTTCCTGGGAGACGAGTCCCCCAGGATGACGCCCGCCTCGGGCGCGCCCCCTCGCCCAGGCGTCGGCGGGCATCCAGCTGCGCCCGGCGGGCGCGACCTGTCCCAGACGGACGGCGCAGCCCCCGGTTCCCACGAGAGCCTCATGCTTGGTGGCACGCAGCTGGCCGGGCAGAAGGTCGGTGACCTCAGGGACCGGGGTGACCGGGCCCAGGCGGAACCTGGCCCCCTGGTAGGTGGTGTGGGCACCCGGCGCCGGACTGACGCCCCGGATCCGGCGGTCAATGGTCAGTGCCGGATCGTCCCCACCGGACCTGGCCGTCGGCGGAGGAGAGCATGGGCGCCAGCGTGGCCAGCGCGTCATCCTGCGGCTCCGGACGCACGCTGCCCGTCCCCCAACGGAGCGCAGGACGTCGAGGACGAGGGGCGCCCCGGCCTGTGCCAGCCGCTCCAGAAGGTCGCCACTGGTGTCCCGGCCACTGATGGCCTCGGTGAGTCGGCCATAGACGGGGCCGGTGTCGAGGCCCTCCTCGAGTCGGAACACACTGGCCCCGGTGACCTCGTCGCCGGCGATGACCGCCCGCTGGACCGGGAGCGGCTCCGCGCCACGCAGGGGAGCAACGAGAAGTGGAGATTTAACCAGCCGTGCACAGGGACGTCCAGCAGATCGGCTGGGACCAAGCGCCCGTAGGCGACCACGACGGCGACGTCGGCCCTCAGGGCGCGCACCCAGTCGCGCACGTCGTCGGCATGCTCACCCTTGAGAGTGGCCGGGGTGCGCACGTCGAGCCCCGCGTCGCGAGCCATGGCGCCACAGGTGAGGGATGCAGCGTCCGGCCGCGTCCTCGGCGGGCGTCCGCACGGGTGAGGACCCCTGACGACGTCGTGCTCACTGGCGAGAAGGGCCTCCAAGGTGGGCAGGGCTGCCTCAGGGGTTCCGGCGAAAAGCACACGCATGCGGCCGAGTCTAAGGCTCCGGGTCGCCCGGTGCGGGGTTCAGCGCCGGCCCGGCGTGGGGAGCAGGCCCAGGGCGATGAGCTCTGCCCGCAGCCGTCCTGAGCCGGTGAAGCGGTGGGTGCGCAGCCCCAGCCGGCCGGCCGCCTCAATGTTGACCGCCGAGTCATCGATGAACAGGGTGCTGGAGGCCTGGAGGCGGTAACGCTCCAGGAGCAGCTCGAAGACGGCGGCATCGGGCTTGGCCAGGTGCTCGCGCCCGGAGACCACGATGCCGACGAAGCGCTCGAGCTGGGGAACCAGGAGCCTGGCCGCCTCGAAGGGGGCGGCGTCGAAGTTGGTCAGCCCGTACAGCGCCACACCCTCCTCGAGGAGGTCGTCGAGCAGATCCGCCATACCGGGAACGGGGCCCGTCAGCGAGGCGGCGAAGCGCTGACGGTACAAGGAGAGGATCTCCGCCCAGTCAGGGCGATCGGGATGGGCTCGGATGCAGTCGGCGAGGACCTGCTCGAAGGGCTCCCCCAGGTCCAGCCGCTCGTTCCAGGTCAGGAACCCGCCATCGACCACGAACTCCTCCCAGGCATCGGCCGAGACGTATCCGGCGACTGACGCTATGGGCTCCCAGGCGTACAGGACATTGCCGTAGTCGAGAACGACGGCGCTCACGGAGACGGCGGGGTGGAGGTCCTGAGGGCCCGGGATCAGCACGTTCACACCTGGCATCCTCCCACGCCTGCGCCGTCGGGTCTCCGCGCGAGTCCACCTGGGACGGAGCGCCTCTGACATTTGTGAGTCATCTACTGATGCGGGGCCACTCAGATTGCTGGTCAGAGATGCTCGGCAGCACCTCCGAAGTAGCATGAAGCGCCTGGTGGGAGCAATATCACGCATAGGCGAAAAGCCGCTCGATCGACGTGCTCTGAACTTCTTCCTACCAGGGGTTTTCCAACCGCTATGGACTCTGGTACGCTCGTACCAATCCCGGTACGGGCGTACCACTTTCGATAGTCAGAGCGCGTGATGCGCGTCATGATCCACATCAACGACACAGTGCTGTGTCAGAGAGGGAGTCATGGATTTTTCCGTAGATTCCGAAATCGGGAAGCTTCGCCAGGTCATCCTGCACAGGCCCGGCAACGAGATGCTCCGACTCACCCCGCAGAACAAGGACCACCTCCTGTTCGACGACGTCCTGTGGCTTGAACGGGCCCAGGAGGAGCACGACCAGTTCGCGCGAGTTCTGACCGGTCGCGACATCGAGGTGCTCTACCTCAGCGACCTGCTGGCCCAGACCCTGGAGGTTCCCGAGGCCAGGGAGTACGTCCTGGACCGGGTCGTCAACGAGAACACCAACGGCCCCAGCGCCGCCGAGCCGCTGCGCGCCCTGGCCCAGGATCTGTCCGGGGCCGAGCTGGCCGAGGTGCTCATCGCCGGGATCACGAAGGCCGAGCTGCTCGAGCGCACCTCCTGTCCGGACTCGCTCGTGCTGGCCTCCATGGACGACGACGACCTGCTTCTGCCGCCGTTGCCCAACCACCTCTTCACCCGCGACACGTCCTGCTGGATCTACAACGGTGTCTCCATCAACTCGATGATGATGCCGGCCCGGCAGCGCGAGACCATCAACTACGAGGCGATCTACCGCTGGCACCCCCGATTCGCGGGCTCCGACTTCCCCGTATGGTCCGAGGGCACGCAGGCCGGTCCCCGCCACCGTCGAGGGTGGAGACGTCCAGATCATCGGCAACGGCGCCGTTCTGGTCGGAGTCTCCGAGCGCACCACCGCGCAGGGCATCGAGAGACTCGCCAGCCGGCTCTTCGCGGAGGACAAGGTCAACCGGATCGTCGCCGTTGAGATGAACCGGACTCGCGCGCAGATGCACCTGGACACGGTGATGACCATGGTCGACGTCGGCACGTTCACCATCTACGGCGGCCTGGGGAAGCTGCCGACGCTCACGCTGCGCCCGGACGGAGACAAGCAGATCAGCGTCACGCGCAACGCCCCCGAGGACATGTACCGCGTCATCGCCCAGGCCCTGGGTGTCGACGAGCTCAACGTCCTCATCACGCCCCAGGACTCGATGGCCGCCGCCCGTGAGCAGTGGGACGACGGCTCCAACTCCCTGGCCATCGCCCCCGGTGTCATCGTTACCTATGAACGTAACGTCAACACGAACGAGTACCTTACTTCCCATGGCATCGAGGTCCTGACCATTCCCGGTTCGGAGGTCGGTCGCGGTCGCGGTGGTCCACACTGCATGAGCTGCCCAACCCTGCGGGACCCGCTTGCCTGAGTCGGCCCTGGCCGACGCATAAGAAGAACTGTCAGTACATCACCACACTGGACGAAGGAATCCTCATGTCCCACCCCCTGAACAACCGCAGTTTCCTCAAAGAGCTCGACTTCACGGCTGAGGAGTGGAGCTCCCTGCTTGAGCTGGCCGCCCAGCTCAAGGCGGACAAGAAGGCCGGCCGCGAGGTGAAGCGCCTGGCCGGGAAGAACATCGCTCTCATCTTTGAGAAGACCTCGACGCGTACCCGCTGCTCCTTCGAGGTGGCGGCCTACGACCAGGGCGCACAGGTCACCTACCTCGACCCCTCCGGTTCCCAGATGGGCCACAAGGAGTCCGTGGCGGACACCGCCCGGGTGCTGGGCCGCTTCTACGACGGCATCGAGTTCCGCGGCAAGAAGCAGGAGCACGTCGAGGCCCTGGCTGAGCTCTCCGGCGTCCCCGTGTGGAACGGACTGACGGACGAGTGGCACCCCACCCAGATGCTGGCCGACCAGCTGACCATGCTGGAGCACGCAGACAAGCCGATCGAGAAGATCTCCTTCGCCTACCTCGGCGACGCCCGCAACAACGTTGCCAACTCGCTGCTCATCTCAGCGGCCCTCATGGGGATGGACGTGCGGATGGTGGCCCCCAAGGAGCTGCAGACCTCTCCCGAGGTGGTGGCTCAGGCCGAGAAGCTGGCCAAGGACAGCGGCGCCCGCATCCTCATCACCGACGACGTCGCCGAGGGCGTCAAGGGCGTCGACTTCCTCTACACCGACGTGTGGGTCTCCATGGGTGAGCCCAAGGAGGTCTGGGACCAGCGCATCGCTCTGCTCGCGCCCTACCAGGTCAACGCCCAGCTGGTGGAGGCCACCGGCAACCCGGACGTGAAGTTCCTCCACTGCCTGCCGGCCTTCCACGACCGCAACACCACGGTGGGTGAGGACATCTTCGCCAAGACCGGCATGGAGGGCCTGGAGGTGACCGACGACGTCTTCGAGACCGAGCGCAACGTCGCCTTCGACCAGGCCGAGAACCGTATGCACACCATCAAGGCCGTCATGGTCGCGACCCTGGGAAAGTGGGACTGAGTTGTGAGAATCGTCGTCGCCCTCGGGGGAAACGCCCTGCTGCGTCGGGGGGAGAAGCCCGACGCCAGCACCCAGATCCGCAATGTCGAGATCGCGGCCCACGAGCTGGCCAAGCTGGCGGAGAAGCACGAGCTGGTCCTGACTCACGGGAACGGCCCCCAGGTGGGGTGTCCTGGCCCTGCAGTCCGCCAATGACGAGCGCCTCTCCGAGCCCTACCCCTTCGACACCCTCGGTGCCCAGACGCAGGGCATGATCGGCTACTGGCTGCTGCAGGCCATGCAGAACGCCCTGCCCGGTCGCCACGTGGCCGCCATGGTCAACCAGACCCTGGTGATGGCCGGTGACCCCGCCTTCTCCAATCCCACCAAGTTCGTCGGTGAGGTGTACACCAAGGAGGAGGCCGAGAAGCTGGCTGAGGAGCGGGGCTGGGTGGTCAAGCCCGACGGCGAGCACTACCGCCGCGTCGTCGGCTCCCCCATGCCGCAGCGCGTCATCGAGACCCGCCTGGTGCGCTCCCTACTGGATGCCGGTGCGATCGTCGTCTGCTCCGGAGGCGGCGGTGTTCCCGTCGTCCGCAGCGAGGAGGGCAAGCTCAAGGGTATTGAAGCCGTCATCGACAAGGACCTCACGGCATCGGTCATGGCCGAGGCCCTGGAGGCCGATGCGCTTCTTATCCTCACGGACGTTGATGGAGTGTTTCAGGACTTCGGGACCGAGAACCAGAAACAGGTCCCGAGGGCGACACCGGCAGAGCTGCGGTCCATGGGACTTCCCAGTGGGTCCATGGGACCAAAGGTCGAGGCGGTGTGTCGATTTGTTGAGTTGACTGGCGATATGGCGGCAATCGGACGTCTTGAGGACGCCGTTTCCATCATTGAGGGCCAGGCAGGGACTATCGTGACTCCCGGAGGAAACTACGGGGGCCCAGACGATATCCATCCCCCAATTCCCGAGCAGCTCGACACGCGCATCCGCAGGGCCTGACCGGCGCAACGGCATCGGTCTTTCAAGGAGGTGGTGAACACCCTTAACCCGCAATGACCGTGCCACGGTTCAGCACCCATCATTGTATTCAGATACTCCTACGGCCACATTTGCCGTTCGTTCAGAGTAGAATGACAGTGTTGAATCATAGACACATCACCCTGTCTTCATTCATGCATCACACATCGAGCACAAAGGAGTGACTTACTCATGACGAAGATCGTCAACTCTTGGAACGACTTCGACCCTCTCAAGCGTGTCATCGTCGGACGTGCCGACTTCTCGGTTATTCCTCCCGAGGAGCCCGCCACCTCTGAGAAGGTGCCGATCGACTCCGAGATGCGCGGTATGTGGGGCCCCGCCCCACCGCCACCGTCGAGGCCGCCAACGAGCAGCTCGACAACTACGTCAAGATCCTCGAGGGTCTGGGCGTCCAGGTGGACCGCCCCACGCCGCTGCAGTGGAACCAGGCCATCCAGACGCCCGACTTCCGCACGGAGTCCGGGCTTCACCCAGATGCCCCCGCGTGACATCCTGCTCACCATCGGTGACGAGATCATGGCGTCGGCCAACTCGTTCCGCTGCCGCTACTTCGAGTACCTCGCCTACTGGCCCCTCATGAACCAGTACTTCGAGGAGGACCCGGAGTTCAAGTGGACCCAGGCCCCTCGTCCTCGGCTGACGGACAAGTCCTACAAGCACAACTACTACGACGAGCGGATCTCCCTGGAGGAGCGCCTTGAGCGCACCGCCGCCAAGGACTTCGTGACCACCGAGTTCGAGCCGATGTGGGACGCCGCCGACGTCATGCGCGTGGGTAAGGACCTGTTCATCCAGCACGGTCTGACCACCAACCGCAAGGCGATGGAGTGGTTCAAGCGCTACTACCCGGACCTGCGGGTGCACGCGGTGAACTTCCCCGGCGACCCCTACCCGATCCACATCGACGCCACCTTCGTGCCGCTGCGGCCCGGGCTCATCATCAACAACCCGCACCGCCGCCTGCCCGAGGAGCAGCGCAAGATCTTCGAGGCCAACGACTGGCAGATCGTCGACGCGGCTCCCCCGGCCCACGAGGTTCCGCCGCCGCTGTGCTACTCCTCGGTCTGGCTGTCCATGAACTGCCTGGTCATCGACCACAAGACCGTGTGTGTCGAGGCCAGCGAGGTCCACCAGATGGAGCAGATGGACAAGCTCGGCATGAACGTCATCCCGGTTCCCTTCCGTGACGCCTACGCCTTCGGCGGTGGTCTGCACTGCGCAACGGCCGACGTCTACCGTGAGGGTGGCTGCGAGGACTACTTCCCCAACCAGGTCGCTGACCCGACTCTGGTCTGATCTCAAGGGTGCGGGGCGGCGGCTCATGGGACCGGGCTGCCGCCCCGCACCGTTCCCGGCTCTGCTCTTCGCAGCGCGGTCAGCGGACGCTCCATAGGACTGGGAAGGCCCACCTGACCGCGTGAGACCCGGCAAGGATGCCGGTCTGTCGTGCACGCCGGGGGAGAACTCAGGAGACACAACTGCCATGTCACAGACATCGTCCGCTGAATCCTCTGTCACAGAGTACGTCATGAACAAGAAGCTGGGCGCCATCGCCATGCTTCTCTCCGCCACCGGGATGGGGCTTGTCGGCACCATCAGTCGTGGCACGACCGCCGGCCTCGCTGACGCCGACAAGTCCGTCATCGGTTCGTTCCTGGCCTTCGGGCGCATGAGCGTCGGACTGCTTGGATTCATCCTCATCCTCGTTCTCACCGGGAAGGCCGGGTTGTTCAAGAGCACCCGTCTGAGCACCACGGTGATCCTGGGAGGCGTGAGCATCGGCCTGTCCCTGGGCTGCTACATCTCCTCGACCCTGATGACGACCATTTCCAATGCCGTCTTCCTCATCTATACAGGACCCCTGTTCTGCGCACTGCTCGCACGCATTTTCCGCAAAGAGAGGATCAGCGTGCTCTCCGGCATCTTCCTGTCTCTTGTGTTCATAGGAATGCTGCTGACCATTGGAATCATCGACTACAAGAACGGGAGTCTCACTTTCGGACTGGATCTGTCAGCCACATCTCCCGAGTTCCCTCAGAAGAGCCTGGGAGATCTTTTAGGCCTGCTGTCCGGCGTCTTTTACGGTCTGGCATTGTTCTTCTACGGGTACCGCAAGGATGTCGATTCGATCGTCCGCGGTGTGTGGAACTTCTTCTGGGCCGCCTGCGCAACGCTGGTCATGTCCATCGTCTTGCGTCCTTGGCACGGCGTTTCCACCTTCACCGCCACTAACTGGATGTGGGCAGTGGCCCTCTTCCTCGTCTGCGGCCTCTTCGCACTGGGGTTCCTGGTCGTTGCAGGACGCAACCTGCCTGCCGTTGAGTACTCGACGATCTCTTACTGGGAGTGTCCGGTCGCCATTCTGTGCGGCCTGCTCGTCTGGGGAGAGAAGCTCACGCCCTATGGGGATGATCGGTGGACTGCTCATTGTCGGTGGTGGGTTGGCCCCGATCTTCGTGGATGCCGCCACCCGGAAATCACGTGCCTCCACGTCCTGATCCTCCTGCGATCCTGTCTGCCTGCGTCAACTCCCAGCGGGCAGGCAGGATCGCAGGTAGAATCATCAATGTCTCACCTTGAGATGACTATTACGTCATCGTCGACATCCACCGAGCCGGAGCCATAGGCTATGAATACCGTCCACTCAGGAAGCACGAACGACCATCACCTGGACTCAGAACGAAGTCTTGCGCTGAGACGTGCAGCGAAAGCGAGCTTCATCGGAAACTTCATTGAGTGGTTCGACTACGCCTCGTATGGATACCTGGTTACCGTCATTGGTCACGCCTTCTTTCCAGAGGCAGACAAATCATTCCAGTTGCTGTCGATATACGCAGTGTTTGCGATGTCATTCATTCTGCGTCCCATCGGAGCTGTCGTGTGGGGGGCCTGGGGAGACCGATGGGGGCGTCGCTGGGCGCTGTCCTGGTCGATTCTTATCATGTCCGGATCGACGTTCTTCATCGGACTTCTTCCCACATACTCGGTTATTGGGATGGTGAGCGCCATCGGCCTGCTTGTCCTGCGCATGATTCAGGGATTCTCTGCGTCAGGTGAATATGCGGGTGCTGGAACATTCCTTGCTGAGTACGCACCGCCGTCGCGCCGTGGGATATACACGTCACTGGTTCCGGCCTCCACCGCCTGCGGCCTGCTTGCCGGCTCTCTCATGGTGACGGGCATGTTCTCGGTCCTCAGTGACAACGCCATGAACACCTGGGGGTGGCGAGTTCCTTTCCTGCTGGCCGGCCCATTGGGACTCATCGGTCGCTATATCCGGGTGCATCTGGAGGACTCCCCCGCCTACCAGGAGATGCGAGCGGAGATGCCGCAGGAGCAGAAGACCGCCAGCTGGGTCCGAACCGCTGCGCCTGCTGCTGCGAGACCACCTGCGCGAGACACTCATCACCTTCGGAGTCTCCTGTCTCAACGCCGTCGCCTTCTACATGCTCCTCACTTATATGCCGACCTATGTCCACGAAGAGCTCAGATTCTCGCAGGACACCTCCACTCTGGCAACGTCTGTGATGCTGGTCGTGTACATCGGCGCGATTTTTCTTATGGGGCACCTGTCGGACTCCTTCGGGACGTCGGCGGATGCTCATCGCCGCTTGTGTCGCGTTCATCGTTCTCACCATCCCGTTGTTTGTTGTCATGACAAAGGCCGCAGGCATGCTTGCAGTGGTCATCCTGTGCCAGATCGTCTTTGCTGTAGCTCTGACGGCTAATGATGGAACTCTGGCCACCTTCCTGGCTGAGTCCTTCCCAACCAACGTGCGCTACTCCGGGCTTTCGCCCTGTCCTTCAATGGGGCCAACGCGCTTCTTGGTGGAACGACGCCATTCATTGTCACATGGCTCATCAAGCTCACCGGATCCCCCTTGGCGCCGGCGGTCTATCTCACGATGATCGCGCTGATCGCCATGGTGGCAATCTTCCAGTCTCGTACGATTCACGGGTCGGAGCTGACGGAGGAGCAGACTCAGCCTTCAGCCTGATCCACTCACTCAGAGCAATTGGTAACAGGTCGAATATAGACTGCCTCTTTACGAGGCCATTATCACCGTCTTGTTACGGACATGACGGCTTCATTATCGTAAGATGATGAGCATGTCTACTACCGATGCAGACACCGCTGGAGACGCAGCGAGTAGCGACGCTTCCACACCTGCAGGTTCTCGAGCGGAGTCCCGAGTCACACCGCGAGGCGAGGACCGACGTCAGGCCATTATCGAAGCCGCGGCAGCCATCATCCGTGAGTCAGGTCCTTCCGCAATCAGCCATCGCAGTGTCGCCAAGCGAGCCGGGTGCTCCTTGTCCGCGACAACCTATTACTTCGACGGCTTGGAGGATCTCCTCCATCAGGCGGGGCTGGTCAATATCGGGCTGTGGGCCTCCCGGGCGGAGCATGTCGCCGACCGAGTGGAGGCCTTCAAGGGCGTTCCAGACATCCCTCAGCGGGTCCGGTTCATCCTCCAGGCGACCCTCCCCGCCCATGGGGCCTACTTCGGGCACTATCTCCAGCTCATCTCGGCCAGCCAGGCGTCCCCGGTCAAGCACGCCTACCGCCAGGGACGACAACGCCTCAACGCTGCATTGCGTCGTGTGTTGCGCCAGCTCGACAGCCCGCTCGAGCCGGAGATGGTCATTGCCATCGTCGACGGTGCGGCCGTGACCGCCCTCAGCGAGGGGTGGAACGTCAAGTCCACCGCAGCGGGACTGCTGACTGATCTCATTTCCCTGGCTCACGGCATGCCGCCCTTCCAGGCGCCTGGTGCCACAGTGGGTACCGCTTCGGCTTCCACCGCTCACGTGACACGGCCCGCCATGGTCAAGTCGAGTAGTAGCGCCGGTTAGGGTCTGTCCAGCTGGTCGTGCTCCTCGTTCTCCTTGCCGGTTCGTCCCGACTTCCTCACCACAAACGAGTGGGATCGAGCTCAACACGCACCGGCTCCTCACGCCGGGCCGACCGGTCACGCAGCCTGACCCCAAGCATGGTTGCAAGTGCCCTGCCACGGGACAGCGGAGCGCGTACCAGAGCCCTGGCCACGCCGGGGGGCACCTGACCGTGAACGGGCGGTGGAGCCACCGGTCCCAGCACCTCGAAACCATCGGCGTCGGCCTGGGCCAGGAGGGACTCCACGCCACGCACCGGACCGTCCAAACGTGCCACTCGCCACGCGGGCGGAAGACGCAGCTCGGCTCGTTCCAGGAGCTCCCTGCGGGCGAAGCCCGCCTGGTCCCATCTCACAAGGGCCTGTGCCGCGACCGGATCCGGACCGCCCAGGAGAACAGTGCGGGCCGACGGCGCCGCCAATGCCACAGCATTCGACCACTGGCGCAGTGCTTCACCCGCTGCGCCAAGATCGGGTCGTGAGGACAGGGCCCCGCCGTCGAGCAGCAGGACTGCCCGGTATCCACCCTCGGCCACCGGCTCAGCCCCGGGCGTGGCCACGACAAGGCGCGGCGTGGCGTCAACCTCGTCCACGACGCCGTGGGCCTCTCTCGCTCCTGAGACCACCACGGGGACACCGGGAAAGGCCCTCCCGAGCTCCTCCCCCGTGCGCGTGGACCCGATCGTCGCCATCCTCAAGCCATGGCCGCCGCACTCGGGGCAGTCCCACTGCCCCACCGTACGAGCGCACCAACGGCAGGAGGTACGTCCCAGATGGTCCATCGCCAGCGGGCCCCCGCACGAAGAACAGTGAGCGGCCGAGCGGCACCGGGCACAGGCGACCAACGGCGCGTACCCGGCGCGTGGCACCTGGACGAGAACCGGTCCGTCCTGCAGGGCGCGCCGCAGTGCTCGATGGGCGAGCGATGGGATTCGGGCCGCCCCGGAAGCGCCCTCCCGATCCAGCTCCGCCGGGCCAGGGAACCTCTACACGGGGCACCACGTTGCGCACGACATGCCGAGGGGCCACGAGGCTCTGACACCACCCCTGCTCAACGAGTGACTGCGCCTCCACGGAACGGCTGAAACCACCGATGAGCAGACCGGCACCCTCCAACGTGGAGCGCAGGGCAAGCACCGTGCGCGTATGACTGTAGGGAGCGTGAGGCTCCTCCAACCGGTTGTCCCCGTCGTCCCAAACGGCCGCCAGCCCGAGCCGATGCACCGGAGCGAAGGCCGCCGCCCTCGTGCCAACGACCACCCGGGCGCGCCCCAGTAGCAGAGTCAGAAAGGCTCGGTAACGGCGCGCCGGCCCGTGCTCGGCTGAGAGCACCACCACCGGCTCCCCCTCCAGCTCACGTCCCAGCCAGGCGGCCAGGGTCTCAGCCTGATGAGTCGTCGACACAACGACGACGACACTGCGGGAGCTCACCAACGTGGCCTGGACGGCCCGGGCCAGGCACACCTGCCACGGCTCAACCACCGCGACAGGCCGACCGTCGCCGCCCGACAAACGTGCCTGGTGCGGTCCTGGCTGCGCCGGCAGGGCGGACCAGACCACGCGTGGAGCCTCGCCGTCGGCCAGCCGGCGCAGGAACTCCTCACCACCGTCGTATGGGTGCCAGCTCTGCTCGCTCGAGGAAGTGTGCTCCCAAGCTGGAAGGTTGAGAGGAGCCTTGTCCCTCTCCTCTTCTCCGTCGTGGCGTGCCTGGCGGGAACCGCAAGACGGATGACGTCGGAGCGTGTTCCGCAGCTGCGGGAGGCGACAGCCTCGACCAAGCGGCGTGAGCTCGCTGGAAGGACCTGGAGGTCGGAAACCACCCGTCGCAGTGCAGAGAGCCGACCGATGTGCGTCGTTGTCGCACCCCGCTCCCAGATCCAGCCCCGCATCTCCTGCTCACCGAAGCGGACCATCACCCGGGTGCCAGGCAGCGCCTGCTGGGCCAGTGCCGCAGGCACCAGGTAGTCGAAGGTGCGATCAAGGTGCGGTACCGGGGAGTCCAGGAGGACCCTGGCCACGGGGTCCTGGACCCCGGCCACCGTCACCGTGCGCTGACCGGGCTCCGGCAGTTCCAAAAGCTCGCCCTGCCTGCTCACGCCCTGACTACGCGCCGGCTCGTCCGGCTCACCGGGAGGCATAAGCAGCGTCGTCGTAGCCGGTTGCCATACAAGCCTTCGGAAGTCTCCCGCCCGAGTACGCGGGGCTCAGACGGCCTGGCGCAGAGCCTCGACGCGGTCGGTGGCCTCCCAGCTGAAGCCGGGACGCCCGAAGTGGCCGTAGGAGCTGGTGGCTCGGTAGATGGGACGCAGCAGGTCGAGGTCCCGCACGATCGCGGCCGGACGGAGGTCGAAGACCTCGTTGATGGCTTTCATAATGCGTTCCTCGGGAACGGTCGCGGTCCCGAATGTCTCCACGTAGACGCCCACGGGGTGGGCTGAGCCGATGGCGTAAGCCACCTGGATCTCGCATCTTCTGGCCAGCCCTGCTGCGATGACATTCTTGGCGACCCAGCGCATGGCGTAGCTGGCGGAGCGGTCCACCTTCGAGGGGATCCTTTCCGGAGAAGGCGCCCCCGCCGTGACGGGCCATTCCGCCGTAGGTGTCGACGATGATCTTGCGCCCCGTCAGCCCTGCGTCACCTGCCGGACCACCGATGACGAACTGTCCTGAAGGATTGATGAGGACCTCGGTGCCGGCGGTGTCGAGCTCGGTGCCGGCCTCGGCCTCGGCGGCCAGTACCGGCTCGATGACCTCTGTCCGCAGAGCGTCGGTGAGCCAGCCACGAGTGCGGTCCTCGTCGTGCTGGGTGGAGATGACCATGTTGTGCAGGCTCACCGGGCGCTGGCCGTCGTAGCCGATCGTCACCTGGGTCTTGCCGTCGGGGACGCAGGCCCGGGACGATGCCCTGCTTGCGCACGACGGTCAGTCGCTCCGCCAGACGGTGAGCCAGATGGATGGGCAGCGGCATGAGGGCCGCGGTGTCGTCGCAGGCGTAGCCGAACATGAGCCCCTGGTCTCCGGCGCCTTGCAGGTCGAGAGGATCGATGTCCGTGTCGTCCCTGCGGGCTTCAAGAGACTTGTCCACTCCGGCCGCGATGTCCGCGGACTGCTGCCCGATCGATACCGAGACACCGCAGGAGCGGGCGTCGAAGCAGACGTCCGAGGAGGTGTAGCCGATCGCGGAGATCTCCTGGCGTACGATCTCGGGGATCTCGACGTAGGCCCTCTCCGTGGTCACTTCTCCGGCCACATGCACCAGTCCGGTCGTCACCATCGTCTCAACCGCGACGCGCGCGGTGGGGTCCTGCTCGAGGATGGCGTCGAGAATCGCATCAGAGACACGGTCACAGACCTTGTCCGGGTGTCCTTCAGTGACCGACTCGGAAGTGAACAGACGCAAGGAGGAACTCACCCGCCCATCGTAGTCACCACCAGCACTGATCCGTCGTGGCGTTACCCACGAAAATGCAGGGCCGAGCGTCAGACCGCGTCCACCAGGTCAGCGGTCAGGGAGATGAGAAGACGGGCGACGTCCATCTTGCTGCCCTGTCCCCGCGCCACTTCCGTACCGTGGGCATCCAGGACGACGACGGCATTGGGAACGTCTCCGAAACCAAGCGCCTCCCCCACCGCATTGACTGCCAGAAGGTGAGCCCCTTTGCGGCGAGCCTTGGCCCTGCCGTGGAAGAGCACGTCACCGTTCTCGTCCCCGGTCTCAGCGGCGAATCCGACAACGATCTGACCTGGCCGAGGCGGGTCGCTCACCAGCCCGGCCAGGATGTCCGGGTTAGTGGTGAGCTCGATGGACACGGCCGTTCACCGAAGTGATCCGCTTCGGCGGGCGCCTGCTTCTTGAGCTTGGTGGCGGCCACGGTGACTGGTCGGTAGTCGGCGACAGCCGCTGCCATGATGACGGCATCGGCGTCGCGGGCGCCGTCGCGCACGGCGCGGAGCATGTCGGAGGCGGTGCCAGCAGCGACAACGCTCACCTCTGCGGGCAGGGCGTTGAGCAGGTCGGAGGCCACGTGGGCCTGCACCAGGGTGACGCGGGCCCCCTGCTCGGCGGCAGCCGCCGCCAGCGCGCAGCCCTGACGCCCTGAGGAGCGGTTGCCGAGGTACCGCACCGGATCGATGGGCTCACGTGTCCCGCCGGCCGAGATGACGACGTGCCGTCCTTCCAAACGCCTGTCGCCCTCCCCCGAGGCATCCTCCGCTCCCGCCACGTCAGCGAGCTGTTTCAGAGCAGCCAGGGCCTGCGACACGACCCGCTCGGGCTCGGGCATCCGTCCCACTCCGGAGTCCTTGCCGGTCAGGCGGCCCGCAGTCCGGCTCGATGACCGTCAGACCACGTTCACGCAGTACAGCCACGTTCTCCCGGGTGGCGGGTTGACCCACATCTGGGTGTGCATGGCCGGCGCCAGGACAACGGGGGCCTGACAGGTCAGTATCGTTGCGGCGAGCATGTCATCGGCCCGTCCTGCTCGCACCCGCGCCAGCAGGTCCGCCGAAGCCGGAGCGACCACGACGAGCTCGGCCCACTCGGCCACGGCCACGTGCTCGACCGCAGCCGGATCGTCGAAGACACCGGTGGATACGGTCCGGCCGCTGACCGCTGCCAGCGCCGGAGCCCCAATGAACCTCAGCGCCGACTCGGTGGCCACCACCTTGACCTCGTGCCCGGCCTGACGCAGCAGTCGAACGACGAAGGGGGCCTTGTAGGCGGCAATCGACCCGGATACGCCGACGACGACGCGCCGCGGCCCCTCGAAGGCGGTCACGGCGCGCTCACTCGCAGCAGCGTGCGGCTCGTCCATGGCGAGCCCGGCTCAGAACTGGATGTCGTCGAGACTGGTGGGAGTCTCGCCCCCCTCGAGGGAGACCGGCGCGTCCAGCGAAATGTCGCTGAACATATCGGCCTCGGCAGCCCGACGGGCCTCCTCGGCCTCGGCGCGGCGGGCGCGGGCCACGTCTCCGGGAATGACCTCGAGCTTGTCCTCGGCAATCTCACGCAGAGCGATGCCCAGAGACTTCTCGCCGACCTCGGAGTCGACCAGCGGACCGAAGAACTCGAACTGGTTGTCCTCGAGCTGCTGGGTATAGGTGTTGATCTGGCGGGCGCGCTTGGCGGCCTCCACCACGAGCCCGTACTTGGAGTCGACCTTCTCAGAAGGTCATCGATCGGCGGGTTGGTGATGCCCTCGGGCTGGGAGAGGTTCCGAGCATGTGCATGCCTCCGGTTCAATCTCGATAGTTCAGAGCCACGTTATTCTAACTGCCCAATCCCATGAGTCTCTCCAGCTCCGCGGTGGCACTCGCCACGGTGTCATTGACGACGACATGGTCGAACTCACCGGCCGCGTCCAGCTCGGTGCGCGCCGTGGCCAGGCGGCGTTCCTGCTCCCCGGCGTCCTCAGTACCACGTCCGACGAGCCTGCGGACGAGCTCGTCCCAGCTCGGCGGCGCGAGGAAGACGAGGCGGGCCTCGGGCATCGCCCTGGCGAACCTGGCGGGCGCCGGCCAGGTCAATCTCCAGCAGTGCGGGACATCCGGCATCGAGCCGGTCCTGGACCGGGCCGCGGGGGTGCCGTAGCGATACTTGCCATGGACCAGTGCCCACTCAAGCATTTGGCCGCTGGCGACGAGCGAGTCGAAGTCCTCGTCGCTGACGAAGTGGTAGTGGACGCCGTCAGCCTCGCCGGGACGGGGCTGGCGGGTGGTGGCCGAGACCGAGACGAACAGGTCTGGATGGCGTCTGCGCAGCTCCGTGACGACGGTGCCCTTGCCCACCGCTGTGGGGCCGGCCAGAACGGTCAGGCGGGCGAGTGCGGGAACGGGCGGGTCTGCGGCAGCAACGTCGGTCATGGCCACATCATGGCCTACCGGGCACTGCCAGCACGACCCTGCGTCTGAACAACTGCCCTAGCCGAAGCGTTCCACCAGTGCCGCTCTCTGATTCGCTCCCAGCCCACGGACCCGCCGGGACTCGGCGATTTGAATATCAGCCAGGATGGCATCAGCTGTAGTGGTCCCGACACGTGGGAGGGAGATGAGCAGTGCTCTCACCTTCATCTTGCCCAGGACATCATCGGTCTCTGAGGCGGTGAAGAACTCGGAGAGCTTGAGCTCCCCGCTCTTGAGCTCTGACTTGATACGAGCGCGCTGCGATCGCGCAGCGGCCGCCTTTTCCAGTGCCTGAGCCCGTTGCTCGGGTGTCAGTGTAGGAAGCGTCATGGTGTGTCTCCTCCCAGTCCAGTACCAGTGACCCGCACCACGAGCATAAGTCGGGTCACGTGCACTCGCATTCGCAGGGGCCCATATTCCACAACCGACTTCGTGTTTCCGCACACACACCCCGCGCCCAAGGCGGGCTACAGCAGATCAGGGGGGCTCAGCGAAGAGCTGTCGCAGCCTCGTAGGCGGACGCCAACGCGGCCTTTCGCAGCGTCTCGATGGAGGGGCCAGCCTTGAGGACCCCGCGCGAGGTGGAGGCCAGGACCTGACGACGCGCCGCTCCGAAAACGGACTCCAGCTCGGTCGGCCCCGCTCCCTGGGCTCCGACCCCGGGCGCCAGTAACGGGCCGTTGGCGCGCTGCAGGTCGATTCCCAGATGAGAGACGGCCCCACCGACAGTGGCACCCACGACCAGCCCGATGCAGCCGAGTCGGCCCTCCCCGCTGGCCTGGGCGTTGGAGGCGGTCACGCCCTCCACGATGTCTGCGGCCACGGACTGGTCACCGTTGACGGCGTGCTGGACACCGGCTCCTTCAGGATTGGAGGTCAGAGCCAGAACGAAGACGCCCCGTCCGTTCGCCTCGGCGAGAGTGAGCGCGGGAGTCAAGGAGCCGTAGCCCAGGTACGGCGAGACTGTGATGGAGTCGGCGGCCAGAGGAGCGCCATCGGACAGGTAGGCCTGGGCGTAACCGGCCATCGTGGAACCGATGTCACCGCGCTTGACGTCAAGAACGGACAGCGTGCCAACGTCTCGCAGGGCCGCCAGGGTCTCCTCGAGGACTGCAATGCCTGCGCTGCCGTGACGCTCGAAGAAGGCGGACTGCGGCTTGACGGCGGCCACATGCCCTCCGACTGCGTCGACGGTCCGCAGGGCGAAGTCCCGCAGACCCGCGGTCGAGTCGGCCAGATTCCAGGCCTCAAGCAGGTTCGGGTGGGGGTCGATTCCCACGCACAGCGGTCCGTGGTCGTCCATGGCGTCAGCCAGACGGGATCCGAAGGGGCGTCTGGAACCACTGGGCTGGTGAGAGGCTGCAGGACTCATCGAGTCTCCTTGTCGTCAACAGGGGCAACGGGATGGGGCTCGGGCACCGAGCCTCGCCGGGATCGGCGGGCGGCGATGTGCTCCTGGAGGCTGCGAACCTGGAAGGGACCGCGCAGCTGGGCCTCGAGTGCCTGGACCGCCGCCTGGAGCTGTTGGACGGTGGTGATGATGGGACGGTCGGCGCCGGTGGTGGCCGCGCGGATGGAGTACCCGTCGGCACGGGCACCCTGACCCTTGGGGGTGTTGACAACCATGTCGATGGTTCCGGACTCGATGAGTCCAGCGATCGTCTGCTCGCCGTGGGCACCGACACCCCTGACTGATCTTGCGCACAGCCATGACGTCGATCCCGTTGCGGCGCAGCACCTGCGCGGTACCGGTGGTGGCCAGGACCGTGAAGCCGAGCTCCGCGAGCCGGGCCACCGGCAGGATGATGGCGCGCTTGTCCCTGTCGGCCACCGAGACGAACAGCGTGCCCTCTCCTGGTAGGCCACCGTAGGCACCGGCCTGGGACTTGGCGAAGGCCCGCGGGAAGTCGACGTCGTAGCCCATGACCTCCCCGGTGGAACGCATCTCCGGTCCCAGGATCGTATCGACCACGCGCCCCTCGATGGTACGGAACCGTTTGAAGGGCAGGACCGCCTCCCTGACGGCGATCGGATCATCGGGATCGGTGACGGTGGCGTCGGCCTCGGGAAGGTGAGCGGAGCGCCTGAGCGAGGAGATCGTCTCCCCCATCATGATGAGGGCTGCCGCCTTGGCGAGCTGCACACCGGATGCCTTCGAGACGAAGGGGACTGTGCGCGAGGCCCTAGGATTGGCCTCGATGACGTAGAGAACATCGGAGACGAGGGCGAACTGGATGTTGAGCAGGCCTTGCACGCCCACCCCTTCGGCGATCGCCTCGGTGGAGCGTCGGATGCGAGCGATCTCCGTGTCGGACAAGGTCATGGGCGGCATGACGCAGGCGGAGTCGCCGGAGTGAATGCCGGCCTCCTCGATGTGCTCCATGACCCCACCGAGGAACAGCTCGCTGCCGTCGTAAAGGGCGTCGACATCGATCTCGATGGCGTCGTCGAGAAAACGGTCGATGAGTAGCGGCCCGGTCCCGTAGACGCCGCCGGGCTCAAGACCGGCGCGCTGGAGGTAGTCGTCGAGTCCCTGCGCGTCGTAGACGATCTCCATGCCGCGACCGCCGAGCACGTAGCTGGGGCGCACCAGGACCGGATAGCCAATGCCCTGGGCGACTGAGCGCGCCTGCTCGTCACTCAGAGCGGTGCCGTGCGCCGGAGCGGGCAGGTCGGCGTGCTGAAGAACGACGCCGAAGGCTTCGCGGTCCTCAGCGGCGTCGATGGCCTCGGGACTCGTCCCCAGGATCGGCACCCCGGCCTTGGCCAGCCTGGCGGCCAGAGACAGGGGTGTCTGGCCACCGAGCTGGACGATGACACCGGCCACGGGGCCGGCCGCCAGCTCGGCATCGTAGATCTCGATGACGTCCTCGAAGGTCAGAGGCTCGAAATAGAGCCGGTCGGAGATGTCGTAGTCGGTGGAGACGGTCTCAGGGTTGCAGTTGACCATGACGGTCTCGTAGCGATCAGACAGGGCCATCGCGGCGTGAACACAGGAGTAGTCGAACTCAATGCCCTGGCCGATCCGGTTGGGTCCCGAGCCCAGGATGATGACGGCCTCACGCTCGCGGGATGCCACCTCGGTCTCCAGGTCGTAGCTGGAGTAGAGGTAGGGCGTGCGCGAGGCGAACTCGGCGGCGCAGGTGTCCACGGTCTTGTAGACGGGCCGCAGGCCGAAGGCATGGCGGACCTCTCGCACCGTGTCCTCGCTGATGCCGCGCAGGGCGGCAACCTGGACGTCGGAGAAGCCGTGGCGCTTGGCCAGGGCCAGGACCTCCGGAGTGAGCGCGGATGCGCCCTTGACCTCCTGGGCCACCTCCTCAAGAAGCAGCATCTGGTCGAGGAACCAGGGGTCGATGCGGGTGGCCTCGTGGAGCTGAGCGATCGTGGCTCCGCCGCGTACGGCCTGCTGGAGGTCGACCAGTCGGTGCTCGCTGGGGATGGCGATGGACTCCAGCAGCTCAGCGGTCTGCTGCTGGCTGGGGGCACGTCCGTCCCAGTGGAAGACGGAACCCTTCTTGTCCAGGGAGCGCAGGGCCTTCTGGAGGGCCTCAGTGTAGGAGCGGCCGATCGCCATCGCCTCTCCCACCGACTTCATGGTGGTGGTGAGCCTGGAGTCGGCGCCCCGGAACTTCTCGAAGGCGAAGCGCGGGACCTTGACGACCACGTAGTCCAGGGTCGGCTCGAAGGAGGCCGGAGTGGAGCCGGTGATGTCGTTGGGGATCTCGTCGAGCGTGTACCCCACGGCCAGGGCGTGCGGCGATCTTGGCGATCGGGAAGCCGGTGGCCTTGGAGGCCAGGGCTGAGGACCGGGAGACGCGAGGGTTCATCTCGATGACGATGATCCTGCCGGTGGCCGGGTCGACGGCGAACTGGATGTTGCAACCACCGGTGTCGACCCCGACCTCCCGGATGACGGCGATGCCGATGTCCCGCAGCCGCTGGAGCTCGCGATCGGTGAGGGTCAGGGCAGGGGCCACGGTGATGGAGTCACCGGTGTGCACTCCCACAGGATCGACGTTCTCGATGGAGCACACGACCACCACGTTGTCAGCAGTGTCGCGCATGAGCTCGAGCTCGTACTCCTTCCAGCCCAGAATCGACTCCTCCAGGAGGACCTCGGTGGTGCGGGAGGCCGCCAGCCCCGCCCCCGCGATGCGATGCAGGTCCGCGTCATTGAATGCGACGCCGCTGCCGAGGCCGCCCATCGTGAAGGAGGGGCGCACGACGACCGGGTAACCGCCCAGAGCATCGACTCCCGCGCGGCACTCATCCATGGTGTGGGCAATGACGCTGCGGGCGACCTCGGCGCCGCAGCGCTCGACGACGTCCTTGAACTCGTCGCGGTCCTCCCCGGCGTTGATGGCCGCGGCGGAGGCGCCGATGAGCTCGACGTCATACTCCTCGAGCACACCCCGCTCGACCAGGCTCATGGCGGCGTTGAGGGCCGTCTGCCCACCCAGGGTGGGCAGGAGGGCGTCAGGCCGCTCCTTGGCGATGATGGTGGTCAGGACCTCGGGGGTGATCGGCTCGATGTAGGTGGCATCGGCGATGTCCGGGTCGGTCATGATCGTGGCCGGGTTGGAGTTGACCAGGATGACGCGGATTCCCTCAGCGCGCAGGACTCGGCAGGCCTGGGTCCCGGAGTAGTCGAACTCGCAGGCCTGCCCGATGACGATGGGTCCCGATCCGATGACCAGGACGGAGGTGATATCAGGGCGAGCAGGCATGTCAGTTCGTGTCCTCGCGGTCCTGGCCCTGGCGGTGCTCCCGCATGAGGCGGATGAATCGGTCGAAGAGGTGCTCGGCGTCGTGGGGGCCGGCCGCGGCCTCGGGGTGGTACTGGACGGAGAAGGCCGGCAGGTCCAGCGCGCGTAGCCCCTCGACGACACCGTCGTTGAGTCCCACGTGGGAGACCTCCACCCGACCGTAGCGGCCGTTGTCGAAGGGGGCCATGGAGGGCTCGTCAACGGGTACGTCGACGGCGAAGCCGTGGTTGTGGGCCGTGATCTCCACCTTGCCGGTGGCACGGTCCAGAACGGGCTGGTTGACCCCGCGATGCCCGTAGGCGAGCTTGTAGGTGCCGTAGCCCAGGGCACGTCCCAGGAGCTGGTTGCCCAGGCAGATGCCGAAGAAGGGGATATGGGCGTCGAGTACACCGCGCAGAATACTGGTCTCGGCGTCGGCACTTCCCGGGTCTCCGGGACCGTTGGAGAACAGGACGCCATCGGGCCTGAGGGCAAGGATCTCGGAGAGGGTGGTGGACTGGGGCAGGACGTGGACACGTACGCCGCGCTCAGCGAACTGCCATGGGGTGCGGGACTTGATGCCCAGGTCAATGGCGGCCAGCACCGCGACCGGCTCCTGCCCATCGGCCGCTCCGGTGGGCTCGACGATGTAGCCGGAGGGAGTGGTCACCTCTGCGGCCAGGGCACGGCCGCTCATGGGCGGCTCGCTGCGAACGGCCTCCAGGCAGATGTCGATGCAGGCCTGACTGGGGCCACCGGGGTCGGTGCCTCCGGCAGGCAGGGCGTCCCCGGAGAAGATGCCGCCGCGCATCGCGCCCGCCTCGCGCAGGTGCCGGGTCAGGGCCCGGGTGTCGACCTCGCAGAGGCCGACGATGCCTGCGTCACGCAGATCGTCCTCCAGTTCCCCGCGGGAGCGCCAGCTGGAGGCTCGTCGGGCAGGTTCACGTACGACGTATCCGGCCACCCAGATGCGATCGGACTCGGCGTCCTCGTCGTTGACCCCGGTGTTACCGATGTGTGGCGCGGTCTGCACCACGATCTGGCGGTGGTAGGAGGGGTCGGTCAGTGTTTCCTGGTACCCGGTCATCCCGGTGGAGAAGACGATCTCTCCAATGGTGCGCCCTTGAGCCCCGTAGCTGCGGCCCCGCAGGGCCCAGCCGTCCTCCAGAACAAGGAGGGCGGCTGGGCGGTGGCTCGACTCAGGCATGAGCCGAGCCGGCAGGGGCCTCAACGGGAGCGCCGTCCAGGACGGTGGGACGACCGTGGAGGAAGGTGGCCATCACCTGGCCCGGGAGCTCCATCCCCGCGTAGGGGGTGTTGGTGGAAGCAGTCCACTGGGCGGTGCCGTCGACGGTGCGGCGCACCTCGGGGTTGACCACCGTGATGTTGGCCGGGGCACCGACCTCGAGCTCGCACCCCTGGTCGCTCAGGCGGCCGATACGGGCCGGGGCCGACGACATGGTCCGGGCGATGTCGCGCCAGGTCATGCAGCCGGTGCTGACCATCGTCTCGATCAGGACGCTCAGAGCCGTCTCCAGTCCCGTCATGCCGAAGGCGCCGGCCTGCCACTCGCAGTCCTTGTCCTCCACCGGGTGCGGGGCGTGGTCAGTGCCGACGACGTCGATGGTGCCATCGGCCAGGGCCTCGCGGACCGCCTCAACGTCCTTGGTCGTGCGCAGCGGGGGGTTGACCTTGTACAGCGGCGAGTAGGTGCGGGCCATCTCGTCGGTCAGCAGGAGGTGGTGCGGTGTGACTCGGCGGTGACGTTGATGCCGCGGGACTTGGCCCAGCGGATGATTTCGACGCTGCCGGCGGTGGACAGGTGGCACACGTGCAGGCGCGAGCCGACGTGCTCGGCCAGCAGGACGTCGCGGGCGATGATCGACTCTCGGCCACCGCGGGCCAGCCGCGCAGGCCCAGCTCGGCGGAGACGACGCCCTCGTGCATCTGGGAGCCCTCGGTGAGGCGGGGGTCCTGAGCGTGCTGGGCGATGACGCCGTCGAAGGACTTGACGTACTCCAGTGCCCGACGCATGAGGACGGGGTCGGAGACGCACTTGCCGTCATCGGAGAAGACGCGCACGCGGGCAGCGGAGGTTGCCATGGCACCCATGTCGGACAGGTGCTCGCCTGCCAGCCCCGCTGAGACGGCGCCCACCGGCTGGACGTCCACCCAGCCGGCCTCACGGCCCAGCCGCAGCACCTGCTCAACGACACCGGCGTTGTCCTGCACGGGCGTGGTGTTGGCCATGGCGAAGACGGCGGTGTAACCACCGATCGCCGCGGCGCGGGTACCGGAGTAGACGGTCTCGGCGGACTCCCCTTCCGGCTCGCGCAGGTGGGTGTGGATGTCGACGAGCCCGGGCAGGGCGATGAGCCCGTCCAGGTCATGGCGCTGGACATCGGCCGGAGCCTTCGCCTCGGCGTCAGGGCCAATGGCGGTGATGGTTCCGTCGGTGATGAGAATGTCAGTGGGGTCCTCGCCGTAGGGGCGGACACCGGTCAGGAGGTGGGAGGTCACAGCTGGTTCCCTTCGTCAGCGAGGAGGAGGTAGAGGGCGGCCATACGGACGGAGACCTGCCGTTGCCGACCCTGCTCGATGATGCGTGAGCGGGGTCGTCGGCGGCCCTCGGCGGTGATCTCGAGGCTGCGGTTCATGGGGCCGGGGTGCATGACGATGGCATGCTCCGGCATGGCCCGGCGCCGGGCCGAGGTGAGGCCGTAGACGCTGGAGTACTCAGCAGGACTCGGGAAGAAGCCACCGCCGGCGGCGCTCATGCGCTCGCGCTGGACGCGCAGCATCATGACGGCGTCGGGCTGGATCTCCTCGATCGCCTCATCGAGGTTGTAGGAGACGTCGCAGGGCCAGTCATCCATGCCGACGGGCAGCAGCGTCGGGGGCGCCACGAGGGTGACCTTGGCTCCGAGCGCCGTCATGAGGTCCACGTTGGAGCGGGCCACCCGGGAGTGCAGGACGTCTCCGACGATGATGAGGCGGGCGCCTTCCAGGTCGCGTCCCTGCGGGCAGGGGCTGCCGTCCGCTGTCGCGGGGGCTCCAGGGACGTACCAGCGGCGCAGGGTCATGGCGTCCAGGAGGGCCTGGGTGGGATGCTGGTGGGTACCGTCGCCCGCGTTGAGGACGGGCACGTTGATCCAGCCGGCGTGGGCCAGCAGGTGCGCGGCACCGCAGGCGGAGTGGCGCACGACGACGGCGTCCGCCCCCATGGCCATGATCGTCTGGGCGGTGTCCTTGAGGGACTCCCCCTTGGACAGTGAGGAGCCCTTGGCAGAGAAGTTGATGACGTCGGCGCTCAGGCGCTTGGCGGCGGCCTCAAAGGAGAGCCTGGTGCGGGTGGAGTCCTCGAAGAAGAGATTGACCACGGTCTTGCCGCGCAGTGTCGGGAGCTTCTTGACCGCATGACTCTGGGTGGCGGCCATCGCCTCGGCGGTGTCCAGGACCATGACCGCCTCGTCGTGGGTCAGGTCCTTGGCGGAGAGCAGGTGCTTCATCGGGTGGCCTCCTGGTTGCTGCGCTCGCTCGAACGCTCAGTAGGGACGTCTGCGGGGACGATGGTGACGGCGTCGGTGGAGGCGCCGAGCTCGGTCAGGGAGACCACGACCTTCTCAGCACGGGAGGTCGGCAGGTTCTTACCCACGTAGTCGGCACGGATGGGCAGCTCCCGGTGGCCTCGGTCCACCAGAGTGGCGAGCTGCACAGCCTGGGGGCGACCGACGGCCCCTAGGGCATCGAGGGCGGCTCGGATGGTGCGCCCTGAGTAGAGGACGTCGTCGACGAGGATGACGACCTTACCGTCAATGCCTCCCTGAGGGATCTCGGTGGGGCGAGGAACCCGGATGGGGTGACGTCCCAGATCATCGCGGTACATGGTGATGTCCAGGGTGCCGACCGGGACCTTGGCAGCGGCGGCCGGTGCCTGCCCCGCCTGCGCGGACCACTGCGTCCCTTCGCTCGAGGCAACGGCGAGCGCCTCGACGAGCCTGTGCGCCAGTGGCGCTCCCCCACTGGGAATCCCTAGAACGACGACGTCCCGAGTCCCGCGGTTGCGCTCCAGGATCTCGTGCGCGATACGGAACAGGGATCGGGCTATCTCGGGAGGTCCGAGGATCTCCTTGCCCTGAGATGGTGCGCCAGAGGCGCCTGACAAACGTTCGGCCATTTCAGGCCTCCTTCCCCGCCTCTCTGGACGGACTTAAAGGATGTTGGTCGTCGCCAAGTTTACGTCTCCTCCGGCGGGTTGTGCTCGCCCAGGCAGCGCGACTCACAGAGACGAAGGTCACGCTGACGGCCGGTGAAACGGCTCAGCATCTGACGTGAGTCGCGGCAGGACGTGTTTCGCATCTACAAATCTTCCGTGACAATGTTTAGTCTTGGCCCAATGCTCCGGCGTCGTCAGACGCTGATTGCGAGATCGTCACAACATGTCGAGAGCTTGAGAAGTGAGTGCCGGATCCATCTGAGCCCGATTGAGAGCTGAACGATGTCGCGATGCAGACAAGGTCCGGTGTTGCTGCTGCGTCAGCGACTTCTTCTCAAGCAAGGAATGTTTTTCATGACGCTCCCTACTCGACGTTCGATCATCACCGGCCTCGGCGCTGGTGCAGGACTGGCCACCGCCGGTCTGCTGTCCCCTTCGCCGGCCGCGGCAGCCGAGTCGTCCCACGAATTCAGTAGCGTCATCTTCGACGAGCAGTTCTCCAGCGGGATGGACTTCTCCCCGTCACGCTGGCGGGACAATCGCTCGGAGCCAGAGTCCTGCACCAGCTACGACTGGGGGTGTTCACGCACGACACCCACAGCGTCAGCAACGGTGTCGGGCATCTCCTGTGCGCAAGCGCGCCACCCCCCTCAAGGGCTTTCAGAACCGCTTCGACAAGGACGAGACCCTCCGCTACGTCGACCAGGCCTTTGTCACCACGCAGGGGCTGTTCTCCTTTGTCTACGGCTCCTTGGAGACCAGGGCACGTTTCCCCCAGTCGGATGAGGGCCTCTTCGCGGGGATCTGGCTGCGTGCGGACGACGATGACAACGGAGGCGAGATCGATGTCGTTGAGACCTATGGTGGCGGCAGCGCCACCGGCATCGCGGAGTCGACGGTGCACTTCGGCCAGGCGGGAGGTACAGGAAGCAATCTGGGAGTCTCACCGCGCCCCGATCTCACCCAGTGGCACACCTATGGGATGGAGAAGACCCCAGAGAGCATTCTTTTCCTCTTCGACGGTCAGCCCTACCATGAGGTCTCGCGTTCAGCGTACCGGCAGGAGTTCGATGAGTGCTTCGGTGGCAACGCCGCGTACCACATCTGCCTGACCACGCACAGCGGAAGCATCCACCGAGGAAGGCTCAAGCATGAGGACTTCACTCAGGCCCAGGTGGATATTGACTACATCGTCGTACGCGCCATGGATCGGTAGCTGATGCAGTCCTCCTCGGCCCGTGCCAGCCGATGCGTCAGGAGCAGCCGGCACGGGCCGAGGGGATGCGCCGGTGCCCGAGTTCTCATCGGCACCGGGAACAGATCATGGAACCTGCATCCCCTCGACCTGTGGCGCCCTGACCGCTGGGTCCAGCGCCTTACTCATGCGGACAAGAAAGGCGATTCCCACTGCGATCAGAACCTGGGCCAAGCCGCAGGCGATGAGCAGAGGTTCCAGAAAACCACCGATGAACACGTCGGCGGAGCTGCGCGAGAGCCCTCGGTACAGGGACATATACATGACGAGATTGGGGTTCCCGCCACGATACTTGCTGCCAGCAGTGCTGACGTTGGCATCTTGGCCTCGGTCCATCCATCGGGCTGGACCCTGAGGGTATCCGGGAATGCGCCTGGATACAGGAAATAAGAGCAAGGATAAAGGTCGTGATCCACCCGACGCCAACGATCATCGGAGCGAAGACCACGATGAGAATGGACAGGAGTATCAAGAACGAGTCCCGCTGCCCCAGGTAGCCGGTAGCGAGGAGGATGGTGACGGTGATGATCATCTGGACGATCATGGTGACGACGCCGATGATGCCGCTTGACAGCGAAACCCGACGATTCGAGACGCGCTTCCGCTTGACTGTGAGGACCGGGTCATTCCAGACGAATCCGGGAACAGGAGCCGGCCGAGTCGGAAGGAAGGTGTCGTAGGGAACAGGTATGGGGACGCTCCACGGATATCCGCTGGGCGCTCCTGCAGGCGGCTGGAAGCCTCCGGAGGGATAAGTCCCTGCGGGGTAGACCAGTCCCGGTCCTGCCCAGGGGTAGCCAGTGACATCGGAGACGGGCGGCAACGCTGCGGGGCTCTTGACGCTGTTCGCCCCACCCGTGGGTGCGCAGGTGCCTTTGATGTAGGGGGTAGTCGTTGGGATCCTGGGGAGGAAGCTGACTCACGGGGTACTCCAGCGTCGGCAGTGGGGCTGGCTTCAGACTAGGCCAGGGGCCCCGTGTGAGGGCAGCTCACGGCATAGGGAGTGCGCCCCATGCCGTGAGCCTTTGCTCCGTGGGTCAGCGCAACGTGTCCGCGAGGTCGCCGATACGCCCCAGAAGTCCTCCCAGGTACCTGGGTGACTCGTCGGTGGAGAGCATCCGGCTCAGTGTCATGGCTTCATCCACGGCAACAGGAGCATCGACGTCGTCGTTGTAGACGATCTCCCAGGTGGCGACTCGGGCAATGGCGCGGTCGACGGCCGGCATACGCCCCAGGGTCCACCCCCTGTGCGTAGGTCTGGATCGTCTCGTCGATGTCGGCCAGGTGATCGCACACCCCGTTGAGGATCTCCCGGGTGTAGAGGGGGGCCTCGGTGTGGTTGGCCGAGCTGACGGCGCGCAGCTGCGCGAAGGAGCGCAGCTCCTCAGTGCCCTCAGAGCTCAGCATCCCGCGCTGATCGGCCTCGAAGAGGATCTCGATGGCACGCCGGCGCGCTTTGGTGCGGGCGGTGACCGGGTGGCGCGACGCGGGGCTCGAGTGGGTCGAGCCCTCCTCGGGATGCTCGGTCATCAGTCGGTGACGCGGGAGATGTAGGAGCCGGAGCGGGTGTCCACCTTGACCTTGTCACCGGTGTTGAGGAACAGGGGGACCTGGATCTCAGCGCCGGTCTCGACAGTGGCGGGCTTGGTGCCGGCGCTGGAGCGGTCGCCCTGGAGACCCGGCTCGGTGTGGGAGATCGTCAGGACCACGGAGGCCGGCAGCTCGACGAACAGGACCGAGTCCTCGTGGAAGGCTACGATGACCTCCCTGGTTCTCCAGCATGAAGGTGGCGGCGTCGCCGACGATGGCCGAGGGGACGTAGGTCTGCTCGTAGGACTTGACGTCCATGAAGACGTAGTCGTCGCCGTCCTTGTAGAGGTACTGCATGTCGCGCCGGTCGACGGTCGCTGTCTCGACCTTGAGACCGGCGTTGAAGGTCTTGTCGACGGTCTTGCCGGACAGGACGTTCTTGATCTTGGTACGCACGAAGGCGGGGCCCTTACCGGGCTTGACGTGCTGGAACTCCACTACCCTGCCACAGCTGGCCCTCGAGGTTGAGCACCATGCCGTTCTTCAGGTCGTTCGTCGTGGCCACGAGGGTTTCCTCACTGTTGCATTGCATCTGGGACGCGCTGATCCTACCGCGAGGTGCCGCGCTCACCCCGTGACAGGCGTGTCGCACCGATCACGAGTGGTGGGACAAACCGCTTCTGACGGCGCTCATGACCTTCTCACCGGCCTCATCGGGGGTCGTCGAGGTGGTGTCGATAACGACATCGGCCAGGGTCCTGACACTGGGCCTGACGCTCGTGGAGCATCTGGACGAACTGGTGATGGATGGTTCCCCAGGGCCACGGACCGGGGAGCGTCAAGACCGTTACGGGTGGCCAGGGCCCGAGTGGCACAGGTCAGGGCCACAATGCGGTGAGTCTGGCGGTTGGCGAGCCTGAGATGCTCAAGGACCTGGCGTATCTCCGCAACCATGAGACAGCCAGATCCCAGGGCGACGACGGCGCTCTCGGTCGCGGCACGCTCCAGGATCCTCACAGTGGTGTCGGCCTCGACGCGGCGGTACTCGGTCTCCGGCACGGCGACGAGCGCCAGGTCGGGGCGCGTTTCCAGCTCGTCGGCAACCAGCTGTCCCAGATCGAGCACGGGCAGGCCCTGAGCACGCCCGATGGCACGGGCCACACTCGAGCAGCCGGCACCCGGCGGGCCGATGAGGATGACGGAGCCTGGCGCAGTGGCACTCAACCGAGATCGCCTTCTGTCGGGTGGGGCCCACCGGTGACGGCCTCATGAGCCGCCAGGAGGACGCCTTCCGCGGGTGCCTGAACCCGCACGGGCCTGGCGATGTCGTCGAGCAGGACCAGGCGCAGTCGGCCACTGCGCACCTTCTTATCGCTCATCATGGCCTCCTTGAGGCCCTCCCAGCGTCCCTCCCCTCGGGGAAGCGGGTCGGCAGGCCGACCGCCTCGAGGCTCTGCCAGTGCAGGGCAAGTGCGTCACTGCTCAGATTGCCGTTGCGGTGGGCGACCTCGGCGGCGAAGAGGCAGCCGACGGCCACCGCCTCGCCGTGACGCCAGGGTATCCGGTGACCTTCTCGATCGCGTGGGCGTAGGTGTGCCCGTAGTTGAGGACCTCCCGCAGGCCGGCCTCGGTCAGGTCCTCCCCACGACGGCGGCCTTGACCGCTACGGAACGGGCGACCAGATCGGCCAGCACCGGCGAGTCCCAGGTCAGGCAGTCGGTGGGATCGGCCAGGACCCGGTCGAGAATGACGGAATCGGCGATCAGACCGCACTTGACGACCTCGCCGAGTCCGGCCCGCAGCTCAGCGGCCGGCAGAGTGGAGAGCGTCTCCAGGTCGGCGATGACAGCGGCCGGCGGGTGGAAGGCACCCACCAGGTTCTTACCGGCGGGCGTGTCGATGACCCGTCTTGCCTCCGACGGCGGCGTCCACCATGGCCAGCAGCGTGGTGGGAACCTGCACCACGGGCACGCCGCGCAACCAGGTGGCGGCTGCGAACCCAGCCAGGTCCGTTGTCGCCCCGCCTCCGAGACCGACGACGAGCCCGTCGCGCCCCAGGCGGAAGGAGCCGAACCGCTCCCACAGGTACTCCAGGACGCGCGCCTTCTTGGCCTCCTCGCCATCGGGAACCTCGAGCCGCAGGACGCGCAGACCCTCGGGGGTCAGCGCTGCCTCGGCAGCGGCGGCGCGGTCGGCCAGCGCCTTGGAGTGGATGACGGCGACGCCTCCCGCACCCGCCCCCGGAGCGTCCTGCACGCGGCGGGGCAGCTCGGCCAGGAGCCCATGGCCGATGAGCACGTCATAGGGGCTCTCGCCGGCGACGCTGACCCGTCGTGCGCCGCTGCCGACATCAGTGGTTGCAGCGGGCCGGACGCGGACACGCCGAGACGCGCCACCGGGCCCGTCCGGGGCGGTGGCGGAGTCAGCTTGCGCCTCGGCCATGGGTGCCAGGACACTGACCGCCTGAGCGGTCTGGACCCCCAGAGCCACGAGGATGAGAGCGGCGATCTGCTGGGGGCTGAGCCCGTCGGTGGGCACGGTGAGAGTGGCGACCTCGGAGTACAACGGTGAGCGCTGAGCGTGAAGGGCCTCCATCCGCGCAAGGACACCAGCGTGCTCACCGTGCTCCTCGCAGTGTTGCTGAGCGGCACGGGTCTGGTCGGAGTCGGCGTCCGGGGCCATGACAGGGCGCCCGGTCCCGTCACCCACATGCTTGGCGGCGGTGCTCGGGGAGGCGGACAGGTAGATGACGGTGTGACCGCGCAGCAGGTCTCGATTCTCGGGACGCAGAACCGCTCCCCCGCCCAGAGCGATGACGCCCTGAGCGGCCGCCGGGGAGTCCAGGACCGCCCGCATGGCCCGGTGCTCGCGGTCGCGGAAGCACTCCTCCCCCTCGGAGGCGAAGATCTCGGGGATCGTCATGCGTGCACGCCGGCGGATCTCGGCGTCGGTGTCGGTGACCTGGACGCCAAGGGCCTGAGCCAGGAGCCTGGCCTGAGTGGTCTTGCCCGCACCGGGCAGCCCCACCAGTACCAGGGGCAGCTGGTCGTCGCGCAGAGCGATGGTCGGAACACGCTTCCAGGTCATGATCGTGTCTGCCTCTCCGTTGAGCTCGCTGTGGGTGGTACCAGTATCGCCCGCACAGAGCGACTTGCCACCAGATTCACCGCCCGGTCCGCCACTGTGTCCGTTCTGCGATGCGGTCCAGATAGGAGCGGAGGTTGCGCCGGGCCTCGTCGGCCGAGTCGCCCCCGGTCTTGTCCAGGAGAAGATCGGCCAGGACCAGGGCGGTCATGGCCTGAGCAATGACCGCCCCGGGGACGACGGCGCACACGTCGGAGCGCTGGTGCAGCCCTGTGGCGGCCTCCCCGTGGCCAGGTCGACGGTGCGCAGGGCCCTGGGCACCGTGGAGATCGGTTTGAAAGCGGCCCGTACCCGCACGTCGGAGCCGTTGGAGATGCCGCCCTCGATGCCGCCGGCTCGGTTGGTGGGCCGGGCGAACGTTCCTGACGTCACTGAGACGATCTCGTCGTGGGCGGCCGAGCCCCGCCGGGCCGCCTCGGCGAAGCCGTCGCCGATCTCCACGCCCTTGACCGCCTGGATCCCCATGAGTGCGGCCGCCAGGCGCGCGTCGAGGCGGCGGTCGGCGCTGACGTGGGTGCCCAGTCCCACCGGGACACCGGTGGCGATGACCTCGACGACACCTCCGAGCGTGTCGCCGTCCTTCCTGGTGGCATCGATCTCGGAGACCATGGCGGCGCTGGTGGCTGGATCCGTGCAGCGCACGGGGTCGGCGTCCAGGCGCTCGGTATCTTCAGCACTCGGTGGAGGCACGTCGCCGGGCAGGGCGACTGAGCCGATCCGCACGACGTGGCTGACCAGCCTGATCCCGGCTACCTGCAACAGAAGTGCCTCGGCCAAGGCCCCCAGCGCCACCCGGGCGGCGGTCTCACGGGCCGAGGCCCGCTCCAGAACCGGACGAGCCTCATCCAGGTCGTACTTGAGCATCCCCGGCAGGTCCGCGTGGCCGGGCCTGGGGCGGGTCAGCGGCCGGTTGCGGGCGATCTCGCGCTCGTCACCGGTCCCTGCGTCGATGAGCAGCTCATGGGGGTCCACAGGGTCGGCGCTCATGACCGTGGACCACTTGGGCCACTCGGGTTGCCGATCTGCAGTGCGACAGGGGCTGCCGATGGTGCTCCCGTGGCGGATGCCGCCCAGGACCCGCAGCTCATCGCGCTCGAAGGCCTGGCGAGCACCGCGCCCATGCCCCAGACGGCGCCGGGCCAGTGCTGCCCGGATGTCCTCACTGGTGATGCGCACGCCTGCGGGCATGCCCTCCAGCACCGCGGTCAGAGCCTCGCCGTGGGACTCCCCGGCCGTCATCCATCGAAGCATGAGGCAGATACTCTCACACGCCGACACCGCCTCCGGCGTCCCGCGTCGAGATTCCCTGCGCGCGGATCAGTCGTCGGCGCTGGCCGAGGTCGAGGTCAGCGCCGAGCGTAGTGCCGCACGCATGTCCTCGATGTCCGGCTGCTGCCCGGTCATGAGCTGTACCTGGGGCACTGCCTGGTGCAGGAGCATGAGCCAGCCCGGGGCGACGGCTCCCCCGGCGCGCCCCAGGCCTGGGCGAGGGCAGTGGGCCAGGGGGCGTAGACGACGTCGAGCATGACCGCCGCCGAACGGGTCCGGCCCGAGCGGCCCGTGAACCATCCGTCGGACCGGCCAGAGGGTCCGCTGCCCCGGCGGGCAGGGTCGAGATGACGACGTCGGCTGCGGCCAGGGCGCCGGGCCGCCTCGGTGTTGGAGACCGTAGTCGGTCGGCTTCCAGGTGAGGGTCTCGATATCCAGCCCCATGCGGTGGGCGGCGCTGAGTGCGCGGCCGGGCCCGGCGTGGCGGCGCGCCACGACAGTGATCCGGCCGGCCCGGAGCTCTCCGAGTGCCGCGAGGGCGGAGCAGGCGGTGGCACCCGACCCGAGAACAACGGCCTGCTCGACCCGGAAGCAGTCATCCGGGGAGCCCGGTGCCCGTCTGCGGGTGGTCTCCCGCAGTGCACCAACGATACCGGCGACATCGGTGTTGAAGCCGGCCAGGAGTGCGCCTCCCGCGCCGCTGCGTTGTGCCACCACGGTGTTGACGGCACCGACGGCCTCAGCGAGGGGTCGATGACGTCCAGGTGCGTCAGGAGCGCCTGCTTGTGGGGCATGGTGACGCTCAGGCCCGCCCAGGCGGGCCCACCCCTGAACCGGAGCTGCCAGTTCGGCGAGCAGTCCCGGCAGCTCCGGAGGAGCTGTCTCACGCCGCTCGTAGGACCAGTCGTCCAGTCCCCGAGTCCCGGCGTACGCGGCCCGGTGCAGCGCGGGCGACAGCGAGTGGCTCTACCGGACTGCCGATGACGGCGGCGCGGTGACGGATCACCGCCGCCGACCTCCTCAGCCATTTCTTTCTTGCTCTCGTTCTTCTTGCCTCGTTGCCCCCACAGATCGTCCTTGTTCTTGCAGCAGTAGTCGCGGAGCTTCTTCGTCGTTGGTCTTCTGCTCCTCGAGTGGTGGAGGTGAACAGGGTCTCTCCGGTCTCGAGGTTGACCGTGACGAAGTAGAGCCAGCTCCCGGCCGGTGGGATTGAGCACCGCCTTGACGGCCGCCTCACCGGGGCTGCCGATCGGCCCCGGCGGGAGACCCTTGTGAACGTAGGTGTTGTACGGGTTGTTGGCGTCCTGAGTCTCCGCCTCGGAGGGGATGCCCCCGTAGCGCCCCAGGCCGTACTGCACTGTCGAGTCCATCTGAAGCAGTCCATGGGTCTCCCCATCAGTCTGCTCCAGACGGTTCTCGATGACCCGTGCCGCCTGCCCGTAGTACTGCTCCCTGTTGACCTCTCGCTCAACGATGGAGGCCTTGGTCAAGACCTTCTGGTAGTCCTCCTTGGGACACCTTGAGCTCCTTGAGGCGGGTGACGGTCTGGGAGACCATCTTCTTGATCAGGTCCTTCGGCGTGGCGTTCTCGGAAACGTCATAGGTGCCCGGGGCCAGCCAGCCCTCGACGTTGCCGCCGGCCTCGGCGGGCAGACCGATGCCAGCAGTGTCGGCGTAGGCGGCCTCGATCTGCTCATCGGTGAAGTTGCCGACCTTCTTGAGTCGGTCCTTGACGATCTGCTTGGTGGAGCCGGCGGTGATGGTCAGCGTGTGATCGCCCTTGCTCTCGGGATCGAGCAGCGCCTGGAGCGCGGCGTTGGCCGACATCTTGTTCTTGAGCTTGTAGGTGCCCGGCTGGATCGTGCTGCCCTTCGGATTGTTCCTCACCGCGTTGGTGAAGGCCTTGCCGGAGGCGACGACGCCCTTGCTCTGGAGGATGTCACCGATGTCCACTCCGGAGGCTCCCTCCGGGATCGTCACTGTGACCTCGCCCTCGCCCTCGCCCTTGTAGTCCTCGGCGTGGGTCGCCTGGGCGGAGGCGTCATGCATGATCCCAATGGCCTTGTAGCCCAGGACGCCGACAATCGCGAGGGTGATGACGATGACAAGGCTCGTCAGCCAGTGCCGACGCCGCTTGCGCTGACGGCGCTCGACCTTCTCCATGCGCCGCTGCCTGCGGCTCTTGGGCTTGTCCTTGGCGTCGCCAGCGTCCTCATCGCGCTGGATGCCGAGCTCGGCGAAGAAATCGTCGTGGCTCACGCTCTGCCTCTCTTGGTCGGGTGGACTCGCTCACCGGCCGGGACCCCGGACATCCGCTCAGTTGTGATGGCCTGTTCAAGGATGACGACCGCCGCCGCTTGGTCGACGATACCGCGAAAGCTCCTCTCCTTCATGCCGGCCGCGTGCAGATCCCGGTGAGCAGTGACGGTGGTGAGCCGCTCGTCGACCAACCGGACGCACACCTGCCGCGGTAGGCGGCTCGCCAGGTCTCGCGCCCATGCGCGGGCATCCCTGGTTGAGCTCGAGCTGCCGCCGCCCATGTGCTTGGGGCAGACCGACGATCACCTCGAAGGCACCGTACTCCTCGACGAGGTCAGCAGCCTCATCGAGGTCTGCACCATAACGGTCCCGCCTGAGAGTTGCCACAGGAAACGACAGGATCGCGTCCTGATCGCAACGAGCGACACCGATACGCGCCTTTCCGACGTCGAAGGCGATACGGACACCGGGACGGAAGTCTCCCGAGACCGGTTGAGCCGATGAGTCTGTCACGTGATCTGCTACGCAGTGCGGGTGAGCCGGCTTACCGGGATCAGGCCTTGATCTGCTCGGCGACGGCGCGCAGCGCCTCGTCCAGAGCCTCCGGGTTCTGGCCACCACCCTGGGCAAGGTCGTCCTTGCCGCCACCGCCGCCGCCCAGCACCTGAGCGGCGGTACGCACCAGGGCACCGGCGCGAATGCCCTGGTCACGGGCACCGGCATTGGTGGCCACCACGACCACCGGGCGCGAGCCCACGACCGCACCGACGGGCGACGACGGCGGGCTCGGCATCACCGAGCCGGCTGCGGGCGTCGAGGGCCAGCGAGCGCACGGCGTCGGCGGAGCCGACGGACCCCGAGGTCGGCCGAGGCCAGCCGGACCTCACCCGACGCGAACGGCGTCGGAGACGATGCCGGCCGTGCGCGCGGACAACGCCGCCTGCTCAACTGCGGCAAGGCGCTTCTCGGCGTCCTTCAGACGTGTCATGAGGCTTTCGACACGCTCGGGCAGGTCCTCGGGACGGCCCCCGACCATAGTGGAGAGCTGGGGAGACCAGGGCGTGCTCCTTGGCCTGGTAGCCCGTAGGCGCCCCTCACCGACGAGGGCGTCGATGCGGCGCACCCCTGAACCGATCGAGGACTCGCCCAGCACCGCAATACGGCCGATGTGCCCGGTGCTGGGCACGTGGGTCCCGGCGCACAGCTCCTTGGACCAGTCCCCGCCGATGGAGACGACACGCACCTCCTTGCCGTACTTCTCCCCGAACAGGGGCCATGGCGCCTGCGGCGCGGGCGGCGTCGATGTCCATGACCTCATCGGTGACGGCCAGGTCCTCCGACAGCCTGGCGTTGACCCGCTCCTCAATGCCGGAGATCTGGTCCCCGGCCAGGGCGGAGCCGTGGCGGAAGTCGAAGCGCATGCGGGAGGGGGAGTTCTCGCTGCCGGCCTGGGTGGCGTTGTCGGAGACGATCTCGTGGAGCGCCTTGTGCACCATGTGGGTGGAGGTGTGGGCGCGGGCGATCGCCAGGCGGCGGTCCGTGTCGATCTGGGCGAAGGCCTTCTCCCCACGGCGATCGTGCCCTCGGTCAGAGTGCCGCGGTGGACGTGCAGCCCCTTGACGGGAGCCTGGACGTCATCGACCTCGACGGTGCCGCCGTCGGCCAGACGGATCGTGCCCTGGTCGGCGAGCTGGCCGCCCATCTCCGCATAGAATGGGGTGCGGTCCAGGACGACCTCGACCTCGGCCGGGGCGGTGACGACGCTCTGCGGGACGCCGTCGACGAGCACACCCGGCAACGGTGGCCTCGGCGGAGGACTCGGTGTAGCCCAGGAAGGTTGAGCCGCCACCCATCTCCTTCTCCAGCTCGCGGAAGACGCGGATGTCGGCGTGCCCGGTCTTCTTGGCGCGGGCGTCGGCGCGGGCGCGCTCCTTCTGCTCGTTCATGAGGCTGCGGAAGGCGCTCTCATCGACGTCGACCCCCTGCTCGGCCGCCATCTCCAGGGTGAGGTCGATGGGGAAGCCGTAGGTGTCGTGCAGCTCGAAGGCGCTCTTGCCGGACACCAACGGGCGCCCGGTGCGGCCGGACTCCTTCTTGGCCGAGGCCACCGCGATGTCCAGGATCGTGGTGCCGGCGGCCAGGGTGCGGCGGAAGGCGTCCTCCCTCGCCGTAGAGCCACCTCGCAGATGGCGCTCCAGCCGGTCTCCAGCTCGGGGTAGGAGGCCTTCATGGCGTCCTTCGAGGCGGTCAGCAGCGTGGGCATGGCGGCCTCGTCAACGCCGAGCAGACGCATGGAGCGCACGGCCCGGCGGATGAGTCGGCGCAGGACGTAGCCGCGTCCGTCGTTGCCGGGGCGCACGCCGTCGGAGATGAGCATGAGCGCCGAGCGCACGTGGTCGGCGACGACCCGCATGCGCACGTCGTCATGGTGGGCCTCGCCGGCCTCGGGGCCGGCGGCGCCGCGACCGTAGACCTTTCCGGAGAGCTCCTCGGCGGCCTTGATGACGGGGAAGACCTCGTCGATCTCATACATGTTGGGCTTGTCCTGCATGATGAAGGCCAGACGCTCCAGACCGGCGCCGGTATCGATGGCCGTCTGGTCGAGCTTGCCCAGGAGCTCGAAGTCGTGCCCCTTGCCCTCTCCGCGCAGGAACTCGTCGAAGACGAGGTTCCAGATCTCCAGGAAGCGGTCGCCCTGGGTGTCGACGGCGGGGCCGCCGTCGGGCCCGTAGTCGGGGCCACGGTCGTAGTGGATCTCGCAGCAGGAACCGGCCGGTCCGGGCTGCCCGGTCGACCAGGAGATGTCCTTGAAGGGGAGCAGCTGGATCCGCTCGGCGGGAACCCCTGATCTCACGGGTCCAGTAGTCGAGGGAGACCTGGTCCTCCTCCCAGATCGTCATCCACAGCCGGTCCCCGTCCAGACCGTAGCCGCCCTCCTCCCGGCTGCCCGTCAGCAGTCCCCAGGCGTAGGAGATGGCCCCCTCCTTGAAGTAGTCGCCGAAGGAGAAGTTGCCGTTCATCTGGAAGAAGGTGCCGTGGCGCGTCGTGATACCGACGTTGTCGATGTCATTGGTGCGGATGCACTTCTGCACTGAGGCGGCCCGGGGCCAGGGAGCCTCCTCGGTGCCCAGGATGTAGGGGATGAAGGGCACCATGCCCGCCACGGTGAACAGGATGGAGGGCTCGGGAGACACCAGGGAGACCGAGGGCCGGATCTCGTGCTCGTTCGCGGCGAAGTAGTCCAGCCAGCGGCTGCGGATCTCGGATGTGCGCATGGGGTCCTCATCCTGTTCGAGGTGTGGCCGGGCACTGCGGCTCTCGGGCCTGGTGCTGGGCGAGTGGATGGTGTGGTGTGGCCGACCGGACCGGTACACGGTGGAGACGGTGGAACCAGTCGCCTGCGGACTCGGAGCCGGTCGGGTTGCTCCATGGTGAGCGTACTCCCACGCCGAGGCGCCCCGAACCTCTCATGGGTCCGGGGCGCCCCGGCGTCAGGTGAGCGTGAGGGTCAGCGCGAGTAGTACTCGACGACCATCTGGACGTCACAGGTCACAGGGGACCTCGTCGCGCTTGGGGCGGCGCACCAGCGTGGCCGAGAGCTTCTCGAGGTCCACATTGAGGTACTCCGGGACGGGGGGCAGCACGTCGCGGTGCGCACCGGCGGCGGCGACCTGGAAGGGCACCATCACCTGGGAGCGGGGACGGACCTGGATGGTCTGGCCGGGCTTGACGCGGTAGGAGGGGCGGTCCACGACCTTGCCGTCGACGAGGATGTGGCGGTGGACCACGTCCTGGCGGGCCTGGGCGATGGTGCGGGCGATCCCGGAGCGCAGAACGAGGGCGTCCAGGCGCATCTCGAGCAGCTCGACGAGGGACTCACCGGTCAGGCCCTGACCGCGACGGGCCTCCTCGAAGACGCGCTGAAGCTGGGCCTCGCGGATGCCGTACTGGGCGCGCAGGCGCTGCTTCTCCTTGAGACGGACGGCGTAGTCGGACTCGGTGCGGCGGCGGGCACGGCCGTGCTCACCGGGGCCGTAGGGGCGACGCTCGAAGTAGCGCACGGCCTTGGGGGGTCAGCGGGATGCCCAGGGCGCGAGAGAGGCGCACCTGACGGCGGGAGCGTGAAGAGCTCATGAGTGTCATTCCTGTCGGATCGATAGTCGCACGCCGTGGCGGGAGCCGACGGCGCGGGGTCAAGCCTCGGTCCGGGCCGGGACCCCAGGAGGTCCGCATCGTCGTCGGCCGGTGGCGCCAGCAGGAGCCGCAAGCCGTCCCCGATGTGGACAACTCGAGAACTCTAGCGTGCTCACCGGCGAAAACCTATGTTGGAACCGCTCGGTGTGAGACGGTCCTCAGCATCTGCCCGGATGAGTCGCTCAAAGGTGTGCGCGCTATCGCTCATCCAGGATGCGCCGGACCGCCTCGAGGCGGGAGGCCAGCTGCTTCTCGAAGCCGTTGCCGGTGGGCCGGTAGTACCGACTGCCCTCGAGCCCGTCGGGCAGGTACTGCTGGCCGACGACGGCGTGGGGGAAGTCGTGGGGGTAGCGGTAGCCCTTGCCGTGCCCGAGCCCCTCGGCCCCGGCGTAGTGGGCGTCGCGCAGGTGAGCGGGCACGGCCGAGGCCTTGCCGGCCCTCACATCGGCCAGCGACTCGTTGAGCGCCACGGTGACCGCGTTGGACTTGGGGGCGGTGGCCACGGCGAGCGCGGCTTCGGCCAGGATGAGCCCGGACTCCGGCATCCCGATCATGGCGACCGCCTGCTGCGCGGCCACGGCAGTGGACAGCACCGTGGGGTCGGCCAGTCCCACGTCCTCGGCGGCGTGGATGACGATGCGGCGGGCGATGTAACGGGGGTCCTCCCCCGCGGCGATCATGCGCGCCAGGTAGTGCATCGTGGCGTCGGGGTCCGAGCCGCGCATCGACTTGATGAATGCGCTGATGACGTCGTAGTGCTGGTCTCCGGCGCGGTCGTAACGCACTGCCGCCACATCGGCTGCCTGCTCGATGTCGGCGACCTCGATGAGGGGCGACCTGCCCGACCGGATCCCCGCGCCAGGACCGTGCCGGCGGCGGCCTCCAGCACCGTGAGCGCCTTGCGGGCGTCGGAGCCGGCCATGCGCACGATCTGCCCGCGTGCCTCCTCGCTGATGCGCACTGCTCCGGCCAGGCCCCGCTCGTCATCCAGGGCGCGATCGACCAGCCGCCCGATGTCATCGGCCCCCAGAGGCTGGAGCGTCAGGAGCAGGGAGCGGGACAGGAGCGGTGAGACGACGCTGAAGGACGGGTTCTCCGTGGTGGCGGCGATGAGCGTCACCCACCGGTTCTCCACGCTGGGCAGCAGGGCGTCCTGCTGGGAGCGGGAGAAACGATGCACCTCGTCGATGAACAGCACCGTCTCCTCCCCCGCCGCCAGACGGCGCCTGGCATCGGAGACGACCGCGCGCACGTCCTTGACGCCCGCCGTCACCGCCGACAGCTCCACGAATCTGCGGCCGCTGCCCCGTGCCACCAGGTAGGCCAGCGTCGTCTTGCCGGTTCCGGGCGGGCCCCACAGGATGACCGAGGACAAGGACGAGCCGGCGGACCGTACGGCACCACTGCCCTGCTCGCCCGCATGGGAGCTCTTGTCCGCCTCGGCCGGTTCCACGAGTCGTCGTAAGGGCGATCCGGGGGTGAGCAGGTGCGCCTGCCCCTCGAGCTCGTCGAGTGTGCGCGGACGCATCCGCACCGCCAGCGGTGCGTGGGAGTCCACGGGGATCCCGGCGTCATCCGTGCCGGCCGACTCGAACAGGTCCATGCTCGGACCCTATCTTCCCCGCCGACGGCCCACGGGAGCGCCCGCACAGCGTGCGCCACCAGCAGCAACGGTCGGTCGGTACAGAGGCTGATGTGCCCGGCCCCTCACGCAGAACCTCGGGGACGTCGTCGGTCAGGTCGATGACGCTGGTCGGCTCCCCCTGCCCGACCGGGCCCCTCGATCACGACGTCGATGAGGTGCCCCAGAGACTCCTGGATCTCCCACCCGTTGGTCTCGGGCTCCTCCTGGCCGGGGCGGATGAAGGTGGAGGACAGGATGGGGGCGCCGAACTCGGCGACGAGGGACTGGGTGATGGCGTGGTCGGGGATGCGCACGCCCAGCGTGTGCTTCTTGGGGTTGAGCGTCATCCGGGGTACGTCCTTGGTCCCCTTGAGGATGAAGGTCCACGGCCCCGGGGTGAGCCGCTTGATGAGCCGAAAGGCGTTGTTGCCCACGATGGCCAGCGGCCCGACCTGGCCGAAGTCGGCGCACACGAAGGTGAAGTTGTGCTTGCCGTCGAGCTGGCGGATGGTGCGGATGCGGTCCAGTCCCTCCTTGTTGCCCGGCGCGCAGGCCAGGGCGTACCCGGAGTCGGTGGGGTAGGCGACCAGGCCGCCGTCGCGCAAGGTGTCGACGACCTTCTCAACGAGACGGGCCTGAGGATTGACGGGGTGGAGCTCGATGTAGCGTGCCATGCCCCCACCCTACCGCGAGTGACGGGTCTCACACAGCATTCCGAAGGCAGGAGAACGTCAGCCGCGAGGGATCTGGTGAGGGACGTCGGAGAAGACGCCGGTCGCGCCCCAGTTGAAGAGCTCGTTGGCTCGGCTCAGCGAGTTGACGGTCCAGACGTTGACGCCGTAGCCCTCGGCCCGAAAGGCCTGAACCTGCTGCCGGGTCAGTCCGGAGTCCTCGGGGTGGATGTAGTCGGCACCCACGATCTCCAGCGTGCTCCTCCAGTCGCCCGACAGCGCACGACTCTCGTACAGGCAGCCCACGGGGACCTCCGGGGCGCGCTGCTTGAACAGGTGGAGCAGGAGGTGGCTGAAGGAGGAGACGATGACCTTGACGCCCGGGACGCAGGCGCTCGAGCTGTGCGATGACGCCGTCGATGAGGCGCAGGTCGCCTCCTTGCCGGTCTCGTTGGGCTTTGATCTCGATATTGGCGTTGAGGCCGGTGTCATTCATGAGGTCGATGAGATTCCCTCAGAGTGGGCAGCGGCTCGCCCTCGAACCGAGGGGAGAACCAGCCTCCGGCGTCGATACCGCCCAGGTCGGCCACCGTCAGGTCGTCATACCGGCCAGTGCGATTCGTGGTCCGGTCCAGGGTGGAGTCATGGCAGATGATGACTGTGCCGTCGGCGATGACGTCGACGTCGGCCTCCACCCACCCCACCTGATGATCCACCGCGCAGCGGAAAGCGGCCATGGTGTTCTCCGGGGCGAGCGAGCTCAGGCCTCGGTGCCCGAAGATCATGCGCTCGTCGCCGCGTCACACGCCCACCACTGCTTGAGGTCACCGATGACATGGCCGGAATGCTACACGAGCCGCACGAGCGCACATCGCAGAAGGTCGCATTGACATCAAGCGATGTTGATATAAACTCTCTTGTATGCGAAAGGTCGCCACACCTCCGGAGTCCCCCCTCGGGGAGGACTCGGCCGTGGTGCAGCTGTTCAAGGCGCTGGCTCACCCCATGAGGGCGAGCATCGTCTACCGCCTCATCAGCTCACCGGCTGACGTCACCGAGCTGGTGACGTTCCTCGGCGTGTCCCAGCCCCTGGTCTCGCACCACCTGCGGGTCCTGCGCAACGCCCACCTGGTCGAGTCGGTCCGCGACGGAAAGCGCCAGAGCTATTCCCTCATCGACGACCATGTCGCATCCATCTTCATCGACACCCTTGAACACACGAAGGAGCACGATCATGACTGCCACCACTGAGCACCGCCCCGCTGAGGCCCACCAGCACACCCACGGCCCGGACTGCGGGCACCTCGCCGTCATCCACGGAGACCACGTGGACTACATTCACAACGGCCACGCCCACCACGAGGACAACGGCCACTACGACGAGTGCGACACCTGCTCGTGCGAGCACTGCTCGGACCCCTGCGCCGTGTGCGAGTGCGAGGACTGCTCCTGCCCCACCTGCAACCACAACACCTGCTCGTGCGAGCACTGCTCGGACTCCTGTTCCTCGTGCACCTGCGAGGACTGCTCCTGCCCCACCTGCACGCACGCCGCCTGATCGATTCAGCCAGTCACACCCCTGCACGCGCACGGCTCGCGGTGGGTGCACCACAGTGAGGGTCTCTTTGCCGAATGAAGTGCTTCGGCAAGAGACCCTCACAGGTTCTGGCAGCGCTGCAGCCGGATGCACAGACGCAGGGCTGCATGCGGCAGGAGGATATGAGCGGACGGGACTTCATAGGGTTTGCAGCGATGTGCACTCATGAGCCCATGAGCAGTCCCTTCCTGTTCCCAACACCTTGGCCCGCGTCGCACCGCCAACGGCGCACCGGAACCTACCGGAGATCATCAACCACCTGTCCGTACCCGTGGACACCTCTGACGCGCGCATACCCGAGGTGTTGCGCCCAGTGCTCGACCGGGCACTGCACCCCGACCCCGCGCAGCGATACCGCAACGGCAACGAGCTCGCCGAGGCCCTGACCAATGACCCTCAGGGTCAAGGCCGCCTGCACCAGCGACTACGCGGAGCGCTACGGACTCGACCTGTCCACCAGCTACACGATCAACACGCTTGGCCCCGGTGATCAGGAGTGGGAAGCAGGTAATCGCGGCTTCGCCTGCGTCCTGGGCCGGCTGTTGTAGGTCGACAGAGCCCCGGGAGCGCCTGAGAGCCGTTGACGGGTGCGTGCCAGAGCATTCGTTCTGGCACGCACCCGTCAACCATCTCGGTGTGCTGTGAGCCCTACCGGCTCTCAGGCCTTGTTCGTACCGGCGGGCTTGTCAGCCCTTGTCCGGATCGGCGTCAACTCCCGGCCTCCTTGCGCTGCTCGGGCGTGATCGGGGCGGGCGCCTCGGTCAGCGGGTCGAAGCCGCCGCCGGACTTGGGGAAGGCGATGACGTCGCGGATGGAGTCGGCCTTGGTCAGCAGGGAGACGATGCGGTCCCAGCCGAAGGCGATGCCGCCATGCGGTGGGGCGCCGAAGGTGAAGGCGTCCAGCAGGAAGCCGAACTTCTCCTGCGCCTCCTGCTTGCCGATCCCCATGACATTGAAGACACGCTCCTGAACGTCACTGCGGTGGATACGGATGGAGCCGCCACCGATCTCGTTACCGTTGCAGACGATGTCGTAGGCGTAGGCCAGGGCGCTTCCCGGGTCGGTGTCGAAGGTCTCCAGGCACTCGGGCTTGGGCGAGGTGAAAGCGTGGTGGACAGCGGTCCAGGCGGACTTGCCCAGGGCCACGTCGCCGTCGGCCTTGGCCTCGGCGGAGGGCTTGAACAGGGGGGCGTCCACGACCCAGACGAAGGACCACTCGTCGTCGTTGATGAGGCCGCAGCGCTTGCCGATCTCCAGGCGGGCGGCGCCCAGCAGGGCGCGGGAGGAGTCCACAGGCCCGGCGGCGAAGAAGATGCAGTCGCCGGGCTCGGCACCGGCCGCCTGGGCCAGGCCGGCCCGCTCGGCGTCGGTGATGTTCTTGGCGACGGGTCCGCCGAGGGTCCCGTCCTCGGCGACGGTGACATAGGCCAGGCCCTTGGCACCGCGCTGCTTGGCCCACTCCTGCCAGGCATCGAAGGTGCGTCGGGACTGGGATGCCCCGCCGGGCATGACGACGGCGCCCACGTAGGGGTTCTGGAAGACCCGGAAGGTCGTGTCCTTGAAGTAGTCGGTCAGTTCCACCAGCTCGCAGCCGAAGCGCAGGTCGGGCTTGTCCGAGCCGTACCTCTCCATGGCGTCGCGGTAGGTCATGCGGGCGATGGGCGTGGGCAGGTCGTAGCCGATGAGCGCCCACACCTCACGCAGCACGTCCTCGGCGACGGCGATGACGTCGTCCTGCTCGACGAAGCTCATCTCCACATCGAGCTGGGTGAACTCGGGCTGGCGGTCGGCGCGGAAGTCCTCGTCCCGATAGCAGCGGGCGATCTGGTAGTAGCGCTCCATGCCGGCGACCATAAGGAGCTGCTTGAACAGTTGCGGGCTCTGCGGCAGGGCGTACCAGGAGCCCGGTGCCAGACGAGCCGGGACCAGGAAGTCGCGGGCTCCCTCCGGGGTGGAACGGGTCAGGGTGGGGGTCTCGATCTCCACGAAGTCATGGGAGTCCAGCACCCTGCGTGCGGCCTGACTGACCTTGGCGCGCAGGCGGATGGCGTGCTGCATGGTGCTGCGTCGAAGATCGAGGTAGCGGTAGCGCAGACGCGCCTCCTCGCCGACCTGTCCGGCGTCCTCTGCGTGGTCGGAGATCTGGAAGGGCAGCGGTGCCGAGGCATTGAGGATCTCGACGTCGGAGACGACGACCTCGATCTCGCCGGTGGGCAGGTTCGGGTTGGCGTTGCCCTCGGGCCTGGCGCTCACCTCCCCGTGACTGCCAGGACGTACTCGGCGCGCAGGTCGTGAGCGATCTCCTCACGGATGACGACCTGGGCGATCCCCGAGGCGTCCCGCAAGTCGATGAAGGCCACGCCTCCGTGGTCACGCCGTCGGTCCACCCATCCGGTGAGGGTCACGACCTGGCCGATGTCTGAGGCGCGCAGGGAGCCTGCGGTGCGAGTTCGCAGCACGGTGCTGAGTTCCTTCCGTGTGGGGCACTGGAGCCGGTACCCGTCGGGGCGCACCACGAGACGGGTGGGCGCCGGCGGCAGTTTACAAGGAGCTCGGCTCTCAGTCCTCAGGCCATGGCCCGACGACGTTGGTAGACGGCCATCCTGCGACGGTTGATCGCTACGAGCACCGAAAGCACGACCAGGATCATGCTGAGCACGAGGATGGAGGCACCGATGATTGGAAAGCCGGTCGACCCACCACCTGGACCTGCGGCTTGGATGCCGGCGGCTCCCGCACCGTTGGATCGCCCCACGGCCGCCACCTGATGGGGCGGCGGTGTCGGAGCCGGCGGAACGGTAGGGAGGGCGGAGCCACCAATGACTGTGACTCCCGAGACAGTGAAGTAGGGACTCTTGTTGGTGTAGTCCGCCGCGTTGCCCTCCTGGCCGCTCTCCCCCCGGGCCCCGAAGACCCGGAATCGCAGCCAGTGGTTCCCCTGCTCGACGTACTCGGGAAGCTCGAAGGAGCCTGCGGCGGTGCCGTCCTTCTTAACGGTGATCGTGGTGACCACCTCGGACCCGAGGAGTGCGAGGTGACCAGCACTCCGTCGTCGACGAGGACCTGGACCGTCACGCCACTGGGAAATCCCGAGAGCGTGTACATGACTGTTCCTCCGACGGCAACCGTCGAGGGACTGACCGTTGAGGCCGTTCCTGTGGTGGAGGGACCGGTCTTGGTGTCCGCCCTGGCAACGGGGCTCGTGGAGACCAGCGCCGTCAGGGAGGCGAGGAGGATAGAAGACGATGATAAGCATCCGCGGTGATCCCTGGAGGTACCGGAAGCCGCTCCGATGCCCAGCCGGCGCAGGACGCCGATCACGCCGTAGGCGCTCGGTCGTCCGGGACGTCCGAATCATCTGCTCCCACCTCCTTTCCACGGCCGTGTGCTCTGGCCACTTGACGATGTCATTGACGCGCTCCTATCACACCGTCTCAGCGCCTGCGCGGGAGCCGCAGCTGCGGGAAGGTCCGTGGTGCGTGGAGCGGCATTCCTGAGAACGCAGCGACCAGCAGGCTCACGGCTCCGACAACCAGCAGTCCTCCAGCGCCCCCAGGAGCATGTCGTTGGCACTGAGCCCCTTGGTGGGCCCAACCGCCTTGTCCGGGAAGGTCAGCAGCTGAGCCTGTGCCGGGTTGCGAGGATCGAAGGAAGCAGAGGAGATCTCCAGCTTCGCCCACCCCAGGAGGCTGTTGTCGCGATCGGCCACCGCCAGCTCGTAAGAGCCGGAGTCGAATGTGGAGATATCAATGGAGACGCTATTGGCATCGTTGACCTGCACCCAGCCCTTGGTAGTGGCTCCGGGGAAGACGAACACCGAGACCCACTCGCCCGCCTGCACCTTGGACCCTTGGGCAGTACGAGGTTGACGATGTTGCCCTGGCGGGACCCAGACAGGGAACCGGCGTTGTCCGCACTCAGGTGCGCCGCGCTGGCCACCGGGGCCACCGGGCTCCGGTCAGGGCGGACGGTGCGCTGAGAGGACGCGTCAGCCTCGGGCAAGGCATGAGCAGCGGCCGCGGAGTCTTCCGGGGCATGTGCGCGTTCATCTCCTGAGCCGCCGGTGTTCGGGGCGGGTACGGCCTCTGCGTTCGCCTGCTGTCGGGCGGAGCCGTCCTGCGAGGTCAGGGAGCGGGAGTCCGATCCGGTGTCGGTGCCTGCGGCGCGGAGGAGTCGCCCTGGCTGCCAATGCCCATGTCTGCGCCCCGTACCTGAACCCTGAACCGGAGCCTGTGCCGCCCGAGTTACTACCAGGGTTGTTGCCCGGGACGTTATTCGTTCCCTGAGCGCCCGCCGTCGCCCGGGTTCGGTTTGTGAGCGTTCTGATCGGGTCTCGGTCGTGCGCGGTGAGGGAACCGGAGACCCGGTCTCGGAGGGGCGAGGCTGAGGGACGGACGAGGCGGAGGGCTTCGACGACGGTTCGGCCGAGGGCGTGGGAGCAGGGCTGGTAGGTGAATCAGTCGGCTCCGGTGCTGGTTCGCTGGTGGGCTCCCGGTCGGTCGCAGTAGGAGCCGGGCTCGGCACGGGGACGGCTCCGGCGTGGGCTGCGGAGCGACGGCCTTGTTGAGGACGAAGATGTTGGTGCCGGCCGTCAGCCCGGTGTCGATGAGCGAGAGCTGAAGGTAGTAGCGTCCCTTGTCAACGTTCCCCGCGGAGTAGAGGGCCGACAGGTTGAGCTGGGCGTCGAAGGATCCGTGGTGGAAGGTGACGGGAACCGAGAGCGTTCCCGGAACCACGTACCCGCCATAGGCCGCGACCTTGATCTCGACCGGCTTCTCGCCGTCGAGCATCGTCCCCTGTGAGCACCAGCCCGTCCCCCGGACCCTGACGACGTTCTCCGGGTCGTAAGCGGGTTCGTTCCCCTGGAGGTCGGAGCCATTGGAGCCGAGCACCTGGACGGCGGGCTTGGCCTGACACGTCCCAGCGGTAGCACTCTCGGCTGAGCGGACGCAGTCGGCTCAGGCTCGGGAGACCTGGAGGGCGAGGGCGATGAGCTGGGCGAGGCAGTCATGGAAGGGCCGGCCGAGGCGCTGGGGGCCGCGGTGGGGCTCGGCGCGGGGGACGCGGGCGACACTGACGGGCTGGGCTCCGTGGAAGGGAGCCGGCGACGGCTCAGCCGTGGCTGAGGAGCCGGTTGAATGGTGGGTGCGGTTGACGGCTCGGGAGTCGGTTCCGGTGCGGGTGCAGCGCTCGGCTTTCGCCGTGGGCTCCGCCGACGGTTCAGGAGTCGGCTCCGGTGTGGGCTCGGGGCCGGGGGTTGATGGCATCCGGGTCCTGCTTGACGAAGGAGAACAGGTCCGTCGTCGCGCTCTCTGTTCCACTGGTGTAGGTGAGGCTGAAGACCTTCGTGCCGACCTCCCAGCCGCTGTCACCGGTGGCCTGACGCATACCCTTGACGAGGTAGTCCGTTGGGATGAACACCTCCTGCTGGCCGTTGGCGGGAGCGGGACGCTCGAGCTCGGCCTTGATGCCGGGGAGCAGGTAGGGAGTGACGGCCTTCCCCTCGACGACATTGAGCGTGATGGTGGGGTCCTCCAGGACTTCCCCTGCGACACTGCACCAGCTCAGCAGGATCGAGTCGACCCCACGCCGAATCCAGTCTCATAGACCGGCATCACGTACTCGGGCGCCGACTGGCCCTCGGGGTAGACCATTCTGGCGATGGGGTGGCAGGCCGAGCCGCTCTCGTAGTCCTCAACGGCATTGCCTGCATTCAGGAGGGGCATGGCGGCCACACCGGCGGTGGCCAGGACAATGCCGAAGGCTGTCAGAACAGCAAGAATCGCGCGCAGGCCCACCCTGGTCACAGGAAGGGCGGCAAGCAGCCGCTGAGCATATTTCATGACGTGGTCTCGTTCATGGGCGGGGGGCAGATGGACTTACTCGTACAACACATGGCGGACAACCGAGATGCACGAGGAAAGGACGCACCGTGAAGCAGGCGCAACTGCCTCTTCGCGAACGATGATAGACGGACGCCTCCCTTCTAAGAATCCGCTATCACCCGAAAACATCGTCCGCGTTGTCGATTCCGGATTAAGTATACACAGCGGTAACCCGTCAATCGGTCGGGTTGAGACCATTCAGAACCGGGAGTCCTGACGAAACTCGAGCATTGGTAACGATAAATTGGGATGCGTGATCCCTTTGTTGTCAAGATTTCTTTTTATGTCACGGTTTTATTTGCGCAGTGGATCGAGGGCCACGCCACGCGTCTTTCTCCGAAGCCAGCCGCACGCGGGAGCGCGCTCAGGTGGGCCGGCTGTTGAACCCCAGGTCTTGCTCATGGGCATCAAGACCCCACGACAGACCATGACGCCACCAGGCGTAGTCGTGCCCACCGCGCTCCTCGCGGTACTCAAGCAACGCTCCTTCAGCAGCAAGAAGTTCAGACATCGCGCGAGCCCCCTGTCGCAGACCGTTCTCATGAGACGCCGCACTGAATCACCAGTCGCGCCTTCAGTCTGTCACCATCCTGTGGATACCGACCGTCTCTCGAGTGCTGCAGGCTCCGGGCCTCGGAGCGGTGACGCAACCAGGTCAGCAGTTCCCCTCCCCCTCACCACGACGCCCCGAGCCGAGCCAGAAGGAGCCGGACTGGACAACCGCGCGGGTGGCCAGCTCGGGACAGTGCAGAACGAGGTCGGCTGCGGCAACCCCTCCCAACGACTGCCCAGCCACCACGATGCGCTGCGCAGGCCATGGAGACTCACCAGTACCGACCGAAGGTGGGCTGACCGTGCAGCGCCGGTTGCGGATCGCCCGTCGTGCCGCCTGCAGGCAACTGCGGAGCAGGTCCCTGCTGCGTCGCGGGTCCGCCAGATCGCGTGAGCGCATCGTCAGACTGCCGGCGTCGATGAGCAGCAGATCCCATCGGCAGGGATCTCGGGGGCCAGGTGGTCGACGACGTCGTTACGACGCCAGATATTTCCGTCGAGTAGGACCAGCAGGCCTCGCTCACACCACCCGCCGGAGGATTGCGGGACACGGCACCCGCTCCACAGGGTGACTCGGCGTCTGGGATCGCGCGGCTCATCAAAGTCTCTGAGCACCTCGTCCTCCAGGTCGAACCGGACGCAGTACCCATCATGCTCATTCCGGGGACGGATCAGTGCCTGCTGATCCGCTGGAGCGCCTGCGCTGCCCCTCCAGTCCGGGTGCAGCGTAGCCCTGGGCCCCCTGCCACATCGATGAGACGAAAGCCGAAGCCGTCGTGCAGACTGTCCGAGTTGAAGTGGTCCGGCCGCCCCAGTGCGTGAACGCGCTTCCAGGACTCGCGCTGGACGCCGGCGTTGTCAGGGAGCGGGTCACGGGTCACGACGGTCCGGTAGCCCAGAAGAGCATCCTGAGGCAGCAGGACGTGAAGCGCCCACCAGCCGGTTCCGGGGACCCGGGCGGCGATCGCCGGAGCGATGTGGGTGCGATGGTTGTCCGTCAGGGTGTTGAGATGGATGAGAACGCTGGGACTAGCGCCGTGCTGCTGGTCATCGCACCACAGGAAGGTCGCCTCCACCATGTCGACCCCGTCGACGGCGTACGATCCTCCCTAGGACGGGCGTACCAGAGGCTGCAACGGCAGCCAGGTCGGCATCGCTGGGAGCAGGCGGCCACCACGCCGGGGTGATGCGAAGCGGACCACCGTCCTGGGCCACAGGAGTTGGAACCAGCTGCCTCCACCGTGCCTGCGGCGCATGCGGTTCATCGCCACGCACGTCACTCACGCCGTCGACTCTACAGCGCGCCGGTATCGGTTCGGCAGTGATCCGGCGATGGGCCGCTCCCATGATGAGACGGATGGCAGGCTTGCATTGTTTCGGGAGGGTGGCGTAGGGGTAACGGTCATGAGGGCACATCGTTCTTACGGCCACAACCGCCCCCGGCGCACAGGCGCTCGCGGTCATGTGTGGTGCGCGGATGTGTTGTTGTCAAGCCTGTTGATTCCCTTCCCTCACCCAGTGCTGGACAGGGGCCCGGGAAACGCGACGACGCCTCGAAGCAGTGCTGACAACGGCCGAGAATGACGATCGGCCATAACTTCCTGGGTTCCCCGTGTCGCCACATTCCACTCGTCACAGTACAGGGACGCCTTTCTGCGGGCCCTGATGGGCTGAGGTCGCGTCGCACCTGCCCCGCTCACTGTGCACGGGCCTCTCTTGCCCCTCCTCTACCGTTTTCACGGGGACGCTTCCATCGTGCACATTGAGGCTCGTTCCCACCGCCACAGGAGAAACCATGTCCACATCCTCCTCATCCTCCCACCGGCCCCAGTCCTCCGACTCCTCGTCCTCCGTTCCATCGGACGGCGAGGTCGTGGAGTCTCAGGAGGTCACGGCTGAGAACGCCGCCGCGATCCTGGCAGCCGATGACGGCATCGATGACCCTGACACCAATGAGACGGACCAGTCGCATCGCGCTAAGCCCTCACGGCGCACGCTGTTCACGATTGGGGGGATTGCAGCCGCTGCCGTGGTCGGTACCGGTGCGTTCCTGACGATTCGACGCACCAACCAGGGAGTGATCGGGGCCCACGAGGCACTCCCCCTGGTGATCGGTGGCGACATCTGCGCCGCACCGCTCTACGCCGCCTACCACCAGGGCTTCTTCGACGACGCGGGGCTGAAGGTCACGCTGGCACGCACCCAGCAGACCGAGGACACCAAGGACGGCGTAGGCGCCGGTAAGTACATCGGCGCTCCTGGAATCTTCTTCTCCTGGCTGGAGCCGATCTACAACGGCCTCAACGCCAGACTCACCGCAGGACTCCACGCCGGCTGCCTGCGCCTGGTGGTAGGCAAGGACTCCCCGTATCAGAAGCTGGCTGATCTGAAAGGCGCCACCATCGGCGTGCCGTCACTGTCGTCATCCGCCTTCGCCTACTTCGCGATCGGACTGTCCGAGGCCGGCATCAACGTCAAGCCGGACGGAGGCGACATCACGTGGCGCACGATCGATGCGGACTCCTTGGGGACCGCACTGACTGACGGCCAGGTGGACGCCGTCATGGGTTCTGACCCCGGGCCGCTGCTTCCCGTCTTCAAGGGACAGCCCGAGAGCTGGCCAACAACGACGCTGAGGGAGTTCTGCTGCTCGGTGGCGCTCAACGGGGACTTCGTACGTCAGCAGCCCAAGAAGGCCAAGGCTCTGACGGAGGCATGGTTGAAGGGCTCGGCCTACGTGCCCGACCACATCGAGGAGATCGCCAAGATCGAGGTCGACAACGACTACGTCGCCGCGGACCAGGACGTCGTCGTCCGGGTGCTCAAGACATACGGGTTCAAGGCCTCGGCCTCCAGGTTCCGAGCCGCGATCGAACCCGGCATCGAGAAGTTCAAGGGAACCGGCTTCATCTCATCCGACGTCTCCGCCCGGAAGCTGACCGACACCGTCATCGCCGACCTCGGCATCAAGGACTGACTGACCATGCCCACTGAGGTGAGACCCACGACCACATCGGCCACATCCGTCAAGCCCATCGACGACGGGCATCAACAACCGCACTCCTCCACATCCGGGCGGAGCGCACCAGACGATCGCCGTTCCAGCACAGGCTCTCTTGCGAGCACCACAGCACCGTTCCTGTGGCTGGCTTACCTGGTCATCGTCGTTGCCCTGCCGGAGGCAGACCTTCTCCGCAAGGAGTCCACCACTCCAGTCACAGTCCTTGCCGGGACATGGCTGATCACCCTGATCGCGTGGACATTCACGGCACGGGTCCGACCGGCCTCCTCAGCCGCGACGTCGCTGACGCACTTCCTGCCCTGGATCAACGCCGCCGGCGCATGGTTCATCGTCTGGCAGCTGACGACATCCAAGCTCGGACTGCTCACACCCCCGTACTTCGCCGCCCCAGAAGTACTCATCGCCTCCTTCCTCGGTGACTGGAGGCTGCTACTCAGCTGCCTGGGCGCCTCGGCGATGCTCTTCATCATCGGGTACACGGCTGGATCGGTGCTGGGGTTCTTCACCGGACTGCTCATGGGCTGGTCGAGGCGCGCCGACTACTGGCTTCATCCGCTCCTTCAGACCATTGGCCCGGTTCCTGCGGCCTCGCTCCTTCCGCTGGCGCTGCTGCTGCTTCCGACGACATACGCCTCAGCGGCCTTCATCGTCGGCTTCGGAGCCTGGTTCCCCATGGCGACCATGACCCGCGCGGGCGTACGCTCCGTGCGCCGCGACTACATCGACATGGCCCGCACACTGGGAGCAGATGAGCTCTTCCTCATCAGACGGGTGGCCGTGCCCTCGGCGCTACCGGACATGCTCACCGGCCTGTTCACAGGCCTGGGCATCTCGCTCGCCGCCCTCATGACCGCCGAGCTGACCGGCGTCGACAAGGGCCTGGCCTGGTACATCAACTGGGTCAAGGGATGGGCGGACTACCCCCGGATGTACGTGGGCCTCGTCATCCTGGTGGCCTTCTGCCGCACACTCATGGTCCTGCTGTTCAAGATCCGCTCCTCGCTGCTGGCATGGCAGCAGAACCTTGTGAGGTGGTGAACCGATGTCCGCTGGTTCTACAACGGCTGCCGTCACGCCGCAGGTCTCGCCGCCGTCAGTCCCCCGAGGCGCACAGGTCGAGCTCACTGGTGTGTCCCACAGCTACCCCTTGTCCCACGACCTGGAGCACGGATGGCTCCATCTGCTGCTGCGCCAGATCTCCCCCGCTGCGAGGGCTCGCTATGAGGCAGAGACCGCCAAGCCGAATCAGCTCCCCGTGCTCGACGACATCGACCTGACGGTCGCCCCCGGCGACTTCGTCTCGCTGGTGGGACCATCCGGGTGCGGCAAGTCCACGATCCTCAGACTGCTGGCCGGGCTGGAGCAGCCTGTCCAAGGCCGCGTCACCGTCGACTCCAAGCAGGTCACCGGACCTTCGCCCCTGCGCGCGCTCGCGTTCCAGGACGCCACTCTGCTGCCTTGGAGGACCGTGCGGGACAATGTCGCCCTGGGCCCTGAGGCGAGAAACCGTAGGGAGCGCGACCAGCGCCGAGTGGAGGCCGCCCTGCAGATCGTGGGGCTGCGGGACTCGCCGAGGCCTCACCCCGCCACGCTCTCAGGCGGTATGGCTCAACGGGCCTCGCTGGCCCGGGCCCTGGTCAACCGGCCCCGGCTGTTCCTCCTGGATGAGCCCCTGGGCAAGCTCGATGCCCTGACACGCCTCCAGCTTCAGGACGAGATCCTCAAGCTATGGGAATCCCAACGCTTCACGGCCGTCCTGGTCACCCACGACGTCGACGAGGCCCTGCGCCTGTCCAACCGAGTGGTCGTCCTGTCCGAGCGCCCCGCACGCATCGTCGCCGACATTGAGGTACCCCAGCACGACGAGTCAAGTGACGAGGCCCGCCAGCTACGTCGAAGGATCCTCGGTCTGCTGGGGCGGTGAACGGGCCACGAGACCGACCTCACCTGTGATCCGGCCCGTGGAGCGCGGGATGTCGCCGATTCTCCCGTAGCCTTGTCGCAGGAGCGATCCGTGCCCTGTTGACCCCTGTTCGGGTCCTGCCGCACCCGGTGTGCGGCACGAGCATCCCGTGAGTCTGTGCGTGTTAGCCCATGAGTCACCCGGTAAGTCCGGGTGCGGGCGAGTGTGGTGGGCCAGGTACGGCAAAGAGCGGAGGACAAAGGGTCCTCCCCCACACTCCGTCGCAGTCCCCATCTTCTTCACGGGACAGATATGGGATAACTTCATGACTCACTCCAGCAGTACTGCGCCCGGTATCTCCGATGCTCAGAGCAAGGACGGCAACGGTCCCCCTCAGCCTTGATGCGCTCTTCTCCGCCGAGCTCTCCGGCGGCCGGCCAGCCAGGACCGATGAGGACGACGCCGTTGCCGCGCCTCACCACTCCGACGACTCCGTATCCTCCCCCGAGGACTTCGCCACCCCGGCCTCCTCCGACTCCCCCGAGGACCCAGAGGACGTCGACCACGAGGACGAGGCGGACGACGTCGACCGAGACCTCCCCGAGACCGACCCGGAGGACGGGATCGATGACTCCGATGAGGACGATGGCGTCGACATCGATGAGGACGAGGTCGACGGCCACGCCCCTTCATTGACACCGACACTGATTCCGACGGGCCAGCGGCACAGCGCCGAGCACGCCGCAGCCCCGCGCGGCCGCGACAAGAGCGAGGTGAAGACCGCTCAGGAGGACGAGGAGATCACCTTCGCCGACCTGGGTCTTCCCGGGGACCTGCTCAAGGCCGTCACCGATATGGGCTTCGTGACCCCGACCGCCATCCAGAAGGAGGCGATCCGGTCCTGCTCGCCGGCCGCGACGTCGTCGGCGTCGCCCAGACCGGAACCGGCAAGACAGCGGCCTTCGGGCTGCCACTGCTCGACGCCGTGGACTCCCGTGACAGCGTGGTCCAGGCACTCGTCCTGGCCCCCTACCCGCGAGCTCGCGCTCCAGAGCGCCGAGGCCATCACCGACATGGCCGCCCGCTCCCGCGGCTTGGACGTGGTGGCCGTCTACGGCGGCGCCCCCTACGGCCCCTCAGATCGGCGCGCTCAAGGGCGGCGCCCAGGTCGTCGTCGGCACTCCCGGGCGCGTCATCGACCCTCATTGACAAGGGCGCGCTCCAGCTCGATGACGTGCACTACTTCGTCCCTGGACGAGGCCGATGAGATGCTGCGCATGGGCTTCGCCGAGGACGTCGAGACGATTGCGGAGTCCCTTCCCACCGAACGGCGCACCGCTCTGTTCTCCGCGACGATGCCACCGGCCATCCAGGCCGTGGCGCGCCAGCACCTTCACGAGCCCGTTCAGATCGAGGTCTCCAGGCCGGCCTCCACCGTCGCCACCGTCCATCAGACCTACGCGGTGGTTCCCTTCCGTCACAAGATCGGCGCCGTCTCCCGGGTCCTGGCCGTCACCGACGCCGAGGCCGCCATCGTCTTCGTACGCACCAAGTCCACGGCCGAGGACGTCGCCATCGAGCTGGCGGGCCGGGGCATCCAGGCCGCCGCTATCTCCGGTGACGTGCCTCAGCGCGAGCGCGAGCGCCTGGTGGAGCGGCTGCGCGCCGGAACCCTTGACGTGCTGGTGGCCACCGACGTGGCCGCCCGCGGGCTGGACGTGGACCGCATCGGCCTGGTCGTCAACTTCGACGTGCCCCGCGAGGCCGAGGCCTACGTCCACCGTATCGGTCGCACGGGCCGCGCCGGCCGCCACGGCGAGGCCGTCACCTTCCTGACCCCCAAGGAGAAGGGCAAGCTCCGCCAGATCGAGCGCCTCACCGGAAGCCGTCTGGAGGAGATCACCCTGCCCTCCCCCGCGGACGTCTCCGAGCACCGCGCCCGCAAGCTCCTGTCCAAGGCGGCGGCCCGCCACGAGCGCGGCCGTCTGGACATGTACCTGCCGCTGGTCGCCGGCTCCGCCCAGGAGCTGGACATCGACGTCGAGGAGCTGGCGGCCACGCTACTGGCCCCTGGCCGTGGGTGACGAGGGACCGCGCAGACGCGAGGGAGCGTGGCGGCGAGCGTCCCCAGCGCGCCCGCAGGGAGGAGAACCTCGACTCCGAGGGGACCTTCCTGTCGGCCTCCTTCGAAGGTGGGCGCGAGAAGGGCCGTCGCAGTGAACGGAGAGACCGCGACGAGGGACGCCGTTCGGCCACCCGTTCAGGGCGCCGCGAGCACGAGGGCCCCGGAACCGTCTACCGCGTCGAGGTGGGCCACCGGGACCGGGTCCTTCCCGGAGCGATCGTGGGTGCCCTGGCCAACGAGGGCGGCATCGAGGGCTCCGACATCGGCAAGATCGATATCCTCCAGTCCTTCTCCCCTGGTCACGATCTACGCCGACCTCAGCCCCGAGCAGCTGAGCGTCATGGGGCGGGCGACCTTTCGCCGGCCGCGAGCTGCGGATCCGTCCCGACGAGGGTCCGGGGCACGGCTGGTCCGGCCCCAACGGTGCGGAGCGTCGTCCCAAGCGGCGTGACTGGGAGGACCGCAGGACCGTGGCGACCGCAGCGACCGCGGCGAGCGGTCGGAACGCGGTTTCCGTCCCCCGCCGTGAGGACGGCGAGCGCGGTTGGAAGGACCGTGACGGACGCGGCGGCAGGAACGGCTACGACCGCTCGGACCGCCGTGATAACCGTCGTTGGGACGACCGCCGGAGTGACCGGGACGGTTTCCGCGGCCGGCGCGAGGACCGGCGCGGTCGCGGCTTTGACCGTGACGGTTACCGGGATGACCGCCGTGGCTACGGTGAGCGTAACCAGAACCGCTTCGGCGGCAATCGGGGTGGCTTCCGCGGAGGGCACGGCGACCGCTGAGTCCTCTGCGACGTATTGACACGACGGGGGTGGGGCGGCAACGGGTGTTGCCGCCCCACCCCCGGTGTCTGGTCAGGGTGCCCGTTCCGGATGGGGCCTGTCTTACTCGTGTGAGTCGGAATGGGTGGCCAGCCGGTGGAGGACCTGCACCAACTCGGTCCATCTGTTAGTCTCGGCCGACAGCGGCTCGATGAGTCTCGACGTCGATGACCTCGTCGGTGGCCCGGCATAGGCGGTCAATGATCCGTCTGCTGTGACGTCTGGCCTGAAGGCGGGCCAGGAACATTCCCAAGCCCGCCAGAACCAGTCCGATCAGTAGGCCTCCAAGCAGGAGGATGGTGGGCCAGGGGACTCTCCCCCAGCGGGGAACATCGATACTGATGAGCAGGAGGTAGTCCTCCAGGACGTGTATCGCCACGAGCCACAGCCCACCGATGAGCGCCGTCAGTGCGGTCACCCACTGCAGCACGTTCGCGACGCCCCCACCAGGCAGGGGCGCTTCCACGCGCCGTAGTCCACGGCGGCCACCGCCAGGTCCAGGGGCTCGGCAAGCCTCTCGGCGCGTTCATCACTGCGAAGAACGGCCTGGGCGGCCAGGGTCGTCGGGCAGCCCGGAGCAGGCCGCCACAGCGTGAGACGTGGGCACTGCTGCGCAACTTGCCCGTTGCCGCAGGTCCTGCCAGGGGGCAGGGAGGACAGGTCGATGACACCGGACCCCTGAGGCGCCGTCGGATCGTTCAGCATCGTCGGCCTGTGGCGCCGATGGGCGCTTGGTTCCCAGGTGGAGGGCCCGGAGCGGATCGCGTCGCAGGTGCGCGACCCACCGCAGCCAGAACCAGCCGACTCGGGTATGCGCCCGGTGACGGTCCGACCCTTCCACCGCCTGCGAGACGACGTCGACTCCAGCGAGGCTCGCGGCCGCTTGCCTGAGCGCATTCAGGGGACTGCCGCACCTGCGGCGCCTGCTGAGCACTCGGATCCGACGCACCGGCGGCCGGAGCCGACGGATCCATAAGTCCCGTCCGCTCCCCCATCTCACTGGCTGCGCGTCGGGCATGGGCGACGAGGCTTCGGGCACTGGCCAGCCTGTTCGAGGCGACCGAAGCCACAGCGTGCGCCAGCGTCTCAACGCCTTCTCCGGTGCGGGCGCTGACGGGAATCACCGAGACGGCTCCAAGACCCTCCCGGTCCAGGATCCTCCTGAGGTCGGTGAGCACCGCGTCCCGGCTCTCAGGGTCGAGCCGATCCACCTGGTTGAGGGCGACCACCATGACCTCTGCGTGCGCCGCCATGGGAATGAGGAAGTCACGATGAACGACGCCGTCGGCGTACTTCTCCGGATCGAGAACCCACACCAGGACATCGACCTTGCCCGCCATGCGCTGGGCGATGGCCCGGTGCTCGGCTCGTCGGAGTCGATGTCCGGGCAGATCGACCAGCACCGTGGTCTCGCCCAGGGCCCAGCCGCCATCGACGCGCGCCCTGTGGCTGATGGCGAGCCAGTCCAACAGCTCAGTGGCCTCAACAGCCGTGTCCGGGACGACGGCGAGGGGCTGGGTGGTTGTCGGACGGGTATGGGCGGTACGGGACACCTCGGAGCCGGTCAGGGCGTTGGTGAGGCTGGACTTTCCCGACCCGGTCGCCCCGAGAAGGGCCGCCACCGTGGTCTCCGGCGCCAAGCGCCGACGGTGGGAGGCCTGCGTGAGGACGTCCCAGGCCCGCGTGAGCTCGTCGTGCAGACCGAGCTGCTCGCCCAGATCGACGGCCCCTGCCCAGGTCCTCAAGAACCAGCGGCAGGTCTGACGCGCCGGAGCGATCGGTCATCACCTGGCCCTCCTCCCGGCCATCCGGCGACCGCGGGCAGCCGGCAGAGCGCGCAACGACGTAGCCGCCTCCCGGCAGGCTTGAAGCTGTTCTCGTAGGGTATCGGCGCTGGGGGTGGGGAAGCGGCAGAGCATCGGTGAAGCACTTCGCCTGGATTGGCGAACAGAGCAGTGGCGCGCTCGCTGAGGTCCTCTCGGGCCCGCTTGGTCATGCCGCGCATCGCCTGGTCTCCGAAGACGGCCTCCAGAACGCGCTGGGCGAGGATGGCCGTGCCCCCGCGATCCCCACCTCTCCCCCGGTCAGTCCACCGGTGTGGGCGAAGACGAGGATCATGAGGACGACTCCGGCACCGTTGAGCCCCAGGGACAACAGTCGGGCAGTGAGCCGCTTGTCAGAGCCTTCGGCTCGAACGAGCGCGAGTACCTGACGCTGCCAGTCGTGGACGAGTGCCGCGGCAACGACTTCCAGGCCGGTCTGGGTGGGTACCTCCGCCAGGGCCCTGTTGAGGGCCTGCTGGGAGGTGCCGGCCCGTCTCCAGGAGCTCTCCGTGGCCAGACAGGCCCGTTGGGACTCGGCGACCAGGAGCTCGACCAGGGAGGAGCCGATCGCCTGCTCAACGCGCTTGGCCGGGGCCGGGCGCCCCCGCAGGAGTGACGTGACGCGGTCACGGACCCGCCCCACCTGCACCTCCAAGGACCGGAACAGGTCCCCGGTACCCATGAACTCCTGCCAGCGGGCCAGCACCTCACCGTGCAGCATGGAGCCGTCCTCGGTGGCCTCGATGACGCGTTCCAGAGCATCATCGTGCTCGGAGGTGGCTGCTCGTCGCAGCTCGGCGTGCTCGGCCTCCTGGGAGCCCAGCTCGACGGCGAGCAGCTCGCTCTGCGTCAGGAGGGAACCGATGGCGCCGGTCAGGCTGCGGTGCGCGACGTCCTGGCGAGCGGCCGCGTCGGAGGCCAGTGCCCCCAGCCACTGGCGCAGCGGCGACACGCAGGACTCGGGCAGGAAGCCGTCGTCGTCCAGAGAGGTCTCGGGAATCGTGAAGACGGGCGCCTCAGCCAGGTTCGCCTCCGCGAGCCGGCGCCGCAGGTCGGCCTCCACCTCAGTCTGCGCGCCATCCGGTACGCGGTCCAAGACGATGGCGGCCGTGATGTGCCGCTCGGCCGCGCCCGCAGGTGATCCCAGGGGACGGCGTCGGCGTAGCGAGCCGCCGTGGTGACGAAGATCCACAGGTCCGCCCCGGCCAGGAGCGTCGCGGCCAGGTCCCGGTTGTCCTCGACCACGGAGTCGACATCGGGTGCGTCCACGATCGCCAGTCCCTCGGGCAGGCCCTCGCAGCCGCGTAGCTCGAGCTCTCTGGGCGTGTGGTCGGTGGGCGGGCTCGCCGGAGCGTACGGGTCCACACGCAGGCGCGACAGCGAGCCCAGGACCCGGTCGTTGTCGAACCAGGCCGCGTCTGTCGGCGCGTGCAGCAGCAGGGGGCGGCGTGTGGTGGGGCGGATCGCAGAGGCCCCTGGCCACGTGTCGGCGTACGAGTGAGGAGACGAGGGTCGACTTGCCTGCCCCGGTGGAGCCTCCGACAACAGCCAGCAAAGGCGCGTCCAGGCTGGCCAGGCGAGGAAGGACGTAGTCGCCGAGCTGATCGCGGATGAGCGTGGCCTTGTCTGAAGCGGCGGCCGTTCCTCGCAGGACGTAGGGGCATAGACAAGGAGGTCAGACTGTCTCGCAGTGCGGACAGGGCCCTGGTCGCCTCCTGGATCTTCTGGCTGCTGCTGGGCTCACCCCGGCTCTTGGTCATGAGGCCGAGTCAGCCTCAACGTCGGCACCATTACCGGTTGCGGCACGAGCGACTGTGATCTGCGGGACGTCGTCGTCGCTGGGCGGCTGCCAGGTGGCGGCATCGGCCTCAAGCTGCTCGCCGGAACGGATGTCCTTGACCGAGTCCGGTGCTCCATCAGCGCCGGGGAACCACACGAAGGGATGGAGCGCTTGTCCGCGGCCTTGATCTGCTTGCCGAACTTGGCGGCGCTGGGGGCCACGTCGGCGCTGATGCCGCGGGCACGCAGCGTGTCGGCGATCGCGTCGGAGGTGGAGCGGTGCGCCTCATTGGTGACTGCCACGAGCACCACCGTAGGCACAGGGACGGCTGACCTCCACAAGCCCCTCTCCGACGACACGCGCCAGGAGCCGGGACAGACCGATGGAGATGCCCACACCGGGGAAGGTGCGCTTGCCATTGGTGGCCAGGGAGTCGTAGCGGCCCCCGGAGCACACTGAGCCGAGGTCCTCGTGGCCTGCCATGAAGGACTCATAGACCGTGCCGGTGTAGTAGTCCAGCCCGCGGGCGATCTTGAGATCGGCGATGACGGCGCCGGGCGGCGCCGGCCGGCAGCCTCGAGCAGGGCGGTCAGCTCAGACAGCCCCTCCTCGAGCAGCTCGGTGAGGGTCGGCTCCGGCCAGGGCCCGCAGGACCCTGCCCGGAGACGTCCTGGCCGTCGGTTCCCGGTGATGGTGGCGAGCCTGAGGGCCTGCGCCGCCTGCTGCGCGCTGATGCCGACACTCTGGGTGAGCTCGGCGGCCACTTTCTCGGGGCCGATCTTGTCGAGCTTGTCGACCACGCGCAGGACCTCGATGAGCCGGTCCGTGTCGATGCCGATGGACTGGTAGAAGCCCTGAGCGACCTTGCGGTTGGAGATGTGGATGGTGACCGCGGGCACCGGCAGAGCGCTGAGCGCCTCGTGCATGATGAGGGGACCTCGACGTCGTGGTGGAGCGGCAGGGGCACCATCGCCGACGATGTCGATATCGGCCTGGATGAACTCACGGAAGCGCCCTCCTGGGGCCGCTCCCCACGCCAGACTTTCTGGATCTGGTAGCGCTTGAACGGGAAGGTCAACAGCCCGGCATTGTCGACGACGTAGCGGGCGAAGGGAACGGTCAGGTCGAAGTGGAGGCCCAGCTGCCTACGTGGGTCCGCCTCGGCGTCGGGATCGGCGGGGTCCGCCTGCAGACGGTTAAGAGATAGACCTCCCTGGAGGTCTCCCCCTTTTTCGTCAGCTCGCTCAGCGGCTCGACGGCGCGGGTCTGGATGCCGCTGAAGCCGTGGAGCTCGAAGGTGCGGCGCAGGATGTCGACGAAGTGCTGCTCGACGATGTGGCCCGCGGGGAGCCACTCGGGGAAGCCGGACAGTGAGGAGAGAGCTTGTCGTACCTGTGCCATGGTCCGCATTGTGTCATGACAGGGCAGTGAGCCTGTGCGCCGCCGTCAGGCCTTGAGGTCTCCTCCACGGATCTTGGCCTCCGCGAGGTAGGGGTTGCCGTGGTGCTCGTGCTCCATGGTGGTCACAGCGCCGTGCCCGGGCAGCAGGACGGTGGCCGGGTCGACAGCGCTGGCCAGGAAGCGCAGGGTGGCGAGCATCTGCACCTGGTCCCCGCCGGGCAGATCGGTGCGTCCGACGGAGCCCTTGAAGATGACGTCGCCGTCGAGGGCCATGAGGTAGGTGTGCTCCTCGTCGGCGACGGCAGGGTCGTCATCGATGACCTCGGCCTCATAGAGCAAGGCGTTGTCAGCCAGGCGGGCCTCGAAGAAGAACAATGAGGACCCCTCCGAGTGGCCCGGGGCGGGGACTGCGCGTAGAGCGATGCCGGGGACCAGCCTCGACGGCCTGGGAGAAGCCGTCTCCCGGGAAGAGACGGATGTCGGTGGGCTGCTTCCACTCAGTGCCGGCCATGTCGGTGAAGCTCATGCCGTTGGCGCTGATGCCGGTGGTGATGTCGGGCTCCTCGAGCCGGTACCGGTCTCGCTCGGGGATGTAGATCGGTACGTCGACGGCGTCGTCACTGGTGAGCAGGCCCTCACCGTCGGGCGGCCTCGATGAGCGCCTGGCTGTCCCACACGTGGTCGGCGTGACCGTGGGTGAGCAGGATGGCGCTCAGGGTGAGCTGGTTGGACCGAAGGAGGGCCATGGCGCCGCGAACGGAGCCGGCTCCGGGGTCGACGACGAGGGCGGGCTCACCCGGGCCTGCGGCCAGGACATAGCAGTTGGCTGCGAACACGGGGGCGATGGTGCGCTCCAAGATCATGCCTCCCACCCTAACTTGGATCACCTGGTACCCGGTGTGAATACGTTTCAAGCACCCTCAGGTCCACAGGGACCCGGTTGGCTCACCGAAGATGAAGCCGCCGCCCCACCAGTGCTCAATGAGCCAGCGGTCGTGGCTGGCGACGATGAGCGTGCCCGTCCATGTCCTCAGAGCGGCCTCGAGCATCTCGAGGGCGTCCAGGTCCAGGTAGTTCGTGGGCTCATCGACGACGAGCACCTCGGGCCCGGCGGCAGCGGCCAGGGCCAGCTGGGCGCGGCGCTGGTTGCCGTCGGAGAGCTCGCTGAGGGGACGGTTCCACAGGCGCGGGTGCAAAGTCCCCGGCCACGGTCCCCGATCCCCTCGGTCCACATGTTCTCATCCACCCCAGGGTCGCCGAGTTTCGGCAGGTGCTGGGGTATCCGGAGCACCGAACCGGATACCGTGAGACTGCCGACGGAGTCCTCCGTGGGTGCTGACCGCCTACCCATCCAGGTCAGAAGCGTGGACTTGCCGCTCCCATTGGCGCCGGTGACCAGCAGGTGCTCGCCTGTCATGACGTCGACCGTGACCGGTGCAAGGCGCCCGGGTACGGCAGCTGACCGGGCCGACACCGCCATCCCTGTTCGCGGCGCCGGTTCAGTCAGATGCAGCTGCAGGTCGTAGGAGCGGGGCCTGCGCACTTCGGTACTGGCGAGCGCCTCCAGCCGACGGTCGTCCTGCGTCTGGCGCCGGGTGGAGACGCGCTGGGCGCGGTCGGCGTAGAACTTCCGAGCTATGCGGGCCTCGGTCCGGGGCGCTGCCCCGCTGTGCCCAACGATCTCGGAGTCGCGACGGTGACGCGCGAGCTTGCGCCGCTGCTCCTGCTGACGCTGGTGAAGACTGTGGTGGGACGACCTGGCGTACGCCTTCTCCACGAGGTAGTCGCTGTATCGTCCCGCGCACCGGTAGGCACCCATGGGGCCGCTGTCCCCGGAAGCGGTGGCGAGTGCCTGCCACGGCGCTGTGTCGAGGTCGACGACGGCGGTGGCCACCTCGTCGATGAAGGCACGATCGTGAGAGGAGAACAGGACCGGTCCGGGCCATGACGTCATCATCTCGCTCAGGTAGCTACTGCTACCGGCATCCAGGTGGTTGGTGGGCTCGTCGAGCACCAGCGCCTGACCGGCTGAAAGAAGCAGAGCGGCGATCTCCAGCCTCCCCCGTTGACCCGGCGACAGGGGAGGAGACGAGGCGGCCTGTATCCACGCGCCCCAGTCCCAGCCCGGCGAGCGCCTCAGCCCGTCGAGCCAGCAGATTCCACGCGTCGAGTGACTCAAGCCGGGTCAGTAACGAGTCGTATTCCTCGGCGAGGGAGCCGGTTTCAGCTCCGGCCTGGGCAATGGCCCCGCTCAGGCGCTCGAAATGATCAAGCGCTTCCAGGGTCTCAGCGCAGACGGCGTCGAGGTAGCCCCTCGATCGACGTGGCAGTCGACTCCTCCGAGTCGGCCGCCGGCGGGCCATGCTGCTCGGGAATGCTGACAGCCCCGTGGTCAGGGGACAGCTCACCGGTGGCCAGGCGCAGGAGCGTGGACTTTCCCCGATCCGTTGGGGCCGACGATGCAGACGCGTTCGTCGTCGGAGACCGTAAGGTTGATGCTCTCCAGCAAGGGGCGGAGGTGTAGGGAGAAGCTGACATGGGAGAAACTGATCGCGGGCATGACTCGTCCCTTGGCATGAGGCGGTGGGGGCACAGGGGCGAGTCACGCGAGCATGGTCACATGCTAACAGCGCCAGCCGTCGACGAGGTCTGGGGCAGCGACACCGGGCCCGCTCGTGACGGGGACATCGGCGCTCAACGAATCAACTGAAATCAGTGGGGCGAAGGATGGTGAATGGCGCCGGCGGGAACGTAGACTTTCGGCACTGCCGTCCTCCGACGGCACTCACCACCACCCGGCTTGAGAGCCGGGCGCGAACGGAACGGAGCGGTCACGCCGCTCCCTCCCCGTCAACCCATGAAGGAGCATCCCGTGACTGAGCGGAACCAGCCCGACAACCGGTCTGACAACCAGCCTGAGGCTGAGCAGACCATCCAGCCGACCGACCTGAACGAGTCGGCAGCGCCCAGCCCGACGGAACAGGCATCAACGGCCGACGCCTCCCCCACCGATCCCGCGGTTGAGGCCGTTGCGTCAACGCAGACCAGCACCCCGCAGGCCGACAGGTCCGACATCGAGCCTCGCGGACCAGCCCGTCGAGCAGCCCACAGCGGCGTCCTCTGACGAGCCGGCGTCTCCCGCCTCCGAGGAGCCCGCCCAGACCGAGCAGCCGACCGAGAAGGTTCAGGCCGCCGAGGCCACCCCGAGGACGCCACGCCGACCCCGGCCGAGGTTCCCGCCCCGGCAGCGGCGCCTGCGGCACCTGCCGAGCCGGCCGTCGACCCGCAGGAGGCCATGGACGCCGCCAAGTGGGGACGCGTGGACGGTGAGGGCCGGGTCTACGTCCAGGACGGTGGCGCCGAGCGCGAGGTCGGCCAGTTCCCCGATGCCCCGATCGCCGAGGCCATGGCCTTCTACGTGCGACGCTACCTGGACCTCAAGGCGACCATCGACCTGTTCGCCACCCGTCTGCCTCAGCTCAGCGTCCGCGAGATCGACTCGACCCTGTCCTCGATCTCCGAGTCCCTCACCGAGCCGGCCGCCGTCGGTGACCTGGAGGGACTGCGGGCCCGTTTCGCCGCGCTCAAGACCGTGGCCGCAGAGCGGCGCGAAGCCGTGTCCGCCGAGCGCCAGGCCGCCAAGGAGCAGGCCCTCAAGGAGCGCACGGCGATCGTCGAGCGCGCTGAGGCCATCGCCGAGCAGGACCCGGCCCGCACGCAGTGGAAGAACTCCGGCGCCGAGCTGCGTGAGCTGCTCGAGTCCTGGAAGGCCGCGCAGCGGCGCGGGCCGCGCCTGGACCGTCCCCACCGAGGACGGGCTGTGGAAGCGCTTCTCCCACGCGCGCACCACCTTCGACCGCCACCGCCGCCAGTTCTTCAGCGAGCTGGACGCCAAGCAGGCGCAGGTGCGGGCCGCCAGGAGGCGCTCATCAAGCGCGCCGAGGAGATGCAGAACTCCACCGACTGGGCCGGCACCTCCGCGAAGTACCGCGACCTGCTGGCCGAGTGGAAGAAGGCCGGACGCGCTTCCCGCAAGGAGGACGACGCCCTGTGGGCCCGTTTCCGGGCCGCCCAGCAGGTCTTCTACGACGCCCGCCGCGCCAAGGACGAGGCCGTCGACGCCGAGTTCGCCGAGAACCTCAAGGTCAAGGGAAGCGCTGGTGGCCAAGGCCGAGGCGCTCCTGCCCATCAAGGACATCAAGGCCGCCAAGAGGCCCTGCGCCCCATTCAGGACGCCTGGGAGGAGGCCGGGCGGGTCCCCGCGGCGCCGTGCGTCGCATCGAGGGCCGCATGCGCGCCGTCGAGGACGCGATCCGTGAGGCCGAGAACGCCGAGTGGCGCCGCACCGACCCCGAGACCAAGGCTCGCGCCGAGGGCCTGGCCGGTCAGCTCCAGGACGCGATCGCCGGACTGGAGAAGGACCTGGCTGCCGCCCAGGCCGCCGGTGACGCCAAGAAGATCGCCGAGGCCGAGGCCGCGCTGACGGCTCGCCGGGCCTGGCTCGAGCAGGTGCTGCGCTCGGCCAAGGCCTGAGCCGAGCACCTTCCGCTCAGCTCTGAGACTGAAGGAGCGTCTGAGGCGGGGCCGATACCACCCACCGGTGTCGGCCCCGCCTCACGTCTCGTCCTGGTGGCCCTAGGTCGGGACGATCTGCTACTCCCAGGTGGCGGTCTCGGGGATCCACTCCCTCGGACCTGGCGCAGGCGTCGATGACGTCCTTGAGCCAGGCCGCCAGCCCCGTGCGCGCTTGTCGTAGTAGCGGGCGTAGCGTTCGTCCGCCACATAGCCGCGGGCGATGAGCACCTGCTTGGAGGTGGAGACCTCGAACCACCGGTTGAAGTCCTTGCGGTGCCACCGCGCCAGAGCATTGGCCTCACAGCTGCCCGGTTCGACACCGCTGCGCATCGCCTCGGCCAGCGCGGTCTCCAGAGCGACAGTCTCCTCGTGCGCCTGCACCCAGTCGGCGCGAGACATCCGAGCCTTGCGTTGGTAGGACTCGGCCCCACTCCGGTGTATCACCCCACTGGGCATGGGCCTCCTCGACATAGACGGGGTCCCAGTCGGTCCCCCAGATCTCCGCCATCTCAGCCACGGAGATCCTCGCTCCCGACTGCTGTATATCGATCACCATGTCGATGGAGCTGAGCATCTGCTGCAGGTGGGAGATCTGTCCCTTGCACCAGCTCGCGCTGACGGCGCAGGTGCGTCATGGCATCGGCGCCCGGCTCGTCAAGGACCATGCCTTGATGTCGGCAAGGCTCATGCCGGTCTGCCGGTGAGACGAGGACCCTGCTGGATGCGCATGATGTCCGCCTCGCTGTAGAGCCGGTAGCCGGCGTCACTGCGCTGGGATGGGGATGCACCAGGCCGGACTCGTCCCAGTAGTGCAGTGTCCGGACACTGACGCCAAGGAGCCTTTGAGACCTCACCGACTGTCATCATGGTCTCCGAGAAGTTCATCGCGGAACTCGTCGTGCGCGCAGAATCGGATGCCCCTCTAATCGTGTGCGTCATACACCTACCTCATCCCTTGACCTGAGTTCAATCCTACTTCCCACGTGTCATACCTTGATAAAACCTAGGTAACGACAGACCGACTGGAGCATGTAAGAAATCACACACCACCTTCGACAAATATCTAACAAGTCACACATTCTCCAACAGTAAACCAGACCCGACAGAAGAGCACTAAGATGCCTGTCATGCACCACTGGAACTATGTTCTCATCTTCATTGTCGCCGTTATCGGACCCGCCGTAAGGGCGCACTTAGGGGTAGAAATTCTGAAAAAGTACACCACCACACCTCAAGGTGCCGTCAGGGTGAGAGCGCCACGATTTCAGCTCGTGGCTGGAATCATTCTCCCATTCATTGGAGTTCCATCAACTATTGGCGGAGTATTCTTAATACGTTACGCATTCATTTCCTGGAGCGCCCCGGAAGACCCGAGGTCAGTGAGTCCCGACCAGCTAACCCCTCTCTCGCTGATCGCCGTAGCGGTCTTCGCTGCCGGTATCTACAACCTACTCGTTTCTCATCATTATGTCGATCAGAAATGAGTACGTTGAAACCGGCATTGATTACGTAGAGAAACGCGAACGACTGGGTAAGATCACAAGAATCCTGTTCCATGAGATCAATTCTTACTCCCTACTCTCCAAGATCAGAAGGAGGAAAGTTAAAAATCAGCACATCAGACGGACGCAGGATTTCCTTCCAGACGGACTACTATCGCGGCAACTACGTCGTATCCGTGATCGCATTTCGCATGGCCAACGGCCACTGGCCGAATCCAACCGATCCTGCCACTCACTCCAGACTAGTTCAATCGGCCTCTAACGGCACAGCAAAACGATACCTTAGCGACCACAAGAAGGCCGGCAATCTGGGCACCTCACAAATACACCGTCTCCAGAACATCTGACCCGTTATCCACAGGCCCTACTCGCACTCTGGCACAGCTCGCAAACTAGGCCGACGATAAGAACATGACTCGCTATGTTCCGGTGCCGGGCCATGCCGCCGTGGCACACCTGTCCGCCCGTCCCTTCACTCCAGTCCTGGGCGCTCCCGCTCAGGACATGCAGCTGCTGAAGTGCGCCGAGCTCGATTCCCGCCTGCTGGTCAACGTCCTGGGCAACCTGCAGCCGGCAGATCTTCTGCGATCAGTGGAAGGACGACTGCAGGGCCATCGCAACCGCCCTGCCCTGCCAGGGCGTGTTGTTGGCAAGCACGGCTCTATGGGTGCATGTCGGCGGGGCGCCACCGAGCACGCTCGAGGTCTGTCTTCCGGGAGGGCGCCGAAGTCGTGCATCCTACCTGGTGTCCAGACGAGGCAGGGTACCCCATTCCGATACCACCGTGATCAACGGCGTCACCTGCGCGACCATCGCGCGGGCCGCCGTCGACGTCGCGCGTCTGGGACCCTCCTACGGCCGCTGTTCAGGCCATCATGACTGCCCGCGATCATGGGGTCAGCCGAGTCCGCCTCCTGCTGACACTCAACCACTGCCGAGGAGCGGCCAGCAGAGGCTGTCCGCGGGCGCAGCACATCATCGAGTCGGTCACATTCCAACAGTAAATAGCGATATAATTTCAAAAATAGGTCCACAGACTTTTTGAGTGAACCCATTCATGACAACCCCTCACAGAAGAAACTGGTTTTGTTGACATGGAAGATATTCCATTCCCTCTCGGTCTTGCTATGATACTGGCATCATCATCAAGATGATGCTGGATCGCTTCGACCGAGTGACCGGGCTCCGCCATGACTGAAGACGGCGTTGCACGATCAAAGACCGCCACAGTATCAGTTTCTCGGCGGGGCGTAGTGCTATGCCTGACAGTTACCCTCTGGCTCGGCTGCAGACGATAGATCACTAATTCATTTTCCAACGACGACGCAGGTGTCGCCACCATATGGCTCACACTCGCCATCATACTCATCGTTTTAGGGAGCTCGGAGTACTCTCAAACAATCATGAACTACGTCGAGGTCGGGCCAGGATTCGTCAAGAAACACTCCTTCCTTAACGGAACAACTCGAGATCGACTTTTGAAGACATAAGAGTCATGCTCATATAATTACTCAATTACTGGCAACAGACCATTATTCGCCAACAGACCCGCAACCTTGTCATACGTTCTTCCGATCGACGCAAGATTAAATTCTCGCCCAAAGATTACAAAGGGGAGCATGTGACATCAGTCATTGCCTTTCGCCTTCGTAAGAATCGTTGGCCATCCTTGTTGGATGAATTCGACCAGCTTGCCGTTATGGAGGCAGCTGCAGATGGCTCTGGAGAGTCCCTATTTACGAAGAGTCCGTAGTGTCAGGCTGAATGAGGGTTTTCTCACCAGATGCCTTTGTGGAGGTGAGGATGACCAGGGCTGCGGCGGCGATTGTGGTGATGGCTCTGGGATCGAGGGTGACGTGCTTGAGGGCCTTGAAGTGCTTGATCAGGGCGTTGGCCCTCTCGGCGGGAGCCCTCATTGAGCTGATCAGCTCGTTGCGCCATCTGGTGTCGGGGTCGGGGTGCGGGTTCTTGGCAGGGACTTTGATGCCGATGCCCGCTGCGGTGTAGCCCTTGTCCGCCAGCGTGGGCAGCCCCAGCGAAGCCGCCCGGTACAGCGCCGGCAGGGCGTGGGTGCGCGCGGCGGTGATGTCATGGGTCGAGCCGGGCTCCACCGGAGCGGTCCACACCGGAAAACCAGTGTGATCGGTCAGGACCTGCACGTTGCCGCCAAAGGCCCTGTGCCTACCGGAGTACCACAAGTGGTTGCTGGCCTGGGTGCGAGCGGCGACCCGGTCAGTGCGGACCAGGGTCCCGTCCAGGCAGACGAACGGCTCGCCGTCCCGGCGGAGCCTGTCCAGGACGTCGGTGATCTCGGGGGATCGTTGGGCGACCACCTCCAAGGCCTCGTGCAGGTAGCGGTAGCCGGTGGCCTGCGAGACCCCGGCGTCGCGGGCCAGGGTCCGCACATCGGTGCCCTCCTTGAGCCACCGCAGCACCAGGACGGCCTGACCCCAGGTCGTGCAGGCCCGCTGATGCGGGCGGATGTCGTAGGCGCGACGGTGAGCGGTCAACCAGCCGCTGATGGTGCGCACAGTGGCGATGGGGACGTCGACAGTGGCACGATAGGACACCCGCGCGAGCCTTTCTTGCGGGCAGGTTTTCTTGGTCGAAAACAACTCTGCCGCACGGCTCCGCGTGCCCTGCTCCGACACACCCACCCCCGGCCCGACCTACCCTTCCCCGCCATCACAACACTCACGGCACAAGCACCATCACCCCTGACGAGAAAACCTCACTGTCACGTAACGATCAGTAGTCACGTGGCACCCACTCGCCTCAATCCTCTTCATCGACGACGTGTCGTGGACAGGCTTCTGCGCGCCTCGAAGACGCCGTCGATGCGCCGCAGGGCCGCCAGCGTGTGGTCCAGGTGCCCGACCTCGGCCAGCTCGACGACGAACCGCCCGGTGACGACCCGGTCACGGCTCGTGGCGATGGAGGCGCTCACCAGGTTGACGTGGCTGTCTGCCAGCGCTCGGGTGATGTCGGCGAGCAGGCCCCCGCGGTCCAGGGCCTCGACCTCCACCTGGACCAGGTAGGCCGACTGGGCGTGATCCGCCCAGGAGACAGTGATGAGGCGCTCGGGCTCGCGCTGGAGCTGTTCGACGTTCTGGCAGTCGGCCCGGTGCACTGAGACACCCGAACCGCGGGTGATGAAGCCGACGATGGGGTCACCCGGCATGGGGGTGCAGCAGCGCGCCAGCTTGACGTAGACGTCGCCCTCGTCCATACCGGCGACGACGACTCCGGCGTCGGCCGTACGCGGCCGGCGGTGCGTCGTGGCCCGGGTGGGCAGGATCCCCTCCGCGAGGGTCTCCTCGGCACCATCCTCCCCGCCCATGGTGGCCACCAGAGTGTCGACGACGTGCTGGGCCGACACGTGTCCCTCCCCACCGCGGCGTACAGGCCGTCAATGTCGACCTTGTCGAGGGTCTTGGCCACGTTCATGAGGGTCTCGTGGCTCATGAGGCGCTGCAGGGGAAGGTTCTGCTTGCGCAGGGTGCGGGCGATGGCGCCCTTGCCCTCCTCGATGGCCTCCTCACGACGCTCCTTGGAGAACCACGAACGTATCTTGTTGCGGGCCCGGGTGGAGGCGACGAAGGAGAGCCAGTCGCGCGAGGGCCCAGCGTTGATGGCCTTGGAGGTGAAGACCTCCACCGTGTCACCGTTCTCCAGACGCGTGTCCAGGGGCACCAGTCGGCTGTTGACGCGTGCGCCCACGGTGCGGTGGCCGACCTCGGTATGGACGGCGTAGGCGAAGTCCACCGGGGTGGCTCCCGCCGGCAGTGCGAGGACATCACCCCGGGGGGTGAAGACGTAGACCTGGTCCCCGGCCATCTCATAGCGCAGGGCGTCGAGGAACTCGGTGGGGTCCTGGGTCTCCTTCTGCCAGTCGACGAGCTGACGCAGCCAGCCCAGGTCGCCCTGGTCGGAGTCTCCGGGCCTGCCTCCCAGGGCGCTGGGGCCCGAGGCGTTGGGGTCCTCCTTGTAGCGCCAGTGCGCGGCCACGCCGTACTCGGCCATGCGGTGCATCTCGTGGGTGCGGATCTGAATCTCCACCGGCTTGCCACCCGGCCCCACGACAGTCGTGTGCAGCGACTGATAGAGGTTGAACTTGGGGACGGCGATGTAGTCCTTGAAACGCCCGCTCATGGGGGTCCAGCGCGAGTGCAGGGAGCCGAGCACCGCGTAGCAGTCCTGGACGGTGTCGACGATGACTCGCAGCGCCACCAGGTCGTAGATATCGTCGAAGTCCTTCCCCCGCACGATCATCTTCTGGTAGATCGAGTAGTAGTGCTTGGGCCGTCCGGTCACGGCGCCCTTGATCTTGTTGATCCTCAGGTCCTCCTCGATCTGGAGTCGGACCTGGCGCAGGTACTCCTCACGAGCCGGGGCCCGCTCGGCCACCATGTGCTCGATCTCCTCGTACACGCCAGGGTAGAGGGCCTTGAAGGACCGGTCCTCCAGCTCCCACTTGATCGTGTTCATCCCCAGACGGTGGGCCAGGGGCGCGTAGATCTCCAGGGTCTCCTTGGCCTTGCGGGCGGCGTTCTCCGCGGAGACGTACTTCCAGGTGCGGGCGTTGTGAAGGCGGTCGCCGAGCTTGATGACCAGCACCCGGATGTCCTTGGACATCGCGATAATCATCTTGCGCACCGTCTCGGCCTGGGCGGCCTCACCGTACTGGAGCTTGTCGAGCTTGGTGACGCCATCGACGAGCAGGCTGATCTCGTCGCCGAAGTCGGCGCGCAGACGCTCGAGGGTGTAGTCGGTGTCCTCCACGGTGTCGTGCAGGACGGCAGCCGCCAACGTCTGGGCCGTCATTCCCCAGCTCGGCCAGGATGGTTGCCACTGCCACCGGGTGGGTGATGTAGGGCTCCCCCGACTTGCGTCGCTGACCGGAGTGAGCCTTCTCCGCCACTTCGTAGGCGCGCACGATGAGGCTCGTGTCGGCCTTGGGATGGTTGGCGCGCACCGCACGCAGCAGCGGCTCGATGGCCGCCGGTGTGGAGTGTCCCCGGGAGCCGAACCACGCCAATCGGCTGCGCACGCGCGAGCCGGGGACAACACTGTCACCTGACGTATCCGGGGTATTCTTCGTCTCCGTCATTGACGCATCATATAGCGGCCGGCACACCGAGGCGTGCCGGCACTGCCGGTGACCGTGCGGTGTCGCATCCTTCAGGATCACAACACCGCACGAGAAACAGCCCCGGCTACCCGTCGAGCAGCAGGCCTGCGACGAGCAGCCGCCTCAGAAGATGACGATCGAGTCGACCTCACGCCCCTGGAGCTGGCGGCGACCGCCCAGATCGGACAGCTCCAGCAGCATGCAGATGGCCTCCACCGTGGCACCGGCCTGCTCAATGAGGGAGATGGAGGCGGCGGCCGTCCCACCGGTGGCCAGCACGTCGTCGATGACCAGGACACGCGCACCCTTGGTGACGGTCTCGGGCCTCAGCTCCATCCGGGCCGTGCCGTACTCGAGCGCGTAGTCCACACCGATGACCGGGCCGGGCAGCTTGCCGCCCTTGCGCACCGTAATCATGCCGACCCCGAGCCGAACCGCCAAGGGCGCCGCCAGGATGAAGCCGCGTGACTCGAGCCCCGCGATCGCATCGATCCGACCCCGGTAGTGATCGGCCAGCCCCTCGACGAGAGCGGCGAAGGCCTGACCATCGGCCAGGAGTGGAGTGATGTCCCGGAAGAGGACCCCCGGCTCGGGGAAGTCGGGAATCTCGCGCAAGTGGCTCATGACCAGCCTGGTCAGAGACTCGGGCACCGACTCGGAATGGGCGACGGGAGCGGTCATCTGCGCTTCTTCTTCCTTTTCGGCTGAGCCGCCACGCCGAGGTGGTGGCCGGGAGTGACTGGTGAGGCGGCCGGAGCCGCGTCAATCTTAGCCAGTTCCTCGGCGTCGTCACCGGCCTCGTCCCGACGGTGCTGGCGCGCTGCAGCGACCTTGGCGGCCTGCTCCTTGATGCGCGTCTCACGTGAGCGCAGGTCCACCAGGAGGGGGGTGGCCAGGAAGATCGAGGACAGGGTTCCGGCGATCATGCCGATGAACAGCGTCAGGGCGATGTCGCGCAGCGTTCCTGCCCCCAGGATGAAGGCGCCGACGAACAGCAGCGAGGCCACCGGGAGCACGCCGACCACGGAGGTGTTGATCGAGCGGATGAAGGTCTGGTTGACCGCCAGGTTCGCCAGCTCGGCGTAGGTGGATCGGCTCTGGGACTCGAAGTCCTCGGTGTTCTCACGGATCTTGTCGAAGACCACCACCGTGTCGTAGAGGGAGTAGCCCAGAATCGTCAGCACACCGATGATCGTGGCCGGGGTGACCTCGAATCCGGACAGGGCGTAGATGCCCACGGTGACGATGATGTCGTGGCACAGGGCGAGCAGGGCCGCCGCCGCCATCTTCCAGGTGCGGAAGTACGCCCAGATGAGCAGTCCGACGAAGATGAAGAACAGGACCAGTCCTCGAACCGCCTTCTTCGTGACGTCGGAGGACCAGGTCGGTCCCACAGTCGTCGCTGAGACATTGGAGGCATCGGTCTTGTAGGCGGTGGCGAGCTGACCGGCCAGCGAGTCGAGACGCTGCTTGCTCAGCTCAGAGGTCTGCACCCTCACCGACGACGAGCCCATGGTCGTCACCGAGGAACCGGCCGCCAGGTCGCTCTTGGAGAGGACCTCGTTGGCGGGACGCTCTGAGGGGGGAGGACAGCCCCGTGATCGTGATCTCCGAACCGCCCTTGAAGTCGATGCCCGGAGTCAGTCCCACGGTGCCCAGGAGCGTGGCCGAGCCAAGAATGATGACGACGGCGATGAGATACCAGATCTTCCGTTTGCCGACGAAAGGGATGGATGTCTTGGCCGAGTAGAGCTCGTTACCGAGCGTGGCGAGAGACTTCACTTCGTCTCACCGTCCTTTCCCTTGTCGGCCGCGGCATCGACCGCATCACCTTCCTGCTGCTCAGCATCATCGTCGGCGGCCTCGCCATCGGACTCCTCAGCCGCGTCCTCAGGGCTCTCGGCGTTCCTGCGGGCCTCGGCCTTGCGGCGCGCCAGCGACCCGGTCACGCGGTCGGCGACGGCCTCGCGCCCCTTTTGCCGTAGGTCGAGGACGTCGCCCCGAGGTGCTCGGGGTCGAGGCCGGAGAGGCGGTGCCCCTCGCCGAAGAAGCGGAATCGGACGATCCACTCCATCATCGGGTGGGTGAACAGGATGATGATGGCCAGGTCCACGCACGTGGTCACCCCCAGGGTGAAGGCGAATCCCTGCACCCCGCCGACGGCCAGGAAGTACAGGACAATCGCGGCCACGAGGTTGACGGCGTCGGAGACGAGAATCGTGCGCCTGGCGTGCTTCCATCCCTCATCGATCGCGGTCCTCAGGGTCCGTCCCTGACGCACCTCGTCGCGGACGCGCTCGAAGTAGATGATGAAGGAGTCGACTGTGATGCCGATGGAGATGATGAGTCCGGCCACCCCCGCCAGGGACAGGCGGTAGCCCATGGTCGCGCTCAGTGCCGCGATGACCAGGTAGGTGCCGGCTGCTGCCACCACCAGGGAGGCCACGGCCACCACCGCCAGGCCGCGGTACTGCCAGGCCAGGTAGAGGATGATGAGGGCGAAGCCGATGAGCCCGGCGATCAGGCCGTTGCGCAGTTGTTCGGTTCCCAAGGTGGCGGAGATCTGCTGCTCGGACTGCACCGTGAAGCTCAGCGGCAGAGAGCCGAAGGAGAGCTGGTTGGCCAGCGTGTTGGCCTGGTTCTGGCTGAAGCCACCGGTGATCTGGACCCGTCCGTCGGTGATCGGCGAGTGGACGGTCTCGTTGAAGCCGGAGGCCATGATGGTCAGCCCGTCCAGGACGATGGCGAACTGGGCCTTGGCCTGGCTGTCCTGGTTCTGAGCGCCTTGAGCCCCCTGCGCGCCGGCGGCACTGGCCTGGTCGCGGTAGGCCAGCAGCCGCTTGGACATCTCGGCGAACTTCTTGGTGCCGTCGGCGTTGAAGGCCAGCGAGACGACCCACTGCTGGGTGGCCTGTCCTCGCGAGTCGGTCTCCAGGCCCGAGTTGGCGCTCTTGAGCTCGGTGCCGGTGATCTCGGCCGGGCCGAGGATGTAGGCGCCTTGGTGCTGGGAGCCGGCCTCCTTGGAGCAGGAGATGACGGCGACCTTGGGGTCCTGCGTCTGACCGGTGAGGTTCTTCGGGTCGGAACAGTCGGTCATGTAGCCGTCGTAGAGGAGCTTCTCGGTGATCCAGGAGTCCGACGAGTTCGTCTTGTCCTGAGCGGGGAGCGGGTCGGAGGAGATGACCCCGTCCTGGTTGACGTCCGCCAGCTGCTTGGCGATCTCCTCGGGAGTCCTAGGCTGTGCCGTCGACTGGCCCGTGGGCTGCGCGGTGGGGGCCGGAGTCGCAGCCGGCTGCTCGCCCTGGCCCGAGCCCTCCTCGGCGCCCTCGGAGTCCGCCGCCGGCTGAGTCGCCTCGCTGCTGGCGCTCGGGCTGGGCTGAGCCGCCTGCGCCGGGGTCGGCCCACCAGAGGGGTTCTGGCTGGCGATGTTCTTGGCGGCCTGCTGGGCGCTGCCCGGAAGGATGCGCAGGACCGGGCGGAAGTACATGACGGCCGAGGTGCGCACCAGCTCCAGGGTGGCCTGGCTGGGCTTACCCGGCAGCGAGACCACGATGTTCTGACCGCCCTGGCGGGAGATCTGCGCCTCGGAGACACCGGAGGCGTCCACGCGCTGGCGGATCACCTCGATGGCCTGCTCGACGTCGTTGTCACTGATCGCCGAGCCGTCGGAGGTGGTGGGCGTCAGGATGAGCTGGGTCCCGCCCTCCAGATCGAGGGCGAGGCCGGGGGTGAGCGAGGCCTTGTGCCTCATGCTTCCCGCCACGAGCGCACCGAAACCGATGACGAGGACGAGGATGAACATCAGGAGGCGGCGCCCTGGGCGCTTTCGCTGCTTACTGGACACGTGGTCCCTTCCTGGAGTGGAGTGTGCTCGAGCACATGGCCCGAAGGCTGAGGTGAGTGTGGGGTAGGGATGCTTGGCGGGCACCACCATGAGACGCACCGTTTCCGGTGGACTCGGCGAGTCTGGTCGCCAGGCGCGGGTGGGGTGTGCAGGGCTCCGCGGGGAGCCGCCGCGCTCACATCGTGGCAGAGCGTTCGGTTCGCGACATCAGGACTGCGGCTCGGCCGCGTCCTGCTCGGAGTCCTGGATGTCGTTGTCAGTCTGCTCGACGTCGGAGCCGGACTCCTCGTGGGCGGAGGCCGAGCCGAAGGGCGGCTCCTCGATGGCGGCGATCGCCCGCTTGCTCCACAGAGTCTCGTCGCCCAGCGGCGTGGCCAGGGTGACCACGTCGCCGTCGACCTCGACAACCGTGCCGTAGAAGCCGCCGATGGTGCGAACCCAGTTGCCGGGAACCAGACCCTTCTCGGTACGGCGCTTCTGCTCCTCCTGCATCGCGCGCTGCCGGCGGCTGACGAACCACATCATCAGGAGCATCCCGATGAACATGATCCAGATGAAATACGACGACATGGAGGCCTCTTCCGTTTCGACTAGGCAGTCCCGGCTGATGCAGACCTACGACTGTCACAGGCCGGCGGTGGCGAGTCTATGGCACGCGGGCCAGAGCCTTACCGACCGTTGGCGAGTGGTCGGGCACAACTGGGTACCAACCGGTTACAAAATGGTCACATTACCCGGTTGTCGCTCAGGAGAACAATGATCCGTCGGCAGGGGGCTCGAGTCCCAGATGGGTGTAGGCCGCCGGCGTGGCCGCCCGCCCCCGCGGGGGTGCGCACCACGAGCCCCTCTCGCACCAGGTAGGGCTCGGCCACGGTCTCCACCGTCTCGGGCTCCTCCCCCACGCTGACTGCCAGCGTCGTCAGCCCCACCGGGCCGCCGCCGAACCGGGTGCACAGTGCCTCAAGTACCTGGCGGTCCAGACGATCCAGGCCCAGGGCGTCGACCTCGAAGACATCCAGGGCGCCACGCGCCGCCTCCAGGTCCAGCCGACCGGGACGCCCGTGCACCTCCGCCCAGTCCTGGACCCGGCGCAGCAGCCGGTTGGCGATTCGGGGCGTGCCGCGCGAGCGTGAGGCCAGCTCCTTGGCGGCGTCCGCCTCCAGGCTCACCCCCAGCAGCCCCGCGCTGCGCGTGAGGATCCGGGTGAGCTCGCCCGGCCCGTAGTAGTCGAGGTGCCCGGTGAAGCCGAAGCGGTCCCGCAGCGGCGCCGGCAGCAGCCCCGCTCTCGTGGTGGCCCCGACAACGGTGAAGGGAGGCAGGGACAGGGGGATGGAGGTGGCACCGGGTCCCTTTCCCACGACGATGTCGACCCGGAAGTCCTCCATCGCCAGGTAGAGCATCTCCTCGGCGGTACGTGCCAGGCGGTGGATCTCATCAATGAACAGCACATCCCCCTCCTCCAGGGAGGACAGGATGGCCGCGAGGTCTCCGGCGTGCTGGATGGCAGGCCCCGAGGTCAGGCGCAGAGAACCGTCCACCTCGGCGGCGATAATCATGGCCAAGGTGGTCTTGCCCAGCCCAGGCGGCCCCGAGAGCAGAACGTGGTCAGCGGTCACTCCACGGGCCAGGGCCGAGCGCAGCACCACCGAGAGCTGGCCTCGCACCACCTCCCTGCCCGGTGAAGTCCTCCAGGCGCTTAGGGCCGCAGGGGCCGCCTCGGCGGCGCGCTCGGTGGCGTCGGCACCGCCACCGACCAGGCGCTGCCCATCGGGCTCAGCCACGGTGCCCGCCCCCAGCCACCTCAAGGGAGGCCCGCAGCACCGCCGCCATGTCCGGCTCCTGGCCCCCATCGGCGGCATCAGCCGTCACTGAGGAGACCGCCTGCTGCGCGCTGGCCTCGTTCCAGCCGAGCTGCACCAGGGCGGCGACCACGTCCGCGTGGGGCTCGGGACCGCCGTCGCTCATCGCCTCCCCCTGCGCGCTCTGCGCAGCAGTCTGCGCGGCCCCCGGATCGTCCCCGGTGACAGGGCCCAGCTTGTCGGCCACGTCCAGGATGACGCGCTGAGCGCCCTTGGGTCCCAGACCGGGTACCCGCGTGAGGGCGGCGACGTCCTGGGAGGCGATGGCCCGCCTGAGTGCGTTGGGCGTGTGGACGGCCAGCATCGCCAGCGCCAGCTTGGCTCCAACCCCCCTTGGCGCTCATCAGGGTGCGAAAGCTGTCCCTCTCGTCGGTGTCGGCGAAGCCGAACAGGGTCAGCGAGTCCTCACGGACCACCATCTCGGTGTGCACGAGGGTCTCCTCGCCGACCCTGAGGCCGGACAGCGTGGTGGGCGTGGCCTGGATACTCATGCCAACGCCGCCGGTCTCAATGACGGCGTTGGTCAGGCCGACACTGAGGACAGTGCCGCGCAGGGAGGCGATCATGGGCGACTTCTCCTGGGGTTCTCAGCGGATCGAGCGCTCTCAGGCCGCCTTGACGGACACCGACGGGGCTCGAACAGACGTTCGGATCCTAGCAGCCCGACGTCGGCGGGGTCCTCAGCGCCGCACCCGTCGCGGGTCGACGGCGCCGGTGCGCCGGGCCGCGGCCTGGGCGGCGGCCCACTGGCGCTGTGCCGGTGTGCGGGCGGAGACACGCACCGCTCCCCCGGCGGAGACCATCTCGGTGGCGTCGTCCGTCCCCGTTCCGCCCCCTCGCCAGCCGTGGCAGATCGCCTGCGCCAGGGCGTCGGCGGCGTCGGCCGGCCGGGGTGGGGCGTCGAGGCCGAGGATGCGGGTGACCATGGCCTGGACCTGAGCCTTGTCAGCCGTGCCCGAGCCCGTCACGGCGGCCTTGGCCTCACTGGGCGTGTGCTGAGCGACCTCCAGGCCGGCGCGCGCCGCCGTGGCCATCGCGGTCCCCATGACCTGGGCGACCCCGATGACCGAACGCAGGTTGTCCTGCGCGAAGACCCGCTCGATGGAGACCACCGACGGGCCCAGGCGGGCGATCCAGTCCTCAATGGCCTCCGTGATGGTCAGCAGCCTCAGCTCGGGGCTCTGGGAAGGCGGCGTGCGAACCACGCCGACCTCCACCAGGCGCACCTGACGGCGAGGGTCGACATCGACGCATCCCAGACCGCAGCGGGTCAGTCCGGGATCGATACCCAGGACCCGCTGCTGGGCGACGACGGCGCGAGCCGAGCGCGGCCGGGGGCCGGCGAGGTCCAGGGGCTCAGTCCTCGTCGCCGGCGAACTCGGCGGCCACCTCCGGGCTGAGGTCCACCGAGGTGTAGACGTTCTGGACGTCGTCGGAGTCCTCCAGGGCGTCGATGAGGCGGAAGACCTTGCGGGCTCCTTCGACGTCGACCTCCACCTTCGTACCGGCGACGAACTGGACCTCGGCGGAGTCGTAGTCCATCCCCGCCTCCGTCAGGGCGGTACGCACGGCGACGATGTCACCGGGCTCGGAGTAAATCTCGAAGGACTCGCCCATGTCCTCGACCTCCTCGGCGCCGGCCTCCAGGACGGCCATGAGGATGGAGTCCTCGTCCACGCCGTCGGCCTTGGCGACCTCGACGACGCCCTTGCGGGTGAAGTTGTAGGCCACCGAACCGGGGTCGGCCAGGTTTCCGCCGTTGCGGGAGAAGGCCACGCGCACGTCGGAGGCGGCCCGGTTGCGGTTGTCGGTGAGGCACTCGACGAGGAAGGCGACCCCGCCGGGGCCGTAGCCCTCGTACATGATGGTCTGCCAGTCGGCGCCACCGGCCTCCTCGCCGCTGCCGCGCTTGACGGCGCGCGTGATGTTGTCCGCCGGCACGGAGTTCTTCTTGGCCTTCTGGATGGCGTCGAACAGAGTGGGGTTACCGGTGGGGTCACCACCGCCGGTGCGGGCGGCGACCTCGATGTTCTTGATGAGACGTGCGAAGAGCTTGCCGCGCTTGGCGTCGATGGCGGCCTTCTTGTGCTTGGTGGTGGCCCACTTGGAGTGACCCGACATAAGTGCTCCTTGGGAGTCGATACTGAGGGCGCTGCCGGACCTGCTCAGGCCCGGCGCGTCACCATGGAGACGAAGACGTCGTGGACCCGGTGGTCACCCCCGACCTCCGGATGGAAGGACGTGGCGAGCAGGGACCCTTGACGAACCGCGACGATCCTACCGCCGTCGGCCCCACCGACCCCAGACGCACGTCCGGCGCGGGTCGTGGCGAGGATCTCGACGCCCGGGCCCACCTCCTCCACCCAGGGGGGCCCGGATGAAGACGGCGCGCAGCGGTCGGTTTGGCCCCGCGCCGAGCACCGGGGCGACGAGGTCCTCCTCGTAGGAGTCCACCTGTCGGCCGAAGGCGTTGCGGCGCACGGTCATGTCGATGCCACCCAGGAAGGCCTGGCCCGCCTGAGCCCCCTCGACGCGGTCGGCCAGCATAATCATCCCGGCGCAGGACCCGTAGGCGGGCAGGCCCGCGCCGATGAGCTCGCGCAGGGGCGCGAGCATCTCGAAGGCGACCAGCAGCGTGCTCATGGTGGTCGACTCCCCCTCCGGGGATCACCAGACCGTCAAGCCGGTGGCCGGGGGCCTCACCCAGATCGGCGGCGCGGCGCACCACGACGGGTCGTGCTCCGGCCGCCTCGAGGGCCAAGGAGTGCTCGCGCACGTCGCCCTGAAGGGCGAGGATCCCGATCGTGGGGCGGGAGTCGGGCGCTGCGAGCGCGGGGAAGAGCGCCCGGGGGTGGCGGGCGTCCATCGTGTGGGCCGGGCGGTGGGCGTGGCTCGGGTCGGTCATCGGGCTCCTTCAGGTGCTGGGGTCGCAGTGACGGGGAGGGTTGCTCGAGAGCTCGGCCAGGACCTCGTGGTCCACCGGATCGGTCAGGTCGAGGCACCGGCCGTTCCAGCCCGAGGCGAGCTCCGCCAGGATCTCGGGCAGGCGCACCGGGTAGATCTCCTGACCCCGCTGCTGGGCGGCCTGCAGCTTCTCCGCACTCCACCACGAGATGGAGTCGACGACGTCGCGCTCCAGGCACGTCCATCCGTCCTTCCTGACCGGGCGCCGGGTCGGCAGTGCAGGAGGAAGAAGATCTCGTCCTGGCGGCACGTGACCGAGGCGAAGCGGAAGATCGCCTCGCGGTGGGCGATGGGCCCCTCCAGGTCCTCCGGGGAAACCTCGATCCCGGACTCCTCGACCAGCTCACGCACGGCCCCGACACGAGGGTCCTCACCGCTGTGGAGTCCTCCTCCCGGGGTGAAGATCCACCTGTGATCCGGGTCCGCGGCGTCGTGCCCCACCAGCAGCAGCATCTCGCTGTCCTGGGTCACGGCCAGGACTCGGGCGGCCGTCCTGAAGGGCAGACCGTCCTCCCCCCAGGCTCCATTCGGCGGCGTCGAGGTGCTGGTCCCAGTCCTCGGGGACCAGCACCGGGTGACGTCCATCGACCAGGGAGCCGGTCACCAGCCGCGTTCCGCCAGGCGGTGGGGCTCGGGGATCTCGTCGACGTTGATCCCCACCATCGCCTCGCCCAGTCCGCGCGAGACCTCGGCGATGACATCGGGGTCGTCGAACTGCGCGGTGGCGCGCACGATGGCGGCGGCCCGCTTGGCGGGGTCGCCGGACTTGAAGATGCCCGAGCCCACGAAGACGCCCTCGGCCCCCATCTGCATCATCATGGCGGCGTCGGCCGGGGTGGCGATGCCACCGGCGGTGAACAGCACGACCGGCAGGTGGCCGGTGCGGGCGACCTCGGCGACGAGCTCGTAGGGGGCGGCGAGCTCCTTGGCTGCCACGTAGAGCTCGTCCTCGGGCAGCGAGGTCAGGCGACGGATCTCATCGCGGATCGTGCGCATGTGGGTCACTGCGTTGGAGACGTCCCCGGTTCCGGCCTCACCCTTGGAGCGGATCATGGCCGCGCCCTCGGTGATGCGGCGCAGCGCCTCACCGAGGTTGGTGGCTCCGCACACGAAAGGAACGGTGAAGGACTGCTTGTCGATGTGGTGGGCGTAGTCGGCCGGGGTGAGGACCTCGGACTCGTCGATGTAGTCCACGCCGAGGCTCTGGAGGACCTGGGCCTCCACGAAGTGGCCGATACGGGCCTTGGCCATGACCGGGATGGAGACCGCCTCGATGATGCCGGTGATGAGGTCGGGGTCGCTCATGCGGGCGACGCCGCCCTGGGCTCGGATGTCGGCGGGGACGCGCTCGAGCGCCATGACGGCGACGGCTCCCGCGTCCTGGGCGATACGGGCCTGCTCGGGCGTGACGACGTCCATGATGACGCCTCCCTTGAGCATGTCCGCCATGCCGCGTTTGACGGTGAGGGTGCCGGTGCTGGGAGTGGTCTGCTCTGTACTCAATCGTGGTCCTCCGGCCGTGAGCCGCGGCCGCCGCACGGGGCGGCAGCAACGTCTCCATGAAAATACTGACGCCACGCATGCTACCCCGCGCCTCCGTAACAGTCCCCGATACTCACGCAGCGAGACCTGAACCGTCGCAGGATATCCGGCTACTGCCGTCTTCTAGCCGGCCCCGAGGAAGGACCGCCGCGCCGAGCTGACCCGGTCGAGCAGCTCGGTCTCCTTGACGGACAGCTCGCCCAGATCGTGGCTGTCCACCGCCTGCTGGCGTAGCTGGGCCAGTTCCGCAGCACCTTTCTGGAAGGTACTCATGGCCGCCGAGGCCTGCAGCCCCCTGGCGGCGGCCCACCGCTTGCCCGACCGGCGCCCAGCACCGGTGGTGAGCATCTGGATTTCGGCCGGGGAGAACCAGCCGGCGCGGGCGTAGTCCTCCAGCCCGCGACGCATCGACCGGCGCTCACTCCAACGCAGCCACGAGACCAGTGCGGTGCACAGACCGTAGAAGGGGAACTGAAGCAGCAGATACACCCCGAAGTTCGCGGCAACAAAGCCGTTCCAGGTCGCATGAAGCAAAATCGCACCGACCAGACCAACAGGAGCCATCCACGCCCAGGCGTACTGAGAGCGCCGGCGGGAGGAGACACCGATGGCCACTCCGGTACAGGCGGTGAAGGTCAGGTGGGCAAACGGGGACAGGACCCCTCGCATGACGAAAATCGTCCCCACGTACTCCCACCCCTGAACGAAGTAGAGAATATTCTCCACGAAGGCGAAGCCTGCGGCGGTGAACGCCGCATACACGACCCCATCGATCGTCCCATTGATCGTGCGGCGCCAGATGAGGAAGACGAACAGGACGCCCAGTCCCTTGGTCAGCTCCTCCACCAGAGGCGCTGAAATGACACCGGCCGCGTTCGGGTCCCCCATGGCCTCGGTGATGACCCGAGCCACCCAGCCGTTGACCACCAACGAGCACAGGGTGGACACGCTCGTCCCCCACAGGAACGCCACCAGGAGCGTGACCACCGTGAACACACCGGGAGGCCTGGGCTCCCAGCGGACGTACCAGAACACTCCCGCGAGCAACATCGTGACCACCAGCACCCCGCCCAAGGGGATGAGCGCCAGCAGAAACGATGGAAGCACGACCGGACCGAAATCGTCTCGAAGCCTTGAGAAGAAGTACACGGTGAGCAGCGAGAACAGAACGATCGCGGTGAGCATGACGATCGCCCCGACCCTCGCCGGAATACCAGGTGGGATGAGGGAGGCCACCTGCTCTGCTGCTGCCGGCCATCCTCAGGATCCGTGGCCCGTGAAGGAGGCGTGCCCTGAGTGTCACGATGAACCTGATACCGCTGCCCGACTCCGGGAAGGGGGCCGGAGTCGGCTGGGGTCTGCGGCAGGGCGCTGGAGCGCCGGTATCCGGGACGGGGAGCCCAGGGACTGGGGGCATGCTCATGGAATCACCTCGGTTGCACCTCGTCGTCGCGCTCGGGCGGCGCCTCAGGGGTGGTGTCGTCGTCAGCATCGAAGGTCTGGGGCATGGGCGCGTGCCCAGCCAGGTGGCACATCCGGACGAGCAGCCGTGCCCTGAGGGCCTGGGCCTCGCTGACGTGGGTGTTGTGGAACCTGCGGGCCAGGACCAGGCGGGAGCAGGCCCGGTCCAGGCGGTTGAGCGCGGGCAGGCTCAGCGGGTCGGCGGACAGCTCGCGGCGTGCGGGCTCGCTGACCACCGTTCGCAGGACCCGGCTGAGGTCGGACTCGATGAGGGCCCGACTGCGGGTGGTCGGCGCCGGGAGCGCCGCGCCGCTGGAAGCAGGATGGGAGGAGGGTGCCCTCAAGAGGCGTGGAGGTGTCCAGACCGTCATCGACGAGAGGCCCCTCGGCGTCCAGCGCCTCGCGAGCGGCCCGGCTGAGCAGCAGTCCGGAGGCCGGATCCAGGGCGGGGACGGTGGCCAGCTCCGCTGCGGCCTCGGCCCGGTGAACGAGCTGGGCCTCAAGCGTGGCCCGAGCGCCCAGCACCTGCCGGTGCAGCCGGTCCACCCGCACTGCCCTGGCGTACAGGGCCCACCCGGCGGTCACGGCCAGCCCGACCACTAGCACGACGATGCTCCACATCGGCACTGTCATCGCGCCGGACTCTGTGGAGGACAGTGCCGGTAGGGCCGTGGTCGCACTGGCCGGGGTATCAACGGCCTGCGTCATGGCCGTCGTCATGCTTGCTGCCATGGTCGGTTCCTCATCACTCCTGAGATCAGCTGCTAGTCGTCCAGGGCATCGCGCAACCGACCCAGCATGGTGCGCGAACCGGGGGCGGGCTCGACCCGGGTGTGGGCGGTGGACAGAGCCATGTCGTAGACGTCGAGCACCTCGTCGGTGACCGCGGACCAGTCGTAGCGGCCGACCACCTGACTGGCCGCCTGGACGCGGGCCTGAGCGGCCGTGGCGTCCTGCAGGGTGTCGATGATGACTCGGGCCAGGTCGCTGCCGTCCTCGTTGTGGAACAGGGCCCCGTAACGGCCTTCGCCAAGCACGTCGGAGAAGGCCTTGAGGTCGGAGGCGATGACCCGGGTGCCGGCGGCCATGGCCTCCACCAGGACGATGCCGAAGGACTCCCCTCCGGTCTGCGGGGCCACGTAGCAGCTGGCCGAGGCCAGCATGGCGGTCTTGTCCTCGTCGCTGACGCCCCCCAGGAAGACCACGGAGTCGCCGAAGCGAGCCAGCTCCTCCCGGATCTCCTGGGCCTGCCCGCGCCCTGCGATGAGGAAGCGCGCCCTGGGCACCGACTCCAGCACCGTCGGGATGGCATCGGCCAGAACCCGCAGTCCCTTGCGGGGCTCATCCAGACGCCCCAGGAAGGAGATGGTGGGGGCCTCGTCCGTGCCCAGGAACCGGGGGTCGTCCTTGGGGGCGTCGGCGAAGGGCCCGACATTGACGCCGTTGGGAATGACGACGGCGTCGCCGCCGTGGTACTGGATGAGGGTGCGGCGGGCCTCCTCGGAGACGGCGATGCGGGCCGAGAGCTTCTCCATGAGCGGCACCGTCGCCGGGCTCAGCAGCTCACGGGCCAGCGAGCGGTCCATGGCGGCGTGGAAGGTGCCCACCACCGGCCCGGTGGCGGCCTGCAGGGCCAGCATCCCGACGCTGGGGGTGATGGGCTCATGGATGTGCAGGATGTCGAAGTCCCCGGCATCCAGCCAGCGTCGGGCCCGCCTGGCCACGAGGGCGCCGAAGTTCAGCCGCGCCACCGAGCCGTTGTAGGGAATGGCGATGGAGTCACCGGCGCTGGTGACCCAGTCGGGAAGCTCGGTGTCCTGGGAGGCCGGCGCGAGGACCTGTACCTCGTGGCCGCGGCGGAAGAGCTCACCGGCCAGGTCCATGACGTGGACCTGGACGCCTCCGTGAGCGTCGAAGGAGTAGGGGCAGACGATACCGATCCTCATGCGTCCTCCTCGTGGGCGCCCTGCTGGTCGCGGGCGTGGCTGCGAGCCAGGCGCTCCTGGTCCAGGTCGGCGTCGAAGACCGGCTGAAGCATGTGCCAGTCCTCGGCGTGCTCGGCAAGCAGGGGCTCCAGCGCGGCGACCCAGGCGCGCGTGTGCGCCACGACCTGCTCGCGTCCCTCCATCTGCTGGGGCGCCGGAACCCTGCGGGCGGTCAGCACGATTCCCCAGGGCGATCCAGCCCGACGGCGCCTCTGGCCGGTGAGCGGCTCGTAGTGGATCGAGGCGGCGTACAGGGGGCGTCCCAGGCGCTGGGCGATCGCCGCGGGACCGGCAGCCACCCGTGCGGTGGCGCCACCCAGCCGCGCGGTGATGCCGGCCGAGGACAGGTCCCGGTCCGCCAGGAGTGCGACGACGTAGTGCCCCTGGCTCGCCGCCTCAAGGAGGCGGTCGAAGACCTTCTCCCCGTGGGACTGGCCGATGATGCGCATGCCCAGTGACTGGCGGAAGGAGACGAACTGCTCGAAGAGGTCCTCGGGCTCCAGGCGCTCGGCGACGGTCAGGACGGTGGCGAGCTCACGGCAGGCCCAGGCTCCGATGAGGTCCCAGTTGCCCATGTGTGGCAGGGCCATGACGACGCTGCGGCGCGCACGTCCTCGCGCAGCTGGGGGTCGATGTCGGTGCGCACGCGCGCCAGGATCTGCTCCGGTGTGATACCGGGCAGGGCGAAGGCCTCGTAGAAGTAGCGCATGTAGGAGCGCATGCCGGCTCGGGTCGCCCGGCGCAGCGCACGCGGTGGTGTTCCCACCGGGAGGATGCGTGAGAGGTTGCGCTCGAGCTGTCCCACCCCGGCGGTGGAGCGCCGCAGTCGCTGCCAGGCCCACAGCGCGTCGGCGACAGTGTGCGCCAGGCCGTAGCCCACCGGCGCGGGCAGGTGGCGGGTACCGCGCCAGGCCAGGCGGTAGGCGTCTGAGACGGCTGGCAGGCGCACCCTCATGCCTTCTCATCCCCCTGCCGGACCTGCTGGTGGACGGCGCACACGCGCTGGATCACGGTGATGAAGGAGGCGATCGCCACGTAGACGAGCCCCGCGGCGAGCACCCACTGGGGCGCCCCGAGCCCCACGAGGAAGGTGGAGCCGAGCGCGACCAGGAGCCGGTCGGTGCGCTCGGCGATCCCCACGGAGGCGGTGGCGCCAATGGACTCGGCCCGGGCGCGGGCGTAGGGAACAGTGGCCGCCATGACGACGGCGATCAGGGCAGCCGCGACGGTCACGGTACGCAGCGCGCCGACAGGCATGGACAGAGCCGCCCAGGCCGCGAGGGATCCCAGGACGGCGCCGTCGGCGAGGCGGTCCATGGTGGAGTCCAGGAAGGCCCCGAACACCGAGCTCTTCCCGGTGGCCCGGGCCAGAATGCCGTCGAAGGAGTCGGCCACCAGCACCACGAGCAGGACCAGGGGCCCGGCCACGAAGTGTCCCTTCGGCAGCAGGGTGACCGCCGCCGTCACGGACAGGGCCGTTCCGGTGACGGTGAGCATGTTGGGAGTCACCCCGAGCCGCCCGAGCGCGAGGGCGGGTCGGGTGAACAGGGCCTTGGTCAGGCCGCGGCCGTGGTTGCCGAGCATGAGGTCCTTAACACTGGGGGTGGAACTGTCTAGGAGACGGGCCGTGATGGCACGGGACGGACTAGGACGCAGGGGCGCCCTCAGCCTGCCGGAGCACGTCGATCGAGGCCAGGGGGATCAGTCCCCGCTCTGCCCGACCGAGGCGGCCCAGGCGGCGGCGAGCATGTCCCGCTGCTCCCCGAGCAGCTGGGGAACGGGCTTGGTCCGACCGATGATGGGCATGAAGTTCGCGTCCCCCTTCCAACGCGGCACGATGTGCTGGTGGAGGTGGGCGGCGATCCCCGCACCGGCGACTTCACCCTGGTTCATCCCCAGGTTGAACCCGTGGGGGCGGCTCACCGAGCGCACGACGCTCATGGCCGTGGCAGTCAGCTCACCGATCTCCTGACGCTCGGCCGCGGTGGCCTCAGTCCAGTCCGAGATGTGCCGGTAGGGGCACACCAGCAGGTGACCGGTGTTGTACGGGTACAGGTTCATGATGACGTAGCTGGACTGGCCCCGGTGGACAATGAGGGACTCCTCGTCACCCCGTTGCGGCCCGGTGCAGAACGGGCACTGTGCGGGGGTGTCATCGGAGGGCTTGTTCTGCCCCCCGATGTAGACCATGCGGTGCGGAGTCCACAGCCGCTGAAAGGCCTGCGGAGCGTTCTCGTGGTAGAAGGGAGCCTCCACCTCGACGTCGTCACCGCCCCCGGGGGCGCTGATCGTCTCTCCGGTCACTTCCTCAGTCACTGTGCAGCTTCTCCCCCGCCGGGTCGTTGATACGGGCGTCGATGACGCTGACGATGTGGGCCACGGCCTCCTTGACGGGCACGCCGTTGGTCTGCTGGCCGTCGCGGAACCGGAAGGAGACGGCGCCGGCCTCGGCGTCCTCTCCCCCGGCGATGAGGGTGAAGGGGATCTTGTCCTTGGAGGCGTTGCGGATCTTCTTGCCGAAGCGGTCGTCAGAGTGGTCCACCTCGACGCGCACCCCCTGGGCGCGCAGCTGGGCGGCGACGTCGTCGACGTAGGCGTCGAAGGCCTCGGCCACGGGGATGAGCCGGACCTGCACCGGGGAGAGCCAGGCGGGGAAGGCACCCGCGTAGTGCTCGGTGAGCACCCCGATGAAGCGCTCCACGCTGCCCAGCTTGGCCGAGTGGATCATGATGGGGCGCTGGTGGGTACCGTCGGCGGCCGTGTACTCCAGGTCGAAGCGCTCGGGCTGGTTGAAGTCGTACTGGATGGTGGACATCTGCCAGGTCCGGCCGATGGCGTCCTTGACCTGCACCGAGACCTTGGGGCCGTAGAAGGCGGCGCCACCCGGGTCGGGAACGACCTCCAGCCCGGAGGCGTCACAGGCGTCCTGGAGGGCCTGCGTGGCAGCGGCCCAGTCGGCATCGGATCCGATGAACTTGTCCTTCTTGGTGCCGTCCTCGTCGCGGGTGGACAGCTCGAGGTAGAAGTCGGTCAGTCCGAAGGCCTTGAGGATGGACAGGAAGAAGTCGATCTGGGCGCGGATCTCCTCGCCGGCCTGCTCCGGGGTGCAGTAGGTGTGGGAGTCGTCCTGGGTGAAGCCGCGCATGCGGGTGAGCCCGTGGACGACACCGGACTTCTCGTAGCGGTAGTCGTGGCCCATCTCGAAGAAGCGCAGCGGCAGCTCGCGGTAGGAGCGTCCGCGGGAGCGGAAGATGAGGTTGTGCATCGGGCAGTTCATGGCCTTGAGGTAGTACTCCTGGCCGGCCTTGGTGATGTTGCCCTCGGCGTCGCGCTCCTCGTCGGCGAGCATGGGCGGGAACATGGTGTCGGCGTAGTAGGGCAGGTGCCCGGAGGTGTGGAAGAGCCCGCCCTTGGAGATCTCGGGGGGTGTGGACGAAGTCGAAGCCGTAGTCCTGGTGGCGGTCGACGACGTACTGCTCGATCTGGTGGCGCAGCATGGCGCCCTTGGGGTGGAAGACCACCAGGCCGGGGCCGATCTCCTCGGGGAAGGAGTAGAGGTCGAGCTCGGCGCCGAGCTTGCGGTGGTCGCGCTTGGCGGCCTCGGCCAGGCGGGTCTGGTAGGCCTTGAGATCGTCCTTGGTGGCCCAGGCGGTGCCGTAGATCCGCTGGAGGGAGTCGCCGGACTGGTCGCCCTTCCAGTAGGCCGACGAGGACTTGGTCAGCGCGAAGCCCTGCCCGATGAGGCGGGTCGAGGGCAGGTGGGGGCCGCGGCACAGGTCGGTCCAGGCGACGGTGCCGTCGCGTCGGACGTTGTCGTACATGGTCAGCCCGCCGGCGCCGACCTCGACCGAGGCGCCCTCGGCGCCCGCTCCCTTGGTGGTGATGAGCTCGAGCTTGTAGGGCTGGTCGGCCAGCTCCTCACGCCCCTGGTCCTCGGTGATGTCGCGGCGCACGAAGCGCTGCCCCTCCTTGACGATCCGCTTCATGCGCTTCTCGATCTCGCGCAGCATCTCGGGGGTGACGGCGTCAATGGCGCCGAAGTCGTAGTAGAAGCCGTCGGTGATGAAGGGGCCGATGCCGAGGTTGACGTCCGGGAACATCTCCTGGACGGCCTGCGCCATGACGTGGGTGGCGCTGTGGCGCAGGATGTTGAGGCCGTCCTCGCTGGCCAGGGTGATGGGCTCGACGACGGCGCCGGCCGGGACCTGGCGCTCCAGGTCCCAGGGCTCGCCGTTGACGCGCATCGCGACGACGCCGTCCTTCTTGACGGCGTCCTGCAGGAGGAGCGCCCCCGTGCTGCCCGCCTCAATGGTGCGGGGCGCGCCGTCGAGGGTGATCTCAATCATGGGCTGGTCTGACACGGGTTCGTCTCCTCTGCTGCATCGGTGCGGGGCGCTGTACTGGTGCACCCCGGTTCGACCGCGAGTCTACGTCGTGGTCGCGCGGGCTCAGTCCTCCCGTGAGCCACGCCGCGCGCGCAGTGCGTCACGCAGGCGCTTGGCGGCGGACATCCCGGAGTAGATGACTCGGGAGACCGGGACGTCCCAGGCCCCGTCCACCTCGGTGACGTGCTGGGCGTAGCGCTTCTTGTACTGGCCCACCGTGTAGAGCGAGGGGACGCGGGTGGAGCCGGCGCCCATGAGGTCCAGGCCGCGGTAGCCCTCCTGCGCCAGGGTGCAGGCGGCCCACCAGTCCAGGGCCTCGGCCCCGCGGAAGGTGCGCGACTCGTTGGAGGAGGCGCCGTAGTAGGCCACAGCGTCCTTGCCCGAGGTGAGGATGAGGTCCCAGGCGTGGGGGACGCCGTCCTTGCGCAGGACGAACAGGCGGGCGTTCTTCTCCCCCAGGGAGGTCAGCATGGTCCAGTAGACCTCGGCGTCGTGGGGCTTGAAGCCGTCGCGCTCGGCGGTCTCGCGCAGGACCTCGTAGACCTGGTCGAACTCCTCGCGGCTCAGGCCGGTCTCGTCGCTGATGGTGCAGCCGGCCTCCCGGGCGACGCGCTCGGCGCGCTTGACCGCGCGGCGCCCGTCCTTGGGCATGACCGCCGCGATCTTCTCCGGTGTCTTGGGCACCAGGTCGATGACGTAGGTGCGGTCATAGGTGATGGTGGACAGCAGCTCTCGCAGGTCGGCAGCGCGGTAGCGGGCGTGCATGCGGATGAAGCGCACGGAGCGGTCGCGCTCCTTGACCACGGAGCGCAGCAGGCGACGCAGGTGGGCCTCACGCTCGGGCGACTGCTCCTTGAGCCAGACCGGGCCGTGCTTGGCCCACAGGAAGGTCTGGCCGCCCATCTCGTAGCGGTACAGGGCGATGGCGGCCACGGGCTTGCCCTCGTCCTCATAGAGGTAGCGGCCCCACAGGGGGCGGCCCATGGCCTCCTCGAAGCGCTCCCAGGCCTCGGTCTGCTCAACCGGGAAGTGGCTGTTGCCCACGGCCAGACGCATCTCGCGTCCGTCGACCCGACGCAGGGTCTCGGAGCGGTCCGGGGTGGAGTGCACCGGCTCGGGGTGCGTGAGCCGAGGCGCCTTGGGCTTGTCAGTCTTGTCGGCCCTGGCGGGCTGGGCGGGCTTGTCGGTCGGGTTGCCCTTCTGCTCGGGCTCGCTCGCCCTTGCGCCCCTTGCTTGTTCCTGGGCTGAGTCGCCTGAGCCTTCTGGGGGCCGGCGCACCGGCCTCGACCTTGGCCTCAGGGGTTGGAGTCAGTCATGGAGTCAGTCGCGGAATCAGTCGTGGCGTCGGGGGTGGTGCTGTCGGGCATGTTCTCGTTCTCGGGCATTCAGCGGGACCCTGTCGACTCGTTGCGGATAGTTGCGGGCGAACTTGCGGTAGTGGTTGAGGCGCTGGAGCTCGATCGTCACGCGACGCCGCAGCGAGCGCTCGGCCGGGTCGCGCAGCGGGTCGACGCCCCGCCCCAGGCCCTTGGCCTTGCGGCGCAGAGCCTCGTCGGACACGTAGCGTGCGATGACGCCGTCGGGGAACCAGGGAGTAGAGGATCTGCCGGGTGACCTCGATGGGCTCGTCACGCTGGTCCAGGACCAGGTCCTTGAGCATGACGGCCATGGGGTTGAGCGCCTGCGGCGGTCAGGTAGAAGGAGTTGCGGCCGATGCGGGGTTGACCTCGAAGAAGAGCTCCCGTCCGTCGCGGGGGTCGACCTTGATGTCGAGGTTGGCGAAGCCGCGGTAGCCGGCATGACGCAGCAGGCGGCCGGTGGCCTCCCACAGGTCGGGGAAGGCCTCGGTCATCATGGCCACCGGGTTGCCGATCATGGTGGGGGCGTGGTCCTGCAGCAGGACACGCGCCGAGCCGATGAGGCGCAGCTCGCCGGTGGAGTCCATGTAGGCGGTCACCGAGCGCATGGCGGTGTCGTCACCGGGGATGCACTCCTGAACCAGGAAGGTGGAGCGGTAGCCGGCCTCCTTCAGGCTCCTCCACATGCCTGCCAGCTCGGCGGCGTCGTTGATGAACCAGATCTTGCGCTTTCCGGGGAAGGAGATGCGGTCGTAGTCGGCGCCGATGGCTGCCTTGGCCACGAGCGGGAACTCCATGCCGAGCTCGTCGGCGCTGGTCGGCGTCACGCAGTCGGGGTCGGCCAGGTCGACGACGACCTCCCGGGGCGTGAGCACCCCCACCTCGGCGCACAGACGGGAGAAGGAGGCCTTGTCGCTAACGGCGTCGAGCACGTCAATGTCCGGGAAGGGCAGGACATAGGTGGGCTCGAGCTCGCCGCGGTGGGCCGAGATCATGGCGGCCGCGGCGTCGGTGTTGGCCATGAGCACAGCGCTGCGGGGCCCTCGGCCCTGGGCCAGCTTTCGCAGCAGCGCGATGGTCCGCTCCGGCGGGGCCCCGGCCTCCTGGTGGACCACGGTGATGTAGACCGACTCGGAGATCGCGACGATCGGATCCGAGGCCACGACCGTCACCGACGTGCCGGTGACCTCATGAAGCTGCCGCGCCAGGGCGTAGGCGCCGATATCACCGCCGAGGACCACGGGCAGCAGGTGCCTGAAGCGTTGCGTCATAACCATCCGTTTCTTGCCGCAGGGGCCAACTCCTCCCCAGATGGTAGAGCACGCCGGGACGCCCCGTTCCCGACCGCTCCAGGAACATCACGATCCAGACACGGGACCGTCCCCGACCGCCTCCGCCCCACCCCCTCAATCCAGCGTGATTCCGCGCGATAATCCACACCTCGACGACGACATCGCGGCCTGACGGTGACACATGCCACCCAGAGCGAGACCACCCTCCCGGAGAACGACAAGAGCCCGGAGCGCTGGGCTCCGGGCTCGATCGAACCGTTGGTTCTGGTGGGCGATACTGGGATCGAACCAGTGACCTCTTCCGTGTCAGGGAAGCGCGCTCCCGCTGCGCCAATCGCCCGAGCGGATGACGGGACTCGAACCCGCGACCCTCACCTTGGCAAGGTGATGCTCTACCAACTGAGCCACATCCGCGTGACACCCTTGTGGGGTGCGGGAAGAAAGTTAGCAGAGGTATCCCTCGGAGGCAAAACGCAGCCGAGCCCGTGTCCTCATGAGGTGTCTCACGCCCCGCCGACCCGCCTCAATCACCGAGCAGCACCCGGGACGTGCCGGGAGACGCTCCGACGTGACATGTCTTTCTCCCACTCTCCTGCCTTCGCACCTCAGTCGTGGCAGGGTAGTCCCCATGACCACGCCGACAACACCGACGCCTCAGGCCGCACCGGAACCTCAGGAGGGCCCCCAGCGCCAGATCTGGCCGGGCCACCCCTACCCACTCGGGGCGACCTATGACGGCTCGGGAACGAACTTCGCCCTCTACTCCTCGGCCGCCACCGGTGTCGACCTGTGCCTGTTCGACGACGAGGGCCACGAGGAGCGGGTAGCGCTCAAGGAGGTCGACGGTGACGTCTGGCACGCCTACCTGCCCGGGATCTCTCCGGGCCAGAAGTACGGCTACCGGGTGGCGGGCCCCTACGACCCGGCCTCCGGTCACCGCTGCGACCCCTCCAAGCTGCTGCTGGACCCCTACGCCAAGGCGATCTCCGGCGAGGTGACCCCGTCCCAGACGCTGTACTCCTACTCCTTCGACAACCCGGAGGTGCGCAACGAGGAGGACTCGGCGGGCCACACCATGCGTTCGGTGGTCATCAACCCCTACTTCGACTGGGGCCACGACCGTCCCCCGAACCACGAGTACCACGAGACGATCATCTACGAGGCCCACGTCAAGGGCATGACCAAGCTGCACCCGATGGTTCCCGAGGACCTGCGGGGCACCTACGCCGGTCTGGCACAGCCCGCCGTCATCGACCACCTCAAGAACCTGGGTGCGACGGCCATCGAGCTCATGCCGGTCCATCAGTTCGTCAACGACACCCACCTGCAGGAGAAGGGCCTGTCGAACTACTGGGGCTACAACACGATCGGTTTCTTCGCCCCGCACAACACCTACGCCGCCTACGGCACCGAGGGTGAGCAGGGTCCAGGAGTTCAAGTCCATGGTCAAGGCCTTCCACGAGGCCGACATCGAGGTCATCCTGGACGTGGTCTACAACCACACGGCCGAGGGCAACCACCTGGGCCCCACCCTGTCCTTCCGAGGCATCGACAACAGCTCCTACTACCGCCTCGTCGATGGCTCAGCCAGCCACTACTTCGACACCACCGGTACCGGCAACTCGCTGCTCATGCGCTCGCCGGCGGTCCTCCAGCTCATCATGGACTCGCTGCGCTACTGGGTCACCGAGATGCACGTCGACGGGTTCCGCTTCGACCTGGCCTCCACTCTGGCACGCCAGTTCCACGAGGTGGACAAGCTCAGCGCCTTCTTCGACATCATCCACCAGGACCCGGTGCTCTCCCAGGTCAAGCTCATCGCCGAGCCCTGGGACGTGGGCGACGGCGGCTACAACGTGGGCGGCTTCCCGGCCCTGTGGAGCGAGTGGAACGGCAAGTACCGCGACACCGTGCGCGACTTCTGGCGCGGGGAGCCCTCCACCCTGGGCGAGTTCGCCTCCCGTATCACCGGCTCCTCCGACCTCTACCAGCATGCCGGGCGCACCCCGGTGGCCAGCATCAACTTCGTCACCGCCCACGACGGCTTCACGCTGCGTGACCTGGTCTCCTACAACGAGAAGCACAACGAAGCCAACCTCGAGGGCAACGCAGACGGGGACAACAACAACCGGTCCTGGAACTGCGGCGCCGAGGGGCCCACCGACGATCCGACGATCACCGAGCTGCGTCAGCGCCAGACCCGCAACTTCCTGGCCACCGTCCTGTTCAGTCAGGGGCGTGCCCATGATCTGTCACGGCGACGAGATGGGACGAACCCAGGGGGCAACAACAACGTCTACTGCCAGGACAACGAGATCTCCTGGGTCAACTGGGACCTCAGTGAGCAGGACAACGACCTGCTGGAGTTCACCCGCACCATGATGTGGCTGCGTCGCGACCACCCGGTGCTGCGGCGTCGGCGCTTCTTCACCGGGGACGCCGGCCATGGCGGGGAGAGCGAGCTCGGCGAGATCGAGTGGCTCACTCCGGCCGGTGAGTCCATGACCGACCAGGACTGGACCACCTGGTACGCCCGGGCCATGATGGTCTTCCTCAACGGGGAGGCGATCGCCGAGCCCGATGAGCGCGGACAGAGGATCGTGGACGACTCCTTCCTCGTACTCATCAACGCCTCCGACGAGGACATCACCTTCACCCTGCCCGGCGAGGGCTACGCCCCCACCTGGAAGGTCGCGCTGGACACGGCTCCTGCAGTGGACGGGGACTCCGACCCGGTTCTCGCTGCTGACGACACCGTCGTGGTCGAGGCCCGCTCCATGCTCTTCCTCATCGACGCCCCCGAGTCCGCCGCCACCACGGAGCGCCACCCGAGGTAGGGGCTCTCCGCGGCCCTCCGGCGCGCCACCGAACGCACATCACCCATCAAGCAGCACCACCCGACGCAGACCAGACGAGCTTCAGGAAGTGACATGACCGACGCAGTGGACGCAGCAGTGGATCAGGCAGGTTCGGCGGGTTCTGCGGAGACACCCGCCTACGCGCCGTGGTCGGGGCACGTGCCGGCTCCGGAGCACCGGACGCCGGTGACCACCTACCGTCTCCAGCTCGGTGAGGATCTGACCTTCGCGGACGCCAAGGCCCTGGTCCCCTACCTGGCCGATCTGGGAGTCACCGACCTCTACCTCTCCCCGATCCTCACCGCCGCGCCGGGCTCCACCCACGGCTACGACGTCGTCGATCACCGCCGGGTCTCGGCCGTCATGGGAGGAAGGGAGCAGCTCGAGGCCCTGGCCGCCGAGGCCGACGCCCATGGGATGGGCGTCGTGGTGGACATCGTTCCCAACCACATGGCCGTGCCCACCCCCGGCTGGCACAACCTGCCCCTGTGGTCGGTGCTGCGTGAGGGACCGGACTCCCCGTACGCCGCCTGGTTCGACCTCTCCCTGGACGAGCCCATCCTCATGCCGATCCTGGGCAAGCGCATCGGCGCCGTCCTGGCCGATGATGAGCTCACCCTGGAGCAGATGGTGGTTCCGGGGCAGGAGGATCTGGGCGAGCAGTGGGTGCTGCGCTACTACGACCACGCCTTCCCCGTCGCCCAGGGCACCGAGGCGCTACCGATGCACGTCCTCGTCGAGCGCCAGCACTACCGCCTGGCCTACTGGAAGGTCGGCGACGAGGAGATCAACTACCGACGGTTCTTCGACGTCGGCACCCTGGCCGCGATCCGCGTCGAGGAGCCCGACGTCTTCGCCGGAAGCCACGGCCTCATCCTCGACCTCATGAGAGACGGAGTCATCAGCGCCCTGCGGGTCGACCACCCCGACGGCCTGGCCGACCCCGGTGGCTACCTCACCCAGCTGGCCGAGGCCACCAGCGGGGCGTGGATCGCCGCGGAGAAGATCCTGGCGCCCGACGAGTCCCTGCCCACCTCCTGGCCGGTGGCCGGAACCACCGGCTACGACGCCGCCTGGCGGATCGACCAGCTCCAGGTGGACCCCGCCGGCGCGGCCCGCCTGGGCGCGCTCATGCAGGAGCTCACCGGGGACGCTCCGGTGGACTACGACCGCATCGTCGAGGAGGCCAAGCGAGAGGTCATCGCCGGCTCACTGGCCGCGGAGGTCGACCGTCTGGCCCGCATCCTGGACTCCCTGACCTCCCAGGACGTGCGCCTGCGCGACCACACCCTGCGCGACCTGCGGGCCTGCGTCGTCGAGCTGCTCGTGGCCGCAGACCAGTACCGGGTCTATGTCGTTCCCGGGACGCCCCCAGGCCCGGAGACGGCCGCCGTCCTCCAGGCGGACGCCGAACGGGCGCGCCAGCGCCTCGAGCCGGACCAGGGAGAGACCCTCGACCTCGTGGTCGCCATCCTCCTGGGTGAGCCAGTCGGCTCCGAGGGCCTGTCGGAGTCCCCCGAGCGCACCGAGGCCATCATCCGCTTCCAACAGGTGTGCGGGGCCGTCACCGCCAAGGGAGTGGAGGACACCGCCTTCTACCGATGGACCCACCTGACCAGCCTCACCGAGGTCGGCGGCAACCCGGCCGGTTTCGCACTGAGCGCCGATGAGGCCCATGCGTGGGCCGACCGGATCCAGAACACCTGGCCCGACACGATGGTCACCTCCACCACCCATGACACCAAGCGCGGTGAGGACGTGCGCGCCCGCCTGGACGTGCTGGCCTCCTACGCCGAGGAGTGGAGCGACCTCATCCACCGTCTGCGCGCCATGACCGCGCAGGTCCGCCCCCTGGACCTCGACGGGCGCAGCGAGAACCTGCTGTGGCAGACCCTGTGGGGGACCTGGGCGCCCGACAGTGACGACCCCATGACCCCCGAGCGCCTGAGCGCCTACCTCATCAAGGCCTCCCGGGAGCAGAAGATCTGGACCACCTGGACCGCCCCGGACCTGGCTCGGGAGCAGGCCCTAACCGACTACGCCACCCACCTGCTCACCAGCGAGGAGGTCCGCGCCGAGTTCGAGGCCTTCGCGGCCCTGACGGCCAGGTCCGTGCGCACTGCGATCCTCGCCGGCAAGGCGCTCGCCCTGACCTGGATGGGGGTCAGCGACATCTATCAGGGCAGCGAGATCACCCGCACCTCACTGGTGGACCCCGACAACCGTCGCGCGGTCGACTACGCCGGGCCCTCGGGTCTCATCAGCGCCCTGGAGCGCCTCGACTCCGGAGCCGCACCGCGCAGCCTGGATGAGGACAAGCTCTTCCTCACCTCACGCCTGGCGCGTCTGCGCGCTGCTCGCCCCCACACCTTCGTCGGTCCCCGCTCGGGCTACCGCACGATCCCGGTGACCACCTCCTTCGCCTTCGCCTACGCCCGCCTGCTCGACGAGGTCCCCGATGTCGTCGTCATCGTCAGGCGCCTGTCCCGGCGGCTCGAGCAGCTGGGGGGATGGCGTGAGGAGAGCATCGTCCTGCCGGAGGGGACCTGGGAGCACGTCCTGCGCACCGGCACCGTGGAGGGAGGCAGCCGGCCTCTGGCCGAGGTGGTCGGGGACGATGCCGTCGTCGTCCTGGCCAGGGTCTGCTCCCCCGACTCCCAGACCGACTCGGACCACGCCGCCCACGAGCAGGAGGCCGCCCGATGAGCCCGACGAAGCCCCGGACCTGGCAATCCCCGGCCCTGCCTGTGGGCCCCCGCGTTCCCGTGTGGGCCCCCACGGCGAGGCGGGTCGAGCTGCACCTGCCCGGCGACAAGGGGCTGGATGACCGGCTGGTTGACATGGTCCCGGCCCCCGGCGGCTGGTGGGCCGCCCCCTTCGACCTGGAGCCGGGCACCGACTACGCCTTCCGGGTCGACGGTTCCCCCGACCGCCCCGATCCCCGCAGCGCCCTCCAGCCCCACGGCGTCCACGGCCCCTCACGAACCGTGGACCCGACCGCCTGGCAGTGGACCGATCAGGACTGGATGGGCAAGGACCTGCTCGGCTCAGTCATCTACGAGCTCCACGTGGGCACGTTCACCCCCGAGGGCACCCTGGACAGCGCCATCTCCCGGCTCGATCACCTGGCCGAGCTGGGCGTCGACATCGTCGAGCTCATGCCCCTGGCCGCCTTCCCCGGCCGAGCCGGATGGGGCTACGACGGGGTGGGCCTGTGGGCCGTCCACGAGGCCTACGGGGGCCCCGAGGCCCTGATGCGCTTCGTCGACGCCGCCCACCGCACCGGCATCGGCGTGTGCCTCGACGTCGTCTACAACCACCTGGGCCCGTCGGGCAACTATCTCAGCGTCTTCGGCCCCTACTTCACCCCCGCCCATCACACGCCCTGGGGTGAGGCCGTCAACTACGACCACGACGGCAGTCATCAGGTGCGTGCCTTCGTCATCGACTCGGCCCTGCGCTGGCTGCGGGACTTCCACATCGACGCCCTGCGCCTGGACGCCATCCACGAGATCAAGGACGACGCCGCAGCCGCCGACCCTCCACAGACGCACGTCCTGGCCGAGCTCTCCAACGCCGTGGCCGCGCTGTCCGACGAGCTGGACCGGCCCCTGAGCCTGGTGGCCGAGGCCGACCTCAACGACGTCGGAGTCATCACCCCCACCGGTCAGGAGCCCCCCGCCGCAACCCCCAGCCTGGGCATGACCGCCCAGTGGGCCGACGACGTCCACCACGCCCTGCACACACGGATCACCGGGGAGGCGCAGGGCTACTACGCCGACTTCGCCGAGCCCGGGGCGTGGACCAAGGCCTATGGCGGCGCCTTCCTCCACAACGGCATCTGGTCCACCTTCCGGGACCGGGTCTGGGGCGCCCCCGTCCCCGAGGACACCGACCCCAGGCGCTTCGTCGTCTTCGGATCCAACCACGACCAGATCGGCAACCGAGCCGTCGGGGACCGCCCCTCAGCCGGTCTCGACGACGCCGCCCTGGCCGCCACTGCCGCCCTGGTGCTCCTGTCGCCCTACACACCCATGCTCTTCATGGGCGAGGAGTGGGGAACCCGCACCCCCTTCCAGTTCTTCACCGACCACGAGGAGGAGGACCTGGCCCGCAGCGTCAGCCAGGGGCGCGCCCGGGAGTTCGCCGGCTTCGGCTGGGACGCCGACGAGATCCCCGACCCCCAGGATGCCGGGACCGTCGAGACCTCGCGCCTGGACTGGTCCGAGCTTGAGCAGACCGAACACGCCCACATGCTGTCCTGGTACCGGGCACTGACCGCCCTGCGCCGCGAGCTGGCCTGGTCCCAGCGCACCGCGTGGCCGCAGATCGATGAGGCCGACGACGTTGTCACCGTGACCTACGAGGACATCGTCGTCGTCACCAACCTCTCCGGGAGGCCACGGCCCGCTCCCGAGCTGAGTGACGTGCTCCTCTCCTGGGCCCCGGTCGGCTCCGACCCATCCTGCCTGCCAGCCGGACAGACGCTCATCGCCCGACGCTGACGAGCCTCACCAGGAGGCTTCCCCGGCCGACCAGATGCCGGCGAACCGGAAGCGGCCGATGCACATCCGTTCAGAAAGGCAGGCACCTCGTTGACACAATGCAACCCTCCCAGCGGCGTGGCTTCATGTGCCCACTGCGGTAGCGCACTAGCGTGGCATCCGTGACTGTCAACGGTAGGCCGCGTCAGAACGAGGCAGGTGGCATCCCCGAACGATTCGAGGAAGCGCTCCTGTCCCTTCGCGACGCGCCCCGCCCCCGAGGGCTCCTCATGGAGGAGGTGCCCGCCCCCAAGAAGCTGGCCCCCTACTCCGCCGCCCTGAGCGCCGAGACCGTGGAGACAGTCGGCGCCACCCCCGTGGCCACCGGACGCTTCGTCGTCCTCCACGACCCCGACGGCCAGGAGGCCTGGGACGGGGACTTCCGCATCGTGGTGCAGGCGCGCGCCCGCATCGACGACGAGATCGGCATGGACCCCGTCTTCGAGTCCGCCGCCTGGAGCTGGCTCACCGACGGCCTGGAGGACTCCCGCGCCGGCTACCACGCACTGGTCGGAACCGTCACCAGGGTCCTGTCCGAGACCTTCGGTGGGCTGACCCTCACCGACTCCTGCGCCCACGCCGAGATCCGGGCATCCTGGTCCCCCACGACCCCCCAGCTCGGCCCCCCACCTCACCGCCTGGCACGAGCTGCTGCTGGTCGCCTCCGGCCATGAACCGGCCGCAGTCCACCCCCTCACCTCGCCGGAGCCGGAAGGTGACGCCCCGCCGCACCGGCGTGCCCCGCCCAGCCGCAACCTCGGCCGTGCCCCGCCCAGCCGTCCCCCTGGCACAACAGATCACCCCATCAACCCGCACGACATCGTCGACTACCCCCGTCCCAAGGACGGGCTCCCCGAGATCACCGCCACCCCCACCCAGCTGAACCGAGCCGCTCAGCTCCTGGCGGCCGGTCGGGGCCCCGTCGCCGTCGACGCCGAACGAGCCTCCGGCTTCCGCTACGGACAGGACGCCTACCTCATCCAGCTGCGCCGGGACGGCGTCGGCACCCTGCTCATCGATCCGGTCACCACCGGGCCCCTGACCGAGCTGGCCACAGCCCTTGACGGACCCGAGTGGATCCTCCATGCCGCCGACCAGGACATCCCCTGCCTGACCGCACGCGGCCTGAAGGCCGCCTCCCTGTTCGACACCGAGCTGGCAGCCCGCCTCCTGGGCCGACAGCACGTCGGGCTCGGCGCCGTCATCGAGGAGACCCTGGGCCTGCGCCTGGCCAAGGACCACGCGGCCGCGGACTGGTCCACCCGGCCCCTGCCCACCTCCTGGCTCACCTACGCCGCCCTCGACGTCGAGCTGCTCATCGACCTGCGCGAAGCCCTGGCCACCGAGCTCGAGGCAGCCAGCAAGGACCAGTGGGCCGCCCAGGAGTTCGAGCACGTGCGCACCAAGCCGGCCAGGCCGGCCAAGGTCGACCCGTGGCGCAAGACCCCACGAGCAGGCAGCTCCGTGCGCTCCCCCCGCTCACTGGCCATTCTGCGCGAGCTGTGGAACTCGCGCGAGCAGCTGGCCGCAGAGCTCGACCGCACCCCCTCCAAGGTCCTGCCCCACCAGGCACTCGTCGCCGCCGCCGTCGCCCGCCCCCGGTCACGACGCAAGATGAGCGCCCTCAAGGAGTTCTCCTCCCGCCAGGCCCGCCAGAACCAGGAGCGCTGGTGGAGAGCCATCGAACGAGCCCTGGAGCTGCCCGACGACGAGCTTCCCCCCACCCGCGCACCACTGGCGCCCGGCGAGCTCCCCCATCCGCGCTCCTGGCAGCGCCACCACGCCGCGGCCGCCGAGCGGCTCACCGAGGTACGCGCGGCCATCAGACAGCACGCCGAGGAGATCCGCGTGCCCCAGGAGCTCCTCCTGACCCCGGAGTGCCAACGTCATCTGGCCTGGGACCTCGGCGCGGAGATCGAGGCCGGTCGTACCGGCAGAGTCACTGCTCAGGAGATCAGGGAGCGTCTAGCCGCCATGGGGGCCAGGCCGTGGCAAATCGAGCAGGCCGCCCCCGCTCTCGCCGCAGCACTGGGCTGACGCGCCATCACGCGCGTACCACAGTGCGCCGCCCACGGTGACGTGGACGGCGCACGACGTGATTCTCGTCAGAGGAGCCCGGCTCGAGAAACCAGTGACCTTCGCCGGCCTCAGTGGACCTCGAAGCCGTAGGAACGGAAGATGGCGCGAGTGGACTCCACCAGTTCCGGCTCCGGAGGCCTGGTGTCACGAAGCTGGTACGTCAGTCCCAGGGCGTCCCACTTGTCGGTACCCATCTGATGGAAGGGCAGCACCTCGACGCGGCTGACCGAGCCCCAGCGCTCGATGATCCGGGCCACGTTGTGGACGTTCTCAGGGTCATCCGTCAGGTCCGGGACCAGCACGAACCGGGCCCAGATCTCGATCCCCTTGGCCGCCAGACGATCCCCGAAGGTGATGGTCGGGGCCAGGGAGCGCCCCGTCACCTTCTTGTAGGTCTCCTCGTCACCGCTCTTGACGTCGAGCAGGACCAGGTCGATGTTATCGAGCATCTCGTCACTGGCATTGGCACCCAGGAATCCTGAGGTGTCGATGCAGGTGTGGATGCCCATCTTCTTGGCCCCAGCCAGGAGCCTGCCCGCGAAGGCCGGCTGCATGAGGACCTCACCGCCCGACAGCGTGATCCCGCCCTTGGACGCGCGGAACACCCCCCGGTAGCGGCGCATGCGGCGGAGAAGCTCCGAGGCCTCCACCGGCTCCCCGTCCTTCATGAGGAAGGTGTCGGGATTGTGGCAGTACTGGCACCGCAGGGGGCATCCGTTGAGGAAGACCGTCATCCGGGTGCCGGGACCGTCCACCGCGGTCACGAGCTCCCAGGAGTGGATCGAGCCCAGCTCACCATCGCGCATCCGAGCCAGACGCTCCGAGCGTTGAAGATCCGTCAGCTCCTCGAGCCCGCCGATACCCGCACCGCGCAAGCGGGCGGCCGGGGCCAGGAAGTCCTGGTCCCGACCGCCGTCGCGCACGGTCGTCGTGGTCTGCGTCATGACCGCTCGCCGTGCTCCAGGGCTCAGGCCTGGGAGTGGAAGGTGCGGTGAAGAACGTCAAGCTGCTGCTCGCGAGTCAGCTTGACGAAGTTGACGGCGTAGCCGGAGACGCGAACCGTGAGGTTCGGGTAGTTCTCCGGGTGCTCCATCGCGTCCTCGAGGGTGTTGCGGTCCAGGACGTTGATGTTGGCGTGGTACAGGCCCTTGACGCCGCCGTTGTCCTGACGCTGTGCCTTCATGGAGGCGAGGCGCTCTTCGTACGTGGCCATGGTGGCCCCTTTCTGAGGTGATGTTATCGATGTGTGAGAAATTGCTGCGGGGTGATCGGCCGGGTGAGCGGCTCGATCAGATCTCGGCGCAGTCGTCGGGGACGAAGCCGGCGTCGAGAATGCCCACGAGGTTGGCGACGCGCTCGTCAAGAGTGCGACCCAGCCCCTGCGGGGTGATCGTGTTGGTCAGCGAGATGCCGTCGAGGGCGTCGTTGTAGTCGAGCTTGCCGACGCTGAGCATCGAGGCGACCATGCCGTGGGTGTCCATCCCGTTCTCCGGGTTGGCTCCGGGCGAGAAGGGGGTGCCCTTCTGGTGCCCCGAGGGGAAGGAGCCGGTTGCCTTGCCGTAGACCACGTTGGAGGTGATCGTCAGCACCGACTGGGTCGGGATGGCGTCGCGGTAGAAGGGCTGGGCCTTGATCTTCGACATGATCGTGTGGACCACGGTGGCGGCGATGTCGTCGGCGCGGTCGTCGTCGTTGCCGTAGATCGGGAAGTCGCCCTCGGTGACATAGTCGACCACCAGGCCGGTCTCGTCGCGAACCGGGGTGACCTTGGCGTACTTGATGGCCGCCAGGGAGTCGGCCACGATCGACAGGCCGGCGATGCCGCAGCCCATGGTGCGCACGATATCGGAGTCGTGCAGCGCCATCTCGATGGACTCGTAGGCGTAGCGGTCGTGGCAGTAGTGGATGATGTTGAGGGCCTCGACGTAGGTGGCCACCACCCAGTCGAGCATCTTCTCGTACTTGTCCCAGACCTCGTCGAAGTCGAGGGGGCCGTCACCCTCGATGCCGGGCAGGCCGGTGACGACCTGCTTGCCGGTCATCTCGTCACGACCACCGTTGATGGCGTAGAGCAGGGCCTTGGCGGAGTTGACGCGGGCGCCGAAGAACTGCATCTGCTTGCCCACGCGCATCGGGGACACGCAGCAGGCGATCGCGGCGTCGTCGCCCCAGTGCTCACGGATCTGCTCGTCGGCCTCGTACTGGATGGAGGAGGTCGTGATCGAGATGAGGGCGCAGAAGTCCTTGTAGCCCTGCGGCAGGTTCTCGTCCCAGAAGATCGTGATGTTCGGCTCCGGCGCCGGACCGAGGTTGCGCAGGGTCTGCAGCAGGCGGAAGGAGGTCTTGGTGACCAGAGCGCGGCCGTCCTCACCGAAGCCGGCGTCGGACCAGGTGGCCCAGTAGGGGTCGCCGGAGAAGATCTGGTCGTAGTCGATGGTGCGCAGGAAGCGGGTGATGCGCAGCTTCATGACGATGTTGTCGATGAGCTCCTGGGCGCGGGTCTCGTCGATGACCCCATTGCGCAGGTCCCGCTCGAAGTAGATGTCCAGGAAGCCGGAGAGGCGGCCGATGCTCATGGCGGCGCCGTCCTGGGACTTCACAGAGGCCAGGTAGGCGAAGTAGGTCCACTGGACCGCCTCGTGGGCGTTCTTGGCCGCCCGGAGATGTCGTAGCCGTAGGTCTGAGCCATGACCTTGAGCTTCTTGAGCGCCTTGATCTGCTCGGAGTGCTCCTCGCGGTAGCGGGCCCAGTGCTCGGAGAAGGGCTCATCCGCCACGGCGTCCTTGGCCTTCTGCTTCTGCTCGATAAGGAAGTCGACGCCGTAGAGCGCCACGCGGCGGTAGTCACCGATGATGCGGCCGCGGCCGTAGGCGTCGGGCAGACCGGTGATGATGTGGCTCGAGCGCGCCGCGCGGATGCGCGGGGTGTAGATGTCGAAGACCGCGTCGTTGTGGGTCTTGCGGTAGCGGGTGAAGATCTTCTTGACCTCGGGGTCGACCTCCTTGCCCGCCTCCTTGATGGCGGTCTCCACCATGCGCCAACCACCGTTGGGCATCATGGCGCGACGCAGCGGGGAATCCGTCTGCAGACCAACGATGACGTCATCGTCCTCGCTGATGTAGCCGGCCGGGAAAGCGTCGATGTCGGCAGGGGTGTGGGTGTCGACGTCGAGGATGCGAACCTTGCGCTCCTCGGAGAGGTAGTCCTTCTCCAGGGTGTCCCACAGACGCAGGGTCTTGTCCGTGGCGTCGGCGAGGAACGAAGCGTCGCCGTCGTAGGGGGTGTAGTTGCGCTGGATGAAGTCGCGGACGTCAATGTCCTCGGTCCACGGTCCGGTAACGAAGCCCTCCCAGGCGTCATTGCCGCTCGCCGTGGTGGCAGATGTTGTGACCTCAGTGGTCATCCGTGCCCTCCTCATGTGGGTGACCGGAGAGCCACCCGGTTGTGATCGCCCTTATGAGGCGAGGCGGCACATCGGCGCGCCGTCGATCTCAGACTAGAACTCAGAGGAAGGCTTGTGGGTCGCTGGTCCCAAGAAGAGCCGGTTAGATGACTCACAGGTCGATCACCGCCGCCGCATTCCAGGACATAAGTCCCTATATCGACTCGTTGGGCGGATATCCAGCACCGGCCGCCAATTCCCCCTAGCCTTCGACAACGAAGACGAATGGGGTCGCGTTCCTAGCGCGTCAACCTATCAGAACGATTAGGACAGGTGTCCCAGCGGAATCCGCCTACTCCGCGACGAGCTGGAGCCGAGGCGCCTCCTGCGTTGCCCTACTCGGCCCTAAGGTCCTGGTCGGTGCGGGCGTCTGCGGCGCCGTCGGCCGCCCTGCGGGCCGCCTGAGCGATATCAGCCGCTCGCATGCCGAAGTCCTCCATCAGCTGAGCACGGGTGGCCGTGTCGACGAACTGGCGCGGAACACCGATGCGACGGAAGACCGGCGAGCCCCCGGTAGCGCCGTGGGCGGCCTGGTACTCCTCGACCGCGTCACGCAGCTGGGAACCGATACCGCCGTCGACCAGACCGTCCTCGACCACGACGACGACGTCCGCATCAGCCGCGGCAGTCACGAGAGGAGCCGGGGCAGGAATCACCCAGTGCGGATGCACCACAGTGACGGCACGCCCCTCCTGCCCAAGGAGCCTACCGGCCTCGTAGGCCTGGGAGGCCATGGCACCCACACCCACCAGCAGAATCCGCGCACCACCGGCAGGCGGGCGGCTCTCGAGCAGGACATCGACAACGTCGAAGGCACTCACGGAAGGCGTGTCCTGGTGCACCGGATCCCCGCCGCGCCCCGGTTCCTCCGACTCCGGACCGAGGCGTCGCAACGCGGTCAGGGGCTCGGGCAGCGCGCCCTTGGGGTAGCGCACGACGGTGGGGGCATCGTCAGTGCTCACGGCTGTGCGCAGGCTCTCGCGCAGCGTCGCCTCGTCACGGGGGGCCGCCAGGCGCAGACCAGGAACGTGCGCCAGCAGCGCCATGTCCCACATGCCGTTGTGGCTGGCCCCGTCAGTTCCCGTGATTCCGGCCCGGTCCAGGACGATCGTCACTCCGGCCCGGTGCAGGGCGACATCCATGAGCACCTGGTCGAAGGCGCGGTTGAGGAAGGTCGCGTAGAGGGCGACCACCGGGTGCATGCCGGCGAAGGCGAGGCCGGCGGAGAAGGTCAGCGCGTGCTGCTCGGCGATGCCGACGTCGATGACCCGAGTAGGCATCTCATCGGCCAAAGGGCTGGAGGCCCACCGGGGCCTGCATGGCAGCGGTGACCCCGACGATCCGTTCATCGCCGCGGGCCAGGGAGACGATCTCCTCGGCGAAGACGGCGGTCCAGCCGAAACGCTCGGCCACCACCGGCAAACCGGTCTCGGGATGAATCTGGCCCACGGCGTGGAAGCGGTCGGGGACGTGCTCCTCGGCCGGGGTGTAGCCCCGCCCCTTCTCGGTGATGACGTGGACGATGACCGGTTCGGCGTACTCGCGGGCGCGAGTGAGGGCGAACTCGACGGCCGTGATGTCGTGGCCGTCGACCGGTCCGGTGTACTTGATCCCCAGGTCCTCGAAGAAGGCCGAGGGAACCAGGACGTCCTTGAGCCCCCGTTTGAGTCCGTGCAGGGCGTCGAAGGCGGCCCGGCCGGGGGCGCCCTGCGACAGGAGCGTCCGCTTGACCCCGGACAGGACACGCTCGTAGCCGGGATTGGTGCGCAGTGCGTCGAGGTGGTGGGCCAGTCCCCCGATGGTGGGGGCGTAGGAGCGGCCGTTGTCGTTGACGACGATGACCAGGTGGCGGTCCGAGGAATCGGCGATGTTGTCCAGGGCCTCCCAGGCCATTCCCCCCGGTCATGGCGCCGTCCCCGATGACGGCGACGACGTGGCGCTCGTCGTGGCCCTGCAGGTGGTTGGCCCGGGCGATGCCGTCTGCCCAGGACAGGGAGGTGGAGGCGTGGGAGTTCTCCACGACGTCGTGGACGGACTCGGCTCGGGAGGGGTAGCCGGACAGGCCACCGCGCTCGCGCAGATGAGTGAAGTCCTGACGGCCGGTGAGCAGCTTGTGGACGTAGGCCTGGTGGCCGGTGTCGAACACGATGGTGTCCCGCGGGGAGCGGAAGGTGCGGTGCAGCGCGATCGTCAGCTCGACGACCCCGAGGTTGGGGCCGAGGTGGCCGCCGGTGCGCGCCACTGAAGCGACAAGATACTGGCGAATCTCCGAGGCGAGCGTCACCAGCTGCTCGCTGGTGAGCCGATCGAGGTCGGCGGGCTTGCGCACGCACGGCAGGAGCGCCTTGCCGGTCTGTCCGGCGGGCCCTGCCGGGCGCTCAGCAGCTGCTGGCACGGTGCGCCTCCTTGTCGAAGGTGGTGACGAGTTGTTCGTGTCGCTCAAGAGCGAGCCGCGGCGGGTCGCTGAAGCGGCACTCGGGACAGGGTAGCCGTTGACGCGGCGAAGGGGTCTTCTCAGGAGTCTCCTTCCCGGGCCCGGGGACCGCCAGGCTTCCCGGAGCGACGCTCCTGAGTCGACCGAGGGTGCTTAGCATAGAGCCGCCACGACCACTGTGCGGCCACGTGTCACGCGGGTCACGGCTGAGCACGTACTGTATGCCTTGGGTGTCGAACCGTCCGCGCCCACCGGTCGACGGCGTCGTTCCTGATCGCCCGACCGCCCCTCAGGACTGCCCTCCAGGAGGAACCATGAGCACCACAGCCCCTTTCGGTACCTGGCCCTCGCCCATCACCCCGGGCACCATCACGACCCGGACGGTCCTGCTCTCCCAGGTCCGTGTGGACGGCGCAGACACCTACTGGGTGGAGCAGCGCGCCTCACAGGCGGGCCGCAACGTACTGCTCCGCCGCAACGGCGACGGCCAGATCGGTGAGGTTCTTCCGCTGACACCCGCCGACGAGCTGGTCGATGTGCGCACCCGGGTGCACGAGTACGGAGGGCGGGCCTACGCCGTCGACAGCGGGATCATCGTGGTCTCGCACGCCGGGGACGGGCGCCTCTACCGGTACGACGTGGCGCACCGCATGCGGGGCCTGGTCCCGCTCACGATCTACGGGGACGTGCGACACGGCGACCTGGAGATCGACACGGGCCGGGGCCTGGTCTACGCCGTCCGCGAGGACCACCGAGGCGGCGGCGAGGCCGTGAACACCCTGGTCGCCATTCCCCTGGACGGCTCGGCCGCCCGCGATGACTCCCGCGTGCGCACACTGGTGTCGGGCACGGACTTCGTGGTCGCCCCGACGCTGTCCCCCGACGGCGAGCACCTGGCCTGGATCACCTGGAACCACCCGGGGATGCCGTGGGACAACGCCAGCCTGCACGTGGGGGGACCTCGGCCCGGACGGGGCACTGGGTGAGCAGACGCTGGTGGACGGCGGCAACGGGCACTCGGTCTCCGAGCCCCGCTGGACCGAGGAGTGCGAGCTGGTGCACGGCTCCAACGCCTCGGGCTTCTGGAACCTCTACCGCACTGAGGGCTTCCCGGTACGCGGCACCAACCGCACCGGCTGGTCGGAGAAGCTGCGCACCCGCCCCCTGCACCCGGCAGAGGCCACCTTCACCAACCCTGCCTCCTGGCAACTGGGGCCGCACTCCTTCGACGTGCTCGACTCCGAGCACATCATCACCTCCTGGGCCCGCGATGCGGTCTCGCACCTGGGGACCATCAAGCTCGCCAACGGGGAGCTCGAGGAGTGGAACGTGGGGTGGCAGCCGATCGGCAACGTCGCCTCCAACGCCGGTCGCGTCGTCATGCTGGCCTCCAATGAGATGTCGATGCCCAGCATCGTGGAGGTCAAGAACGGAACGGTGAAGGTGCTGCGCGGCTCGGGCGAGTTCGTGCCTGAGGGCACCGGGGTGTCCTTCCCCGAGCCGGTCTCCTGGCCCACCAGCGACGGCGCCACCGCCCACGGCTTCTACTACCCGCCGACCTCGGCCTCTCACACTGGCCCCGACGACGAGCTGGCGCCGCTGATCGTCAACGTCCACGGCGGCCCAACGGCCACGGCGGTCCCCGGCTACGACCTACGCATCCAGTACTGGACCAGCCGGGGCTTCGGCTATCTGGACGTCAACTACCGCGGCTCCATGGGCTACGGAACCGGCTACCGCAAGGCCCTGGAGGGCAAGTGGGGAATCTACGACGTCGACGACTGCGTCAACGGGGCCCAGCACCTGGTCGACGCCGGACTCGTGGACCCGCGCCGTATCGCGATCCGCGGAGGTTCAGCCGGAGGCTTCACGGTGCTGTCGGCCATCACCCGCTCCTCCGTGTTCACGGCGGCCAGCTCCTGCTTCGGGGTGACCGACCTCAAGAGGCTGGTGCGCACCACCCACAAGTTCGAGTCGCACTACATCGGCCAGCTCATAGGCACCCAGGATATCGACGACCCGGTGCTCGATGAGCGCAGCCCCATCAACCACATCGAGGACATCAACGTCCCGCTGCTGCTCATCCAGGGCTCGGAGGATCCGATCGTCCCGGCGGAGCAGGCCACCGCCATGTACGAGGCTCTCAAGGAGGCCGGCGCCCCGGTGGCCCTGGAGGTCTTCCAGGGTGAGGGCCACGGCTTCCGTCTGGCGACGAACATCCGACGGCGTTACGAGGCCGAGCTGAGCTTCTACCGGCAGGTGTGGGGGATCGGCGCAGCCTCCTCCCACGTCGAGGGGCAGGGCGAGGAGGAGACCTTCACCGTCAAGGTGGAGAACCTGCACTGATGGATCGCGTCTGGAGGAGGCTGTCCGCCACCCTGTCGCGGCGCGCAGGCAGCCTCTTCCGCCATCATCGCTTCGGCCTCTACATCCTGGCGGTGCTGGTAGGGCTCGCCTCGGGCCTGGGGGCGGTGCTGTTCCGGCTGGGAATCGACGCCTGGTCCCAGCTGCTGAGCGGAGCCGACGACTACACCGTGTCGATGGGGCCCTCGGTCGGGCTCCTGGCGCCTCTGGGAACCTGGTTCGTCCTGGTCACCCCGGTGCTCTCCGGGCTGCTGACAGGACCGTTGATGTCCCGACTGGGCCGTACCCCCACGGGCCATGGGGTGGCCGGCGTCATCTGGTCCACTCGCCACGGCGACGGCACCATGGCGCCCCTGCCGGCTCTGGCCGCGACGACGTCGGCCGCGCTGACGATCGGTGGCGGGGGCTCGGTCGGTCCGGAGGGACCGATCGCCGAGCTGGGCGCGTCGACGGCGAGCATCATCGGACGGGGCCTGCGGCTGCGCCGGTCCTCGATCCGCCACCTTGCCGCCGCCGGAACGGCCGCCGGCATCGCCTCCGCCTTCAACGCGCCACTGGCGGGGGCCTTCTTCGCCCTAGAGGTCATCCTCATGGGCTTCAGCGCCGACGCCTTCATCGTCATTGTCCTGGCCTGCGTGTCCTCGACGGTCCTGTCGCACCACCTGCTGGGGACGACGCTGTCGCTGTCGCTCCCCTACCTGGACCTGTCCGGTGACGCCCAGCTGGGCTGGGTCGCGCTGCTGGGCGTCGTGGGCGGGGGCGTCGGTATCGGCTTCATGCGTCTTCGCTTCGTCATCCTCGATGCCCTGACCCACGCCTGGCAGCGCTTGGGCGTTCCGATCTGGGCACGTCCGGGCATTGGCGGGCTGGTGGTCGGTGCGACTCTCCTGGTTCTGCCCGAGATGTACGGCGAGTCATCAGCCGCTCTCAACCGGGCGCTGGCAGGACGCTACGCCCTGACGCTGCTGCTGGTGCTGTGCGTGGCCAAGATGCTGGCGACCTCCTTGACCCTGGGCATGGGCTTCGTCGGCGGGGTGTTCGCCCCGTCCCTGTTCATCGGTGGGACGCTCGGCGCCGCCTTCGGCACCCTCGTGGCTCCCAGCTACGCGCCGGCCGCCGGAGTCTTCGGGGTGATCGGCATGGGGGCGGTCTTCGCCGGTGCGGCTCGCGCCCCGATGACGGCGGTCCTGCTCATCATTGAGATGACCGGGCAGCACGCGCTCCTGGTGCCCCTCATGCTGGCCACGGTGCTGGCCACCTTCATCAGCCGGTTCCTGTCACGCGGCACACTGTTCACCGAGGAGCTGCGTCGTCGCGGAGAGGATGTCGAGGATCCGATGGCCACCACACTCCTGGGACGCACCCGCGCCTCCCGACTCATGGTGGATCCTCCCGGGGTGCTCCAGGCCACGGCATCGCTCAGCCAGGCCGCCTCCGTGATGAGCCGGCGTGGCCTCTCGGTCCTGCCCGTGGTCGCTACCGGACAGAGCGGCACCGGCGAGCTGCTTGGTTGCGTGACGGCCGCGCAGCTCGCCGGGGCGCTCCTGAGCGAGGACTCCGACGACGCCTCTGCCCAGCCGGCGACGGTGGCGGACCTGTCGCTGGTCCGTGACCGTCTCGACTGCGAGGACGAGGCGACCGACGTGCTTCAGGCCCTGACCGATACCCGCCTGGAGGGCCTTCCGGTGGTCGCCCGCGCCGCCGGCTCCGGTGCGGAGGAGCTGGTGGGCTGGGTGTCCCAGAGGATCGTCGTCGAACGGGTCTACGAGGCCCAGGCGCAGGCTCGCACAGCCGCCGCAACCTACACCTCCTGGGGCTCACGGCTTCAGGACAGGTGGCACTCCCGCCCCGTTCCTCGGCGCAGAATCGGAAGGATCAGCCGTATCAGCCGAGTCAGCTCGCGCAGCTCGCGCCGTTCCAGGCGCCGATGAGAGTCCGCCGGGGCTCGACGCGCTGCGGCCCTGTTCAGGACTCGCCGCAGCGCCTCACCGGTCCCGACCACCGCGGGACGTCTTGTGAGTCCGGCCCTCCTGGACCGCCCGGGCCTTCTCGCTGATGCTCTCGGTGAGGGTGTCGGACAGCTCGGTGATGCGCTCGGCGTTGGCCACGATGCGCCGGGGGTCGGACATCCACATCCACGCAGCGGCGACCACCGGGAGGATCGCGGGCAGGTACCACCGAGACCGGCCCCAGTGCGCCCACACCGAGACGCTGAGGTCGGCGGGCGAAGGGGTGGGCAGGGTGAGAACACCGATGAGCACTGCCATGGTGGCCAGCGCCCCCAGGCACATCCAGCCGATATTGCGCATCCGGCGCCCGTTGTGAGCCACGCAGACGGCCAGCAGGAGGTACAGGACGCCCCCCAGGAGGTTGAGCGACCACACCGCGGGCTCCTCATCGGGGCTTCTCAACAGCGTCGTCAGGGAGGGGACGAGGACGATCGCCCCGAAGACGGCGAAGACGCCGACCAGGATCCGCCCCCACCCGTATGCGGGACGGCGAGTGTCCTGAACCGGGCGTACCGATGAGCGCTCGTCCATGAGGAACGACCTTTCCGTGTGATGACCTTCGGCACGCGCAGCACCGGTTCAACCTCCAACCAATGCCAGAACGTTACTATTCACAACGTGAGCACCATTAAGTTGACCAAATCCCTGAACGCACGCGCCTCGGCGGACGATGACCGCAAGGATACCGACCTCAGCAGTCAGGCCGAGGTCGACACGGTCGAGGAGGCCGAGAGCTCCGGGGCTCCCGCAGCCGGCGACGGGGCCGGCTCGACAGATGCCGAAGCCGCCGAGCGGGGCCTGAAGCAGGACTCCGACGGCGACGAGGACGCCTCCGAGGACCAGGAGGGCAACGCCGACGGTGCCAGCGTCAAGGGCAGCAAATCCGAGGTGGGATCCGACGTCGTCCCTGATGACGCCTCCGGCACCGAGGCCGACGTGCTCGTCCTGGCCGCAGCGCCGGGCCGGGACGGGGCCGAGGCCCCCCGAGATTCTCCTGGAGGGCCTCGAGCCGCCGTCGAGCACCGCCCTGGAGGACCTGGACATCAACGCCCTGGTGACCCTGCTGCCCGCCCTGGGCTTCTCAGGCGCCCAGGACTCGGTGGTGCGTCTGCCCTCCTCCGCGGTGACTGCCCAGGGCTACCGGGGACCGGCGACGATCCTCGTGGTCGGCGTCGGAACGGGCTGGGCCGACACCGATCCGCTCGCCGTCACCACCGATGACGAGGCCGCACTGGGCTACGACCAGACCGGTCTCCTGCGCCGGGCGGCCGGACGCGCCACCCGAGCACTGGCCGGGACCGACTCCGCGGTCCTGGCACTGCCCACGCTCTGCGAGGAGCAGCTCGCCGCCGTCGCGCACGGAGCCGCCCTGGGCGCGTACTCCTGGAGCGCGACGAAGAACGAGGACCGCCCCGGGCAGGAGAAGACCTCGAAGAAGACCTCCCCGCTCACGACCATCTCCATCATCTCCCCCCTGGCCGACACCCCCGAGGGGCAGGAGGCGCTGGCGGGAGCCCTGGCGCTTGCCCAGGCCACGGCACTGACCCGGGATCTGGTCAACGAGCCGCCGAACCGGCTGACTCCGGAAGTCTTCGCCGAGAGGGCCCGCGCAGCCGGGCAGGAGGCCGGCATCCGCGTTGAGATCTGGGACGCCCCGGCACTGGTCGAGCAGGGCTTCGGGGGCATCCTCGGGGTGGCTCAGGGCTCGGTGCACCCGGCGCGCCTGGTCCGTCTGGAGTGGTCGCCGGAGCACGCAACCGAGGCCGCTGGCGGGCAGGCGGGCTCACAGGCCGAGGGCGACGGCGCAGCCGGACGCCCCAAGCACGTCGCCCTCATCGGCAAGGGCATCACCTTCGACTCCGGCGGGCTGTCCCTCAAGCCGGCCTCCTCCATGCCGGAGATGAAGTCCGACATGGCAGGGGCCGCCACCGTGCTGGGCGCCATCATCACGGCCGCGCGCCTGGCGCTGCCGATCCGTGTCACCGCGTGGCTGGCGCTGGCCGAGAACATGCCCGGCGCCGACGCCCAGCGGCCCAGCGACGTCATCACGATGTTCGACGGCACCACTGTGGAGGTGACCAACACCGACGCCGAGGGGCGCCTGGTCATGGCCGACGCCCTGGCGCGGGCCGTCACGGAGGAGCCCGATGCCGTCCTGGACGTGGCCACCCTCACCGGGGCGCAGATCGTGGCCCTGGGCGACCATGTGGCCGCCGTCATGGGGACACCGGACCTTCGCGAGGAGGTCGTCGCCGCGGCACAGCGGGCCGGGGAGTCCTTCTGGCCGATGCCGCTGCCGGCGCACCTGCGCGCCACCCTGGACTCGCCCTTCGCCGACCTGCGCAACACCAAGGTCGGCTCGCGTGCCGGCGGGATGCTCTCGGCCGGGCTGTTCCTGCGCGAGTTCGTCGGGCGCCGGCCATGGGCCCACCTCGACATCGCCGGCCCCGCCTACAACGACTCCTCTCCCTGGGGCCTGACTCCGACCGGCGGGACGGGCATGGGGGTCTCCACCCTGGTGGAGCTGCTCCGTTCGCTGTCCGCCGAGGTCAGCATCCTTTCCTGAGCCCACGCCCAGCGGAGACGAGTTGACGACGAGCCGTGCCGGGGCCTCACACGAGCGCCCCGGCACGGCTCGTTGCCGAAACCACCCATGAACGGTGATGCGTCTCACCCCGTTTTCAGGACTCTGGTCCCTAAACAGCAACCCCCGTGGCTCCTGCACTCCCTCTTCAGGTGGAACAATGGCCCCGTGCCGAGCCGCCCCACGAGGGCGACATGACCAACCAACAAGGAGTGAGTTCGTGACAGAGACCGTCTACGACATGGTCATTCTGGGCGCGGGATCAGGGGGCTACGCCGCCGCCCTGCGCGGCGCCCAACTGGGCCTCAAGGTCGCCCTCATCGAGGCGGACAAGCTGGGGGGCACCTGCCTCCACCGCGGCTGCGTGCCCACCAAGGCCCTGCTGCACGCCGCCGAGACCGCCGACGCCGTGCGCGAGGCCGCCACGGTGGGCATCAAGGCCGCCTTCGAGGGCGTGGACATGCCTGGCGTCCAGAAGTACAAGAACAGCATCGTCTCGCGGATGCACAAGGGCCTGGAGGGCCTGGTGTCCTCGCGGGGCATTGACCTGATCCAGGGGTGGGGACGCCTGGTGGCCGCCGACGCCGTCGAGGTTGACGGCCGTCGCATCACCGGCCGCAACGTGGTCTCGCCTCCGGCTCCTACTCCAAGACCATCGGACAGGAGATCTCCGGAGGCGTCATCACCTCCGAGGAGGCCCTGGAGATGGACCACGTCCCCGCCTCGGCAGTGATTCTGGGCGGCGGCGTCATCGGGGTGGAGTTCGCCTCGGCCTGGGCCTCCATGGGCAGCCAGGTCACCATCATCGAGGGGCTGCCCCACCTGGTGCCCAACGAGGACGAGGCGATCTCCAAGCAGCTCGAGCGCGCCTTCCGCAAGCGCAAGATCACCTTCCGCACCAACACGATGTTCGAGTCGGTCGAGCGCCACGACGGCGGGGTGACCGTGCGCACCCAGGACGGCAAGACCCATGAGGCCGAGGTCCTCCTCATCGCCGTGGGCCGTGGACCGGCGACCGCCAACCTCGGCTACGAGGAGGTCGGGGTCGCCATGGACCGCGGCTTCGTCCTGGCCGACGAGTACGGCCGCACCAACGTCCCGGGCGTGTGGGCCGTGGGTGACATCGTCCCCGGTGTCCAGCTCGCCCACCGCGGCTTTGCCCAGGGCATCGTCGTGGCGGAGAAGATCGCGGGCCTGGACCCGACCCCGGTCGATGACGTCCTGGTCCCCAAGGTGACCTTCTGCGAGCCCGAGATCGCCTCGGTGGGGCTGTCGGAGGCCAAGGCCGCCGAGATCCACGGCAAGGAGAACATCACCTCCGCCGAGTTCAACGTGGCCGGCAACGCCAAGAGCCAGATCCTGGGGACCCAGGGCTTCGTCAAGCTCGTCTCCCTCAAGGACGGCCCGATCCTGGGCTTCCACGCCATCGGCGCCCGCATGGGCGAGCAGGTGGGTGAGGGACAGCTCATGGTGTCCTGGGAGGCCGACGCCGACGACGTCGCCGCCCTGGTCCACGCCCACCCCACCCAGAACGAGACCCTCGGCGAGGCCGCGATGGCCCTCGCCGGCAAGCCGCTGCACAACCACGGCTGATCCAGCTAGACGAGAGTAAGGAAGACAGTAATGTCAGAGTCCGTGAAGATGCCCGCCCTGGGTGAGTCCGTCACCGAGGGGACGGTCTCCTCCTGGCTCAAGGCCGTGGGAGACACCGTCGAGGCCGACGAGCCCCTGCTGGAGGTCGCCACCGACAAGGTCGACACCGAGGTCCCCTCCCCCGCATCCGGCGTCCTGCTGGAGATCCGCGTCCCCGAGGACGAGACCGTCGAGGTCGGCACCGTCCTGGCCATCATCGGCGACCCCTCCGAGGCGGGCTCCGCCCCGGCACCGGCCGCCCCCGCGCCGCAGGCCGCACCCTGAGCCCCCAGCTCCGGCTCCGGCCCCGGCCGCTGAGGCCCCGGCACCCGCCGCCCCGCAGGCCGGCGGCTCGGCCGAGGGCACTGAGGTGACGATGCCGGCTCTGGGTGAGTCCGTCACCGAGGGACGGTCTCCTCCTGGCTCAAGGCCGTGGGAGACACCGTCGAGGCCGACGAGCCCCTGCTGGAGGTCGCCACCGACAAGGTCGACACCGAGGTCCCCTCGCCCGCATCCGGCGTCCTGCTGGAGATCCGCGTCCCCGAGGACGAGACCGTCGAGGTCGGCACCGTCCTGGCCATCATCGGCGACCCCTCTCAGGCGGGCTCCGCCCCGGCCCCCGCGGCCCCCCGCGCCGCAGGCTGCACCCGAGCCCCCGGCTCCCGCCCCGGCTCCGGCCGCTGAGGCGCCGGCACCCGCCGCCCCGGCTGCGACCGCGGCGCCTGCAGCCGCCGCCCCGGTGAGCTCCGGAGCCTCGGGTTCCTACGTCACGCCGATCGTGCGCAAGCTCGCCAAGGACAAGGGTGTGGACCTGTCCACCGTCACCGGTACGGGTGTGGGCGGACGCATCCGCAAGCAGGACGTGGAGGCTGCCGCCAAGGCCGCTGAGGAGGCCCGCGCTGCGGCAGCCGCCCCGGCCCCGGCTGCTGAGGCCTCGGCGCCCGCCGCCGCGGCCAAGCCGGCCTCGGCCAAGCCCGAGGTGGACACCACCCTGCGCGGCCGCACGGAGAAGATGAGCCGACTGCGTCAGGTCATCGCCGATCGCATGATCGACTCCCTGCAGACCTCCGCCCAGCTGACCACCGTCGTCGAGGTGGACGTGACTCGCGTGGCCGCTCTGCGGGCCCGCGCGAAGAACGACTTCCTGGCCAAGAACGGCACCAAGCTGACTTTCCTGCCCTTCTTCGTCCAGGCGGCGACGGAGGCCCTCAAGGCCCACCCGAAGATCAACGCCTCCATCGAGGGCAAGAACGTCACCTACCACGATGTCGAGCACGTCGGCATCGCGGTGGACACGCCGCGCGGCCTGCTCGTGCCGGTGGTCAAGAACGCCGGGGACCTCAACATCCCCGGGCTGGCCAAGCGCATCAACGACCTGGCCGCCCGTACCCGGGACAACAAGGTCAACCCCGATGAGCTCAGCGGCTCGACCTTCACGATCACCAACACCGGCAGCGGCGGTGCCCTGTTCGACACCCCGATCATCAACCAGCCGGAGGTCGCGATCCTGGGCCTGGGCGCCATCCAGCGCCAGCCGCGCGTCATCAAGGATGCCGACGGCGGCGAGGTCATCGCCATCCGCTCGGTGTGCTACCTGGCCCTGTCCTACGACCACCGACTGGTGGACGGCGCGGACGCGGCCCGCTACCTCATGACGGTCAAGAAGCGCCTCGAGGAGGGCGACTTCGGCGGCGAGCTGGGGCTGTGAGCCTGCGCTCGGCCCGCTAGGCCGTCAACAACGGGGCCCCGCACCATCACGGTGCGGGGCCCCGTTCGTTGTACCCGGGCTATCGGGTCCTGTACTCGGGCATACGACAACCGCCGCTGTCCGTTCCCGGGCTCAAGGCTCGGCTCAGGAGTCCTCCGCTGCAGCCCGCGCGATACCGGCGAGCGTGTTCTCCAGCCCCAGACGAGTCCCGCGCCAGACGATCGGGTAGAGCAGCGCCCCCAGCCGCCCCATGTGCGATGCGCCAGGACCAGACGGACACGAGTGCCACCCGGTGCCTCGATCAGGTGCAGATCCTTCACGAAGGCCACCTCACCGTCGCGACGCCCTGAGACGACGGTGCACGACCAGGTAACCCTCGTGTCCACGGCCGTCTCCAGCCGCCACCTCAGGAAGACGGTCCGACGTCGCCCCTCCACCCTCTGCACGGCGCCGTCAGAAAGAACCTCAACCAGCTGCTGTCGGGGCATCCCCCACCACGTGAGCCGGTCCGGGTCCCTGAGTAGGGCGGCCAGCTGAGCCGCTGACGCTGAGATGAAGCGTTCCTGACTCAGGACCCGATCCAGGCCGTACCCACGGTACTCATCAGTCATCCGGTAGCGTCCCCGGGACGATTCCTCGTTGGCCGCTATCTCACTGAGCTCAGTGCGCAGGTAGCCGACATCAACACCGCAGTGAGCAAGAAGCCTGACGACCGGCGACTGGAGCGAGACGGTGGATGAGGAGATGAGGGCTTGCAAAGCCTGAGCGCTGGTGCTGAATGAAGCCCCCATGTCGTCAATGAACTCGGCGGCAGCGTCCGAGAGGGGAATCTCCCCCTCCCGCATTCGCAGTCAGCTCTTCGGCTGAGATCGGCGCAGGCCTGAGCGCGTCGGGAAGGTTGATGCCCACGCGCGCAAGATCCGCATGAGCCATGTCGTCGACGGCGGCACGCGCTCGCGTGAGAGTCACGCCCTGGGCCGCCAAGACGGCCGCAGCCGTCCCGCCTTGGGCGAGGAGACCGAGGAGCATATGCTCCGGCTCGACCTCCCGGTGGCGAAGGCGCGCGGCTTCCGCGTGCGTGGCTTCGAGCCAGGTCAGGTAGTGGTTAACGGCGGGCATCGTCATCTCCTTCGGGTCGGGGCCAATCCGGGCTGAACTCGCTTTGCGTACTTCTTGTGGACTGCCTGACGAGAGACTCCAAGACAGGAGGCGATCTCGATCCATCCCATGCCCGCGCGCAGAGCGGCCTCGACCTGCGCAAGCTCAAGGCTGTCCGTCAGTCGTCGCAGAGCCGCCACGGCTCGTAGCCCGTCCTCGGGGCGAGTGGTGTCAGCAGCCTCAGTGGCTGCGGTGAGCGCATCCATGCGAGCAACCTAGGTTGACGAAACTACTTTGTCAACCTATGTTGCTACTCATCTCCAACAAGGACATTCAGTCCGGAGGCCGAGCACCTTCTTCCACTTACGCCACACACCCACCACTGAGCCGACTCCCACGCCCTCAGCCCCTGCTCGCCACAGACACCTCAGCAAGGTCGACGACGCCGCGAGCAAAGTCGATGCGATCCTCCGTGGAGCTGAACTCGCCCGCCAAGGGGCCGTCGAGGAGCAGCGAGGCCAGGCCGTGCACGCCG